>Ga0172382_10000388_pt1 | contig 82269 bp, 81 predicted proteins | sample Leawel138RmetaG_FD_122245 | JGI IMG/M metagenome (GOLD analysis project Ga0172382, IMG submission 122245) | Leachate microbial communities from a municipal landfill in Southern Ontario, Canada - Leachate well 138R metaG | ecosystem: Engineered > Solid waste > Landfill > Unclassified | place...
CACCGGGCGACCGGTGGCCACCACCGCCAGCGCCCGCGTGGTCGGGATGCCGAGGGCGTGCATCGCCTCGCTGATCACGTACTCCCGCAGCATGGGGCCGACCGCGGCCAGTCCGTCGCCGCCCCTGGCGAACGGTGTCCGCCCCGAACCTTTGAGATGCAGGTCGCGTAGCCGGCCGGTGCTGTCGACGAACTCGCCCATCAGCAGCGCGCGACCGTCACCGAGCCGCGGCTGGTACCCGCCGAACTGATGGCCTGCATAGGCCTGCGCCGCGGGGGTGGCATCCGAGGGCACGACCGTGCCGGTCAACAAGCCCAGCCCGTCCGGGCCGCGCAACCAGTCCGCATCGACACCGAGCTCGGCGGCGAGCGGCTCGTTGACCACGAGCAGCTGCGGCTGGGGCGCCGCCTCGGCCTTCCACGGCACGGCCAGCTCCGGGAGCTCACCGACGAATCGGCCCTGCAGTGCGAGGGTCACTCACCCAGCCTACGGAGCCGGCCGGATCACGGCGATCGCGTCGACGTCCGACGCGATGGAGACACGGCGCGCACTCTCCTCGAGCACCAGCGTGCCGACCGGATCGCCGGGTGCGTCGCTGCGTGGCAGGATCAGCGCCTGCTGGCCCGCCGCGACCTCCGCGGTCTGCAGCGCCGACGTCGGCGGGGTGGTCTGCGCGATCTGATCGCCCGCCACCTGCCACACCACCGGGGGATAGGTCTGCGGTTCACCGCACTGCCAGGTGGTCAGGCTCAGCTTCGGCGCACCCGTCTGAGGCCACCACAGCTTGGTGACCCGCGAGCCGGCGTTGACGTCGGGACCGGCCACGTCGAAGGTCTGCTGCGTTCCGTCGGCATCCGACGTCACGATCGCCGCGGTGCCGCAGGCGCTGTCCGTACTGCGGTACAGCGCATACGCCAGCGAGGCCCCGTCGGGGCTGAGCCGGGCCACCGAGACCGGACTGTTCGCGTCGGCCTGGCCCAACGACGTCGGAGGGCCCGGGCCTCGGACCGCGTACAGCGTGTCCGGCCCCCCGAACGGCGACGGCGGGGCCTCCACCCGCGCCACGACGGCGGTACCGCCGCGGGCCACCAGCAGCCGCGGTTCGCCCGGCCGCACGCCCGCGTCAGGAGGCAGATCGACGATCTGGTGCAGTTCCGGCTGCGCTTTCGGGTCGGCCAGGTTCAGGCGCATCAGCCGGTTCGGCTGCTCCCACCACAGGATCGTGGACCCTCCCGCGGTGCCCAGCGCGGGACCCACCGTCACCGGTCGGGTCGTCGCCTTACCGGTCGCGACCTCCAGCGTGACCAGATGGTTGTCCGTGGTCCGGGAGAACACGAACTTCTCGTCCTCGGTGACGATCAGGTCGTTGGACGGCTCGAACGTGCCGGGTGCCGACGCCGCCACGGTCGTGCCGTCGACGATTCCGAGCTGGTCGGACGCGCGGAACGCAAGCAGGGGCCCCGTGGGTAGGGGCGGCGGCGTGGTCGTCGGCTCGAACGGGGACCGTGAGCTGGTCGGGGTCGCCGACGTCGTCCCGGGCGAGGTCTCCAGCCCGGAACAGGCGGCCAGCAGCCCGGCGATCAGGACGAGGGTCGCCACCAGGGCGGGACGGGTTCGGTGTCTGTGGTTTCTCTGCAGCATCTTCATAGGCGGTCTACCCCATGAAAGCTCACTGAGGTCGCCCGTGCCGCCCCAGGTATGGTGATTTTTCCCGGCCTGCCGGGGGATGCGAGGCCACGACGATGAGGTCGGCGGGCCGCCGGGGAAAGCCGTCGTCAGATGTGGAGCAACGCCGTGAGCCTGAACACCATCGCCCTGGAGCTCGTGCCGCCGAACGTGGAGCGCGGGCGTGAGCAGGCAATGGAGGACGCCGAGAAGGTGTTGCGGTGTTCGGCCGAGGCCGGGCTGGCGGGCCGGATCCGCCACGTGATGATCCCGGGGATGATCGAGGAGGACGGCGACCGTCCCATCGAGATGAAACCCAAACTCGACGTCCTCGACTTCTGGAACATGATCAGGCCCGAGCTGCCGGGCATCAAGGGCCTGTGCACCCAGGTCACCGCCTTCATGGACGAGGCCACGCTGCGCGGCCGGTTGACCGAGCTCCGCGACAGCGGCTTCGAGGGGATCGCGTTCGTCGGTGTGCCCCGCACGCTCAGCGACGGCGAGGGGTCCGGCGTGGCGCCGACGGACGCGCTGTCGATCTTCGACCAGGTCGTCGAGAACCGCGGAGTCATCCTGATCCCGACACGCGAGGCGGAGCACGGCCGGTTCAACTTCAAGTGCGACCGGGGCGCCACCTACGGCATGACCCAGCTGCTCTACTCGGACGCCATCGTCGGATTCCTCAAGGAGTTCGCCGCGTCCACCGACCACCGGCCCGAGATCCTGCTGTCGTTCGGGTTCGTCCCGAAGGTGGAGAACCGGGTCGGGTTGATCAACTGGCTCATCCAGGATCCCGGCAATGAGGCCGTGGCGCGGGAGCAGGAGTTCGTCAGGACGCTGTCCGACACCGATCCGGCGGGCCGGCGGCGGCTGATGACGGATCTGTACAAGCGCGTCATCGACGGGGTCGCCGACCTCGGCTTCCCGCTCAGCGTGCACTTCGAGGCGACCTACGGGGTGAACACCGCCGCGTTCGAGACGCTGGCCGAGATGCTGGCCTACTGGTCGCCCGACAAACCTTGACGGCCCCCTACTGTGGGCGGGGCCCGTACAGGCCTTCGACCCCTTCGCGGATGGTTCCCGGCGTCTCCAGGATCGGGGCGGGATAGCCACCCGGGGTGGACAGTTCTTCGGGTTGGCTCGACTCGACCGCCACCGGATCATGCGGCGTACCGGCCGGATCCTCGCCGGCGAGTTCGCCGGCTATCCCGGCCCGGACGTCGATGCCCGCGTTGGTCGGTTGGGGCGGTTCGGCACCCGCCGAGATCCCGTAGCGGGAGTTCGACGTCACCAGCGGGCCCGCGGCCTGCTGAGAATTGCCGAGGCTGCTGCCGGGCAGTCCCGCCGACTTCATGCCGGTGTCGACGGAGGCGCTGATGCGCGTGCCGCGCGAATCCGTCGCCGGCGGCGGCCCCACCGCGATGACGTTGTACGGGTAGGAGAAGCTGCCGGGCTCGACGTCGGGAGCACCGATGACATAGCCGGGGGTGTCGGGCAGGATCACGGGGTTGCTCGGCTGTGCGCTCGCAGTGGCCGCCAACGGCAGCGCCGCGGAGGCGACGGACGCCGCGACCGCCAGGTGTCGGCTGAATCCGTGCATCGATTCGCCCGCCTCTCAGATCTTGATCGGGTCGCCGTAGATGGCGAACTGGGTGTGTGCAGCCTCGGTGGAGACCCGCAAGTAGGCGTATGACCGGATCGTCACGTCTCCGCCGCAGGCGTCGGCCTTGATGTGGATGTTGTCGATGTCGAGCATCGCCTGACCGCTCGGGCCGAGCGTCATGTTCGACAGAGGCAGGTCCACGATCACTCCGGGCTGCAGCACGGTCTGGACGAAGCCCGCGGCGCCGCCGTTGACGCCGACCGCCGCGCTCGGCAATATCCCGCCACCCAATCCGAGCGAGCCCACCGGGCCGAGCCCGGCGGTGCCGCCGTACTGCAGACCCGCGGACACGTCGGACTGGCAGCCGAGTTGGTACCCGAGAATGAAGATGCTGTCGGTGATGGGGTTTGCGCCGCCGACGGCGGTCGCGGTCGCCGACGCCGTGACGAAGCCCTCGCGGGAGTTCTGGGCGTTGGCGAGATTGGGTATCGAGTTAACGACCTCATTCTCGATCCGAATGTTCAGATGCCAGCCATCTCTGGACACCTTGTCGTAAACCTGTGGACGCATCGGGACCGGATCGGCCTGTACCACAGGAACTCCCGCCACGAGAGCGAGCGCGGCCGTTGCCGCCGCGGTGCCTGCACGAATACGCCACCGCACGTGCGTCTCCCCGTCGTCGGGCCGGCCGGCTAACGCAGGCGGCAATTACCTCGCGCGGCGCAACTAAGCAGACGCATCGACCGCGCGCTCTCCGTCCGTCGGTCCAGCCGATCGCGATGAGAATTCCGCGCGTGCGGTGTCTACTTGGGTATGACCGCCGAAACCCGCCGTCGCGCATGAACGCTCTCGTCCGCGGGGGCGGGACCGTGTTGGCCGTGACTTCGGCTGTGCTGCACGGGGCGTCATTGTCCGTGTTGACGTTCGCGATGGCCGCCGCGTGCCTGTACTGCGCCTACGAGCTGTGGCGGTTCGACACCGTGCGCAGCTGGGTGCTGGTCGCGGTGATGAACATCGCGATGATCGCCGTGCACCTTCCGCTGATGGGGCACCACGGCCATACGGTCACACCCGGTGCGGGCATGGGCACCACGATGGCGGTGGCCACCGTCGTGGCGGCCGCCGAGATCATGCTGGCCGCGGCGGTGCTGTTCGCCCGCACCCGCGCGCCGGGGTGACGATCGCCCGCCTATCGTTGCGGGAGTGCCCGAACCGTCCCGCACCGATGTGCGCGCCCTGCGTGCGCGGCTGGACGATCTGACGATCAGCGACGCCGCCCGCCTCGGCCGTCGCCTGCGCCAGCTGCGCGACCCGTCGGAAGAACAGCTGGGCAAGCTTGCGAAGCAGTTCGACACGGCGGAAGCGCTGGTGGCTTCCCGCCTCGCCGCGGTGCCGCAGATCAGCTATCCCGACCTGCCGGTCACCGAGCGGCGCGACGAGATCGCCGCGGCCATCGCCGCCAACCAGGTCGTGATCGTGGCGGGCGAGACCGGCTCGGGCAAGACCACGCAGCTGCCCAAGATCTGCCTCGAGCTCGGGCGGGGTATCCGCGGCACCATCGGCCACACTCAGCCGCGCCGGCTGGCCGCCCGCACCGTCGCGGCGCGTATCGCCGAGGAACTGGGCACCCCGCTGGGGGAGGCGGTCGGTTACACGGTGCGGTTCACCGATCAGGCCTCCGACCGGACGCTGGTCAAGCTGATGACCGACGGCATCCTGCTCGCCGAGGTGCAGCGGGACCGCCGGCTGCTGCGCTACGACACGTTGATCATCGACGAGGCCCATGAGCGCAGCCTCAACATCGACTTCCTGCTCGGCTACCTGCGGCAGCTGCTGCCGCGGCGACCCGACCTGAAGGTGATCGTGACGTCGGCCACGATCGAGCCGGAGCGGTTCGCGGCGCACTTCGCCGGAGCGCCGATCGTCGAGGTGAGCGGACGCACGTATCCGGTCGAGATCAGGTACCGGCCTTTGGAAGTCACGGTTCCCGGTCAGGACGGCGAGGATCCCGACGACCCCGACCACGAGGTGGTGCGCACCGAGCTGCGCGATCCCACCGAGGCCATCATCGACGCGGTGGCCGAACTGGAGGCGGAGCCACCCGGAGACGTGCTGGTGTTCCTGTCCGGTGAGCGTGAGATCCGGGACACCGCGGAGGCTTTGCGGGCGGTGGTGGACCCCGGCCACACCGAGGTGTTGCCGCTCTATGCCCGGCTGCCGACCGCGGAACAGCAGAAGGTGTTCCACCCGGGCCGGACGGCACGCCGAATTGTGTTGGCCACCAACGTGGCCGAGACGTCGCTGACGGTCCCGGGCATCCGGTACGTCGTCGACCCCGGGACTGCGCGCATCTCGCGGTACAGCCGCAGGACCAAGGTTCAGCGGCTGCCGATCGAACCGATCTCGCAGGCCTCGGCCGCCCAGCGGGCCGGCCGGTCGGGCCGCACCGCGCCCGGCGTCTGCATCCGGCTGTATTCGGAGCAGGACTTCGCGGCCCGGCCCCGATACACCGACCCGGAGATCCTGCGCACCAACCTGGCCGCGGTGATCCTGCAGATGGCCGCGTTGGGGTTCGGCGACATCGAAGGTTTCGGGTTCCTCGACCCGCCCGATGCGCGCAGCATCCGCGACGGCGTCGCGCTGCTGCAGGAGCTCGGCGCGTTCGACCAGCAGGCCGATCTCACCGACATCGGACGCAGGCTGGCGCAGATTCCCGTCGACCCACGCCTGGGCCGGATGATCCTGCAGGCCGACGCCGAGGGCTGTGTGCGCGAGATGCTGGTGCTGGCTGCGGCACTGTCGATTCCGGACCCGCGGGAGCGGCCCGCCGACAAGGAGGAGGCGGCCCGGCAGAAGCACGCCCGCTTCGCCGACCAGCATTCGGACTTCACGTCGTACCTGAATCTGTGGCACTACCTGACCGAGCAGCGAAAAGAACGCTCCGGCAGCTCCTTTCGGCGGATGTGCCGCGACGAGTTCCTGCACTACCTGCGGATCCGGGAGTGGCAGGACCTGGTGGGTCAACTGCGTGGCATCTGCCGCGATATCGGGATCCGGGAACAGGACGAGCCGGCTGATCCGGCCGCGGTGCACGCCGCACTGGCGGCAGGACTGTTGTCGCACGTCGGGATGCGGGACACCGACGGCCGCAGCTACCAGGGTGCCCGCAACGCCAAATTCGTCCTCGCCCCGGGCTCGGTGCTGAGCAAGCGTCCGCCGCGCTGGGTGGTGGTCGCCGACCTGGTGGAGACCAGCAGGCTGTTCGGCAGGACCGCGGCGCGGATCGAGCCCGAGACCGTGGAGCGGGTCGCGGGGCACCTCGTGCAGCGGACCTACAGCGAGCCGCACTGGGATGCCGAGCGCGGCGCGGTGATGGCCTACGAGCGGGTCACCCTGTACGGCCTTCCGCTGGTGGCGCGCCGCCGGGTCGGATACGCGCAGGTGGACCCGGAAGCCGCGCGGGACCTGTTCATCCGGCATGCGCTGGTCGAGGGGGACTGGCAGACCAAACACCACTTCTTCCGCGACAACGCAAGGCTGCGTGAGGAACTCGCCGAACTGGAGGACCGGGCCCGCCGTCGGGACCTGCTGGTCGGCGACGACGAGGTCTTCGCCTTCTACGACGCCAGGGTGCCCGCGGACGTGGTGTCGGCCCGCCACTTCGACGGATGGTGGCGCAAGCAGAGGCACCGCACACCCGGGCTGCTCACGATGACCCGCGACGATCTGCTGCGCAACGAGGCCGGAGCGGAGCAGCCCGACGCCTGGCAGGCCGGGGACCTGTCGTTGCCGCTGAGCTACCGATACGACCCCGGCTCGGCCGATGACGGTGTGACCGTGCACGTTCCGGTGGATGTGCTGGCCCGCCTCGGTGGCGACGAATTCGCCTGGCAGGTGCCCGCGCTGCGCGAGGAGCTGCTCACCGCGTTGATCAAGTCGCTGCCCAAGGACCTGCGCCGCAACTTCGTGCCCGCGCCGGACACCGCACGGGCGCTGCTGGCGTCCATCACTCCCGACAGCGGGCCGTTACTCGACGCGATACAGCGTGAATTACGGCGTCGCACAGGAATTCTGGTGCCCATCGATGCGTTCGACTTGGACAAGCTGCCGCCGCACCTGCGGGTCACGTTCGCGGTGGAGGCCGCCGACGGCACCGTCGTGTCCCGCGGCAAGGATCTCGGCGAGCTGCAGCAGCAGCTCGCCGCGCCGTCCCGCCAGGCCGTCGCGGCCACCGTCGCAGGTGATCTGGAGCGCACCGGTCTGCGCGACTGGCCGCCGGAGCTCGACGAGCTGCCCCGTGTAGTGGAACGGAAAGGCGCCACCGGGCACCTGGTCCGCGGCTATCCCGCGTTGGTGGACGCGGGGAAGGCGGCCGACATCAAGGTCTTTGCGACGAAGGCCGAACAGGATGCGGCGATGGGCCCCGGCTGTAGGCGGCTGTTGCTGACCGCGGGGCCGTCGGTGACCAAAGGCGTTGAGCGGTCCCTGGATACCCGCACACGCCTGGTGTTGGGCACCAACCCGGATGGATCCCTGGCGGCGCTGATCGACGACTGCGCTGCGGCGGCGGTGCAGGTGCTGGTCCCCGCGCCGGCGTGGACGAGAGAAGAATTCGCCGCGGCTCGGAAAAGGCTGGCGGCCAACATCGTTGCGACCACCGCCGACGTGGTGCGTCGGGTCGAGAAGGTGCTCGTCGCGCTGCACGAGGTCGAGGTCGCGCTGCCGTCGAAGCCCACCCCTGCCCAGGCCGACGCGATCGCCGACATCCGCGGGCAGCTGGCTCGTCTGGTTCCGCCGGGATTCGTCGCCGCGACCGGCGCGGCCCGGCTGGGGGATCTGGCCCGCTACTTGACCGCCATCGGGCGTCGGCTGGAGCGGCTGCCGCACGCACCCGCCGCCGACCGGGAGCGGATGGAGCGCGTCGCGGCGGTCCAGGCCGAGTACGACGATCTGCGCCGCGCGCTGTCGCCGGGTCGCGCGGCGGCGACCGATGTGCAGGACATCGCCCGCATGATCGAGGAGCTGCGGGTGAGCCTGTGGGCGCAGCAGCTCGGTACCGCCAGGCCGGTCAGCGAGCAACGCATCTACCGGGCCATCGACGCCGTCGGCGTCGCCGGGCCGGGCGGGGGTCGGTGAGCGCGCAGGCGTTGGCGCTGCGCGGATCTCCGGCGGCTAGCTCAGCGAGGCGATCCGGGACACGGTGAGCGCAGCGGTGAGCCGCAACAGATCCGCGGGTCGCGCCAGGCTCAGCCCGGTGAGTTCTTCGAGTCGGCGGACGCGCTGCGCGACCGTGTTGGGATGCAGATGGAGCGCCTGCGCGGCGGCGCGCCGGTCCAGACCGTGCTCGAGAAGTACACGGACGGTGTGCAGCAACTCGGTCGAGCGTGTGCGGTCGTAGTCCACGGCGGGACCGAGCACCGCGGACGCGAAGTCGCGGAGCCGGGCCGGGTCGTCGAGTTGCAGCAGCAGGTGGTCGATGGTGGGTTCGTCGAGGTCGATGACGGTCGCGGTGTCGCGGTCGCCGGCGAGGTCGAGGGCGCCCCGGACCGTACGGAAGATCCCGGGCAGTTCCCGTGCGGCGGCCTGACGCGACACCGCAGCCGTGGGGGCCTCGGGAATCGTTGCGGCATTGAGGAACTCGAGTAGACGGTGCGCAACAGGCACGGCCGGGCCGGTATCGGACGGCCAGACGAACACGAGGTCGCCACGATGCAGAGCCACGAGCGGGTGCGGCGTCACGCCTGCGATGAAGCGGTCCGCGGCCGCGAGCGTGCGCTCGTCGGCGGGACGCAGCGCGATCAGGCTCTGGACACCGGACAGGTCCCAGCCGAGACGGCGGGCGCGGTCCAACAACGCCGGTATCCCGGCGTCGTCGGAGCTGAGCAGGTCGGCCACCAGGGACCCTCGTATCCGTTGTTCGACCTCGGCCGCGGTGCGTGCGCGCAACAGCTCGAGTGCGGTGACGACCGTCGCGTGTTCGACGGCGCGCACATCGAGCCGGGAGAGCTCGGAATCCGAAGCTGCCACATGGATTCGAGCCACGGGCGAGCCGTCCAGGGTGACCGTGGCGACGACGTGGTCCTGGGCGCGCGGGTCGGGTCCGGTCCAGTTCGCGTCCGTGAGCGGCTCGTCGTAGACGTCCTCGATCAGCACGCCGCGGCCCAGTAGCTCCGAGAGCGCTGCGGCGACACCTGACACACCTTCCCCCCGCAGCGCGGTCGCCGTCAGCAGCGTGTGCACCTCCTCGGCGCGGCGTAGCTCCCGGATCGTGGCTTGTTCCTTCGCGCGGAGTTGTGCGGTACCCAGCGCGATCGCGACCTGGGTTGCGAGGGTGGTCACCAGGCTGACTTCGGCGCGGTCGAACCGGTGGGGCGCGGTCCGGTATCCGTTCAGCGCGCCGACCACTGTCCCGGGCCGGCGCAGGGGAGCCGAGATCAGCGCCCGGTAACCCTGCTCCTGAGCCACGCCGCCCCAGGTGAAATCCGGAACCAACTCGATGTCCTCGAGCGTGACCACGTCTCCGGTGCGGTAGGCCAGGCTGGTCGGCGCCTCGTGGTCGCCGCGGACGTCCAGCAGGATCGGGCGATTCGCGTTGACCTGCGCGATGTAGTCGGCGGAGAGACCGTAGGAGCCCTCGATCGTCAGGGCCCGCCCCTGCTCATCGGGGAGCAAGACTGCGCAGAAGTCGTAACCGAGAAGCGTGCACGCGGTTCGGGCCACCCGGTCGAGCACCTCGGCGACCGGTTCGTCGCCACCCACAGCCTCGCCGATCTCGGCCAGCGCGCTCAGCCAGTGCTCAAACGGAAGAGCGGTCGAGAGTGTGCGTGAAGACATAAGGCCCAGAGTAAGTGTGTGGCCGCAGACATTGCCTGAGGTGTGTCTAAGGCAAAGTGCTAACCTGCTCGCCGCACGGTCCCAGGAGGACGATTGAGCACCGACAACGCCGCACGTACCGCCGTGGTTTTCGTGCACGGTCTGCTCGAACGGCGGCCGATGGACATCTTCGACGATTTCGCCAAGACGGTGTTGCCCCCGCGCCAAGGCCGGTGGGAGTACTACCCCCGACCCGTCGAGATCACCGACTCCTACGAGGCGCGCCGCTACGTCGCCCCCTCGGCGGGGGTCGAACTCTACGAGTACGACTGGTCATTCCTGATGACGAGCACGCGCTACGCGGGACTCATGCCTACATTGGCACGATTGTTCCTGCGTCGGCCTGGCCACGTGCCCGACCAGATGTTCGGCATCTGGCGCGCCGTGTGGCTGGTGCTGCTCGTGCCGCTGGCCGTGCTGTTGGTGCTGCTGGCCGTGGGCGGCTACTTCCTGCAGACGGGGATAGCCGGGTGGATCATCGGGCTGGTCACCAGCGTGGTGGTCCTCAGCGTCGCCCTCGCGGTGTTCCGGATGGCGCCCCGGGCGTTGACCCGCAGCTTTCTGACCACCGGTTTCGTCAACGTCGCGCGCTACTTCGACCTGATGGCGCCCGAGTCTCATGCCGCACGGCGGGCGATCCGCGGCGGGCTGGTGGATCTGTTGTACACACTGCACCACGGCCGCTACGCACGGATTGTGGTGCTGGGCCATGGCATCGGCGGCTACATCGCCTACGACGCGCTGACCACGCTGTGGGAGGAGATGCACGAACTTCGTGCCGCGCCGGATGCGACGCCCAGTGGTCTCGGATCGTTGGGCGGCCTGGAGGCGGCCGCCGACCGGCTGTCCGTCGACCCGGACTCGCGCGGTCTCCTCGATGACTTCCAGGCCAAGCAGTTCGGCTTGTGGCAGGACCTGCGGGCGCAGGGAAACCCTTGGCGAGTAACAGATTTCGTGACAGTCGGAACGCCGATGGCGTTGGCCGACCTGTTCGTCGGCCGGCCGCCGATCTTCGCCGGCCTCAGTCGCTCCGATAGTCGGCGGGGCGAGCTCTTCGACCGGCTCACCCGCAGGGGCGTGGTGGTGCGGTGCCCACCTCGGTCGGAGGCGTCGGCCGTCGACGATGTCGAGCCCGGACCGGCGAGCTATAGCTCGGGTGCGTCGGGCGTTCTGGGGGCGCAGTCGCCGTTCGCCGTGACCCGCTGGGCCAACATCTGGTTTCCGGTGCGGCGCGGCGGCATTCGCGGTGACTGGTTCGGCGGTGTGCTGCGCCCGTTGTTCGGGCCGGGGATCCGCGAGATCGCGGTCAGCGGCAATCGTCCGGAGCGGCTGAAGCCGGGGGCGGCGCAGACGTGGTACTTCAGGCAACCCGATCGTGACGCCGAGGGTGACGTGGCGTTCCATCTTCGCGAAGTTCTTGCCCTGGAAGATCATTCGGGACTCGACGCCTCGATGAACGCACCTGAGCCCGATCCCGCGACGGTCGGCCGGGTGGTGTATCGCTCGTGGCAACGCAGCATGTGACGACCGTGCGGGTGGTGTGCGCGGTCTGCGCGATCGCCGCGTTGCTGCTGGCCGTCACCGCCGGTTCGGATCTGTACTTCGCCGGCTATCCGGACTCGCACTTGACCGACTACGACAGTGCGGCCGAGATGCCCAAACGGGCTCTGATGTGGGGGGAGTGGGGATTCGTGCTGCTCTTCGGTGTTCTCGCTGTTGCGCCGGTCAGCGCACGGGCCCGCAGCATCGGATTGCTCGTCGGTCTGATCGCGATCGTCCTCGTGGCCATGGTCCAGTGGTTCGGCATGCCTTGGTATTTCATCACCCACCTCGGCATCGACAACGGAATCGGTGGTTAGCGCGTCGGCGCCGGAAGGGGTAGCGCCGCCGGGTGGTTGGGACGCAACGACCCCACCAGCGCCGTGCAGGCCACCCGCACGGACTTCTGGATCCCGAACCCGGACGGCAGCTTCATCGGAGAGCGCACCCTCGTCGTCGGCGGAGCCGGCTGTCCCGGTGAGGGACCAGGCACCCACTGGCTACCGATATCGCTGACCCCGGCTTAGCTAAGGCGTGACCGCCGTGCCGGCCGGGTCGATCAGGATCTTGGCGTGGGTCTCGGGGTCGCCGAGCGCGTCGAACGCCGCGGCGACACCGCCGAGCCCGACCGTGCCCGTCACCAATGCCGACGCGTCGAGCTTGCCGTCGGCGAGCATGTGCAGCGTGTCCCGGAATTCCAAAGGGGTGTAGCCGAATACGAAGCGCAGATCGATCTCCTTGCCGATCGCCATCGCGGGACGAAGTTTGTCGTCACCCATACACACGCCGACCACGACGACGCGGGAGGCCAGCGGTGCGGCACCGATGATCCCGTCGATCATGCCGGGCACCCCGACACACTCGAAGATCACCGGCCGCTTCGGCGCGGTGCCGCCGAGGCGGTCGGCGACCCGGTACACGTGCGACCACCCGGGGATCTTGCGCAGCTTCTCCATCGACCCCACGCCGAGTTCGTAGAGCGCCGGGAGTTCGGTGAGGCCGCGCTGCTTGGCGGGCACCGCCTCGTACGGCGAATCGACGGCCGGGTCGACGACGACGTCGGCCCCGCAACGGGCGGCCAGTGCCCGTCGCCCCGGCGAGAAATCGCTCGCCACGATGGTGCGCACCCCCAGTGCCTTGAGGTGACAGATGACCGCCAGCCCGACCGGGCCGCAGCCGAGCACGATCGCGACGTCCTTGGTCGTGACGTCGCTGCGCCGCACCGCGTGGTAGGCCACCGCCATCGGTTCGGTGAGCGCGGCGGTGGCCGGATCGAGTCCGTTGGGCACCACGAACGTCAGCGCGGCCTCGGCGACCACCTGCTCGGCGTAGCCGCCCGGTGCCAGCGGGGACAGCCCGGTCAGGTGCACTCCGCCGTGGGCGCGCATCAGCGGGAACGCCACCACCGTCGAACCCGGCTTGAACTCCTTGCCCACCTTGCGGCCACGGTCGGCGACCACGCCGCAGAACTCGTGACCCATCACCACCGGGGTGTCGCTGCGCACGAAGTCGTGGTAGCCGCCCTCGGCCATCACCTCGGTGAGCTCGTCGGCGTGATCCTTGGCGTGCAGATCCGATCCGCAGATGCCGCAGCGCAGCACGTCGAGCACCAACTGCCCCTCGCCGGGACGGGGGGAGGGCAGGTCGACGACCTCCAAAGTGCCGTGTACACAACTGACCGCTTTCATTGGGCCATCGTTGCACGGTAGAACGGCGATATGACTAAGTCGCTGTTGTGGGCCGGGGTGATCCTGGCCGTGGCGGTCGGGACCGTCTCACCGGTCGCGCATGCCGAGCCCGCCGTTCCGGTCGTCGAGCCGGTGGTACTGGAGGAGATCGCGCACGACCCGGAGGCGTTCACCCAGGGCTTCGAGATCAGCGGTGGGGTCCTCTACGAGGGCACCGGGCAGGCCGGCCAGTCGCAGATGCGCACGCTCGACCCCGACACCGGGGAGGTGACGCGCGCGGTCGACATCCCGGGCGACTACTTCGGTGAGGGCATCACGGTGGTCGGCGACCGGATCTGGCAGCTGACCTACCGCGACGAGGTCGCCGTCGAATGGGACCGGGCCGCCCTGACACCGGTGCGGGAGGTTCCGGTGCCGGGGGAGGGCTGGGGGCTGTGTTACGACGGCGAACGCCTGATCCGCAGCGACGGCACCAACCGGCTGACGTTCCACGACCCGACCGACTTCACCGAGACCGGCGGCGTCGACGTCACCCGCGACGGCCGCGCGCTCAACGGTCTCAACGAGCTGGAGTGCGTCGACGGCCAGGTCTGGGCCAACCTGTGGCCGTCGGACAACATCGTGCGGATCGACCCTGCCAGCGGGGCGGTGGACCTGGTGGTGAACGCCGCAGGGCTGCGGGCGCGCGGCATCCCGCCCAGCGCCCAGGTGCTCAACGGCATCGCCCACGTCGGAGGCTCGCAGTTCCTGCTCACCGGCAAGGACTGGCCGAAGACGTTCCGGGTGCAGATGTCCGGATGAGCGGCAGACGTGTCGTCATCGCCGGGATGGGTGACGTCGGGGTGCTCACCGCGATCAAGCTCGCCGACCACGCCGACGTCATCGGGATCTCGGCCAAACCCGGGCTGGTCAGCGGGCAGGAGCTCGGCTGGCGGCTGGCCCGCCCCGACGACTGGGCACGGCACAACTGGATTCCGTTCGGCCGGTTCCGCGGACTCGACAAGGTCCGCACGGTGCACGGCACACTCACCGGGGTGGACCTGACGGCCAGGACGGTGGCAGTGACACTGCCGGACGGTTCCTCCACCGAGGTGGTCTACGACGCGCTGGTCGTCGCGACCGGGGTGGCCAACGGGTTCTGGCGGCAGCCGACGCTGCAGACCGCGGCCCAGATCGGGGCGGATCTGCACGGGCCGCACGAAAAGCTGGCTGCCGCAAGGTCGGTCATCGTCGTCGGCGGTGGTGCCGCGGCGGTGAGCAGCGCTGCGCAGATCGCCACCACCTGGCCGGACGAGCGGGTGGAGCTCTACTTCCCCGGCGAGCGGGCCCTGGCCGGCCATCACCCGCGAACCTGGACGACGGTGCGGCGCAGACTCCATGAGGCCGGAGTCGTGCTGCGGCCGGGGCACCGGGCGGACCTGGAACCGGGGTTCATCGGTGACGAGCTGACCACCGGGCCGGTGCGGTGGAGCACCGGGCAACCGCCGTCGACGGCCGATGCGGTGCTGTGGGCGATCGGACGGGTGCGGCCCAACACCGGCTGGCTGCCCACCGAACTGCTCGACGCGGACGGCTTCGTACGGGTGACGCCCACCCTGCAGGTGCCCGGGCACCCCGAGGTGTTCGCGGTCGGCGACGTCGCGGCGACCGATCCGCTGCGCAGTTCGGCACGCAACCGCGCCGACGGTCTGCTGGCGCGCAACATCCGCGCGGCCTTCGCGGGAAAGCCGCTGCGGGAGTACCGTGCGCCCAAGCGGCGTTGGGGATCCGTGTTGGGCATCCAGCCCGACGGGCTGGAGGTGTTCGCGCCGAATGGCCGGGCGTTCCGGTTCCCCGTCTGGGCGTTCGATCGGGTACTGATGCCCGGGATCGTCCGCTGGGGCATCTACCGCGGTGTGCGACACGATGATTCATGACGTGAACACCCGGACCGGGATGATGGTCCCCGACCGACGGCTGCTGATGGCGCTCACCGCGCAGCGGTCTACGGCGAGAAACTGCGCTGACCGTCCCACAGCCGGTCGGCGTTGTCGGGATCGAGCGCGTACTGCGCGACGCCGCTGAAATCATCCGGGCGTTCCGCGACGACCGGTGATTCGTTGCAGTCTTCGAAATAGCGCCCGCCCACCCCTTCGAGCAGTGGTGAAGCCGCGAGCAGCACAGAGGTGGCGGCCCCCTGCGCGACGGTCTTGCGGCGATCGGCCGGGGTCCGCAAGCCTCCCGTGTGCTTCTGGAGTCCGGTGGCGACAGCACCCGGATGAAGTGCGTTGCCGACGATCCCGGCGTCTCCCCAGCGCTGGGTCACACCCACCGCCAGCAGGATGTCCGCGGTCTTCGACTGGCCGTACGCCGTCCACGGGTCGTAGGGCCGGAAGCGGTAGTCGATGTCGTCGAAGACGACGGGCGACAACAGATGTCCGCTGGAACTGACGGAGACGACCCGAGCTCCGCAGGCAGCCTCGAGGGCGGGATAGAGCCCGAGCGTGAGGGCGAAATGCCCGAGATAGTTCGTGGCGAACTGCATTTCCCGGCCGTCCGTCGTGCGCGACAGCTCGGGCAGCGCCATCACCCCGGCGTTGTTGATCAGTATGTGCACCGGTGCCCCGCTGAATCGGGAGACGAACTCCCGGACGGAGTCCAGATCGGCGACGTCGACCTGCGCGGCGGTGACGGCGCCGTTGCCGGTGTCCTCGACGATCTGGGCGGCGACCCGACGCCCGGCGTCGAGCCGGCGGACCCCGAGGACGACGTCGGCGCCGGCAGCCGCCAGAGCACGTGCGGTCTCCACCCCGATACCGGACGTGGCGCCGGTGATGATGGCGCGCCGCCCGGACAGGTCGATGCCGGCAAGGACATCCGCAGCCGTCGAGCTGAATCCGAAGGGGGTTGTGCAGAGCCCGCTGTCGCAGCTAGACATTTGGTTCCACCACCACTTTCCCTGTGGCAGAACCACTCTCGACAGCGGCGTGGGCATCGTTGACGGCGTCGAGCGGAAAGGTCGTGGGGTGCAGCCGGGGCGCCAGCCGGCCGCTGTCGGCGAGCGCTGCGGCCTCGGCGACGATCTCGCCGTGGTGGTCGCGGCCCCGGCCGGTCAGCAGCGGCATCAACGTGAAGACGCCCGAGTAGGACGCGCCACGGAAGGACAGCGGCGCCAGGCTGTGCGTGCCCCAGCCCAACGCGCTGACGACGTGGCCGGTGTAGCGCTTGACGGCGGTGAACGATGCGTCGAGGGTGGCGCCGCCGACGTTGTCGGCCACGACGTCGAATCCCTCGCCGCCGGTGTGTGCGGCAACGTACTCGTCGACGGTGGTTGCCGTGTAGTCGATCGGGACGGCCCCGGCCGCGCGGATGACCGCCTGGCTCGATGTGCTGCCGGTGGCGTACACCTGTGCGCCGCGGGCGAGGGCGAGCTGCACCGCGAGGAACCCGACGCCACCCGCCCCGCCGTGGATCAGCACCTGTTGGCCCGTGCCGACACCGGCCCGGTCGACGAGCCCCTCCCAGGACGTGATGAACCCCAGCGGAAGCGCCGCGGCCTGTGCCATCGACAGCGTCCGCGGCTTGTGGGCGATCATTCGCGCGTCGACCGCGGCGAGCTCGGCCAGCGACCCCTGCAGGCCACCGACACCGCCGGTCATGCCGAACACCTCGTCACCGACGGTGAACCGGTCGACGCGTGGCCCCACGGCCTCCACCACCCCGGCCATGTCGATGCCGAGAACTGCGGGCGGGGGCATCTGTGCGTGTGGCGCCTCGCCGCGGCGGATCTTGATGTCGAGTGGGTTCACACCGCTGGCCATGACACGCACCAGCACTTCACCAGGGCCGGGTTCAGGGTCGGGAAGCTCGTCCACGAGCAGCGGTGAGTTGTAGGCGGTCAGGACTGCAGCGCGCACGGCATCTCCTCGGAATCGGCCTGTAACGGCACCGCATGAGGAACGGCGGCGCCCCGCGGTGCATTCCCGGGGGTCAGGAAACGCGCGGGATCTCGGCGTTGATCCGGTCGAGCAGCGCAGGGTAGCGCCTGGCCTCGCGATGACTGCCGGGTTTGCCACTGCTGACCACCGCGACGGACAACGCCCGCTGCGGGTCGGCCCACACCACGATGTCGGTCAGCCCGGTGTGTCCGAAAGCGCCGGCCGCGTCCCGGCCGAACGGTCCGAAGCGCTTGGATCCCAACATGTATCCGGTGCCCCACCGCATGGGTTGCAGGCCGGTGGCGAGGTCTGGGCGCAGTCGTCGCGCCTCCTTGGTCGCCGCACGCAGCGTTTCCGGGGACATCACCCGGATGCCGTCGAGTTCCCCACCGCGGCAAAGGATCTCGGCGAAACGGGACAGTTCGTTGGCGTTGGACACCGTGTTGGACGACGGGATGACGCCGGTGAGGAACTCGCGCGTGTTGGAGAACGGGATGATCTGCTGCGGCGTGCCCCCGACGGCCGTCTTGAATGCCTTGGCGATGGGCGCGGGCAGTGGCTTACCGGTGACGTGGCTGGGCGCGACCAACGGAACATCTTGTGCCGCAACGCCGTAGTTGGTCCAGCGGAAGCCGAGAGGAGTGAGGATCTCCTCGGCGAGGATGTCGCGGATGCTGCGACCCGTCGCGGCGGAGATGATCTCCCGCATCAGTGGCCCCCACGTCACTCCGTGGTACATGTGCACCAGACCCGGCGGGTACACCGGCTTCATCCGGCCCAGCATCTCGCGGGTGTAGGCGCTGTCGTCCATGCGCTTGAGGTCGGGCTGCGGCCCGGTCGCGAACGGAATCCCCGCGCTGTGGGTGAGCACGTGTCGGATCGTCGTGCGGTCCTTGCCGTGGCTGGTGTACTCGGGCAGATAGTCGCACACCCGGTCCTCGAGCGAGAACGCCCCGCGTTCGACCAGCATGTGCGTCACGGTCGTGGTGATCGCCTTGGCCGCCGAGTACACGCAGAACGGCGTGTCGGTGCGGACGGGGACGTCGTCCCAGGCGTAGCCGATGGCCCGGTCGAGGATCACCTTGCCGTCGCGGCGCAGGCACACCTGGATCGCGGGCTGCATGCCCGCCCGGTACCAGTGCACCGCGGCCTGCCAGATCCGCTCGATCGCGGCGGCGTCGACATCGGAGGGGTCCTCTGCCCCGATCGCGGTGACCGGGTCCAGGTCCGTCAGCGCGGGCCCCCGGAGAACATGCCGCTGCCGATCGCCTGCGTGAGCTCACCCAGCAGTGACCCCGGCCCGGGCTCGGGCGGCATCGGTGCGTTGGTCAGTTGCCAGGTCTGGCAGTCACTGGTGGTGAAGGTGGTGTCGGTAGGCATGATCTGGACGAACGAAGGCTTCTTCGTCAGCCTGTTGTCCACCGTCTCTTCGCCGGCGGTGCGCTTCCAGTAGCAGGCGCCGCCGTCGATCGGTCCCGCCGACTGGTACACCCCGGGAGCGATCTCGGTGCCCACTGCGTAGGAGCCGTTGGCGTCGATGGTGGTCTTCGGTCCTGCGGCGGGTGGTGCGTCGGCCGGTGGTGCCGGCGGCGGCTCGGGAGCGGGCTGCGCTCCAGCCACCGGCGCGAGCACGCACCAGCCTGCCAGTGCAGCCGTGACCAGCACGGCTGGTTTTCTCAGCCTCATAGAAAGTCAGTCTAAGTGCTGCGGCGACGGGGGTGAACCCGTCGCCGCAGCCTCAGTAGTCCGGACAGGCGTCCGGATCAGCCGGCCATGAACGTGTCGTACGCCGACTGCAGGTCAGCGGGCAGGACGGTCACGTTGCACGACCGCTGCGCATCGCCGAGCGGCGCCAGGATGCCCCGCAGGTCGTAGTACTCCGCCGGGTTGGCGGTGAAGTAGCCCCGCAGGTTGGCCTCGGCCGCGGGCCGCGGCTGGTTCATCGCGGCGGTCACAGCCTGATTCGCGCCCGGGTGCGCGTCGAGGTACTGCCGCGCCGCAGCGGTGACCGAGCTGACGGTTCCGGTCAGCGAACTCGCCGAGCACGGGGCCGGCTGCGCAGTGGCCGCGGGCGCGGCCACAGTTGCCACAGCCAGGCCGCCGAACAGACTTGCCGCCCCGACACCCGCCACGATGCGTCGTTTTCCTGGCACGGTGAAACCATTGAATTTCATGATCGATTTGGTCCTTCGGATTGTGAAACGGTTACTGCCTCCCCTACCCGAAATCCAAGGTAACCGAGATCTGAAGTGCTCAAACGTGACTCGGTGGCGGCGAATGTCCGGCCGCGGATGCGTTACATGTTTGCGGCGTGATGTTCTTCTCAATCAGAGGCCGATTCGGTGCAATTGTGACAGTCGGTGTTTCCAAACTCTGAAACTTCTCAAGATTTGCCGGAATTGCTTAATTGATCGTGATCTGCGTCGTCACCGAATCGTGACCATTCGGCGGCTCCGCGGTGGGGGTTTAGGTTGGTGATCGTGAAACTGGACCTGCTGACGCCCGGCATCGAGGTGGGGCTCGTCACGACCGATCTGGACCCGATGGTCGCCTTCTACGAGGGATTCCTCGAACTCGAGCCGCAGGGCGAGATCGAGTTCGACGGCGGCTCGCAGCGGCGCTATTCGCTCGGCGGCAGCGTGCTCAAACTCGTCACCTACACCACACCGCCGCCGGCCCCCGCGGCGCCGGGGGGTGGCCGCGCACAGGCGGGTCTGCGGTACTTCACCATCGGCGTCAACGGGCTGCGCGCCGTTGCCGAGGCCTTCGAGGCCTCCGGCTACGACGTCGTCGAACCTCTCACCGAGTTCGCGCCGGTACCCGGGATGGGGTGGATGTTCGTCGCCGATCCCGACGGCAACCACATCGAACTCTTCGGGACCCTCTGAGGTGACGTACCCCTACCCGCCGGGCGCCCCGTACCAGCAGGTCCCGACCTGCTTCCGGCATCCCGACCGCCAGACCTACGTGCGCTGCACACGCTGCAACCGGTTCATCTGCCCCGAGTGCATGCACGATGCGGCGGTCGGGCATCAGTGCCCCGACTGCGTGGGCGAGGGCGCCCGCTCGGTACGTCCGGTCACCAACGCCGTCGGCGCCAGGCCGGCGAGGTCGACGACTCCCGTGGTCACCTATGCGCTGATCGGCCTCAACCTGCTGATGTTCGCGCTCCAGATGGCGTCGCCCGACCTGGACCGCGCCCTGGGACTGTGGCCGCCCGCCGCAGCCGACGGCGAGCTGTACCGGCTGCTGACCTCGGCGTTCCTGCACTTCAGCGTCACCCACATCGCGTTCAACATGCTGGCGCTGTACTTCGTGGGTGCGCCACTGGAGTTCGCGCTGGGCAGGCTGCGATTCGTCGCGCTCTACCTGTTCAGCGCGCTCGGCGGCTCGGTGCTGGTGTATCTGCTGACGTTCAACGCGCTCACCGCGGGTGCGTCGGGGGCGGTGTTCGGGCTGTTCGGTGCGACGTTCGTGGTGGGCAAGCGCCTCAACATGGATGTCCGGTCCGTCGTGATGATCATCGGGCTGAACCTGGCGTTCACGTTCCTGATTCCGCTGTTCACGTCGCAGAACATCAGCTGGCAGGGCCATATCGGCGGGCTGGTGACCGGCGCGGTGGTGGCTGCGGCGTTCGTCTACGCGCCACGGCGGCAGCGCAATCTCGTGCAGGCGGGCGCGGCCGTCGCGCTGCTGGTGCTGTTCGTGGCGCTGGTGGCATGGCGCACCGTCGAGCTGCGGACGATGCTCGGGCTCGGCTAACGCAGCCCCACCCGGTCGGCGATCGCCTCCAGCACCGCGAGGTGCTCGTCGACGGTGCGCAGTCCGGCGCGCATCGTGTCGACCGACAGGTGAGAGGCGCCGTGCTCGGCCCACTCGCCGATGTCGGCGGCGGTCTGGTCGAGGTCGTGCCGCCACCGCACCCGGCCCTCCATGCCGATCTCCGACGGATCGCGGCCGGCCTCGCGAGCCGCGGCGTCGACGGCGCCTTTGGCCTCGTCGAGCGCGGGGCCCGGCCCGACGAGCGGGAACCAGCCGTCGGCGATCCGGCCGGCGCGCGCGTAGCCCCGTGGCGCCGCCGCGCCGATCCACAGCGGGATCGGCCGCTGCACCGGCAGCGGCGCGATGCCGGCGCCGGTGACACGGTGATGACGCCCGTCGAAGGTCACCGTGCGCTGCGTCCACAGCTGCCGCAGCAGCTCCACCTGCTCCTCGGACCGGGTTCCGCGGTTGGTGAACTGTTCGCCGAGCGCCTCGTACTCGACGGCGTTCCAGCCCACGCCCACCCCGAACCGCAGCCGCCCGCCGCTGAGCAGATCGACCTCGGCGGCCTGTTTGGCCACCAGGGCCGTCTGCCGCTGGGGAAGGATGATCACGCCGGTCACCAGCTCCAACGTGATCGTGACCGCGGCGAGGTAGCCGAACATCACCAGCGGCTCGTGGAACGTGGTGTCGACGTCGTACGGACCCGACCAGCCCGTGTGCACGGCGGGGTCGGCGCCGACCACGTGGTCGTAGGCGAGCAGGTGGGTGAACCCGAGCTCTTCGACCCGCCGGCCGTAGGCCCGGACCGCTCCGGGGTCACCGCCGAGCTCCGTTTGAGGAAACACCACACCGATCCGCATACAAAAGAGGGTATGAGTGGAAGATGCTCGGCTTACCCGACCGGATCCGCGCGTGTCTGTTCGACCTCGACGGGGTGCTGACCGACACCGCAAGCGTGCACCGTCGAGCCTGGAAGGCGATGTTCGACGAGTACCTGCGCAGCCGCGCAGAGGACGGCGTGCCGTACGTGCCTTTCGATGCCGGCGCGGACTACGAGCGCTACGTCGACGGCAAGCCCCGCCTCGACGGGATCCGCTCCTTTCTGGGCAGCCGCGGCATCGTCGCCCCGGACGAGACCGTGACGCTGCTGGGGGACCGCAAGAACCACGTGTTCACGCAGACCCTGCACACCGACGGCGTCACGGTGTTCGAGGGATCGCGGCGCTACCTGCAGGCCGCCGCGGCAGCCGGTCTGCGGCGGGCGGTGGTGTCCTCCAGCGCCAATACCCGCACCATCCTCGAGCTGACCGGACTGGATGTCTACGTCGAGGCCCGCGTCGACGGTGTGACCCTGCGCGAGGAGCACCTGCCGGGCAAGCCCGCGCCGGACGCGTTCCTGCGCGCCGCCGAACTGCTCGGCGTCGCACCGGCCGATGCCGCCGTCTTCGAGGACGCGTTGTCCGGGGTGGCCGCCGGGCGGGCCGGCGGGTTCGGGCTGGTGGTCGGTGTCGACCGCACCGGACAGTCAGAAGCATTGCGGCGCAACGGTGCCGATATCGTCGTCACCGACCTGGGGGAGCTGCTCTCGCCGTGATGATCGCCGACGAAGCCTTTCCGGTCGAGCCGTGGCACATCCGGGAGACCGAACTGCGGCTGGATCTGCTGCCGCAGACCGAGTCGCTGTTCGCGCTGTCCAACGGGCACATCGGGTTGCGCGGCAACCTCGATGAAGGCGAACCGCACGGGCTGCCGGGCACCTACCTCAACGGCTTCTACGAGATCCGGCCACTGCCGTACGCGGAGGCGGGGTTCGGTTACCCCGAAGAGGGACAGTCCATCGTCGACGTCACCAACGGCAAACTGATCCGGCTGCTGGTCGACGACGAACCGTTCGACGTCCGGTACGGTGAATTGAGTTCGCACGAAAGGGTTCTGGATCTGCGGGCGGGCACGCTGACGCGGGCCGCGGAGTGGACATCACCGGCCGGGAAGCGGGTCGAGGTGCACTCGACACGGCTGGTGTCGCTGACCCAGCGCGGTCTGGCGGCCATCGAATACGTGGTGGAGGCCGTCGACGACGTGCTGCTGACGGTGCAGTCCGAACTCGTGGCCAACGAGGATCAGCCTCCGGCATCGGCCGACCCGAGGGTGGCCGCGGTGCTGAGTCACCCGCTGACCCCGGTGCAGCACGAGGTCAGCGAACGCGGGGCGATGTTGATCCACCGCACCCGTGCCAGCGAACTGACGCTGGCCGCTGCGATGGACCACGTCGTCGAGGCACCCGGCCGGGTGGACCTCAGCGGTGACGCCGGACAGGACTGGGCGCGCACCACGGTGGTGTGCGGGCTGAAAGCCGGTGAGCGTCTTCGGCTGGTGAAGTACCTGGCCTACGGATGGTCGAGCCTGCGGTCGCGCCCCGCGCTGCGGGATCAGGTCGCCGCCGCCATCGCGGGCGCCCGCTACACCGGCTGGGACGGGTTGCTCACTGCGCAGCGTGAATACCTCGACGAATTCTGGGACTGCGCCGACGTGGAGGTGGACGGCGACGCCGACTGCCAACAGGCGGTGCGGTTCGGACTGTTCCACGTGCTGCAGGCCAGCGCCCGCGCCGAGCGACGGGCCATCGCGGGCAAGGGCCTGACCGGAACCGGTTACGACGGCCACGCCTTCTGGGACACCGAGGGTTTCGTGCTTCCGGTGCTGACCTACACCGCGCCGCGTGCGGCTGCGGACGCGCTGCGCTGGCGGGCCTCGACGTTAGAGATGGCGCGGGACCGCGCCGCCGAACTCGACCTGCGCGGCGCCGCCTTCCCGTGGCGCACCATCCACGGCGAGGAGTGCTCGGCCTACTGGCCCGCAGGCACCGCGGGATTCCACGTCAACGCCGACATCGCGATGGCGTTCGACCGTTACCGCGTGGTGACCGGCGACGAATCGCTGGAAAAGGATTGCGGTCTGGCGGTTCTCGTCGACACCGCGCGGCTGTGGCTGTCGTTGGGACACCACGACCGCTACGGCAGGTGGCGCATCGACGGCGTGACCGGGCCCGACGAATACACCGCCGTCGTGCGGGACAACGTCTTCACCAACCTGATGGCGGCGGCGAACCTGCGTGTCGCTGCTGACGCCTGCACCCGGCAGCCCGACGCGGCCCGCGCGCTCGGTGTCGACACCGAGGAGACCGCCGCCTGGCGCGACGCCGCCGACGCCGTGCACATCCCGTACGACGAGGAGTTGGGTGTGCATCCGCAGTGCGACGGGTTCACCACGCTGCGGGAATGGGATTTCGATCAGAACACGAAATATCCACTGCTGCTTCATGAACCGTACGTTCGTCTCTATCCCGCCCAGGTGGTCAAGCAGGCCGACCTGGTGCTGGCGATGCAGTGGCAGAGCCACGCGTTCACCCCGGATCAGAAGGCGCGCAACGTCGACTACTACGAACGCCGTACCACCAGGGATTCGTCGCTGTCGGCCTGTACCCAGGCGGTGATGTGCGCCGAGGTGGGCCATCTGGAGTTGGCCCACGACTACGCCTACGAGGCCGCGCTGATCGATCTGCGCGATCTGCACCACAACACCGGGGACGGGTTGCACCTGGCGTCGCTGGCCGGCAGCTGGACCGCGCTGGTCGCCGGGTTCGGCGGACTCCGCGACGACGAGGGCATCCTGGCGCTGGATCCGCAGCTGCCCGGCGGTATCAGCAGGTTGCGGTTCCGGCTGCGCTGGCGCGGCTTTCGGGTCACCGTCGATGCCGACCACGACGCCGTCACCTACACGCTGCGGGACGGGCCGGAAGGCGTGCTGACCATCCGCCACTCCGGTGACCCGCTCGAGATCAACACCCGCAAACCCACGCGGGTCGCGGTGCGGCCGAAGAAGCCGCTGCTCGCCCCGCCGAAGCAGCCGCCAGGCCGTGAGCCGCTGCGGAGATGGCGCTCAACGGTGGACGCGTCGCGGAATTCGCGGGAGAGCTGACGACATGGAATTCGCGGTGGAAGAGGCGCTCGACGAGCTCTACTGCGCCGCGCCCGAGAAGTTCACGCAGCTGCGCACCAGGCTGGCCGCCGCGGCGAAGGGTAGCGGGGATTCCGAGGCGGCGCGCCGCATCACCGCCAGCCGCAAGCCGACGACGGCCGCGTGGGCGGTCAACCTGCTGGTCTCGGGTGGCACGGCCAGGGCCGCGCTGGCCGATCTCGGCGAGCGGTTGCGGCAGGCGCACGCGGCGATGGACGGTGAGGCGATCCGGGCACTGACCGCGGAACAACGCAGGCTCGTCGAGGAGCTCACACGCACCGCGCTGGAGCGAGCCGGCATCGCCTCACCGTCGGCGGCGCTGCGTGACGACATCACCTCCACGCTGCAGGCAGCCGTCGCCGATCCGGAGGTGACGGAACGTCTGGGCCGGCTGACGAAGGCCGAACAGTGGTCGGGATTCGGTGATTTCGGGTTCAGCGCCGCGGTGTCGGGTCCGTCCAAGACGCGCGAGAAGGCGCGACAACCGGCTACCGCGCCGAACACGAAGATGAAATCGCGGGAGGCGCGTGCGGCGGTGGCCGCTGCGGAGCGCGCCAAGGCCGAGGCGGACGCCGCGCTGAGCGAATTGCAGTCCGATCTTGCGAGGGCGCGACTGCGTCGCGAGGACGCACGGCGCAGGCTGGCCGACGCCGAACAGGCGCTGACCGCCGCCGAAGACGCCTACGCCGCAGGCAAACAGACCGCCAGGGACGCGGCCGACGCGCTGAAGGTGGCGAAGCGCTAAGTTGCGTAGAGCGCCGCGTCGCACGCGCGCGGTAAGCGAAATGCTCAGCGCCACGCTTAAATTCGGGGGTCTTGACATGGAAGCCGACATCCGCCGGGTGGTGACCGGGGCGTCGATCGGCAATGCCGTCGAGTGGTTCGACTTCGCCATCTACGGATTCCTCGCGACGTTCATCGCCGCCCACTTCTTCCCGGCGGGCAACGACACCGCCGCGCTGCTCAACACCTTCGCGATCTTCGCCGCGGCATTCTTCATGCGACCGCTCGGCGGCTTCTTCTTCGGCCCGCTCGGCGACCGCATCGGCAGGCAGAAGGTGCTCGCGGTGGTGATCCTGCTGATGTCGGCGGCCACACTCGGTATCGGGCTGCTGCCCACCTATGAGGCCATCGGTGTGGCCGCGCCGATGCTGTTGCTGGTCCTGCGGTGCCTGCAGGGCTTCTCCGCGGGCGGTGAATACGGTGGCGGCGCGGTCTACCTGGCGGAGTTCGCCGGCGACGCGCGCCGCGGCCTGACCATCACGTTCATGGCCTGGTCCGGGGTCCTGGGCTTCCTGATCGGCTCGGTCACGGTGACCCTGCTGCAGGCGCTGCTGCCCGCCGCGGCGATGGAGAGCTACGGCTGGCGCATCCCGTTCCTGATGGCAGGCCCGCTCGGGCTGGTCGGTCTCTACATCAGGCTGCGCCTCGGCGACACCCCGCAGTTCGCCGAACTCGACAAGGCCGAGAAGACCGCCGACTCGCCGCTGCGGGAGGCCGTCACCACCTCGTGGCGACAGATCATCCAGGTGATCGGTCTCTTCATCGTCTTCAACATCGGCTACTACGTTGTATTCACGTTCCTGCCAACCTATTTCATCAAAACACTGAGGTTCTCGAAGTCGGAGGCTTTCGTCTCGATAACGCTGGCCTGCCTGGTGGCGCTGATCCTGATCCTGCCGCTGGCGGCGCTGTCGGACCGGATCGGCCGGCGTCCGCTGCTCATCGGCGGCGCGGTGTCGTTCGCCGTGCTCGGCTACCCGTTGTTCCTGCTGCTGACCTCCGGGTCGCTGGTCGCGGCGATCACTGCGCACTGCCTGCTCGCGGCGATCGCGTCGGTGTACATCTCCAGTGCGGTGTCGGCGGGCGTCGAGTTGTTCGCGACCCGGATCCGGTTCAGCGGGTTCTCCGTCGGCTACAACGTCTGCGTCGCGGTGTTCGGCGGCACCACGCCCTACGTCGTCACCTGGCTGACGGCTGCCAGCGGCAACGCGATCGCGCCCGCGTTCTACCTGATCGCGGCCGCCGTCGTCTCACTGGCCGCCGTGCTCACCCTGCGGGAGTCGGCCGGTCGCGCACTGGCACAGGTCCAGGAGCGCCCGGCTAATGTGGGCTCAGGCATCCACGAAGGGGAGATGCGTAGATGAAGCTTCAGGTGCTGCCTTACGTCACCGTCGAGATCGACGACCGGCTGCGGCGCAGATTGCGCATCGTCGGGGAGCGGTTCCGCGTCAATGTCCGCGCCTACCTGCGCAGTGCCGCCGACGACGTGGACGCCGCAGGCGACCGCGTCAGCGGGCTGTGCGACCGCGCCGTGCACCGGGTCGACTCGGTCGTCGCCCGGGTCAACGACCGGATCGCCCCGACCGACAGTCCGACGCCCGACCCGGCCGGGACGGCCCCGCACCTGCGGGTCGTCGACGGCCGGGCGTCCTAGTCGTTCCGGCCCGGCCGCCCCGTTCAGGCCCGGGCCCGTGCGGTCCGACCGCCGACGAAGAAGGATCCGGCGAGCACGACCAGCCCCACGACGGCGACCGGGATCGCCCATGAGCGGCGCGACGACAGCGCCGACTCGCACGCCGCCGCGTAGTCCGTATGCGGAACGATCTCGTTGAGCACCGGCAGGTTGGCCAGATTGCCGCTGTCGGCGTCACGGGCCTGCGACAGGTCCGCGGCGATGCCGTTACCGCATCCGATACTGCCGTCGGGCCCGGGCACCGACACCGGAACCAGCAGCGCGATGACACCCGCCAACAGCACAGCCACCCCGGCGATCATGATCAGACGTCGCATGTTCATGCCGCACCTAATGCCCCAGTTCCCCGGCGCCGAAACAAGATCGATCAGCCGCGCCGCCGGACCGGACTGGGCGCTGCGACGGTAAGTGTGCTGTCCTTGTCGGGTGATCGGCCATGGCGTTACCGTTCTGCTGGCATTTCTTGCCGCGGTGTTCCTCGCTGTCGGCATCGTGGTTCGGCAGCGCGCGACCCTGGACGTGCCCGCCGAACACGGCGTCAGCCCCGTGATGATCCAGACCCTGGTGCGCCGGCCGCTGTGGTGGGCGGGCACCGCGTCGGCGGTGGCCGGGTTCGTGTTCCAGGCGCTTGCCCTGGCCAACGGCTCGCTGCTGCTGGTGCAACCGATCCTCGTCTCGGCCCTGCTGTTCGCGCTGCCGCTGAGCGCCCGGTTGGCTCACCGCAGGGTGACGCGCGCGGAGTGGGCGTGGGCCGTGCTGCTCACCCTCGCGCTCGCGGTGTTCGTGGTGCTGGCCAAGGCCAGTCCGGGCGACTACGAGGCGTCCCTGTCGACGTCGGCGGTGGTGGCGGTGGTGTGCACGGTCGCGGTGCTGGCCTGCGTGATCGTCGCGACCCGCATCGCCGGATGGATCCGCGCCGTGCTGCTGGCGGTCGCGGTCGGTGTGCTGTTCGGCGTGGTCGCGGTGCTGACCAAGCTCGTCATGCACGTGCTGACCAACGAGGGCTTCGTGGCGGTGCTGACCACCCCGGTGCTCTATCTGCTGGCGCTGCTCGGTGTGGTGGCGACGCTGCTGCAGCAGTCGGCGTTCCACGCCGGCTCGCTGCAGACGTCCGTGCCGACGATGCTGGTGCTTGAGCCGATGATCGCGGTGATCCTGGGGGCGGTGGTGCTCGGTGAGCACCTCAACGCCGGGAGGTGGGACGCGGTCGCGCTCGTGGTGTCCACGGTCGCGATGGTGGCGGGCACCATCGCGCTGGGACGGGACGAAGGCGCCTACGAGGAGCAGTTGGAGGCGGACTTGGCGCAAAAGGCTCAGGCGGCCTCGGGCAACGGGTAGCCGCGGTCCCTGGCGACATCGGACAGCGCGTCGCGCAGCTGTTTGCGGCCGCGGTGCAGCCGGGACATCACCGTCCCGATCGGCACGTTCGTCAACAGTGCGATCTCCCGGAACTTCCGGCCCTCGATATCGGCGTAATAGATTGCTGTGCGGTACTTTTCGGGCAGCGAGCGCATTGCGGCGGCGATCGCCGGGTCGCCGGTGTGGGCGATCGCGAGTTCCTCGGTGGACCGCGTCGCCGAACTGCCGCGTTGGCTGTGGGCGAGCAGCTGGCCGTCGGTGAACTCGTCGGTGAACTGCAGTGTCGGGCGGTGCTGCTGCCTGCGGTAGGCGCTGATGTGGGTGTTGACCATGATGCGGTACAGCCAGCCCACGAGGTTGGTGCCCTCCTGAAAGCTGGCGAATGCCGCATAGGCCTTGGCCGCGGTCTCCTGCAGGAGGTCCTCGGCGTCTGCGTGGTCGCGGGTGAGCCTGATGGCGTGCCGGTACAGATCCGCGATCAGGGGCATCGCGTCACGCTCGAAGCGGTCGGTGAGCTGGTCGTCATGGCGGTCGGTGTGCATGACTTCACTCTGGCTCCGATGCGCCGCCGGGTCTGCCCGGCTGGCCACCAAACCGGTTACGGAGAACCGCACCGCGCGCTACCGGTTAACCCCCATGCCAGGACGACCAGTGGTCGATCTCGACGGTGATGACCGGCCCGTTCAGCTCGACGCGCTGGTACTGCGGATACTTGGCGCGCAGCAGCGTGTAGCCGGTGGCCATCTCGACCCCGCTGTGGTGGATCGCGGCCTTGCCGTCGGCCCGCACCCACCACAGCCGCGTCCAGTCGTCCTCGTAGTGGTCGACGAGCAGGCTGACGGCGGGGTTGTTCTCGATGTTGGTCAGCCGGCGCAGCCGCTGGGTGGTCTTCGGTTTCGCGTCGACCGCCGTGTACAGGATGTCGCTGCGGTGGCTGGGCACCGCGAACACGACCGGCACCAGATGCGGCACCGCATCGAGTCCTGCCGTCGCCAGCATCGCCACCGGCGCGGCGGCGAAAGCCGCCTCATGATCGAAATCTGCCATCACCCCAGGGTAGGGTTCGCACGACCGGTCGGATTCGTTCACTGCGGGGTCGCGGGGCGGTAACCGCTGAGCCACTGCGCAGCCTCCTGCTCATCGGAAGGTTCGGCAATGAACACCTCACCCAACCCCCCACGGTTGACGTCCCGGGTTTTCGCGGTGGCCGCGTCGGCGCTGTTGTTCGGGAGTGCCGTGGCGTGCGCGCCGCCCGAGAAGGACAACTCCAACGCCCAGACCGAGTCCGGGGTGAACGCGGCCGAGGCCACCTCGGCAGGGGATTTCGGCGGCATGGAGGGGCTCGTCGAGGCGGCCAAGGCCGAGGGTGAGCTCAATGTGATTGCGCTGCCGCCGGATTGGGCGAACTACGGCGCGATCATCAAGGCGTTCTCCGACAAGTACGGCATCAAGGTCAACTCCGCGCAGCCCGACGCCTCCAGCCAGGACGAGATCAACGCCGCCAACCAGCAGAAGGGCCGCAGCAGCGCCCCCGACGTGTTCGACCTCGGCCAGTCGGTGGCGCTGGCCAACACGGCGATGTTCGCGCCGTACAAGGTGGAGACGTTCGACGACATCCCCGCGGCGTTCAAGGACGCCGACGGCACCTGGGTCAACGATTACGGCGGCTACATGTCGATCGGGTTCGACTCGTCCAAGGTGCCGCCGGTGACCAGCGTCGACGACCTGCTCAAGCCGGAGTACCAGGGCAAGGTGGCCCTCAACGGTGATCCGACGCAGGCGGGTGCGGCGTTCTCCGGTGTCCTGATGGTGGCGTTGTCGCAGGGCGGCTCGGCCGACGACATCGCACCCGGCGTCGAGTTCTTCCGCAAACTCAAGGAGGCGGGCAACTTCCTGCCGGTCGACCCGACCCCGGCCACCATCGAGTCCGGGCAGACGCCCGTGGTGATCGACTGGAACTACACCAACTCCGCCGAGACGAAGAAGCTGCCGTCGTGGACGGTGCTGGTGCCGCCGGAGAACCCGGTGGCCGGGTACTACTACCAGGCGATCAACAAGGACGCCCCGCATCCCGCCGCCGCGCGGTTGTGGCAGGAGTTCCTCTACAGCGACGAGGGCCAGAACCTGTTCGCCCAGGGCGGGGTGCGGCCGGTGCGGGCGGACAACATGCTCGCCGACGGCACCCTCGATCCGGCGGTCGCCGCGGCGTTGCCGGTGGTCGACGGCCCGGTGACCGTGCCCACGCCGCAGCAGACCGAGGCGGCGTCGAAGTACCTCGCGGAGAACTGGGCCGCCGCGGTCGGCTGAGATGAGTCTCACGTGAGCCTTGCGCGCCGGCTGCGTGATTCGCTGCCGCTGCTGCCGTTTCTGACCGTGGTGGTGATCTTCCTGATCATCCCGACGGCCACCGTCGTGGTGGGCTCGGTGTACACCGACGGGGTCTTCAGCCTGGACCGCATCGAAGCGTTGTTCACCGGGACGGCGCTGTCGGCCCTGCTCGACAGCGTGCTGCTCTCGGGCGCGACCGCGTTGCTCGGCGCCGTGTTCGGGGCGGTGATGGCCTGGCTGATCGTCAGCAGCCCCTCGACCTCGATGGTGCGCCGCGCGGTGTTGTCGCTGTGCAGTGTGCTCGCCCAGTTCGGCGGTGTCGCACTGGCATTCGCGTTCCTGGCCACCGTCGGGCTGAACGGGGTGCTGACGCTGTGGGTGCAGCAGGTGTTCGGGTTCAACCTGGCCGGGTCGGGCTGGCTGTACAGCTTGAGCGGGTTGATCCTGGTTTACACGTACTTCCAGATCCCGCTGATGGTCATCGTGTTCGTGCCGGCGCTGGAAGGTCTGCGGGAGCAGTGGCGCGAGGCGGCGGTCAGCCTCGGCGCGTCCACCTGGGCGTACTGGCGTGAGGTGGCGATCCCGCTGCTGACCCCGGCGTTCCTCGGTTCGGCACTGTTGCTGTTCGCCAACGCCTTCGCCGCGTACGCCACCGCCGCGGCGCTGGTCAGCCAGGGCAGCCCGATCCTGCCTCTGCTGATCCGTGCCTCGCTGGTCAGCGAGGTGGTGCTGGGGCAGGCCGGGTTCGCCTACGCGCTGGCGCTGGAGATGATCGTCGTGGTGGCCGTGGTGATGGCCGCCTACAACCTGCTGGTCAGGCGTAGCTCGCGGTGGCTGTCATGACGGGCACCTCGTGAAAAGGGCCGTGCGCGGTGCGCTGTGGGTGATGTTCGGGCTGTTCTTCCTGTTCCCGCTCTACGCGATGGCCGACTTCTCCACCCGCAATCTGATCGCGGGCGGACGCACGTGGCGGGCCTGGGCGAACCTGTTCGCCGACCAGGCGCTCTACCAGGCGATCGTGGTGTCGCTGCTGCTGGCGGTGTTCACGGTGGCGGCGATGCTGGTGCTGCTGGTCCCGACGATGATCTGGGTGCGGCTGCGCGCCCCGTGGGCCAAGGGGTTGGTGGAGTTCATGTGTCTGCTGCCGTTGACGATTCCCGCGCTGGTGATCGTCGTCGGTCTGCGCAACGTGTATCTGTGGGTGACGTACTTTCTGGGGGAGTCCGCGCTGACGCTGACGTTCGTCTATGTGGTCATCGTCTTGCCGTTCGCGTATCGGGCGATCGACGCCGCGCTGTCGGCGATCGATCTGCAGACCCTCTCGGAGGCGGCCAGGTCGCTGGGCGCGGGGTGGCTGACCACCATCACCCGGGTGGTGGTGCCCAACATCTGGTCGGGAATCCTGTCCGCGGCGTTCATTTCCATCGCGGTGGTGCTCGGCGAGTTCACCATCGCGTCGCTGTCGGGCTACGAGACGCTGCAGGTGCAGATCGTGCTGATCGGTAAGAGCGACGGTCCGACCTCGGTGGCGGCCTCGCTGGCGACGCTGTTGTTCGGTTTCGTGCTGCTGCTGATCCTGTCGCTGGTGACCCGTGGCCGGCGCAACGTGGGAGTGACGGTATGAGTGTCGGTACGAACGGAGTCGGAGTCCAGCTCGACGAGCTGACCCGGGTGTACGGCACCACCCGGGCGCTCGACGGCTTCACGCTGCACATCGAGCCCGGGGAGCTGGTCGCGCTGCTGGGTCCGTCGGGGTGTGGAAAGACCACCGCGCTGCGCATCCTCGCCGGCCTCGACGAGGCCACCTCGGGCACGGTGGCGGTGGGCGGGGTCGACGTCAGCAAGGTGCCGGCCAACAAGCGCGACATGGGCATGGTGTTCCAGGCCTACAGCCTGTTCCCGCACCTGACGGTGCTCGACAACGTCGCGTTCGGTCTGAAAATGCGCGGAAAAGCCAAGCGGGACAGGCTGTCCCGGGCCGCCGACATGCTCGAGCTGGTGGGCCTCGGGGAGCTGGGCGGCCGCTACGCCAAGGAGCTCTCGGGCGGGCAGCAGCAGCGGGTGGCGCTGGCCCGCGCGCTGGCGATCCGGCCCAGGGTGCTGCTGCTCGACGAGCCGTTGTCGGCGCTGGACGCCAAGGTCCGCACGCAGCTGCGCGACGAGATCCGGCGTGTCCAGCTGGAGGTCGGGACGACGACGCTGTTCGTCACCCACGACCAGGAGGAGGCGCTGGCCGTCGCCGACCGGGTCGGGGTGATGAACGAGGGCAGGCTCGAGCAGCTGGCCGCGCCCGCCGACCTCTACGCCAACCCGGCCACGCCGTTCGTCGCAGAGTTCGTCGGGCTCAACAACAAGGTGCCGGCCACCGTGTCGGGTGGCAGCGCCTCCCTGCTCGGGGTGTCGGTGGCCGCGCTACCCGGTTCGGTCGACGGGGCGGGGGTGGCGATGGTGCGGCCCGAGTCGGTGACGGTGACCGCCGACCCGGCCGGTGCGTCGACGGTCAGCTCGGTGTCGTTCCTCGGTGCGATCTCGCGGGTGCACATCATGGTGCCCGACGGTTCGACGGTCAGCGCTCAGATGGCCAGCTCGGCCGCCCGGGGTTTCGCGCCGGGTGACCCGGTGACCGTCGGCATCGAACCCCGCGGAGTGCTGGTCACACGTCCTTGACGGGTTCGATCCCCAGGTCCCGGTACGTCACCAGCGCATGGAACGGCACGTTGCGTTTGGCGAAGCGCCCTGCGGCGACGTCGCCGCGGTCGACCATCGGGATCACCCCGGTGACCACGACGCCGAGCGGGGCGATGCGTTCCAGCGCGAGCTCGGTCGACCCGCCGGTGCTGATCACGTCGTCGACGAGCAACACCCGCATGCCGGGCTCCAGGCGGGTGCCCTCGACCCACTGCTCCCTGCCGCGCTTCTTCTGCTCCTTGCGCACCGAGAACCATGCCTTGCCGGTGACCATCGCGACGCCGTGCGCCAGCGGGTCGGCGCCCATCGTCAGCCCGCCGACGGCGTCGAACTCGATGCCTTTGGCGGCGGCCAGGTCGGCCACCGCCCTGGACACGATCGTCAGGCGCTCGCCGGTGTCGACGGCGTACTTGCCGTCGATGTAGTCGTGGCTGAGCTGACCGCTGGCCAACTTGAACGGCTCCTCGCGCCGCTCATGCCCTCGGGTCCGGATCAGATCGAACGCGGCTTGCCAGGTCTGGGGGCGGTCGGTGTCGGCGGGCATACCCGGCATCGTAGATCAGGTGTTTCGCGCTCGTTGCGCCAACTCCGCCGCAGCCGAACGCAATTCATCGATCGAATCGATCGGGCGGGCGTAACCGATTCGCGTGTAGGCCATTCCGCGTTCGGTGCTCAGCCGCAGATCCAGGCCGTAGCGGTCGACGCCCGTACACGTCGCGGACCGGGTGTCCGGGTAGCCGCCCAGCGTCCTTGCCATCGCCGCCAGCGAGTCCGCGTGGTCGGCGTTCAGGTGGGCGATCGCCCCCGCGGCCCGCGGCGTCACCGGATCGGGCTCGGCCGCGGTGTAGTCCGCTCCGCTGGTCGAGTCCATCCGGCCGTAGCCGCCCACCCAGCGCACCCGCGACACCCGCAGCAACCACAGCGAGAAATCGCTGTAGTCGATGTAGTACTTCGCCGCCGCGACCGCCGACAGATGCGCCTCGCGGGCGGCCGCCCGCTCGGCGCCTTCGGGAGCCTCCACCCGCCCGGCCAGGGTCACCCGCGCGCTGGCCAACGGGTCGGTCTCGGCGGTGGGCGCGACGATCGCGATGCTGGCCCTCGGGTCGGTCGCCAGGTTGCGGCCGTGCTCGGCGAGGTTGGAGACGCACAACACGGGGGCGCCGTCGAGCAGTCCGTAGGTGACGAACGAGGCCCACGGGTCACCGTCGGCGGTCAGCGTCGCCAGCGTGCCCGCGTTGGTCGACGCGGCGATGGTCCTGGCCTCCTCGGCCGCGGACGGCCGGGTGGTGTCGGCGGGATCGGTCAGCGGAGGCGGGACGCTGGGTGCATCACCCGGGTCGCCATGGTCACGAGTCGAGCCGGCTGACGTCACGATCGCACCCTATCTGCTCGGCCATCCGCACGAGCCGTCGTTCGCCCGGTGGCCGCAATCGACCAGGCGACTTGTGCCGATATGCGAGAATTGGAGCGGATTCATCCCTCGTAGAAGCAACGAAACCTCCGGAAGTGGAGGCACCATGGTCGGGCCGGCGCTGCGTGCTGTCGCGGTTGCTGGCGTGCTGATCGTGGCCGGCGTGTCCGGAGGCGTCGCCGCGGTGCCTGCGCTGGCCCAGCCGACCGATACCGACGGCTCCGGTCAGACGTCCGACGACCCGGCCGGCGGCGGCTCCGAGGACGCCGGCGGTGGCGGGGACACGACGGACGACCCCGTCGATTCCGGTGACCCGAGCGAGGAACCGGATGAGCCGGAGCCCAGCCGCGAATCCGCACCCGATCAGGGTGGCAGTGGCGATTACGGGGGCACCGACGACCCGGCGACCGAGAGCCCCGCGCCCACGCTGCGGGAATCACCGTTCGAGAACTCGATCACCCTTCCGTTCATCCGGTTACCGTCCGCCGGCGAGATTCCGATGGGTAGCTGGCCCACCGTGTCGACCTTCTACACCACCGTCGAGATCCCGGTGCCCACCCTCGGTGAGTTCCTGGAGGCGTTGCAGATCGTGCCGTCCCCGGCTCCGCCGCCCGGGCCCGCCATCCGGACCCAGGAGGAAGCGCCCGTCGCGGATGCCACCACCGGGGCCACCGGCGGTGGCGGCGGTGGTTCGGTGGCGGAGCCGGTGATCTTCCGCGCCCCGCTGGTGACCGTGCCGCGCGCGGGCACCGTCGCCGGCAAGCCACCACGGACGCTGCCGGGGAAGCCCGGCGCCGCGGCCCCGAACGGAGTCACTGCACCCGGGGTCGCGGGGGTGGCGACGCCGGTGATCCGCGGATCGGTTCCGTCCACCCCGGGGGTGACGGCGCTGCCGCCGGCGTCGCCGGCAGGCGGTCAGTTCGTCCGGCTGGGCGGCAACCCGCGCGGCGTGACGAATCCGACTCTCGCCGAGATCGCCGCCGTCGCGCTGCCCGGCCTGGCCGGCCTGATCTTCCTCACGTTCAGCGGCGGGGTGATCGGTTACCGGCAGGCCAACAGCACCCGGTTCGTCAGGACAGCGGGAGCCGAACGCTTCCTGCCGTAGCCGAATCCGGTCGGTGATTCTTTTGGCGCCGGCCTGGGTAGGTTCCACACCATGACGCTGGCATTCGGCGATTGGATCGTGCACCGCCGCTGGTACGCCGGCCGCAGCCGCGAACTCGTCTCGGCCGAGCCTGCGGTGGTGACCCCGCTGCGCGATGACCTCGACCACATCCTGCTCGACGTGACCTACACCGACGGCACCGTCGAGCGCTATCAACTCGTGGTCAGGTGGGCCGACAGTCCGGTGGCCGGCTTCGGTGAAGCCGCCACCATCGGCACCGCCCTGGGCCCGCAGGGGGAACGGATCGCCTACGACGCGCTGTTCGACCCCGACGCCGCCCGCCATCTGCTGCGCCTGGTCGATGCGTCGGCCACCGTCGCCGATCTGAGGTTCACCAGGGAACCGGGTGCCACGCTGCCGCTGTACGCGCCGCCGAAGGTGTCGAGCGCCGAGCAGAGCAACACCAGCGTGATCTTCGGAAAAGACGCCATGCTCAAGGTGTTCCGCCGGGTGACGCCGGGCATCAACCCCGATATCGAGCTCAACCGGGTGCTCGCCCAGGCGGGCAATCGGCACGTCGCAAGGCTCCTCGGTTCGTTCGAGACGTCGTGGGCGGGTCCGGGCACGGACCGCTGCGCGCTCGGCATGGTGACGGCCTTCGCCGCGAACAGCGCCGAAGGCTGGGACATGGCCACGGCCAGTGCCCGCGAGATGTTCGCCGACGTGGTGGGCAGCGACTTCGCCGACGAGTCCTACCGGCTCGGGAACGCGGTGGCCTCGGTGCACGCCACCCTCGCCGAAGCCCTCGGTACCTCGACCGAGCCGTTCCCGGTCGACACCGTGCTGGCCCGGCTGCAGTCGGCCGCACGGTCCGCGCCGGAGCTCGCGGGCCGCGCCGCGGCGGTCGAGGAACGATACCGACGGCTCGACGGGCGGGCGATCACCGTGCAGCGGGTACACGGCGACCTGCATCTCGGTCAGGTGCTGCGCACCCCGGACGACTGGTTGCTCATCGACTTCGAAGGTGAACCCGGCCAACCGCTGGACGAACGCAGGCGGCCGGACTCGCCGCTGCGCGACGTGGCCGGCGTGCTGCGGTCCTTCGAGTACGCGGCCTACCAGAAGCTGGTGGAGCTGGCCCCCGAACAGGACGCCGACGGTCGACTCGCGGACAGGGCGCGCAACTGGGTGGACCGCAACAGCGCCGCGTTCTGCGCCGGGTACGCGGCGGTCGCAGGGGACGACCCGCGCCGGGACGGCGACGTGCTGGCTGCCTACGAGCTCGACAAGGCGGTGTACGAAGCCGCTTACGAGGCCCGTTTCCGGCCGTCCTGGTTGCCCATCCCGATGAGATCGATCGACCGCATCCTGGGCTGACCCCACACCCCGGGGTCTCACGGCCAGACCCCTGATTGGTCTATACCAATTCTTCATCTTCCGTTCCCGTCACCAACAACCTCCGGTCAGGACACGGTCGCGCTGTCCGGAGAGGGTCCAAGTCGCGCCGACTCCTCCGCGCAGCGACGACCCCACAGGAGACCCGAACGTGGACATGACCAGGCACCAACGACTGTCGCGGCGGCTTGTTCCCGCCGTGCTGACCGCGATCGCGCTGCCGCTCGCGGCATGTGGCGGATCCGGGGCGGGCGCCGACGCCGACGCCGCGGCACCGGCCGACGTGAACGCCGCCAAGGAACAGGCCAAGCAGTTCCGGACCGCGGGCATGCCCGACGACTGGATCAACTTCGGTGAGTTCTACCAATCCGTCTGCGACAGCTACGAACTCGGCTGCAACGGATTCGCGGCACAGGGCGTCAACCGCACCGACACCGATATGAGTTCGGCCGAGGAGATCGCGGCGTTCAAGAACGAGACCACCAACGCGCCGATGTGCTCGGACATCGGCATCGCGTTCGGCCAGGTTGCCGAGTCCGAAGGTGTCCTGCTCGGCTACACGCCCGAGGCTGCGGCCGCGCTGCCCCCCGCGTACAAGGCCGCCGACGGCGGCTGGGTGGCCTCGGCGGTCGGCGTCATCTCGATCATGACCAACACCGATGTGATCCCCAACCCGCCGAAGTCATTCGCCGATCTACTCAAGCCGGAATACAAAGGCCGCGTCTCGATCTCCAACCCGGTGACCTCCGGAACCGGACAGGCCACCGTGTTCTCGACCGCGGCGGCGCTGTCGAAGAACAAGGGCGAATTCGACATGGACGCGGCCATCGACTACTGGGCCGAGTTCTTCCGGCTCGGCCAGCGCAACGAGGCCGAATACTCCGCTGCCGCATTCGAGCGCGGTGAGACGCCCATCCGGGTGGCCTACGACTTCGTCAACATCCAGGCCGGCCAGCTGGTCGGCGAGAAGGGTGTCGACACCGCGATCGTCATCCCCGCGGAGGGTGGCGTGTGGTCGCCGTCGGCGACGATGTGCAACAAGAAGACCGAGGACCCCGATCTCGCCAAACTCGTTCTGGACCATACTCTTTCCGACGAGGGGCAGCTCGTGTTCGCCCGCGTCGGCGCGCGTCCGGTGCGCTACGTCCTCGGCGAACTCGAGGTTCCCGCGGAACTGAAGACCAACTGGCTGCCGGAAGGCCAGTACGCCAACGTGATCCAGTATCCCGACGATGCGTGGCCCGACCCCGCGGTGGTGGCCGAGCGGTGGGAGAACGACGTCCTCACCGCGGGCTGATGACGGTCACCACGCCCACGGCCCCCGGTCCGGCGGTTACCCCGCCGGCCGCGGGGCCACCCCCGCGGCCGGGGTCACTGCGGACCTTCCTCACCCAGTGGGGGCCGGCGATCCCGTTCCTGGTGACCGCGGGCGGACTACTCGTCGCCGCGGCACTCTGGTTGATTCGCACCAGCTTCGCCGGACCGGACGGCGGTTGGACGCTGCAGGCCTGGCAGGACATCTTCACCCAGCGCATCACCAGGGACGCGATGGTGCGTTCCCTGGGGTTGTCGGCGATCGTCGCGACCTTCTGTCTGGTGGTGGGCTCCGTGCTGGCCTACCTGATCTCCGGCCTGGCGCGGCGCGGCCGGGCCGGGGCGCAGGCGCTGCTCAACGTCGCCGCGAACTTCGGCGGCGCGTCGCTGGCCATCGCGATGGTCTCGACACTCGGTGCCGTCGGCTTCGTCCGGCTGTTGCTGGAGAACTGGTTCGGCTACCAGCTGGGTCTCGACCTGTACTCGGTGTGGGGGCTGGTGGTCACCTACATCTATTTCATTCTGCCGCTGTACGTCCTGCTCGTTCTGCCCGCCATGTCGGTGCTGCGCCCCGAATGGTGGGAGGCGGTGCAGACCGCCGGCGGGACCCGGTGGCAGTACTGGCGCCGCGTCGGGCTTCCGGTGCTGTTCCCGTTCCTGCTCTCCGGATGGGTGCTGACATTCGCGTGGTCGCTGGGCCAGTTCTCGGTGCCCTACGCGCTGTTGGGCGACACCACCACCACGTCGCTGATCACCACCCGCCTCGGCAATTTCCTGTTCTCCGCCACCGGCGGCACCAACCGGTTCGAACGGGCCGCCGCGCTGGCCGTGCTGTTGATGGTCATCTCGGCGCTGGCGCTCGTGGCTTACCGGAGGATCGCCGCGCGCATGCTGGCCCGGCTGGAAGGTCTGCGATGACGAGCCGGGGTATCTCGCGGTCCACGCTGCTGGCGCTGTGGGGTGTCTTCCTCGCCCTCCCGGTCGCGGCGACCATGCTCTACTCGGTGGCCACCGTGTGGCGCGGCCGGGCGCTGCCGGACGGCTTCACGGTGCACTGGTGGGTTCAGACGCTCAGCGAACCCCGGGTGGTGGCGGCGCTGCTGCGGTCGACATGGCTGGCGACGCTGACCGTGCTGATCGTGGCGGCCGTCGTGCTGCCGGCACTGTACTGGGGATACATCCGCAACCCGCGGATCCGCACCACCATGCAGGTGTGTGCCCTGCTGCCGTTCGCGCTGCCGTTCGTGGTGCTGGCCTACGGCATCAAGCGGTTGGCCGGCGCCACCGAGGTGACCCAGCCGTGGGAAGCCAGCCCGCTTCTGGTGGTGCTCGGCCATGTGGCACTGGCGTTTCCGTTCTTCCTGTGGCCGGTCGACGGTGCGATGGCCGCTGCGGGCGTGCGGAACCTGTCCGAAGCGGCCGAGACGTCCGGGGCGTCCCCGCTGTCGACGCTGTTCCGGGTGGTCATCCCGAACATCCGCACCGGAATCCTGACCGGCGCGATCCTGACGTTCGCCACCTCGTTCGGCGAATACTCGATCGCCCGGGTGATCACCGGAAGCTCGTTCGAGACGCTGCCGGTCTGGCAGGTCGCCGCGCTGCAGGACAACCGCGGTAACCCCAACGGGGTGGCGGTCATGGCGATGTTCACCTTCGTGCTCATGTTCGTGGTCTCGGTGCTCATCGCGCGGACCGGCAGGGGCGAGCCGGTGCGGTTGCTGCCCGGCATCAACACCACCCAGAAACGTTAGGAGACACTGTGCCCAGTGCAGTTCGGATCGAGTCGGCCGGCAAGTCGTACGGTGCGACGGTCGCCCTCGACGACGTCTCGCTGCAGATCGAGCCCGGGCAGATGGTCGCCCTACTGGGGCCGTCAGGCTGCGGGAAGACCTCGCTGCTGCGCTCGATTGCGGGCCTGAGCCCACTCGACAGCGGCACCGTCCGCATCGGGGACGTCGACGTCACGCATCTTCCCGCCCGCCACCGTCCCATCGGGATGGTGTTCCAGCATTACGCACTGTTCCCCAATATGTCGGTGGCGGAGAATATTTCGTTCCCGTTGGCGATCAGGCGGGAGCGGCGGGCGGCGCGTGACGCGCGGGTCGAGGAACTCCTGGCGCTGATCGGCATGTCCGAGCTGGCCGATCGCTACCCCAATCAGCTCTCCGGCGGCCAGCAGCAGCGGGTGGCGCTGGCCCGGGCGCTTGCGCCCGAACCCGACGTCCTGCTGCTCGACGAGCCGCTGGCCGCGCTCGATGCCGCCATCCGCAACGACCTGCGCGACGAGATCCGGCGGATCCAGCACCGAGTTGGCACCACAGCGGTTTTCGTGACACATGACCAGTCCGAGGCCATGGCGGTGGCCGACCGGGTCGCGGTGATGGATCGCGGCCGCATCCTCGAGGTTGCCGCGCCCGCCGAGATCTACGAGCGGCCGACGTCCCGATTCACCGCGACGTTCGTCGGGTCGCGCAACGCGCTCGAACTGCCGGTGGACGCCGACCGCGTGGTCCGGTGGGGCCAGGCGTTCGAAGTGCCGGCCCCGACCGCGGCAAACGGCAAGGCGCTGGCTGTCTTTCGGCCCGAGGATGTCCGCATCACCGGGCGGGACGGCCTGCCGGGAACCGTTGACGTGGTGCTGTTCCTCGGCGCCACCAGCCGCATCTATCTGACCGTCGACGGCCACACCGTGCACGCCGACCTGCCGTCGCGCGCGGCGGCCGAATACCGGCCGGGCCAGCATGTCGGGGTCACCGTGGCGGCCGACGACGTGCGGGTGTTCGCGTCGTGAGCGCCGGTACCAACGTCGCGGTGGTGCTGGTCATCCTCGACGGTGTCGGAGCGCGTCGGGTCCGCGCGGACACGATGCCGACACTGCACACACTGGCCACCTCGGGGGCCTGGCGGCCCGACGGCTCCGAAGCGGTGCTGTGCTCGGCGACCTATCCGAACATCCTGACGCTGGTCACCGGCAGCACCCCGGCGCAGCACCGGGTGTTCGCCAACCCACTGTTCGGCCACGAGTTCACCGCGGGTGCGCACACGCAGACCGTGTTCGAGCGTGCCTCGACGTGCACGTCGGAGTTCGTGGTGGGGGACCAGTACCTCATCGACGTGGCCAAAGCCCGTACCGCAGGGCGGCATTGGCCGCCCGAGGGGGTCCTTCCCGCATCGGCGGGCGTCGACGACTTCGGCTATGCCACCGACGCGCAGGTGCTCCCCCACGCGGTCGCGGCGGCCGAGCGGGCGCCCGATCTGCTGGTGGTCCACTTCAACGGCCCGGACACCGCCAGCCATCTGCACGGCCCGGACAGTCCGGAGGCCATCGAGTCCTACCGAACCGTCGACGCGGCGCTGGCCGGCTTCATCGACTCTCTCCGTCCCCGCTGGGACGAGTTGCTGGTACTCATCGCATCCGATCATGACCAGGAGCCCATCGACGACGACCGCCGCATCGACCTGGCCGGTCTCGCCGCTGCCCGCGGGGTGGAGGCCGGCGTGTTCCACGAGGGGACCGCCGCGGTGGTGGTGGGCCGCGACGCCTGCGACGACCGCTGGCTGTCCGGGGTGCCCGGCGTGGAGGGATCCTGGCTGTGCGAGCCGGGGGTGCGGGTGATCGCGTCCGCCCCGCACCACTGGTTCGCGGCGCCCGGCTATCCGAGTCGCGGTGGCGGACACGGCGGTCCGAGAACCCGGGACCAGGTGGCCGTCGCGACCGGAGGCCACCCGATGGTGGCGCAGATCGCGCAGGTGTGGCGGCACCGGCGACCCGCCGCCCAGGACTGGGCCGGCCTGGTACTCGCGGCGCTCAAGCTGGCAACCGTGGCCCCCAGGTAGGCGGCCGCCGCTCTTCGGCTCCTACACCCGGCCCGCCCGGCCGGTGGCACGCGGGAAGCACCCGATGCCGCATCGGAGGCCACGGTTGCAACAGCATGATCAAATTAACACACGACTCCCCGGAGAGGGGCCGACTCGCCGTTAAGCGTGCTGCCGCACAACAGCTTTCAGCCGGGGTTCGACTCGGCCCGCAGCACCAGGACGGTCCTTGCCTCGACGGACACCGTGGCGCCGGCCTGGTGAGGCTCGCCGGGTTCCGGCGCCACCGGCGCCGCGGAGGACACCACGGGCTGCCATGCCGTCGCAAACTTCTTGGGCGGCAACGTGAACTCGATCGGTTCGTGGTGGGCGTTGAAGAACAGCAGAAACGAATCGTCGATGACGCGTTGACCGCGCGCGTCCATGTCGGGGATGCCGTGGCCGTTCAGGTAGACACCGACGGACTTCGCGAAACCCGAACCCCAGTCCTCGCCTGTCATCTCCGCCCCCTCGGGGGTGAACCAGGCGATGTCCGGCAGGCCGGCCTGGCCGCGGCGGCCGACGGGCTTGCCGCTGAAGAAGCGCCGCCTGCGGAACACCGGGTGCTCGGCGCGCAGCCGTGACACCATCCGGGTGAAGTCCAGCAGTTCGGTGTCGGCACTGGCCCAGTCGATCCAGGTGATCTCGTTGTCCTGGCAGTAACCGTTGTTGTTGCCACCCTGGGTGCGGCCCAACTCGTCGCCGTGGCAGATCATCGGCACGCCCTGCGACAACAGCAGCGTGGTCAGGAAGTTGCGCTCCTGCTTGGACCGCAGCGCGAGGACCTCCGGGTCGTCGGAGGGACCCTCGACACCGCAGTTCCACGACCGGTTGTGACTTTCCCCGTCGTTGTTGTCCTCACCGTTGGCCTCGTTGTGCTTCTCGTTGTAGGAGACCAGGTCGCGCAGCGTGAATCCATCGTGGGCGACGACGAAGTTGATGGACGCCACCGGCCGCCGCGCCGTGTGTTCGTAGAGGTCGGCCGATCCGGTGAGCCGGTAGGCGAATTCGTCGAGCGTGGCTGGTTCACCGCGCCAGAAATCGCGCACCGTGTCGCGGTACTTGCCGTTCCATTCCGTCCACTGCGGCGGGAAGTTACCGACCTGGTAGCCGCCGGGCCCGACGTCCCAGGGTTCGGCGATGAGCTTCACCTGGCTGACGGTGGGATCCTGCTGGACGAGTTCGAAGAAGGTGGACAGCCGGTCGACGTCGTAGAACTCGCGCGCCAGCGTGGAGGCCAGGTCGAACCGGAATCCGTCCACGTGCATCTCGGTCACCCAGTACCGCAGTGAATCCATGATGAGCTGCAGTGAGTGTGGATGTCCGGCGTTGAGGCTGTTGCCGGTGCCCGTGTAGTCCATGTAGTAGCGCTTGTCGTCGTCGACGAGGCGGTAGTACGCGGCGTTGTCGATGCCGCGCATCGACAAGGTCGGGCCGAGGTGGTTGCCCTCGGCGGTGTGGTTGTAGACGACGTCGAGGATGACCTCGATGTTCGCCTCGTGCAGCGCGCGCACCATCGCCTTGAACTCCTGCACCTGACCGCCGGGATTGGGGTTGGAGCTGTACTTGGCGTCGGGTGCCAGGAAGCCGATCGTGTTGTAGCCCCAGTAGTTGGACAGGCCCTTGTCGATCAGCGTCGAGTCGTTCGCGAAGTGGTGCACCGGCATCAGCTCGATGGCGTTGACCCCCAGCGACGTGAGGTGCTCGATGATCGCCGGATGCGCGACCGCGGCGTACGTGCCGCGGATCTGCTCGGGGATGTCGGGGTGCGTCTGGGTCAGGCCCTTGACGTGCGCCTCGTAGATCACGGTGTCGGCGTACTCGTGGTTGGGCGGCCGGTCGACGCCCCAGTCGAAGAACGGGTTGATGACCACCGACTTGGGCATGCTGTCGGCCGAGTCGTCGTCGTTGCGGCTGTCGGGATCGCCGAAGTTGTAGCCGAACAGCGACTGGTTCCAGTCGAAGTTGCCGTCGATGGCCTTGGAGTACGGGTCGAGCAGCAGCTTGTTCGGGTTGCAGCGCATCCCGGCGGCGGGGTCGTAGGGTCCGTACACCCGGTAGCCGTAGCGCTGTCCCGGCTCGATGTTCGGGATGAACCCGTGCCACACGAAGCCGTCCACCTCGGGCAGGGTCACCCGGGTCTCGACGGTCCCTCCGGCTGCGTCGTCACTGAACAGGCACAGCTCGACCTTCTCGGCTACCTCGCTGAACAGCGCGAAGTTGGTTCCGGAGCCGTCATAGGTGGCGCCGAGAGGGTAGGCCTTGCCCGGCCAGAGTTCCAGCGCGAGGGCGGTGCGCGACGAGCCGGCGATCTGGGTCAAGTAGCACTCTCCTGTGAATTGGGGTCGGCGGTGGCGACGATAGGGAATGCCCACCTCCGGGGCAGCGCAATCGTCGGTTGCCTCACAGGACCTCGACACCGGCCGCGCGCAGGGTGTCCAGGGCATCGGCGGTGGTCGCCGGGGCCACCCCGGCGGTCAGAGGTGACAGCACCCGGGTGGTGAACCCGGCTGCGGCCGCGTCGGCGGCGGTGGCCTTCACGCAGTAGTCGGTGGCGATGCCCACCACGTCGACCGCGTCCACGTCGTGGGCCCGCAACCAGTCCGCGAGCGCGCTGCCGTTGTCGTCCTTGCCCTCGAATCCGCTGTAGGCGGCCGAGTGGTGCCCCTTCTTGAACACCGCCTCGACGGCCGTGGTGTCGAGGTCGGGATGGAACTCGGCGCCCGCGGTGTGCGCGACGCAGTGCACCGGCCAGGAGTCGACGTAGTCGGGGTGGTCCGAGAAGTGCGGTCCCGGATCGATGTGGAAGTCCTTGGTCGCCACCACATGCCGATAATCCGGGGCGGAGGCGAGCAGGTCGGTGATGCCGCGCGCGACGGCGGCGCCGCCGGCGACGGCCAGCGAGCCGCCCTCACAGAAGTCGTTCTGCACGTCCACGATGATGAGGGTCCGGTTCGACGTCACCCGTCCACGGTATCGCCGGCGCGGTTCACCCGCTGGTGAGCGGTCAGCAGCAGGTGGTCGAACGTCGCGCGGGGCGGCAGCGTCTCGTCGTAGCTCAGCGTGGTGTAGTCGGCCAGCAGTTGGTCGGCCAGCAGTCGCAGCTTCACGTTCGTCTCCTGCGAACGCCAGCGCAGCAGCTCGAAGGCCGCCTCGTCGTCGACCCGGTAGATCAACATCAGCATGCCCTTGACCTGTTCGATCACCGCGCGGTTCTCGGTGATCTCCGCCAGTGCCGCGGTGACCATGGCCTTGGCCTGGGTGTCGGTCGGGGTGATGTCGACGTAGAACCCGTGTGTGCCGATGAGCCGGCCGGCGTCGTCGAGCAGTTGATCGCCGATGACGACCACATCGTGGGTGTCGCCGCGGGTGTCGACGATGCGGTGCCGGGTGGAGAACGTGCGGTGCGTGCGGCGCATCTCGTCGAGCGTCGCGGCGACCTGCTGACGGTCGTCGGGATGCTTGTGTGACAGCACCAGATCGGTGGTCGGTGTCACCGTGCCCGGTTCGTAACCGTGCAGGATCTGTACCTGCTCGGACCATTCCCACCGTTCGTCGGCGAAGTAGAACCGGAACCAGCCGACACGCTGAGGCGCGCCGCCGGCGAGCGCCTGTTCCACGGAGTCATCGCTCGGCACAGCACGACCCTAGCGTCACCACCGGACTGTTCATCCGCCGAACAGCAGATAGAGGCCGGTGAACGTGTAGCCGACCATGACCAACATCATCGCCAGCTGCCCGGTCAGCTGGTGTCGCGCGGGCAGAACCTTGAGGGCCCGATCGTGGGCGGCCACGACACCGGCGATGTGGCCCGCCACGACGAACCCGACCTTCAGCGTCGCCAACACCGCCGGATGCATCGAGAGCACGTACATGACCTCGGCGTCCGGCTGCCCGAGCAGCCGGTACACCGTCTGCTGGCCACGCTCGACCAGGTACGTCAGGTAGTGGGCGAACACGTAGCCGATCACGATCGGGATCAGCGAGTGGGCGAACAGCCCGGGCAGTTCCCGGCGCCGGCGCGCGTCGACCCCGCCGGTGCACCGGGCGGCCGCCCAGAACGTGGCCGCCACGACGCAGGCGAACAGCGCCAGCCCGGCCGTCCGCACCGCGGTCGCGCCCAGTCCCGAATCGGTCAGGTCGTCGACGAATCCACGGAACTGCGGCGTCGCCGAGAAGCTGTCGAACGCCGTGGAGCCCAGCAGCACCGAAAGCACGGCGACGATCCCGGGGCGTACCGGCAGCGACGGCAGATGGTCGAACGGGTTGCCGATCGCGATGCGACCGTCGGAATTCCGCCGCAACGGCGACACGCGCGACGCGACGACGCTGTAGACCTCGAACGGATCGGCGCGGGCACACCACTGCGGGCCGCACCACAGCGCGCCGGCCACGGTCACCGCCAGGTAGACGAGCAGCCAGGTGCGGATCGCACACAGCGATCCGGGATCCGGGCTGGCCAGCTCGAGCCAGACGAACGCGAACAACCCCGCCGCCGCGGGCCAGTACCCCAGCGCTGCGGGATAGGTCCGGCCCAGCGAGCGCCCGCCGGAGAAGCGGTGCAGGGCACGCACCGGCGACAGCACCCGCCACACCGGACCCAGCAGCACCGACAACGCGACCAACCCGACCCACAGCAACACATAGAACACGCCGGGCAGCGCGTTGCCGGAATCCTGGGGACCCACGAATGTGGACACGGCGACCCAGCCGGTGAACAGCAGGGTCGCCGCGGCCAACGTCCAGCGCGTCGCGGGGGCGTCGACCGCACGGGTCACCCACTGCGGCAACGGTCGTCCGGGCCTGGCCGCGTCGAACCGCGGCGTGCGCCACGCCAGCGCCACGACGGCGAACGTGAAGGTCAACGCCCATGCCGCGCCGATCAGGGCGTAGGTGTACGGAATCGGGAGGTCGGCCGAGCCACCCAGACCGTGGGCCACCAGGTGTGCGGTCACTGCACCTGGATCGTCGCGATCGTCTTGTGCAGCTTGTGCAGTTCGATGTCGACCCGGCCCGGCACCTCGACGGTGAACTGGAACGACTGCGCGGGCCCGATGCCGACGTCGAAACTGTGCTCGGGCGTGGAGTGCACGTGCAACTCGTCGGTGACGTCGCTGGCGACGCGCAGGATGATGGGCTCGTCGACACCGGCCTGCAGCTGCGCGTTGGTCGGGGTCACCTGACCACCCTCGATCGTCACGTCGATGACGACCCGGGCGGGCCGCGCCTGAGCGTCGGTCATCGCGGACGGGTCGACCGCTCCCGACTCGGAAACCGTTGCGGTGTCCCGGGATTCACCGGCGCAGCCTGCTGCGAGCAGTAGCACCGCACCGAGGGTCAGGATTCGCTGTGCTGTTCGATGTGCTGTTCGATGTGCTGTTGTCACTGTTCCCTGTTGTCGTCTGACTTCTGTCGGTTCTTGGCGGCGATGTAGACCACGACGGCGGCGACCACGATCGCCGGCGCGAACGCCGGGACGGCGATCCAGATCGGATGGTCGGCCAGCACCACGACGTCGGACGGTCCGGTCATGATTGCGCGCTGGGTGCGAACTCGGCCTCGCTGCCGCTGGGCTCGCTATTGTTGATCCGGCCTGCGCCCCAGGAGATCCCGGCGATCATCGCCAGGGTGCAGAGCAGAACTACCAGGCACCCGATGAGCCACAGCGACGCCGGGATGTCGGGGCTGCGCTCGCGCTGCAGGATGGTGATCTCCGAGACGAACGGGCGGGTGAACTGCGCCTCGGCGGGCACCTCTTCGGCGCCGATGCCCGGATCTCCGGCCAGATAGATCGGCACCGCGGTCAGCGTGCGGCCGTCGTGCACCCGCAGCAGCGTCTTCCAGGTGCCCGACACCGGCATCGGTTCGGTGGAGCGGTAGTGGCCGACGCCCACCTTCTCCAGGTGGTCGACGAACTGTCCCCGCTCGTTGGGCAGGCCGCCCTGCCAGCCGAGCACCGACACCCAGTTCGGATTGTCGCCGATGACGTCCGGCGGGTTGAACCGCACGTCGGCGGTCACGAAGCGTTGCCCGTCGACCGCCGGGGCCTCGGTCAGAGTGACTGAGGCGGTGGCGTTCTGGGGGGTGTCGTAACGCAGACCGTTGGCCGCGGCGCCGCCGATCGCGAGCACCGTCAAGGCGACCAGCCCGATTCCGACGGCCCGGCCGGGCAGTCGCCGGCCGGTCAGCACCATGCCGACCATCGCGCCGCACCCGCCGGTCAGCACGGCCACCGGCACCGACATCGCCAGGGCTTCCGGCCAGATGCTCGTCGGCCAGGGGTACGGGTAGACGGCGCCGATCCACAGCGATTCCAGCCACAGTCCGACCGTGCCGATGCCCAACCCGCTGACGAGCCCGAACAGCACCGGCCTGCGCAGCAGCGGGGTCAACGCCAGGATCTCGACGACCAGGGCCGCACCGAGGTAGAGGGGGAACCAGTTCAGCGGGGCGTCGAGCACCGGGCCGACGGCCACCGCGACCAGACCACGCAGACCGATCGCGATCAGGGCTGCGATCAGTGCGGCGCCGCGCCCCATGAAGATCCGGGCGGCGACCAGCGCGAGGGCCGCGGCGGCGGCGATCAGCATGGGCTGGAACACCTGACGGAACTGGGGCACGCCGAAGTCGAACTCGATCTGATACACCGACGCGCCGATCAGCACTCCGGCGAAGGCCAGGTATTGCACGAATTTGAGGCCGATGCCGTCGGGCGGCGTCTCGTCGGTCCGGACGCGCCGTCCCTCGTACTCCAGGTAGAGAGCCGCCAGGGTGGAGAACCCGGCGCCGCCGATCATCATCAGGTGCGTCGGGCCCCACAGCGTCACGTCCTGACCGAAGATGCGGTGCCACATGTCGTCGAGGGGGAAGCCGAGCAGGGCGTAGAGGCCGCACCCGGCCATCACGATTCCGCCGACCGGCGCGTACCAGTCGTCGGTGATGCGCACGGCAGCCGGGCCGGGCCGGTCATAGGGCAGCACCATCGCGGTGCAACCGGCGACGAAGATGCCGAACAGCCCGATGAGGATGAAGTAGTGCGCGGGGTTCGCCAGTGCGCCGTCGTCGCGCCCGTTGCCGATGTGCAGGCTGACGTCCCAGATGAAACCGAACAGCGCGCAGATGATCGACGCGATGAACATCGCGATGGGCAGCGCCACCCACGGTGGTCGTTTGAAGCGGCGCGCCGACCAGTCGGCCAGGCCGGCCAGCCAGGTGATCTTGTGGTTGCGGTGTTGCCAGCCGATCCACAGCAGGACCGCCGTGACGACGGCCCCGGCCGCCGACAACGCGACGATCTCGCTCAGGGCGGTACCCCCGCCCTCGTCGCCCGACGACTGGGCCAGCACGGACACCGCTTGCAGAGAGAACTCCATCGTCATCCCATCCCGCGTACCGGACATACCTTTGTGACTGGTCGGTAATGTTGCCAGAATTGCGGCAAGTGAAACCAGGGGTACCGGGTTTTCCGGGAACGCGGGCGTACCCTCGGTGACCGCGTCAATATGTGTGGATGACCAGTGGAAACACTGTCTTCGAGCTGCGCGTGCACGGGGTGTCGGGCACGTCGCCCCAGGCGATGCTGAGTTGTCCGGAGGAGTTCGTCGAACGGGTCTGCGGCAATGACGACGCAGCCTTCTACCGCCGCGCGGGATGGGTCGACAGGGCCGCCAACCCACGGGTGGGCACGTGGTGGCGCCGGATGGAGGCGTACTCGTGGGGAGGTCTGACCTCACGCAAGGCCACGCGTGCGCTCTGGCTGCTGTTCCTGCCGTTCAGCCTGATCAACCTGGCGCATTGGATGTTGCCTCCGGTGTCGCGGCCCGGACCGGCCACGGTCGTGGTGGTGCTGCTGCGACTGCTCGCGCTGTCGTTCACCTTGACCCTGCTGCTGTCGATGGCGGTGGCGGTCCTCGACATCGCGGTGTGGCAGTGCGCGGGCACGCCGGCCTGCAGCAGTGGTTGGGGGCCGTTGGCACTGTTGGGCTCGTGGCCGGTGGGCGTCCGGTTGCTCGTCGGGGCGCTGCCGCTGGTGGCGGTGATCGGCGCGCTGTGGTGGCTGGGACGGGAGGAGACCACCCGCGAGCCCGAGGCGGCGGCCCCGGTGCCGGCTGTCGCGGTGCTGGACGCTGAAGCAAAGGCGCTCCTGGACAACACACCTCCGCCCCCCGGACCTGTGGTGACCCCGACGATGCGCTCACCGCTTGCCAGAACGACGTTCTGGAACGGTGATGACGCGGTGCAGTGCATGCGCGCGTGCCACGTCACCGCCTGGGCGGCGGGCCTTGGTGCGCTGGTGCTCGCGCCGGTGGTGAACGACGAGCACACCGGCGTCGCCGGCCTGATCAACGCCATTCTCCTCGGGGTGAACGGGCTGACCTTACTGGCCGCCGTCTCCGCGACGGTGTCGTCGAACGCGACGGGGCGCGGTGGACGCCCAGCGTCGACCCGGATGTACACCGGCTTGATGCGGATGCGGTGGTTCGCGTTGGCGATGCTGGGCATCTCGTTGATCTGGACCGCGGCCCACTACCGCCGTTCCGGCGTGTCAGGCCCGTCTTCCCTTCCCGGACTGCACGATTCGATCTACGCGTTGGTGGTGGCCCAAGTCGTTCTGCTGGTGGCCGCCTTCGTCGGCATCCTGCTGTCGAAGCCCGAGCTGGCGACCGAGGAGGGCTACCGACCGACGCTGAGGGGTTACACCACCGGGTTCGTGGCGCTGCTGGGTTGGCTGCTCGGCGGCACCTTCAGTGCGGGGGTGGGCCTGTGGACCGCGCAGACCCTCGGCACATGGACGTACCCGGGGGACACCGACCGGAAGTCGGACGCTCTGCTCATCGTGCCACCGGCCTACGTGTGGGCGGCGGTGGCGGCGCTGATCGTCGTGATCGTCGCACTGGCGGCGGTGATCCGGCTGGCTGTACAGGTTTTCGGCGAGGCGGCAAGGGAGAAGATCGAGCGCATCGCCGAGCAGGGCGAGTTCGAGAACAACGCACCCGATGAGGTCCGCAGGAAGATCCTCGGTGCTCGCCGGCTCGCCACGCTGACCGACCGCGCGCCGAGTCTGGTCGGGAGTCTCGTGTCGATCGCGTCCGCGCTGTTCCTGGTCGCGGCGGCGCTGCTGTTCGTGTTCAGTGTCAAGCGGGTCGACGAGGTGGTCCGCGATGACATAGGTGGGATCGCGGTCGGCGCCACGGTGGGCTTGGTGCTCGCGGTGATCGGGTTGGTGGCCGCGGCCTTCCGTAATCGGCAGACGCGCCGGGTGGTCGCGATCCTGTGGGACGTCATCACGTTCTGGCCCCGCGCCAACCACCCGCTGACGCCACCGTCCTACGGCGGACGGACGGTGTTCGACCTGCGACTGCGGATGCGGGACCTGGTCGCATCGCCGCGGACGCGGGTCGTTCTGGTGGCGCACAGCCAGGGCACGATCATCGCGGCGGCCACCCTCATGCAGTGCAGTGGTGCCGACGAGCAGTTCCCCCTGCTGACCTTCGGATCACCGCTGAGGCGGTTGTACGCCCGCAATTTTCCCGCCTACTTCGGACGCAAGTCGCTGGAAGCGCTGAGGCTCATTCACTGCCCGGATACCGCGGAGCCCGTCAAGCATCGATGGATCAACCTGTGGTCGCTCACCGATCCGATCGGCAGCTGGGTGTTCGTGACCAGACCGGCATTCGTCAGAGGCGGTGACGCCCCGACCGCGATGGGCGACGTTCCGCACGTTGTCGATTGCCGGGTGTTCGATGTCCAGCAACGGTTTCCAAGGGTGGGAGAGTTCGACGTGGACCGCGACGGTGCGGTGTGTGGACATTCGGGGTTCTGGACGCGCGCGGAGTACGCCGAGGCGGTCGCGGTGCTGCAGCAGTTGGTGGCGCCCGAGCCCGAGGGGGTGCCGGTCAACGAGACGCCGCCTCCGACGCAGAAAGCGCTGTGACCGTCATTTCCTGGGGGGCCGAAGCACTTTCATGGCCATCTGCATCACGGGCGCGGGGACGCGGTCCTTCATCGCCAGGGCGGAGGCGGCGACCTGTGTGCGGGCCGGGGTGCCGCGACCGAACATGCGGTTCAACGGGCCGCCCGTCGGCTCGAGGTCGACGTGCAGTGGGGGCTTGCCGTCCGCCGCCCCGAGCGCATTGGAGATGACCATGCGCTGGATCTCGCTGGTTCCCTCGAAGATCGTGTACAGCTTGGCGTCCCGATACCACTTCTCGACGGGGTGATCCTTGACGTAGCCCCAGCCGCCCATGGTCTGGACCGCCCGCTCGGTGGCCCGCACCGCGAGCTCGCTGGCCGCCAGCTTCGACATCGAGCCCTCACCCCGTTCGAACGGGACACCGGTGGCCGCCATCCACGACGCCCGCCACGTCAGCAGCCGTGCGGCATCCAGGCCGGTGGCCAGATCGGCCAGCGGGAAGGAGATGCCCTGATTGTCGATGATCGGCGCGCCGAACGCTTCCCGCCGATTGGCGTACTCGGTGACGTATTCCAAAGCGGCCCTGGCGATCCCGAGTGCCTGCGCGGCGACCATGGGTCGGGTCTGCTCGAAGGTGCCGAGGGTGGCCGAGCCGGAGTGCCGGGCGCCTTCGATGGCTTCGCGGGCGCGCGCGAGCTTGTGGTCGAGCTTCTCCTGCCCGCCGAGCAGATGGTCTGCGGGCACCCGGACCCCGGTGAGCTTCAGCTCGGCGGTATGCGATGCGCGGCATCCGAGTTTGTCGAGCTTGCGCACCATGTCCAGGCCCGGCGTGCCGCCGGGCACGATGAACAGCGCCTGTCCTTTGTGTCCGAGTTCCTGGTCGACCACGGCGTTGACGACGTGGACGTCGGCGATGCCGCCGTTGCCGATCCACATCTTGTGCCCGTCGATGATCCAGTCTGCGTCTGCTCCCGGGCCTGCGCGGCGGGCCGTGGTGCGCAGGTTGCGGACGTCGCTTCCGCCTTCGGGTTCCGAGATCGCCAGTGCGGCGAGTTTGAGGTCGCCCGGGGTGCCGAAACATTCGGGCGCCCACTGCAACATCTGCTCGGGCGAGGCGGCCTGGCCGATCGCCGAGAGCGCCAGGGCGGGCATCACCACCGCCAGCCCGATGCCGGCGCACCCCCAGAACAGCTCTTCCATGAACATCGGCAGCGACAGGCCGGTCGGGTCGCCGATCAGGTCGCGGTAGAACAACGGACTGTAGAAGCCGCGGGCGGCCGCCTCCTCCAACACCGGCCACGGGAACTCCTGGCGCTGGTCGTAGTCGGCGGCAACCGGGCGGATCACCTCTTCGGCGAACTCGTGGGTGCGTCGGGCGAGGTCATGTTGAGCCGCGGTCGGAGTGATGTCGAACGCCACTGCTGTCCCCCTTGGTCGGCTTAAGGTGGCGAGTACCCAACGTCGGCGAGAAATCCACCGCGGAGGGAGCTGATGAAGATCGCGCCGCTGCACCTGAGGCAACGTGACACCACCACGTGCGGACCGACCGTGGCCGTCGTCGCGGGCGCGATCGTGGATCCGGCCTACCGCTTGTCGCTGACTGCGCCCGATGCCGACGTCTGGTTCGAGGCCGAACAGGGTCGCGTGCACCTGTCGGTGAACCGGGTGTGGCCCAGGGCGTTGGGCACCACGCCGGTCGGGATGGCGCGCGCGGTGACCGCCTGCTCGCGTGGGCGCGGGGTGAGCTACCGGTGGCGGTTGTGGCGTGGACGTCGCGACGGGCTGGCAGACGTGTTGTCGGCGGTGCGGTCCGGCTGGCCGGTGGCGATGCTCGTCGGCCGGTTCCTGCCCAGGCACTGGGTGTTGATCGTCAATGCCTCGGACGACGAAATGCACTGCTATGAACCGTCATCAGGCGAAGTGCGCGCGGTGTCGATCGACATGGTGCGGCAGGCCCGGATGACGGGGCTGGGCTATCGGCGGCCGTTCGGGTTCGTGCTGCCCAGTTCGCGCTAGAGCGGGCTCTCCCGGGGTGGCGCGTCCTCGGAGCGCTGCGCCGGCGGCGACCGGCACCGGGCCGTAACGAGGCCACTCGACCACCGCCGCGCCGCCGGCGGCCTACGTAGGCACGGCGCCGGCATCTTCGATGCGGCGCTTCGCCTCGCCGACCGAGATGCGCAGCCGGCGGGCCAGCACCTCGGCCCAGGGCGCTCCGGCGAACTCGACCGGCGGGGGACCGCCGACCATGTGTGCGAGCAGCTGGCGCTGCCTGGTGGCCAGCAGCTTCTCGAGCGCGTCCAGCCGGACCAGCAGGGCCCGCTGATCGGCCGGTTGCAGGGTGTGAAACGGCAGCCCGGCGACTGCCCGGTGTGCGTGATCGACCGCGTCCAACGCCGCGATCCACTCTTTCTTCGAACTCATGTTCGACATCCTAGAAGCGGGGTGCGACACGTCGATACGCTGACGAGATGGCCAGAAAGCTCGCCACCGCCGACGTGGTCACACTGCCCCAACTGCTCGACTTCGTCCGGCCGCGGCACCGGATGGTGCTCACCACCTACCGTGCCGACGGGTCCCTGCAGAGCTCCCCGGTCTCCGGCGGCGTCGACGCCGAAGGGCGGATCGTCATCGCGACGTACCCGCAGCGCGCGAAGACCGCCAACCTCAGGCGCCGGCCGCGCGCGAGCGTGGTGGTGTTGTCCGATGAGTTCGACGGGCCGTATGTGCAGGTCGACGGCGATGCCGAGGTGGTGGACCTGCCCGAGGCCCTCGAGCCTCTCGTCGAATACTTCCGCTCCATCGCGGGCGAGCACCCGGACTGGGACGAGTACCGCCAGGCGATGGTTGACCAGCGCAAGTGCCTGATCAGGGTGACGCCGCGGCGGTGGGGACCCGTGGCGACCGGCGGTTTCCCGCCCGGGTAGCCCGGCCCGCACGAAGAGGTCGGACAGGACGGCCGGCCGCGACTGTGGTAGTCAGAGCTAGCGGACGGATTGCGTCTGCTAGCACGTCAAACTATAGTCTGGACACATGTCCAGGAGGGTTCGGATTCCTTGCTCCATTCGGTTCGGCCAGCTCAGGGCCGCTCTCCAGGGTCTGTGAGTTGAGTATGCGCATCGCACTGCTGTCGTATCGGAGCAAGACCCACTGTGGCGGCCAGGGTGTCTACGTCCGGCATCTGAGCCGTGGGCTGGTGGAGCTGGGCCACGACGTGGAGGTCTTCTCCGGGCAGCCCTACCCCGAGATCCTCGATCCGCGGGTGCGGCTGACAGAGGTACCGAGCCTCGATCTCTACCGCGAGCCGGACCCGTTCCGCATTCCGCGGCCCAGCGAGATCAAGACGAGCATCGACCTCGAAGAACTGCTGACCACGTGGACGGCCGGGTTCCCCGAACCCAAGACATTCAGCATGCGCGCCGCCCGGCTGCTGGCTGATCGGCGCGACGACTTCGACGTCGTCCACGACAACCAATGCCTCGGTACCGGTCTGCTGACCATCGCGGACTCCGGAATGCCCGTGGTGGCGACCGTGCACCACCCGATCACCAGAGACCGGGTCCTCGAGGTCGCTGCGGCGAAGTGGTGGCGCAAGCCGCTGGTGCGTCGCTGGTACGGCTTCGCCGAGATGCAGAAGCAGGTGGCGCGACAGATCCCCGAGTTGGTCACCGTGTCCTCGACATCGGCGGCCGACATCGCCGAGGACTTCGCCGTCGATCCCAACCAGTTGAACGTCGTGCCCCTGGGCGTGGACACCCAGCTGTTCCAGCCGTCGGAGCATCGCGTGCGCAACCGCATCATCGCGATCGCCAGTGCCGACGTCCCTCTCAAGGGGGTCAGCCACCTGCTGCACGCGGTCGCGCGTCTGCGCGTCGAGCGCGATCTGGAGCTTCAACTCGTCGCCAAACTGGAGGCCAACGGTCCGACGGAGAAACTGATCGCCGAGTTGGGCATCTCCGACATCGTGCACATCTCCAGCGGATTGTCCGATTCCGAGCTGGCTGCTCTGCTCGCGTCGGCCGAAGTTGCCTGCATCCCTTCTCTTTACGAGGGCTTCTCACTGCCCGCAGTGGAGGCGATGGCCAGCGGGACGCCGATCGTGGCCAGCCGCGCGGGCGCGCTGCCCGAGGTCGTGGGTACCGACGGCGAGTGCGCGCGCCTGGTGACACCCGCGGACGTGACGGAGCTGACCGCAGTACTCGGCGAACTGCTCGACTCGCCGCGAGAACTGCGCCGACTCGGGGACAACGGTCGCCGGCGTGCGCTCGAGGTTTTCAGTTGGGAATCAGTGGCCGCACAGACGGTCGCGGTGTACGAGAGAGCCTGCGAAAGGGTCGCGACATGCTGACCGTGGACTTCGACCGGCTCGGTGTCGGCGCCGGTACCAAGGTGATCGACGTCGGCTGCGGCGCCGGCCGCCACACGTTCGAGGCGTTCCGGCGTGGCGCCGATGTGGTCGGATTCGACCAGAGCGTTTCGGACCTCAACGACGTCGACGAGATCCTGCAGGCGATGAAGGAGCAGGGCGAGGTGCCCGCTTCGGCCAAGGGGGAGGCCGTCAAGGGTGACGCCCTGGACCTGCCCTACGCCGACGGAACCTTCGACTGCGTCATCGCCTCCGAGATCCTCGAGCACGTCCCCGAAGACGACCGGGCGATCGCCGAGCTGGTGCGGGTGCTCAAACCCGGTGGCGCGCTGGCGATCACGGTCCCCCGCTGGCTGCCCGAGCGCATCTGCTGGGCGCTGTCGGACGAGTACCACGCCAACGAGGGCGGCCACATCCGCATCTACCGGGCCGACGAGCTGCGCGACAAGGTGCTCGCACACGGCCTGGCGCTGACCCACATCCACCACGCCCACGCGTTGCATTCGCCGTACTGGTGGCTCAAATGTGCTGTGGGGACGGAGAAGACGAACCATCCGGCCGTCGCCGCGTATCACAAGCTGCTGGTGTGGGACATGATGGGACGGCCGTGGCTGACCCGGACTGCCGAGGCGGCGCTCAACCCCTTGATCGGTAAGAGCGTGGCGCTGTACTTCCGGAAGCCTGCCGCTGCTGATGCATGACATCCCCGGTGTGCCGGGTGTCTTCACGCCGGCTCAATGTCGGCAGACCGCTGAGTCGATCGCCGCGACACAGGAGTCGAGCGGCGCGATTCCGTGGTCGGTGGGCGGGCACACCGACCCGTGGGATCACATCGAGAACGCCATGGCGCTCACCGCGGCGGGACTGCTGGAGCCTGCCCGCGCGGCGTTCGAATGGTCGCGCACCCAGCAGCGCCCCGACGGCACCTGGCCGATTCAGGTGCGCAACGGCGTCATCGAGGATGCCCACAGCGACAGCAACTTCTGCGCCTACATCGCCACCGGCGTCTGGCACCACGTGCTCGTCACCGAAGACCGCTCCTTCGCCGAGACCATGTGGCCCGTGGTGGCCAAAGCCATTGACTTCGTCCTCGAGCTTCAGTTCGGAACCGGTGAAATCGCTTGGGCCCGTGGATCTTCCGGTGATGCCGACGAGGCGTTGCTCACCGGCTGTGCGAGCATCTACCACAGCATCCGCTGCGCCCTGGCGCTCGCCGACTACGTCGACGACCCGCAACCGGAATGGGAGGTCGCGGTCGGACGGCTCGGTCACGCCATCGCCCACCATCCGGACGGGTTCGTCACCAAAGACCGCTGGTCGATGGAGTGGTACTACCCGGTTCTCGGGGGAGCGCTGCGCGGGCCGAGGGCGCGGGCGCGCATCGACGAACGGTGGGACGACTTCGTGGTCCCCGGGCTGGGTATCCGATGTGTGGATGACCGACCGTGGGTGACCGGAGCCGAAACCTGTGAGCTGGTGCTGGCTCTGGATGCCATCGGGGACAAGGCGCGGGCGCACGAGCAGTTCGCGGCGATGCACCACCTGCGCGAGGATGACGGGTCGTACTGGACGGGCCTGGTGTACGCCGACGGCAAGCGCTGGCCCGTCGAGCGCACCACCTGGACGGGCGCGGCAGTGATCCTGGCCGCCGACGCGTTGTCATCCACCACGCCGGCAAGCGGAATCTTCCGCGGCTTGGATCTTCCGAAAGGCCTTGAGGGGCAATATGATTGCGAGTGCGCGACCAGCGATCGCTAGGCAGCGCCGAGCGTGCCGGCCTGCCCGGACACCCGCTCGAGCACGCGCATCGACCCGGCGGCCCGTACCTCGCGGAAGTCCCCGCAGTCGAGCGCCCGCTTGTAGATGAAGAACGGCGCCTGGCCGCCGTCGGCAGGATCGGGGAACACGTCGTGGATGACGAGCACCCCGCCCACGTCGACCCATCGTGCCCAACCGTCGAAGTCCCGGTTGGCCGCTTCCTCGGTGTGCCCACCGTCGATGAACAAGAGCCGCAACGGTGTTCGCCAGCCGCGCGCCACCACCGGGGAGCGTCCGACGACGGCCACGACGTGGTCGTCGAGGCCTGCGGAATCCAGGGCGTGGCGCAGGGTCGGCAGGGTGTCGAACAGGCCGGTGACCGGATCGACCATCGACGCGTCGTGGTACTCCCAGCCCGCCTGGTGCTCCTCGGAGCCGTGGTGGTGGTCGACGGTGTAGAGCAGGCCGCCGGTCTGCTGGGCGGCAGCGCCGAGCATCACCGTCGACTTGCCGCAGTAGGTGCCGATCTCGACGCCGACACCGTCGCCCAGGTACTCCAGCGCGGTGTCGTAGAGCGCGCGGCCCTCATCGGCGGGCATGAACCCGGTGATCCGCTCGGCGAGCTCGAAAAGGGCTGCTGCGACGGGCGGCAGCGCGGTGTCGGATTGACGGCTCGCCACGGTGTCGGATTGACGGCTCGCCACGGTGTCGGATTGACGGCTCGCCGTCGTGTCGTCCATGGCAGTCCAACCTACCGTGCCGTCCCCTAGTGGTTCCCCGCTGGTTGTAGTAGCGTCCGGACATGTGTCCGATCCGGCTCTGGAGTCGACGCGGCGTCGTCTGACGGCCAGGCAGGCCGACACGGTGGACCGCTTGGGGCGCGCGGCTGTCGAGCTGCTCAGGCGGGACGGATTCGCCGCCCTGACCGTGCGCCGCGTCGCCGCGGAGGCCGGAGTCGGCGCCGCCACCGCCTACACCTACTTCTCGTCCAAGGAACATCTGGTTGCCGAGGTGTTCTGGCGGCGCCTGGCCGGCTCGCAGCGGGTCGACCACGGTTCCGGTGACCCGGCCTCACGGGTCGTCGAGGTGCTGGGCCACATTTCCCTGCTGGTGGCCGGCGAGCCCGAGTTCGCCGGTGCGGTGACGACGGCGCTGCTCGGCAAGGATCCCGACGTCGAAGTACTGCGGCTGCGTATCGGCCGCGACATTCGGGACCGTCTGTCCGACGCTCTCGGGCCGGACACCGATCCGGACGTCATCGACGCGCTGGAGATGCTCTATTCGGGCGCCTTGGTGCGCGCGGGAATGGGTTACACCTCGTATCCGGAGATTGCCGCGAAGCTGGAGAAAGCGGCCCGCCTGATGCTGGGTTGAGCGCTAACCGGCACTCACCAGCGCCGTGGCCGCCGCGACCGCAGGCGCGGCGATGCCGTGCACATCCCGCTCGTCCTCGACGAAAAGTGCTGTCAGTTCCCGCAACCCGCCGACCAGGATGAGCGCCACCGGCGCCGTGATCGGATCGAGCCCGGCGCGGCGAAAGCCCGGGTTGCCGGTCAGCGACACCAACAGGTCGGTCAGGTCACCCATCACCAGTCGGTGCAGCGGACGGGCGGCCGCGCCGAGCCCGGGCGCCTCCCTGATCCAGCACAACGTGATTGCGGGTCGCGCGCTGATGTGATCGATGTAGGCGCCGACGGCCTGGTCGATCTGCAGTCGCCAGTCGGCCTCGGGCTCCACCGCCGCCCCGATGCCTGCGATCAGGTCGGAGTGGTTGCGGCGCAGCATCTCGATCAGGCACTCCTCCTTGCTTGCGAACTGCTCGTAGAACGTGCGCTTGGAGGTGCGTGCGTAGCGGACGACATCGGCGACGGTGCTGTCCCGGTACCCGCGCTCGGTGATGGCCGACGCCAGTCCGTCGAGAAGGCGGTCGGCCACCGAGGGGTGGGGCCCGGCCGCCAGCGGTGTCGTCCTCACCTGCCAAACCACCCTTGCGCCTTGTGGTACCAAGCGGTACCGTACCTGAACACACGATGGTACACAGGAGTACCAGCCGATCGATCGGGAGTCCGATGAGCGAAGCAACGATAGCCGCGCACCGCTCCACCGCCGACGCTGAGTCCGCACCGCCGCGGCCGGTTCGGCTGCCACCCACCCCGCGGATGCCGAAACTCCTCCAAGGCCTCGGCTTCTCGTTCTCCCGCCAGTGGACCGTCGCCCAGATCGTGCGCCGGTACGGCGATGTCTTCTCGATGACGCTGCCGGTGTTCGGACCGACCGTCATGGTCGCCGATCCGGCTCTGGCCAAACAGCTGTTCATGGCCAACACCGACGACGTGGGCAACATCCAGCCCAACCTCTCCCGTGTCCTGGGCTCGGGTTCGGTGTTCGCGCTCGACGGTGGCGACCACCGCAAGCGCCGCAAGCTGCTCACGCCCCCGTTCCACGGCAAGAGCATCAAGAACTACGAGACGATCTTCGAGGAGGAGACGCTCCGCGAAGCCGCGAATTGGCCTGAGGGACAGCCGTTCGAGACCCTCGAGCCGATGATGCGCATCACGCTCAACGCGATCCTGCGCGCGGTGTTCGGCGCCGACGGCGCGCACCTGGACGAGTTGCGCCGCATCATTCCGCCGTGGGTCACCCTCGGCTCGCGGCTGGCCGTACTGCCCACACCGCACCGCACATACGGCCGATTCAGCCCGTGGGGACGGTTGGCGGCCTACCGACGTCAGTACGACGACGTGATCGGCCGCCTCATCGACGCCGTGCAGGCCGACCCGGACTTCGACACCCGCGACGACATCCTGGCGCTGCTGCTGCGCAGCACCTACGAGGACGGCTCGACGATGTCGCGCCAGGACATCGGCGACGAACTGCTGACGCTGCTGGCCGCGGGGCATGAAACGACCGCGGCGACCCTGGGATGGGCGTTCGAGCGCATCAGCCGGCACCCCGAGGTGCTGGCCAAGCTGGTCGCCGAGGCCGAGACGGACGGCAACGAATACCGGCAGGCAACCATCCTGGAGATCCAGCGGTCCCGCACCGTCATCGACTTCGCCGGCAGGCACGTGTACGCGCCGACCTTCGAGCTCGGGGAATGGGTTATCCCGCAGGGATATTCGATCGTCGTCGCGATCGGTCAGGTACACAAGCGCGCGCAGGACTTCGACGACCCTGACCGCTTCGATCCGCAACGCTACATCGGCCAGCGGCCGCCCACATTCGCGCACATCCCGTTCGGGGGTGGAACCCGGCGCTGTGTCGGCGCCGCATTCGCCAACGTCGAGATGGACATCGTGCTACGAACAGTGCTGCGCCACTTCGTGATCGAGACGACCACCGCGCCGGGGGAGAAGATGCACTCGCGAGGCGTCGCCTACACCCCCAAGGGCGGCGGCCGCGTCGTCATGCGTCGCCGCTGATCTTGGCAGGTGCGCAGATTGGTGCGCCGAAGGGTCCCGTCGGTGTTTTAGGCTGGCCAGATGACGACGTTGCGCGTGGACCCGGCGGGTCTGTCGGCCTTCGCATCGTCGTGTTCCTTCGCGGCGGCCGTGTTGCGCGCGTCACTGGTGGACGCGGACCCGGGACCGGCGTGTCAGGCGAGCGGGTCGGTCGTCGCCGCGGCCGACGACAGGATCGCAGCCGCCGCCTCCGCGTTGGCGGCACGCGCGGAGGAGATGTCGCAGGCGCTGGCTACGGCCGCTGCGGACTATCACATCCGTGATCAGGCATCGGCAGAGCCAATCACGCAGCCGATGGGGGCGGTGGACCTGTGAGCGTGGTGGCACACGGCCTTCCGACCTTGTCGCGGATCAAGAACTGGGAGACAGCCCACCTCGCCTGTGCCGCCCGCCGGTGGACCGCCGCCGCCGAGCATTGGGAATCCAGTTTCGGGCTCTCGCCGACTGGGTCCGCAGTCCCCACGGCACGCAGTGGGAAGGTGCCGCCCAGGCCGCTGCCCAGGCGCGAGCCGACTCGGACCTTGCGGGCGTCCGGATGCTGGCCGATCGGCTGCGCACGGCGGCGCGACCGCCGTCGACGGCGGGTCGGCCATCGAGACAGCCAAACACGAAGCATTGACGGTGATTGCGGCGACGAACGCGATGGGTTTCGAAGTCGCCGACGACCTGACCGTCTGGAACCGCATGGGCGCCGCGCTGCGGCGCAACGACGCGGAACTGCTCGGGATCAGCGTGCGGACGGGGGCGGCTCAGCTGGCGGCGGTGGATCACGCGGTCGCCACCGAATTGGACAGCGTCACAGCGGGCTTCGACGCGTTTAACATCGGCGAGGGGCCGGTCATCGCGCCGATCGCCGCCGGGGACGACGGGCAGTCGTTCGGCCAGTGCTTTGCGGACCGATTCAAGGACGACATCGCGGGCTTTGTCGGAGGCGCAGCCGGCGGCGCGATGATCTCGGGGCCCGCACGAACCGCGGTCACGTCGGCATGGGATTGCCTGTAGCCGCATGACCATCACCCGCCGAATCCTGTTGGGATGGTGCGTCAGTGTCGTGGCCACCGCGGTGTGTTACGCGGTGTTCTTCAACGGCGAGTTCTCCGACGGCGGCGCCGTACCTCCGTGGTTGATCGCGGCGGCGGCTGGGCTGGCGGCGCTGACATTAGGGTCGGTCCTGTGCTTCGCCCGCGCCGGCGCGTACTCACCGGCCGGCGATCCCGACGGCATGTACAGCCTGATGACCGCGACTGCGATCGTCAGCGAGGGGCTGACGATCGCAGCCGAAATCGCTCTCGGAGCGCCCGCGCTGTGGTTGAGCATCCCGATCGCCACCCTGGTCTACAGCGTGGGAGCTGTGATCACACTTCGGCGCGCTTAGGCAGCTTCCAGCCGGGCCGCGGGAAGTGGCACGTGTAGCCGCTCGGGTAGCGCTCCAGATAGTCCTGGTGCTCGGGCTCGGCTTCCCAGAACTCCGGTGCCGGGCTCACTTCCGTGACGACCTTGCCGGGCCACAGGCCTGACGCGTCCACGTCGGCGATGGTGTCCAGCGCGATCCGGCGCTGCTCGTCGTCGACGTAGAAGATCTCCGACCGGTAGCTGGTGCCGACGTCGTTGCCCTGCCGGTTCTTCGTCGTGGGGTCGTGAATCTGGAAGAAGAACTCCAGCAGTGCCCGGTAGTCGGTCTGCGCCGGGTCGTAGACGATCTCGATCGCCTCGGCGTGGCCGGGATGGTTGCGGTAGGTCGGGTGGTCGTTCTGCCCGCCGGTGTAGCCCACCCGCGTGGACACGACGCCGGGCTGCTTGCGGATCAGATCCTGCATACCCCAGAAGCATCCACCCGCCAGTACGGCTCGCTTGTGATCGCTCACGCCTGCTCCTTGTCGGTCGCTTCGAATAACCCACGGTACTGCCCGTATCCCTGTGCCTCGAGGTCGTCGAGGTGGATGAAACGCAGCGCCGCGGAATTGATGCAGTAGCGCAGTCCGCCGCGGTCCCGTGGCCCGTCGTTGAACACGTGCCCCAGGTGGCTGTCGCCGTGCGCAGAGCGCACCTCCGTGCGGATCATCAGATGCGAGAAGTCGCGCTTCTCGAGCACGTTCTCCTTCTCGATCGGCCGGGTGAAACTCGGCCACCCCGACCCGCTGTCGAACTTGTCCACCGACGCGAACAGCGGCTCGCCGGAGACCACGTCCACGTACAGGCCGGGCTCGTGGTTGTCCCAGTACTCGCCGGTAAAGGGCCGCTCGGTGCCGTTGCGCTGAGTGACGTGGTACTGCTCGGGGGACAGCGCGCCGACGGCCGCGGGATTCTTGTTGTATCGCTGTGTCATGGCGCCCGTATAACCGTGTGGAAAGCGGATCTAATCCCCGCTCCGGCACCTCTGACTAGGCTTTCGGGATGCGTGCGCTCGGTGTCGTCATGGTGGTCTGCGCGCTGCTGCTCGCCGCCGTCGGACCCGCTGCGGCCCAACCGCCGGCGCCGGTGCCGATTCCGGAAACCCCGCCGGGCACCCCGGCCGCGATGTTCGTCGACGACCCGGCCATCGTCGACGCGTACCCGACGCGACCGCAGGCATGGAGCCGCGTCATCGACGAGCGGACGGTCCGGCTGCACTTCACCACCGGAACCCCCGAGTGCTACGGCGTGACCGCGACCGTGCAGGAGTCGGCCGACGCGGTGCTCGTCGACCTGCGGACCGGGACGCTGCCCTCGGCGCTGGACCAGGCCTGCATCGCGATCGCGCTGTTCGGCGGGCTTGATGTGCCGCTGCAGCAGCCCCTCGGTGCGCGCCGTGTGCTCAGCGTGACGTGAACCGGCCTCGACAACGGCAGGTAGAACGTGTTCTATTCCAGGTGTGACGGGCAACACTTTCACGCGGGACGAGCTCGCCGAGGCGTTCGCGGGGTTCGAGAAGACGGTCGACCGCGCAGCACAGACCCGGGACTGGGATCCCTGGGTTGACCAGTACACCGACGACATCCTCTACATCGAGCACGCCGCAGGCACGATGCGCGGCCGCGACGAGGTCCGGCCATGGATCTGGAAGACCATGGAGTCCTTCCCCGGCAGCTATATGACGTCGTTCCCGTCGCTGTGGAGCGTCATCGACGAAGCGACCGCACGCATCATCTGCGAACTCGACAACCCGATGCGCGACCCCGGTGACGGCACCATCATCAGCGCGACCAACATCTCGATCCTCACCTATGCCGGTGACGGGAAGTGGAAACGCCAGGAGGACATCTACAACCCGCTGCGGTTCGTGTCGGCGACGGTCAAGTGGTGCAGGAAGGCCGAAGAACTCGGGACGCTGCCCGACGAGGCGGCGCAGTGGATGGCGAAATTTTCTCCCGGCGGTCGGGGCGCCTTATGACGGCTCTGGTCATCGGCGCCAACGGTTACCTCGGCAGCCATGTCACCCGCCAACTCGTCGCCGACGGCCAGGACGTGCGCGTGATGGTGCGCGAGGGCGCCAACACGATCGGCATCGATGACCTGACCGTCACGCGCTTTGTCGGAGACATCTGGGACGACGACGTGCTGCGCGAGGCGATGACCGGATGCGACGTCGTGTACTACTGCGTCGTCGACACCCGCGGCTGGCTGCGCGACCCGGCGCCGCTGCTCCGCACCAACGTCGAAGGCACCCGCAACGTCCTGAATATCGCCGTCGAACCGGCCGTGGCCGCGGGGCTGCGCAAGTTCGTCTTCACCAGCAGCTACGTCACCGTCGGGCGCAGGCGCGGGCGGGTGGCCACCGAGGCCGACGTGATCGCGGATCACGGGCTGACCCCGTACGTCCGGTCGCGGGTACAGGCCGAGAATCTGGTCCTGGAGTACGCCCGGACCCGCGGGCTGCCCGCAGTGGCGATGTGTGTGTCGACCACCTACGGCGCCGGGGACTGGGGGCGCACCCCGCACGGGGCGATCATCGCCGGCGCGGCGTTCGGCAAGCTGCCGTTCGTGCTGGGCGGCATCGAACTGGAGGCCGTCGGGGTCGACGACGCGGCACACGCACTGCTGCTGGCCGCGGAGAAGGGCCGGGTGGGCGAGCGTTATCTGATCTCGGAGAAGATGATCTCCAACGCCGACGTCGTGCGGATCGCCGCCGAAGCCGCCGGGGTGCCCGCACCGTCGAGGACGATGCCGCTGCCGCTGTCCTACGCGATGGCCGCGCTGGGCAGCCTCAAGGGCCGGCTCAAGGGCACCGACGAACGACTCTCGCTGGACTCGCTGCGTCTGATGCGGGCCGAGGCGCCGGTGGACTGCGGCAAGGCCAAGCGTGAATTGGGTTGGCAGCCAAGACCTGTCGAGGAGTCCATCCGCGAGGCCGCGAAGTTCTGGGTGGGTCTGCGTGCCGCGAAGCGGGCAGGCAAGGCAGCGGGCTGAACGGCACGCCGTGGCGCGTTCAGTCACTTCCCGGACGGCCGCGGCGGGACTAGCGTCGAGTTCGTGAGCGATCGACTGCGCGTCGACCTGCACGGTTCCCCGCAGACCATGTTGGCGACCCTGTACGCCAAGGCGCTCGATGCCGGCGCCCCCGACTCGGTGCTCAACGACACCTGGGCCAGAGACATCGTCGACCGGATCGACTACGACTGGTCGTCGACCACCATCACCACGCGCAACGCGCCATCGGTGACGCTGCGCTCGGCCCACTTCGATTTCTGGACGGAGCAGTTCCTCGCAGCGCACCCCCGAGCTGTGGTCGTACACCTGGGCTGCGGCCTCGACAGCCGGTTCCTGCGGGTGCAGCCCGGAGAGGGTGTCGACTGGTACGACGTCGACTATCCGCAGGTGGCCGAGCTTCGGGAGCGCTTCTACCCGGTGCGACCCGGCAACCATGTGGTCGCGGCGTCGGTCACCGACCCGGCATGGCTCGCCGACATCCCCGACGACCGTCCGGCCCTCGTGATCGGGGAAGGCCTGACCATGTACCTCCGCGAGGCCGACGGCGTCGCATTGCTGCGCCGTGTGGTCGACCGTTTCTCCTCGGGCGAACTGCAATTCGATGCGTTCAACTGGCTCGGCATCAAGGCGCAGTGGAGTAACGCGGTGGTCCGTCGGTCAGGGTCCACGCTGTACTGGGCGATCAACGGGCCGGCGGACATCCTGGATTCCGTCCCGGGAACCCGTCTGCTGCAATGGGTTCCGGTCTTCGAGTCCGACGTGTTCGATCGGCTGCCCGGCGTCTACCGGTTGTTGGGCGCGGTGATGAACCGCATCCCGGCGGCGCGGACCATGTCCCAGTTCCATCGGTACGCCTTCTGAGTCAGGAGGTCTGAGCCCGCTTTCCGAACACCGGCTGGCATCCATGGCCGTCGCAGAACCTGTCCGACCACGGCCAGTGACCGTGCCTGTCGGCCCACACCACCTGCAGGGCACGGATCGGACCTTCTGCGTGATTGACCGCCCAGCACAGATGGACATCGGGGTGATCCACGTCGACGAACTCGATGAGCGGGCCTTCTTCCACCGCCAGCCGAGCGCCTGCTACCACGCGGAGACCCCGCAGGGCTCTGCGCGCGACCGAGCGCAGAAGCCATGTCGACGCCGACGGCGGCACACCTGTCACCAACAACTCGGGCAGATTCCAGTCATTCAGCCCGACCGTGTAGGCGAACGGGTGGCTTTCGTCCTCGACATACTGGACCGCCCAGCCGTGCTTGCGCGCCTTGTCCCGCAGGACCGCGAGATAGTCCTGTGGGGTTGCAGTCGGGTGTTCGCACAACCAACACATGACGCCAGCCTGCACCTCGGCACCGACATTCCCGCTGGGCTGCGACAATCTCCCGGTGCCTACCCGAGCGCCGGTGAACGGCTACGTGTCCCACTGGTTCGATGAGCTGCCCTTCAGCCGCGGACCCCTGCCGGGCAGCCGGGATGCCGACGTGTGCATCGTCGGCGCCGGATACACCGGGCTGTGGACGGCCTACTACCTCAAGCGGGCGGACCCGTCGCTGCGCATCGTCGTGCTGGAGGCACGGTTCGCCGGATTCGGCGCGTCCGGCCGCAACGGCGGCTGGCTGTCGGGCCTGGTGCCGGGCGACCGTGAGCGAATGGCTCGGCGGTACGGCCGTGACGGTGTGGTGGCCTGGCAGCGCGCCCTCAACGACGCGGTCGACGAGGTGATCGCCGTCGCCGGGCGCGAGGGCATCGACGCCGGCATCGTCAAAGGCGGAACGCTGGAGGTCGCCCGCAACGCCGCCCAGGCGTCCCGGCTGGCGGCGGCCGTCGAGGCCGAACGCCGATGGCAGGTCGACGGCATCGAGCCGCTGACCGCCGACGAGGCGACACGGCGCATCCGGCTCGACGGTGTGGTCGCCGGCTATCACAATCCGCACTGCGCCCGGATCCAGCCGGCCCAGCTGGTCCGCGGGCTCGCCGACACCGTGGAGCGCCTCGGCGTCGCCGTCTACGAGCGTTCACCGGTGATCGAGATCGGCGCGGGCCGCGCGGTGACCCCGTGGGGCGCCGTGACCGCCCCCGTCGTGCTGCGCGCCACCGAGGGGTTCACCGCGGCACTCCCCGGGCTCAAGCGCCGCTGGCTGCCGATGAACAGCTCGATGATCGCGACCGATCCCGTGCCCGAACAGGTTTGGGACACCATCGGCTGGCAGGGCAGGGAAACTCTGGGGGACACGGCGCACGGCTTCTTCTACGCCCAGCGCACCGTCGACGACCGGATCGCCATCGGCGGACGCAGTGTGCCATATCGGTTCGCATCGCGCATCGACCGGGACGGGCGGGTGCCCGAACGCACCATCGCCCACCTGACCGCGACGCTGCACTCGATCCTGCCGCAGGTGGCCGATGTCCCGATCGCGCACGGCTGGTGCGGCGTGCTGGCGGTGCCGCGGGACTGGGAGGCGACCGTCGACTTCGACAGGGAGACCGGGCTCGGGTGGGCGGGCGGCTATGTCGGTCACGGGGTGACCGCGACCAACCTGGCCGCGCGCACGCTGACCGACCTGGTGCTCGGCCGCCAGTCGCCGCTGACACGTCTGCCCTGGGTCGGGCACCGCTCGAAGAGCTGGGAGCCCGAACCGTTGCGCTGGCTGGGGGTGCGGGGGATGTATCTCGCGTACAAGGCCGCCGACTGGCATGAGGCCCGCGGCGCCAGAAGGACGTCGCCGATCGCGGTCATAGCGGACAAGATTGCGGGCCGGCCGCACTAGCCGCGGTTGTCGTTTCGTCGGAGAAGTCGGCGCACCGGGCGAAATGGTTAACGTTCATCAAGCCGAAGAAGAAGTTGATCACCTGATCGAACGGATTCGGCGTGGGCACCTGGATGGGTAGGACACGGGCGCTGGCAACGCCCTCGGTGGTCGGAATCTCGATGACGACCTGACCGGGTTCGCCCGGAACGCCGTAGATCCCGGTGCGTGTCGCCGGGTCGTACACCCGTCCCGCGTACATGTCGGTGAGCCAGCCCGTCGTGAGCACATGCACCGCTTCCGTGTTCACCGGTGTGGAGGCGCCGAAGAACACGTTGACGATGAGCTGGGGGATCCCGAACAGGACGTCGCTCCGGAAAGCGTCGGAGTGTGCGCCGCCGACCAGCTGGACCCCGTTGAACTGGCCCGGCCGCTCCTCGACGAACACCGCGTTGGCGTTGTTTTTCGAGTTCAGCATGTTCGGTTCCGCCGCAATGGTGAGTACCGGCACCGAGTCGGGCAGCTTGTCCAAACCGTTCGACAGGGCGTTTCCGGTCTTGGCGCCGCCGATCGCGGAGACCTCGTACAGCAGGACGCCGGCCATGTCGGCTTTCTCGGCATCGGATGCCGACTCGTAGTAGAAACCCGCTGCGGCAATCGCCAGCGATGCGCCCGCCGACTGCCCCGCCAACACGAACTCCGCGGGCAGTGTGCCGTCATACCCCGCTGCTCGGGCGCTGGCCAGCAGCGCCGCCCGGTCGCCTTCGAAGAGCCGCGCCGCGGCCATGTGCATCGGTTCGCCGCTGGAAGCGCAGGCGTCGCAGGCGAAAATATTGGTGGTGATCGAAGGCGCGACGACTATCGCGTTGTTGCGCTCGGCCAGTTGCTGCAAGGTCACGTTGTAGAAGCCGGCCCTGGCCAGGAAACCGTGCTGGAAATAGATGAACTTCTCCGGTTCGCCTTCGGTCGGGAAGTACCAGTCGGCGTCGGCCGTGTAGCCGTCCCCGCAGTCGATCTCGAGCTTGGACCGGCCCGCCGTCAGCGTGCTGCCGGGCGGAACTGCGGGCGGGACATCGACCAGCTTTGTCACCAGGTCGAACAGCCCCCAGAAGAACGACCCGACCACGTTGAGCAGGGAAGGCAGTGGTGCGCGGTCCTCGTCTGTCGCCGTCATCGGAAGTCGCACCGCCGCAGGCGAGGGCTCCTGGTCGGAGGTGGTGACAGTCTCGGGGATATTTGCCGCTGATCGGGGTCCGCCCTGCTCGGCGGGTACCGGGTCAGGCGACGACTCGGCGGCATCGTCCGCCACGATCGTCCCGTCGCTGACGACCTTTGCTGCATCTGCGACACCCGAGGACATCACGGCGTGAACTTTCGTCGGCGCAGAGGCGTCGTCGGCGCCGTCCTGCCTGGGCCCGGACTCTTCGTCGGCCTCGTCCTCGTCGACGGACTCTTCGACTTCCTCGGGATCGTCGGCAGCCTCTTCCTCGTCGGCGACCTCCTCATCGACGGGCGGCTCGTCGGCGATCTCCTCGTCGACGGGCGGCTCGGTCTCGTCTTCGGTGCCGGACGGGTCAGTCGCGTCCCCGGGGGGTTCGGCGCTCGCCTCGGGCCCGTCGGTGCCGGACCTCTCCCTGACAGGCGATGCCGTCGACTCTGATGACGTCGTGCTGCTCGCGTCCGCCCCGTCGTCGGCCACGGCGGTCGCCGCACCGGCGACCGTCGCCACGGACACCCCGACAGCCAGTACCCCCGCGCTCACCCAGGTCAAGAACCGGTCAGCCATGCCGTCTCCCTCCGGAATTCCGAAGTTAGTCCGAACCGAGGGCCGCTCGGAGCGATTCGCGAAAGTTTTGCTGGCGCACCTCGCAAGCGGAGAAGTCGTCCTCCACGCCACGCGTGCAGGAGCGTTCAATGGTGATATGACCGATCTACCCGTCCTGGAGCCGTCTGCGTCCCATCCGATCACCGTCGTGCCGACCGGCAGGCACGTCGTCGTCCGGGTGAACGGCGAGACCGTCGCCGAGACCGACGCCGCGCTGACCCTTCAGGAAGCCAGTTACCCTGCCGTGCAATATATTCCGATGGAAGACGTGGTCCCCGAACGGCTCCGCCCGAGCGACACGGCAACCTACTGCCCGTACAAGGGCCAGGCCGGCTACTTCGACGTCGTCGCCGGCGGGCAGACCGTCGCCGACGCGATCTGGACCTACCGCGAGCCCCACCCCGCCGTCGCACAGATCGCCGGCCACGTCGCGTTCTACGCGGACAAGGCTGATGTCACCGTGCACCCCTAGGCTGAGGCGATGCGGATCTCGGCCAGCGTGGAGTTCGCCGGCCCGGTGAATCCCGGCTGGACGCTCTCCCCGCTGCGCCGTGGTCGGGGCGACCCGTGCTACCACGACGCCTCCGACGGGGCGATCTGGCGGACCAGCCTGATGCGCAGCGGAGCCGTCACCGCCCGGCTGAGCTGCAGCGCGCCCGGCACCGTCGACTGCGAAGCATGGGGGCCGGGCGCCGCCGAGTTCACCGACACCCTGCCGGCGCTGCTGGGCGCCGACGACGACGCCGCAGGGTTCGATCCGCAGGAGCCGACGGTCGCCGCCGCCCTCCGCAAGGCACCCCATCTGCGGCTGGGCCGCACCGGGCGGGTCCTGGAGGCCATGATTCCCGCAGTCCTGGAACAACGGGTGGTGGGCAAGGACGCGTTCAGGGCGTGGCGGCTGCTGGTGACCCGTTACGGTGCCCCCGCCCCCGGCCCTGCGCCGGCTCACATGCGGGTCCCGCCGACGGCCGAGGCCTGGCGTCGCATCCCGTCGTGGGAGTTCCACCGCGCCAACGTCGACCCGCGGCGCGCGCGCACCGTCGTCGGTTGCGCACAACGAGCCGACGCGCTGGAGCGGCTCGTCGACCGGCCCGGCGAGGCGGCGCGGACCGCGATGATGTCGCTGCCCGGTGTCGGGATCTGGACCGCCGCGGAGACCGCACAGCGCGCCCTGGGGGATGCGGACGCGCTGTCGGTGGGCGACTACCACCTTTCCGGCGTGGTCGGGTGGACCCTGCTCGGGCATCCGATCGACGATCCGCAGATGGTCGAGCTGCTCGAACCGCTGCGACCGCACCGCCACCGGGCGGTGCGGCTGCTCGAAGTCAGCGGCCTGGCGTTCAAACCGCGCTTCGGGCCGCGGCTGCCGATCCCGCATCTCGCCGATCTGTGACCTCCACGTCACAGGTGATTACCTGCCCACACACCCGGGTACCCGGGGCGGGAAGTCAATCGTGCGAAGGAGCAAGTAATGACTGCGTTCACCGTTCCCGGCTTGACCGACAAGCAGGGAGTCGAAGTCGCCGAGCTGCTGCAGAAGGCGCTCAGTAGGTATAACGACCTGCACCTCACCCTCAAGCACGTGCATTGGAATGTGGTGGGGCCCAACTTCATCGGCGTCCACGAGATGATCGACCCGCAGGTGGACCTGGTCCGCGGATACGCCGACGAGGTGGCCGAGCGTATCGCCGCCCTGGGAACTTCGCCGCTGGGCACCCCGGGCGCGATCATCAACGACCGCACCTGGGACGACTACTCGGTCGCCCGCGACACCGTCCAGGCTCATCTGGCGGCGCTGGACCTCGTGTACACCGGCGTCATCGAGGACACCCGCAAGAGCATCGAGCGTCTCGAGGAGCTCGACCTGGTCTCGCAGGACATGCTGATCGGGCACGCCGGTGAACTCGAGAAGTTCCAGTGGTTCGTCCGGGCACACCTGGAGAACTCCGGCGGTGAGCTCGCCAACAAGGGCGCCGCCACCGAGAAGGCCGCGGCCTCGAAAGCCAAGAAGAACTCCTAGCGTCCCGACTGCCGCCGGGGAGCATGCCGTCCCGCACCGGGTGGCGGCCGTTCCCCGGCGGCGCTCTGCGGAGGGCCGCGGGTCAGCGGTAAGCGGTCAGCCGCGCGATGATCGCGGTCCTGCCGTCGCGGCCCACAGCCTGCGCCTCGGCCACGCCGCTGCTGCGCCCGGTGTGGATCGCCGTGGCGCGGTAATGCCCCTCGCCGCCGCCGTGGAACGGCCGCAGGAAGTTCACCCGCAGCGACGCGGTCTGATAGTGCTGCGCCGCGTTGTCTCGATTGATTGCGGCGCTGCCGACCAACTCCAGCCCCATCGACGACACCCCACCGTGCACCGCGCCCACGCTGTTGTTCAGCACCCGGTCGTCATGCTGCACCAAAAGCGCTGCGTTGCCACCTGTCTCGCCGATCTCGACGGCCATCAGCTCGTCCAGCCGGGTGCCGGGAAGGGATCCGGAAGGCTTGTCCGGCCACGCCGTCAGTGTGGTGGGCACCGTGATGTAGAAGGACCTGACGGTCGCGGTGGCGATCACCTCTGCGCCGACGCTGAGCTCACAGACTCCGAGCGCGGCGGCGCGTTTGCGGCCCAGCGGCCGGGAGACGGCTACGACGTCGCGGTCCGGCGTGGACGCGATGATCTCGGCGGCTCCGGGCGCCACCTCCACGGCGAGCTCACTGGACACCGTCCACTCCTGCGCCGCCCGGCGGGCGTGGTTGATCAGGCCACCGGCATGGTCGACCAGCATCGCCAGGGGCGCCAGGGTCGGGGCGCCGGTCAGCGGATTGACCAGGCCGCTGGCCGGGATGGAGGCCACGCAACGGTCCCGGGTCTCCTCCGACGTCTCGATTCCGAAACGGCCGAGCGGTGTGTTCAGTGGGTAGGGCACACCTGCAGCTTGACGCCGGGACCACGTTACGGATACCCCCGCGGGGTATCCGTAACGCGACAGTTACGTCCCGGCCGCCCCTGGGCGGTCGCAAAGATGTTCTCGCCCAGTGCTTTACGGAGGGGTTGCCTGGCCCGGCGGCGGAGCGGCGCATCGGCTCGGAGTTTGCCGGGGCCGGCGTGCCGCCGATCCGGCCGCGGGTTGGTTTTCTAAGAATCCAGAAAGGCTTTGTGCAAAGGGTGGCGGGCCCGTCGATGCAGCACAAAGACTGGCCTGCCGACTTTCAGCAAACTTTGCATCCGCGGCAGGAGGGAGTGTGACCCAGCACTCACCGGCCCCGCTGGAGCGCGAACAGTTTGAAAGAGTCACCGCGGCAACGTTATTCATCTGTGATGTGCGCTGGGAGGTTTTTAAGGGAGCGCTCGGCGGGCGAACTAAGTTAGGTTGGGCTAAGTTGGCATGTCAGGGGCCTTTTGTCATATCGTTTTGTCCACTTATGGCGCATGGAAAAGGGCCGTCGTTCGGTGCTGCACGAAGGACCTTCCATCGCCGAACCGGTTAACACGCTCGTCCACGGTTGCCGTCCGTAACTCTCGTCGAGACGTGTGCACTTAGAGGTAGGTGGGAATGGCTCCCAGTCGTCAAGCGTCTAATCGCTCTCCGCGTGCGCAGGGGCTTTACAACCCCGCGTTCGAGCACGACGCGTGCGGCGTGGCGATGGTGGCCGACATGCACGGCCGGCGCAGCCGCGACATCGTCGACAAGGCCATCACGGCCCTGCTGAACCTCGAGCACCGCGGAGCGCAGGGCGCCGAACCCAACACCGGCGACGGTGCCGGCATCCTGCTGCAGGTACCCGATGAGTTCTTCCGCGCCGTCTGCAAGAAGGAAGGATTCGACCTTCCCGAGGCGGGCAGCTACGCCACCGGCATGGCCTTCCTGCCGCAGTCGTCCAAAGACGCCGCAATCGCCTGCGCGGCGGTCGAGAAGATCGCCGAGGCCGAAGGCCTGCAGGTACTCGGCTGGCGGGACGTGCCCACCGACGATTCCTCGCTCGGCGCTCTCGCGCGCGACGCGATGCCGACCTTCCGTCAGATCTTCCTGGCCGGCGCCTCGGGCATGGAGCTGGAACGGCGCGCGTACGTGGTGCGCAAGCGTGCCGAACACGAGCTCGGCACCAAGGGACCCGGCCAGGACGGCCCGGGTCGCGAAACCGTCTACTTCCCAAGCCTTTCCGGGCAGACGTTCGTCTACAAAGGCATGCTGACCACGCCCCAGCTCAAGGCGTTCTACCTTGACCTGCAGGACGAGCGGATGACCAGTGCGCTCGGCATCGTGCACTCGCGGTTCTCGACCAACACCTTCCCGTCCTGGCCGCTGGCCCACCCCTTCCGACGGGTCGCGCACAACGGTGAGATCAACACCGTCACCGGCAACGAGAACTGGATGCGGGCCCGCGAGGCACTGATCAAGACCGACATCTTCGGCGGTCAGGACCTGGAGAAGGTCACTCCGATCTGCACCCCCGGTGCGTCGGACACCGCGCGGTTCGACGAGGTGCTCGAGCTGCTGCATCTGGGCGGCCGCAGCCTGCCGCACGCCGTGCTGATGATGATCCCGGAGGCCTGGGAGCGGCACGAGTCGATGGACCCGGCCCGGCGGGCCTTCTACCAGTACCACGCCTCGTTGATGGAGCCCTGGGACGGCCCGGCGGCGGTGTGCTTCACCGACGGCACCGTCGTCGGCGCGGTGCTCGACCGCAACGGTCTGCGCCCGTCCCGGATCTGGGTGACCAGCGACGGCCTCGTGGTGATGGCGTCCGAAGCAGGCGTGCTCGACCTCGACCCCGGCACCGTCGTGCAGAAGATGCGTCTGCAGCCGGGCCGCATGTTCCTCGTCGACACCGCGCAGGGCCGCATCGTCTCCGATGAGGAGATCAAGGCCGAGCTGGCCGCCGGGCAGCCCTACCAGGAGTGGCTCGACGCCGGGCTCTTCCACCTCGACGAGCTGCCGCAGGGCGACTACGTGCGCATGCCCCACCACCGCGTGGTGCTGCGCCAGCAGATCTTCGGCTACACCTACGAGGAGCTCAACCTGCTGGTGGCGCCGATGGCGCGAAGCGGTGCCGAAGCGCTGGGCTCGATGGGCACCGACACCCCGATCGCGGTGCTCTCGGCGCGGCCGCGGATGCTCTTCGACTACTTCCAGCAGCTGTTCGCCCAGGTCACCAACCCGCCCCTGGACGCCATCCGCGAAGAGGTGGTCACCAGCCTGCAGGGCACCGTCGGTCCGGAAGGCGACCTGCTCAATCCCGACGCGGAGTCCTGCCGCCAGATCGTGCTGCCCAACCCGATCCTGCGCAACGCCGAGCTGTCGAAGCTGATCTGCGTCGATCCCGACCACGAGATCCGCGGCCACAAGCACGGCATGCGCGCCGCGGTCATCCGCTGCCTCTACCCGGTCAACCGCGGAGGCCGTGGCCTCAAGGAGGCCCTCGACAACGTGCGGGCCAAGGTCTCGGCGGCGATCCGCGACGGCGCACGCATCATCGTGCTGTCCGACCGCGAGTCCAATGAGCAGATGGCGCCGATCCCGTCGTTGCTGTCGGTTTCTGCCGTGCACCATCACCTGGTCCGGGACCGTACGCGCACCAAGGTCGGCCTCGTGGTCGAGGCCGGCGACGCCCGCGAGGTGCACCACATGGCCGCCCTGTGCGGCTTCGGCGCCGCCGCGATCAACCCCTATATGGCGTTCGAGTCGATCGAGGACATGGTCGACCGGGGTGTCATCTCCGGAATCAGCAGCGACCAGGCCAAGGCCAACTACGTGAAGGCCGCCGGCAAGGGCGTGCTGAAGGTGATGTCGAAGATGGGCATCTCCACGCTGGCGTCCTACACCGGCGCGCAGCTCTTCCAGGCCATCGGGATCAGCCAGGCCGTGCTCGACGAGTACTTCGCCGGGCTGTCCTGTCCGGTCGGAGGCATCGACCTCGACGACATCGCCGACGACGTCGCCACCCGGCACGCGCTGGCCTACCTGGACCGGCCGGACGAGTGGGCGCACCGTGAGCTCGAGGTCGGCGGCGAGTACCAGTGGCGCCGTGAGGGCGAGTACCACCTGTTCAACCCCGACACCGTCTTCAAGCTGCAGCACTCGACCCGCACCGGCCAGTACTCGGTCTTCAAGGAGTACACCAGCCTGGTCGACGACCAGAGTGAGCGGATGGCGTCGCTGCGCGGCCTGCTCAAGTTCCGTGAGGGCGTCCGCCCGCCGGTGCCCCTGGAGGAGGTCGAGCCGGCCAGTGAGATCGTCAAGAGGTTCTCGACAGGCGCGATGAGCTACGGCTCGATCTCCGCCGAAGCCCACGAGACCCTCGCGATCGCGATGAACCGCCTTGGCGGACGGTCGAATTCCGGTGAAGGCGGCGAATCCGTCACCCGCTTCGACCCCGACGAGAACGGCGACTGGCGGCGCAGCGCCATCAAACAGGTGGCGTCGGGCCGGTTCGGCGTCACCAGCCACTACCTCGCCAACTGCACCGACATCCAGATCAAGATGGCCCAGGGGGCGAAACCCGGTGAGGGCGGACAGCTTCCGGGTCACAAGGTGTACCCGTGGGTGGCCGAGGTGCGTCACTCCACACCGGGCGTCGGACTGATCTCCCCGCCCCCGCACCACGACATCTATTCCATCGAGGATCTCGCGCAGCTCATCCACGACCTGAAGAACGCCAACCCGCAGGCGCGTATTCACGTGAAGCTGGTGTCCGAGAACGGGGTGGGGACGGTTGCGGCCGGCGTGTCCAAAGCGCACGCCGACGTCGTGCTGATCTCCGGCCACGACGGCGGCACCGGGGCGACCCCGCTGACATCGATGAAGCACGCAGGTGCGCCGTGGGAACTCGGCCTGGCCGAAACCCAGCAGACGTTGCTGCTCAACGGTCTTCGCGACCGCATCGTCGTGCAGGTCGACGGCCAGCTCAAGACCGGCCGCGACGTGGTGGTCGCCGCGCTGCTCGGCGCCGAGGAATTCGGTTTCGCCACAGCGCCTCTGGTGGTGACCGGCTGCATCATGATGCGGGTCTGTCACCTCGACACCTGTCCCGTCGGTGTCGCCACCCAGAACCCGCTGCTGCGCCAGCGCTTCAACGGCAAGCCGGAGTTCGTGGAGAACTTCTTCATGTTCATCGCCGAAGAGGTGCGGGAACTCATGGCACAGCTCGGCTTCCGCACCGTCAACGAGATGGTCGGACAGGTCGGGGCGCTGGACACCACCCAGGCCGCCGAGCATTGGAAGGCCCACAAGCTGGACCTGGCACCCGTGCTGCACGAGCCGGAGTCGGCGTTCATGAACCAGGACTTGTACTGCAGCTCGCGTCAGGACCACGGTTTGGACAAGGCGCTCGACCAGCAGCTGATCGCGCAGTGCCGGGAAGCCCTGGACGGTGGCACGCCGGTGCGATTCTCGACCACCATCGCCAACGTCAACCGCACCGTCGGCACCATGCTCGGCCACGAGGTCACCAAGGCCTATGGCGGGCAGGGGCTTCCGGACGGCACCATCGACATCACCTTCGAGGGGTCGGCCGGCAACAGCTTCGGCGCCTTCGTGCCCAAGGGCATCACGCTGCGGGTCTACGGTGACGCCAACGACTACGTCGGAAAGGGGCTGTCCGGCGGCCGGGTCGTGGTCCGGCCCTCCGATGGCGCGCCCGAAGGCTATGCGGCTGAAGGCAACATCATCGCCGGCAACGTGGTGCTGTTCGGCGCCACCAGCGGGCAGATGTTCCTGCGCGGCCAGGTGGGGGAGCGCTTCGCCGTCCGCAACTCGGGTGCGCACGCGGTCGTCGAAGGTGTCGGCGACCACGGCTGCGAGTACATGACCGGTGGACGTGTGGTGATCCTGGGCCCCACCGGACGCAACTTCGCGGCGGGCATGTCGGGCGGAATCGCCTATGTGTACGACCCGGACAACACGCTGGCCGACAATCTCAACGCCGAGATGGTCGAACTCGAGGGCATGGGCGGTATCGACTCCGACGACGCCGTATTCGTCCACGGCATCGTCCAGGAACACGTTGACGCCACCGATTCAGCGGTGGGGCAACGGATTCTGGCTGATTGGAACACTGAATTGGGCCATTTCAAGAAGGTGATGCCGCGCGACTTCAAGCGCGTGCTGCAGGCAATCGCCGAAGCGCAACAGAGCGGTGCCGACGAGAACGGCGTCGCCGAGGCGATCATGGCGGCCGCAAATGGCTGACCCGCGCGGCTTCCTCAAGCACACCCACCGCGAGACGCCGAAGCGGCGCCCGGTCGACCTGCGGTTGAAAGACTGGAAAGAGGTCTACGAAGACTTCTCCCACGACACTCTCCAGGTCCAGGCCAGCCGTTGCATGGACTGCGGTATTCCGTTCTGCCACAACGGTTGCCCGCTGGGCAACCTGATCCCCGAGTGGAACGATCTGGTGCGTACCGGGCGCTGGCACGACGCCATCGAGCGGCTGCACGCCACGAACAACTTCCCCGAATTCACCGGCCGGCTGTGCCCGGCGCCGTGCGAGGGATCGTGCGTGTTGGGCATCAATCAGGACCCGGTGACCATCAAGCAGGTCGAGGTCGAGATCATCGACAACGCGTTCGCCGAGGGCTGGGTCGTGCCGTTGCCGCCCACCAAGCTGACCGGTAAGACCGTCGCCGTCGTCGGATCCGGACCTGCAGGCCTGGCCGCAGCTCAGCAGCTGACGCGGGCCGGCCACAAGGTGACGGTGTTCGAGCGTGACGACCGCATCGGCGGCCTGCTGCGCTACGGCATCCCGGAATTCAAGATGGAGAAGCGCCACATCGACCGGCGCTTGGAGCAGATGCGCGCCGAGGGCACCGAGTTCCGTGCCGGCGTCAACGTCGGGGTGGATATCACTGCCGCACAGCTGCGTTCGGAGTTTGACGCGGTGGTGCTCGCCGGCGGCGCGACCGCGCGTCGCGACCTGCCGATCCCCGGCCGCGAGCTCGACGGTATCCACCAGGCGATGGAGTATCTGCCGTGGGCCAACCGGGTTCAGCTCGGTGACCCCGTGGTCGACGCCGACGGTCAGCCGCCGATCACCGCGAAGGGCAAGAAGGTCATCATCATCGGCGGTGGCGACACCGGAGCCGACTGCCTGGGCACCTCGCACCGGCAGGGCGCGGCGAGTGTGCACCAGTTCGAGATCATGCCCCGCCCGCCGGAGACGCGTGCCGACTCGACGCCGTGGCCCACCTATCCGTTGATGTACCGGGTCACCTCGGCACACGAAGAAGGCGGCGAGCGGGTTTACTCGGTCAACACGGAGCAGTTCGTGGGTGAGAACGGCCGTGTGACAGGGCTGCGTGGCCATGAGGTCGTGATGAAGGCCGGCAAGTTCGAGAAGGTCGACGGCACCGATTTCGAAATGGACGCCGACCTGGTGTTGCTGGCGATGGGCTTCACCGGCCCGGAGCGGGAAGGCCTGCTGACCGATCTGGGTGTCGAGTTCAACGAGCGCGGCAATGTCGCACGCGATTCGGCGTTCGCAACCTCGGTGCCGGGCGTGTTCGTGGCCGGTGACATGGGGCGTGGCCAGTCGCTGATCGTGTGGGCCATTGCCGAGGGGCGCGCGGCGGCCGCTGCGGCGGACCGGTATCTGGTGGGCCACACCGCCTTGCCCGCGCCGATCAAGCCGACCGCTGCGCCGCAGCGGTAGCCGGCACCACCCTCTGCGCCGAGCGTGCGCCTGCGGTTGTGACTGCATCGATTTCGCAACCGTGAGAGCACGCTCGGCGAACGGCCCGGTCGCAGGGCGGTCTCACCGAGTCACATCAGTCACTCCAGCCACACCAAAAACATCGGATCATTGTTCGGCGTGGCTTCGGCAGTTTGCCGGCGGGCAGGTATCTAATGACTTGGTGAGGGGGCTGGGGTAAGGTGGCTCCCCGGTTCAGCTATTGCACACCGCAGGAGTAATCGCCATGTACCTCAACCCGATTACCCGGACACGGGTGGGTCGAATCGCCTGGACATTGTTCCGTCACCCGGTCAAGAGCCGTGAGTTTCCCGCCAAGGCAGAGCGGCTGATCACCGCAGCCGAGCTCACCCGCTACGGTATCTAGCGAATTCTCCACAGGCCGGATCGGCCGCGTGTGCGGCCCGTGACCCTTCGTTTGCTCAACCGTTATCGCTTCGTGATCGTCAGCGGGCTTTGCTGTCAAGCAATCCGGACGCCCTGATCTTGTCCGCCAGCGGTTCCAAAACCGCGGGGTCGTGGGGCAGCGGCAGATAGACGATCGCCAGACCCAGCCCCTCGGCGCCGAGAGCGGCGGCCTCCTCGATCACCTTGTCGTAATCGAGGTCGGCACCCAGTCGGATGTGCGCCGACAGCGAGATCTCGCCGGGGTCGCGGCCGATGTCGGCGCAATGCCGTGCGAGCACGTCGCGCTTACGGGCGAACTCCTCGGGCGGGCCGCCGACGAAGTTCCAATGGTCGGCGTACTGCGCGGTGATCCGGAGGGTGCGCTTCTCGCCACTGCCGCCGATGCAGATCGGCGGGTGGGGTCGCTGCGGGCCCTTCGGCTCGTTGCGGGCGTCCTTGAGTTGGTAGAACCTGCCGTCGAACGTGGTGGTGTCCTGGCTCAGCAGCCCCTTGAGCACCTGGCAGGCTTCCTCGAAGCGGTCGAAACGCTCCTTGATCGAGCCCAGTTCGATGCCGTAGGCGCCGGACTCCTCCTCGTTCCAGCCGGCACCGATGCCGAGCTCAAGGCGGCCGTCGGAGACGATGTCGAGCGCGGAGGCCATGTTGGCGAGGACGGCGGGATGGCGGTAGTGGATGCCGGTGACGAGCACCCCGACACGCAGGCGCGTGGTCGCCTGCGCGAGG
>Ga0172382_10000389_pt1 | contig 82189 bp, 77 predicted proteins | sample Leawel138RmetaG_FD_122245 | JGI IMG/M metagenome (GOLD analysis project Ga0172382, IMG submission 122245) | Leachate microbial communities from a municipal landfill in Southern Ontario, Canada - Leachate well 138R metaG | ecosystem: Engineered > Solid waste > Landfill > Unclassified | place...
GATCGAGGTCACGAGCGTCTCGACCGGCATCACCGTCAGCGGCCCCGGCGAGTACGACGTCACGCCGTGGGCGCGCCGGTTCGGCATCGACGGCCCGACCGGGGTCTACAACCAGTACGCCCGCATCACCCCGTACCCGACGAACTACATCATCCAGCTCGTCGCCACCGTCCGTATCTGACCGGCCCAGATCCGTGACCGGCCCGGGGCGCACCATGCGCCGCATGGGCTGCCGACCCCGCCTGTGCCACCTGTTGAGCACAGCCACCCCCATCCGTGACGGCCTCGGCTACCTCGCCCGCGACCTCGTGACCGTCGCGCGCCGTCACCCCGCCGGCGTTGACGCGCTGACCGCCGCCATCGCGGTCGCGATCACCGTCCTGTCGGTCGCGACCGCGGCCCGCACCGTCATCGACACCCTCGGAGCGCCGTGAAGCCCTATCGCGTAGTGACGAACGGCATGTCCGGCGCGGACGTGCAGGCCGTGAAGGGCGGCATCGTCGCCCGCCTGCGAGCCCGCCGGTTCGGTGGGCTGCCGAAGGCGTGGGACTCGACGATGGGCCCGAGGTTCGCGGACATGGCCGGTGACGCGCTGCACGCCCTCGGCGCGGCCCCGTCCACGGTGTCCGCCGCCCGCCACGGTCGCCTGACCGTCGGGGCGCAGCGCATGCTGCTCGCCCACCGTCGCACGCCCGCCCAGCTCGCCCGTGCCACGGCGAGGCTGCCGACGACCAGGCGGCGCGCGAAGGCGTCCCGGCAGCCCGGGCCGTCGAAGCCGAGGATCGTTCGGCTGCAGGCGGCGATGGCGAACAACCAGGGCAGCATCGGGGCCCTGACCGGAACGGTCGGCCACTACACCGCGGGCCCCCGGCCCGGCACCCGATCGGGCGACCTGTCCTACTTCCGGCAGTACAACGCCCAGCACCGCGGGCAGGGTTGGGGCGCCATCGGGTACCACTACGGCCTCGCGATCGACGGCACGATCCTGCTCCTGCGCCCCGCGTCGTGGCGCGGATGCCACACCGCCGGAGCGAACACCGGCCGCCTGGGGATCGTCGTCAACGGCGGCCCCGGCCAGCGGATGACGGCCGCACAGCGCGCCTCCTACCGGTGGCTGCTCAACAACGCGCACACGTCGGCGATGCCCGCCTCTCATCGCGCGTCGGCGCGCCTCTCGTCTCTCCCGGGCGTCGGCAAGGTCCACAAGGACTACAACGCCACGTCGTGCGCCGGGGACTTCACCACCGACTACCGGAGCGCCGCATGACCGCCCTGTCCCCCGTCCGCAACGCCGCCCAGGCCGCCCGCGTCGACCACCCCACCGGCACCGCGGCGCTCGCCACCACCGTCCTCGTCTGGATCGCCCAAGCGATCGGCGTGGACCTGCCGGCCGAGGTCGCGGTGGCCATCGTCGGCCTGGTCGCCGTCCTCGTCTCGGCGGTCACCCCCCGGTTCGACTCGGCCACCGTGCTCGCCGGCAACGATCCGCCGCACGGCAACACCGGCCCCGACAACCAGAACTGAGCGTGCCGGTGAATGCGCCTGACCACGGAATCGAGCTGGGAATGCATCGCCCTCGCGGAGGCCACGCTCCTCCGGGTCGCGTTCCCCACGGCAGCGTTGCTGCTCGTGATCTGGCTGGCGTCACGCGACGCCCTCGGCCTGGAGACCGCCCCCGCCGTGGCCGGGCTGCTGTCGGGCCGCCTCGCACCACCGCTGAGGAGCGACGCCGCTGGAGGCGCGTCGCGTACGGCCGGGTGATCCCCGCCATGTCGCTCTGCGGGGCGGTGCAGATCATCGTCCTGATCGCCGGGGGGCACCTGTGAGCCGGATGCGTCTCCCCCGCCTGCCGCCGGAGGCGTCCCGGGCGTTCGCGACGCTCTGGGTCACCCTCATCGGCATCGCGTGCGTCTGGTTGGTGTACCGCGTCGAGTCGTCGCGAGACCTGTCGACCGACCGCGACATCGCCCGCGCCTTCCAGCGGTGCGAGCAGCTGCGCGACCTGGCGATGGTGCAGCAGATCGCGTTGGACGAGGCCCCGTGGATTCTCGCGCGTATCCGGCTCAGGGACCCGCACCTGCTGGCGACGGATGGGCGGGTCCCGGTCCCGGACTGCGCACGGATCTACCCGCGTGGGGCGGGCCTGTCGGTGCGGTTCCCTGAGCTCGCACCACTCCAGAACGAAACGCCCTAGCCCTGCTACCGGGATGCCTCGATGCCTAGACGGCATCCCCTTCGAGCCGCAACCTTGCTCTCGGTGCCCGACGACCCGAAGTGCGCGTCCGCGTAACCGATCGTGATCCCCTGCACGTCGTCCGGGGGCCCTCCGTACCGCTGCGCAAGCGCTTCCGCCCCATGCAGCTGGCAGTCGTCGAAGCTCGTCTCGCACACAGACCGAACCTCGGAATCAGGAACGGCCAGCCCACGAACGCTCTCGCACGCCGCGGCCGACGTCGCCGGACCAGATGCAGGCCCTTCGTCGCCGCTGTCGTCGCCGGTGACCCACGCCAGGAACACCATGAACACGATCACGAACGCGATCGCTGCGGCCCACTGGAGCGGCGTTTCCTTGGCGGCGCTCATCGGGTCCGCACCACGCGGTAGCGCGTCTTGCCGCGGCGGTTCGCGTAGGTCCACGTCGTGCCGCGTGGAATCTCACCTCCGGAGTACCCGAGCTCGAACGCGTTGCCCCCGACCATGGTCCACGAGCAGCGGTAACGGATCTCGCGCTTCGTGGTCTTGCTCTTCTTGCACCCCGCGAACGCCTCCCAGCCCTTGCGGACCATCGGCCGGTTGTAGCGCTCGATGGCTCGTTCCGTGGCGCGTTCGGCACCGCGCGTCGTGGGCTTAGCGTTGGCCGACGGCGCGGTGGCGAAGGCGGCCCCGATGGCGACCGAGGCCGCGGTGGCGAACGCTGTCAGGCGTGAGCGGTTCATGCGGCCGAGCGTACCCCGTCGACGCCGTCGAGCGCCAGCCGTCGCGGTGGTTGACCGCGTTATGCAGGACGAACGCATGTTCGCCCGTGATCCGTCCGAGCGGGGTGCGAGATTCGTCGTCCGGCGAGAGGGATGCTCGACACGGCGCCGGGTCATCGAGAGGTGGCGGGACACTCGGTAGGACGAGCGGGACGGGGGCACGATGTGTCGCTCAACCACAAGGCCACCGGCAGCCTGAACGGCCGGAACGAGGAGAACTACACCGACGCCCAGGCGCTCGACCGCCTGGCCCGCGAGCTGGAGATCCTGGCGAACGCCCGCGTCTCCCCCGGCCTGCGAGACCTCGCGCAGCAGATCGCCGAGGCCGCCGGCCTGGGGACGACCGTGCAGCGCATCGAGCAGCAGCAGGTACGTCGCGCACGAATGGAGGGGCGCGACTGGTCGGCGTGGTCCGCGATCGAGCTGCGGGCCGTGAAGGGCCAAGGGCGGACGACGCCTCGACGCCCGCCGATCCTGTCGGTGGTCGAACGGACCGAGCAGCGCCAGCCGTCGCCGGAGGAGGCGCGCCGCGAGTTCGCGCGCCGGATGGCGGCGTTGGCCGGCGAGGGCGCCGAGGCGGAGTGGGCTACGCCGCCGGAGCGGGACGGCTGGTCGACGATGGCGCGTCAGTGTCGCCTCGTTGGCGGCTTGCCTCGTCCTCGCCCAGCGCCGCGGTAGCCGCGCCGGTCCGAGCGGCTTCGGCCATCATCGCGGCCTCCAGCACAGCGATCCGCTCCGACTGACGGGCGATCTCCACGCCTTGTTCCGTCAGCCGGCGTTCCGCGGCCTCGAAGTCTGCGAGTAGCCGGTCGAGGAGCTGGGAGTTGGTGGGGCCGCTCTTGCGGTTCCCGCCTCGCGGGACGGCGTTCTCGTCCCATCCGGGCCACAGGTCGTCAGGCGTGAGGTTGTAGTGCGCGGCGAGGCGACGCATCAGGTCGGGGCTCGGGGCTCGGCGGCCGGACTCCCATCCGTTGATGGTCTGCACCGTGGTCTTGATGGCCTGCGCGAGGTCCTTCTGCGTTTCCTCGTGGCGGCGGCGTTCCTCGACGACCCGCCTGCCCAGGTCGGCCTTGCGTGCGTCGGTCATGCCCCAATGATGCGGAACCGAAAGCGAATGCGCAACGCGGCGGGCCCCCCGCATGTCTTATTGCATTCGTTTTCGCTTTCGGTTAGGTTGTCGGCATGCCACCGAGGACCACGTCGCCCCGCGGCCGGATGGAACCCATCCCCGCCCGCATCGACCTCCCCACCCACGCCACCATGCGCCAGCTCGCCAGCGCCCACGACAACGGAATCGGCGAGGAGTACCGCGCCGCGGTCCGCCACTGGATCGCCCGGCACGCCGACGACCTGCGGGCCGCCGCATGAGCGTCGCCGACCTGCCGCCCGTCACCATGCCGGTGCACGTCGCCGACGAGATCGCGGCCGCGATGGCCGCCGGTGCCGCCACCGCGGCCGCCGCCGTCGAGCTCGTCCGGGCGATCCGCAGCGCCGGCCTCGACCTCGGGCACAACGTCGAGGCGCACATGGCCCACGTCGTGCTGGCCGCGACGGACACGCACCACAAGGTCGCCGACGCACGCCGCTCCGCGCTCCTGGCGATCGCGGACGAGGCCGGGCTGTGAGACGTCTCGTCTGCGCGTTGCGTGGCCATCGCTGGCTGACGATCCGTCTCGGTCACGTCGAGTTCTCCCGCTGCCCGCGCTGCGGCCAGTTCCTCCGTCGCGACGTCGAGCACGTCGCGACGACCGCCCCGGCCTCCTACCCGGCCCCCAACCACCCGTTGCCTCACCCGTCCGAAGGGATCACCCGATGACCACCGCTCTCGCAGCACGAGACACGCCCACCGCCCAGGGCGTGCTGCAGCTCTCCGACGAGCAGGTCGACCTCGTCACCCGCACCGTCGCCCAGGGCGCGGACCGCGACGAGCTCGCGCTGTTCCTGCACACCGCCCAGCGCATGGGCCTCGACCCGCTCGCGAAGCAGATCCACGCCGTGAAGCGCTGGGACTCCAAGGCCCGCCGCGAGGTCATGGCGATCCAGGTCGGCATCGACGGGTTGCGGTTGGTCGCTGACCGGACCGGAACGTACCTCGGCCAGGACGGGCCGTTCTGGTGCGGCGACGACGGCCAGTGGCGCGAGGTGTGGACCTCCCACGACCCGCCCGTCGCCGCGAAGGTGATCGTGCGCCGCGCGATCGGCGACCACGTCTCGTCGCTCCCCGCCGTCGCGCACTACACCGAGTATGTCGCGACGCTGAAGGGCGGGGCCCCGAACCGGATGTGGAAGGAGAAGCCCGCGCTGATGCTCGCGAAGTGCGCGGAGGCGCTGGCGTTGCGGAAGGCGTTCCCGGCCGACATGTCCGGGGTGTACACCGACGACGAGATGCAGCAGGCCGGACCGCCGGTCCAGCCCGCGGCCCCACCGGTCGAGCGCGCGACCCGCGACGAGTACTCGTACATCGCCGACGCCCGCGCGCACCTCGGGTACGACGACGACGGCTACGGCCAGCTGCTGACCGACGCGGGGATCGCGCCGGGCGAGTCGATCAAGGCCCGCCTGCAGCACGCGACGCGTGCCCAGGTGGCGGAGGTTCGCCGGCGGCTCGACGCGGCCGCGGACTCCGCGCCGGAGATGGTCGACGGGACGGTCGCGAGTGACAGCGACGTCATGGGCGACCCGGGCCTGGAGGGCTGACCGATGGGAGAGCACTCCACGGAGGTCGTGTCCCCCGCCCAGGCGGTCGAGGTCGTGAACCCGTTGACCGGCGAGCTCGTTGACGTTGCGGCGTTGCCGACCGACGCGTTGGCGGTGGAGCGCAACGAGATCCGTGCGGCCCGTGACGCGATCAGCGCGTGGGCCCGGGCGATCGACGGCGAGCTCACCGCGAGGCTGGATCGTGAGGCGCGCCGGTCCGCGACGGTCGCCGGGTACAAGTTGTCGGTGACCGCGCCGGAGGTGTGGTCGACGGACGCGCTCGGGTTGCGCAACGCCCTGGCGGCGCTCGTCGCCGATGGCGTGTTGTCGCAGGCCGCGGTGGATGCGGCGGTGGAGCCGGTGACGAAGGTCGAGGCGCGCCGTCGTGGCCTGACGGCGTTGCACAACCACGCGGACGAGCGGGTGAAGTCGACGGTCGCGGAGTACGACCGGCGGGTCGAGAACCCGACGCGGCGCGTGACGGTGACCGAGGTCGTGTCGTGAAGAACGCCTCGACACTCCTGTTCATGGTCGCGGCCGTGGCGCTCGGCGTGAGGGCGGGCGTCGATGGCGACTGGCTGGCCGGGATCGCGCTGACGTGCTCCTTCTTGGCGTTGCTGTTCTTCCGCGCCGGGTCGACCGATGAGTAGCTGCCGCTCGTGCGGTGCCCCCATCCGCTGGGTCAAGGTCGCCGGGACCGGCCGTTCGATGCCCCTGGACCCCGACCCGGTCCCCGGCGGGAACGTCTGGCTCCTGGCCGACGGCACCGCCGAGATCCACGCGGTCGGCGACCCGACCGCGATCCGGCACGTCTCCCACTTCGCGACGTGCCCCAACGCCAACCAGCACCGGAGGACCCGATGATCACTGGCACCGTCTCCGTCAACGGCGGCCCCGAGGTAGACCTCGACCGGTTCCGCGACCTCAGCGACCACCTCGCCAACGAGGACGTCGGCTCCACCAACGACCCGGCCGCCGGCGGCCCGGCGCAGCTGTCGCTGGAGATCGGCGGCGATCGGCCCACCACGTCGCTGCTGAAGATCGGCGGCTCGATCGACCTCGGCGACATCGAGGTCACGAAGGGCCGCCACCTGAAGATCCGGGTCGTCGACGACTGGACCGGCGAGCTCGTGTCCCAGGCCGACGTGCGCATCGACGCCGTCACGATCAAGGACAAGATCGACGCGGACGGGTACGTCACCGCGACCGAGCGCATCCACGCCGCCAGGGTCGACATGTCCCGCCCCGCCACCACCCCCGACGAGGGCGGCGACGATGACCTCGACTGACCCGCTCCCCGGCGCGGTCGAGCGCGACGCCGCGATCGACCAGGCCGAGGCGAACGCACCGGCCGAGTGGTCCGCCCAGGCCCGCCGCGCGCTCTGGACCCTCGTCCGCGACCACCCCGGCCGTCTCCTCACGACCGACGAGGTGTGGTCGCAGCTCGACTGGGCCGGTGCCGGACCGCCGCCGGAGCCCCGGGCGCTCGGGGCGGTGATGCGCGCCGCGTGGAAGGCCGGCGTGATCGAGCCGACCGAGGACTACCGGCCGTCGAACCGGCCGGACTGTCACCGTCGACCCGTCCGGGTGTGGCGGTCCACCGTTCCCCGCCAGGCCGCCCACGACGGCGAGCAGACATCGCTCGTCGACATGCTGGAGCGTGCAGCGTGACCGCCGACGTCGACGAGCGGATGGCGTGCACGCACGCCCAGCTCATCATCGAGGGCCGCGTCGCCGGGAAGGCCCGCCACCGGTCCGCGGTGATCGGTGGGCAGGTCCGCCAGTTCGACCCGAAGACGAACCGGGCCGCCGCGACGCGGATCGCGGAGGCGTGGCAGCACGCGAACCGGCCGTGGTTCGCCGACGCCCCCGTCGGGATGGAGATCGTGATCCACGAGCAGCGCCCCGCCGGGCACTGGACTGGGAAGGGCGAGCTGTCCGCCGCCGGACGCCGATCGCCAGTCCCAGCCCGCAAGCCGGACCTCGACAACGTCGCGAAGCAGATCTGCGACGCGCTGAACGGACGGCTGTGGCACGACGACGCCCAGGTCTACGACCTCCGGGCCCGCAAGGAATGGTGCGCGTCCCGCGACACGCCGGAGGTGGTCGTCGTGACCGCCTGGACCATCGACGACCGCAGGATGTGGGTCTGATGGCTGGCGCTCTGCGATGGGTCGAGATGCCCGCCCGCGCCGGACGGCGACGCTGCATCGGCGACAAGTGCCACCGTCCCGCGCACGTGCAGCCGTCGCTGCTCGGCCGCCCGCCGGCCGACGGTGACTGGTGGTGCCGCGCGTGCGCGAAGGCGCAGACCCGGATCTGGCGTGCGAACGGAGGCCGAGCCTGATGGCGTGGGCGAAGCTCGACGACCGGTTCCACGAGAACCGGAAGGTCCGTCGCGCATGGCGTCGGTGCCCGGCGTCGATCGGTCTGTACGCGATGGCGCTGACGTACTGCTCGGGGAACATGACCGACGGGCACGTCCCGGTCGAGTTCGTGGAGGACCAGTTCCGCCGCGACCGCGACCAGGAGCAGGCGGTCGGTGCGCTCGTCGATGCCAGGCTGTGGGTTGCGGTGGACGATGGGTGGCAGATCCCGGACTTCACGGAGTTCAACCCGTCTCGACGGGAAGCGGAGCGCACGAAGGCCGCACGGTCCGAGGCAGCGCGTACCGCTGCGCGCGCCCGATGGGATCGCATGCGCGAGCAGTCCGACGACGCATGCGATCCCGATGCGTCCACGCATGCGTCGTCGCATATGCGTCCGATGCGTTCGGATGCCCCCGACCCGACCCGAGCCCGACCCGTACCCGAACCCGTGTCTCCTGACGGAGACACCGCAGCGCGCGACGCGCCGCTGGCGGCGGTGGCGGACTTGCCCGGCGACGTGCGGTCGATGCTGTCCGCGTCGGGGTTCGACGAGTCCGCGATCCGGGAGGACGCGACCGCGATCAGGGTCGCACTCTCGGAGCTGCAACTCCCCGACGACGTCGACTGGTGGCGGTTCGGCCAGGAGATCGAGCGGGCCGCCCGCGGCGGCAAGCTGCGATCGAACCGCCCGTCGTCGGCGATCAAGTTCGTTGCCCGTGGCATGTCCGGGCCACCCCGTGCCGGCCAGGGCCCGGCACGGCAGCGGTCGGCGTTCGACCACTACGCCGACATGCATGCCGAAGTCGTTGCCGAGCAGGCAGGAGGAGCATCGTGACGCTGGACGAGTGGATCGAGATCGAGGGGCTCATCGCCGCGGCGTGGCCGCACGCCCGGCCGATGAGCCGCGGCCAGGTGGAGGCCCGGCACCGCATCGTCGAGGGCCACGACCAGGCCGTGATCGCAGAGGCGGTCGAGTGGTTCGCGAAGCAGGGCGAGCGGTTCCCGCCGGGGCCGGGCGAGCTGCACCACCACATCGCGTCGAAGGCCCGCACGTCGGTACCGGGCGCGGCGGAGACGCTGCGCCTGATCGGCCAGGCGATCGGCGCGTTCGGTGACGACCGTGAGGCCGACGGGCTGCGATGGCTCGCCGAGCGGTCGTCGCATGCTGCCCGGGCCGTCGTCGACTACGGGTGGCGCGAGCTCGGCCGTGAGCGCACCGCGGACCCCGACCACGGTGGTGCGGTGCGTGCCCGGGTGGAGCGCACGATCGCCGGGTCGATCGGGGCGATGGAGGACGAGCGCCGCGAGCAGCGGGCGCTGCCCCGGGTGCGGGACCGCATCGCCGCACTGGAGCGCCGCACGGCCGCCGGCGGCGGGCTGCAGCAGATCGGGGAGCGCCTGGCGGACGTCGTGCCGATCCGGCGGCAGCTCGACCAGGGGCGGGGGGACGTCGCATGAGCGTCGACTACCGGCAGCTCGCCATGCGCACGAACGCCACCCGCCCGCTGTCCGTGGTCGCGGAGGCGCTGGAGCTGTACGCCGGGGGGTGGCCCCCCGCCGAGATCGAGCGTCGACTCGGGGTGCCGCGCCTCACGATCCAGGGGTGGCGCGACCGGGCCGGGCTGCCACCGAACGGCTCCCACAACGCGCACCGCCAGACCCCGGCCGCTGACCTTGCCGTGACGCGCCGCCTGTACGAGCAGGGACTGACGATGCAGCAGGTCGCCGACCGGTTGGGGATCACGCTCACCGCGGTGCACAACCGGCTCCGCGTCGCGGGCGTCAAGGTCCGCACCGGCGGGGGCATCCCCGACGAGCAGCGGCCTAAGCCACCGGCCGGTCATGTCCTGCTGTCGGAGGCCGCCGAGCGCACCGGCTACAGCCGCTCGCGGCTGCGGGTCCTGTGCGACCGTGGCCAGGTGCCGGGCGCGTACCGGATCGACTGGGGACGTCGAGTTCGGCCGTGGGTGATCCCGACGGACGTGCTCGACACGCTCCGCGAGAACCGTCGGCCGCACCGCCGGAAGGAGCGCCCCGTCGCCCCGTCGCGGAGGACCGTGCGCGCCGACCACGAGTGGCTGCCCGTCGACCCGCTGAACGACTGGCTCCGCGCCCGCGGCCCGATCGAGGACACCGCAACCGAGGCGCACATCGACCCGCGCATCCTGCGGCGCATCATCAACGACCAGGACCTCGTCGGCCTCGGCCTCGCGGACCGCATCGTCACCGGCCTCGGATGCCACCTCGAAGACGTGTGGACCGACCTCGACGCCGCGCTCGCCGACGGGGCGCGCATCATGGAGTCGCGGTCGAACGCGTCCCGCGCCCAACTCCAACGCATCCGCGAGGCAGCATGACGAGACGACCGCCCCTCCACCTCCAGTCCGCCGCCGAGGCGTTCGCGGCCGTGATGCGCGACCGCACCGGCCACCCGTGGACGCCCGTTGTCGTCGGCTACGACACGCCCACCGCGGGCGGGACCGACCCGGCACGCGAGCCCGACCACGGGAGACGAGACGCATGGCCGTCGTGACCGCAGTCGACCTGCCGCTGCTGACGGCCAACCAGGTGTCCGACCTCATCGGGGTGCCGGCGAAGACGGTGCTGCACCTGGCTCGTGAGGAGCGCCTGCCGTCGGTGAAGATCGGCCGCCGCGTCTTGTTCTCCCGTCAGGCGATCGAGCAAGCGATCGCCGCGGCGATGGAGCACGGGCGACCGGTGTGAAATCCGGCTAGGTCTCGTCCGGCGGACCGTTCCCGCCGTGATGCTTCCAGATCGCCGTTCCAACGAGTACGGCCCCGCCCGTGAGCAGCGCGGCAACGCCGATGCCCGTCCGATCGAGAACGATGGCGAGTGCAGCGATCGCGAGCGTGACGAGACCGAGGGTGAACCCGAGCCATTGCCCGAGCCTCTCACCCGTGACCACTGCCTTACGCAGCTCGTTCTCGTGGGTGCGACGGTGCGCGGTCTCCTCAGTCCACTGCCGCACGATGAGTTCATCGAGTCCGGGAACGACTTCGCCGTACTCCCTCAGCTGGCTAGGGGGCGGCAACGGGCCTCGGTGGTGCTCGACAATCTCGCGGATGGCCTCGCGCTTGTCTTCGGTGAGCTCGCCGTCGACGACCTCGCCGTCCTGATCCACTACGTCATCGCCGAGAATCCTTGCCAGCGCGTCGGCGAGCGCCGCTTTGCGGTCCGAGAGCGACGGTGATCCGCTCTCGGAATCCTCGTCAGGCGTCGCCGAATCCACGGAAGGTCTTCCGAGCGTCTTTGGCCAGCTGGTCCATGTCCTTGCTGAGACTGCCCTTGGTCCGCTTGAACCGCTTCGAGGGCTGCCCCCCCGTCAGAACCGAGGACACGCCGCGCGAGATGCTGGCGCGTCGTGCCGCCTGTACCTGCTTCCCGTGAGTGCTCTCATTCTGCATAGCCCGAAGATACCTCTTCTCCCTTATCGGGTGTGTGGCTCTGGACGGAAACGAATACCGACGACAGCTTCCGGGCCGCGTCGGCCTGTGGCACGTGGTGGACGTACCGCATCGTCGTCGTGATGTGCGCATGGCCCATCAGGGCCTGCACGTCGCTCACCGGGAACACCCGGACCGCGAGCGTGCCGAACGTGTGCCGCAGGTCGTGGAACACGATCGGTCGCGGCCCCGTTCGGAGGTGCCCGAGCTTCGCGCGCTGCAGTCCGTCGTAGAACGCGTCACGGACCCGGCCGCCGTCCTGCATCAGCCCGCCAAGGGTCGGGAACACCAGATCGTCCGGCGCGTCCGGGTGGCCCAGCTTCGACACGCGGTCGAGCGCGGTCACGGCCTGGTCGATCATCGGCACCCCGCGCGGCTTCTGGCTCTTCGGCGCCCGGAGCTCCGCATCCGCCGGTGCGGACGTCGGCGCGTTCCACGTCACGCGGATCGTCTCGTTGGAGAAGTCGACGTCCCGCCACCGCAGCGCGCGGAGCTCGCCGAGCCGCAGCCCGGTGTACGCGGCGACGCGGATGAACTCGGCCCACATCGCCCGCGCCCGACGCATCGCCGCCAGGGCGTGCTCGTCGATCTCGTCGTTGCGCATCCGCGGAAGCTCGTCGTCACGAACGGTCTGGACCGCACGGGCGACCGCCTCGACCTGCTCGGGCTCCAGCACGTTGAAGTCCGGCGACGGTGCGGGCGGCCCGACCCGCTCGACCTGCACGAGCGGGTCCTCGCCGATCCAGCCCTTCCGCAGCGCATGCCTGACCACGCCCTGCACGACGAGCATCCGGTTCGAGATCGACTTCCGCGACAGCCTGGTCGGTCCCGTGTCGCCCTTCGGCCGGCGGCGCGGCAGCTTCGGGTCGTCGCGGGCGAGCATGTCCGCCTGGACCTGCTCGATCTTGCCGGCGTCGATCTGCGCGAGCGGCAGCCCGCGCGGCAGGCCGTCCCGCTCGAACGCGGCGAGGACCGACCGGTAGTTGCGCAGCGTCGTCGGTGCGACGCCGCGCACCGTCTCGGCCCGCTCGATCCACGAGTCCGAAGCGTCCCCCCACGTCCTGGCGCGGCCGCGACGTCGAACGGACGGCTTCTGTCGCTCCGCGTGCAGCAGCGCTTCGAGCGCGTCCTCGGCGTCGCGTGGCGTGAGGTAGGTGCCGTCGGGCTTCGATCCTGATGCGGCGCGCCAGTCGATCGCCCCTCGGTCGGTGCGCTTCCCGGTGTCGCGGACCCAGGCCGGGCCTAGCGTCTTGCGGGTCTTCGTGCCGGTCGCCTGGATGTACGCGGCGACCCAGACGCGGCCGTTCTTGCGCTCTTCGACGCGGACGTTCCCGGTGATCCGTGGGGCGGCCATGCCCTGGATCTTCCCCGAGATCGCCCCAGCCGGGAACAAGATTGGGAACAAGATTCGGAGAGTTTCCGTCCGCTTCAACGAGAAAGGCCCGCGTTTGCGGGCCTTTCCTGTATAGCGGGGGCGGGATTCGAACCCGCGACCTTCGGGTTATGAGCCCGACGAGCTACCTGACTGCTCCACCCCGCGTCGTTGTGCGGCCAAGGACTATAGCGCGCCGCGCTCGTGGCTGCGGTCCGCCCTCCTGGCGTCGCCGGTCGGCGAAAGGGGGCGGCCCGGCGACCTACCGTCCCGCGGAGGGCGCGCGACCGAGGCCACCGCCGGCGACCATCTGCGCGACGCGGTCTCCGAGCTGCCGCGGCGTCCAGCGGTCCGGCTCGGCGAGGACGGCGCGGGCGGCGCTCTCGGCCAGGCCGGTCAGCAGGTGCCCGTCCAGCAGCGCCTGCTCCTCGGCGTCGGGCAGGTCGTGCTGCTCGCGCCACTGGCGGCTCAGCTCGGCGATCGCACGGATCTGGGTGTCGCGACCCCGCTGGACCCGCCGCGAGATCGCCGCGTCGGCTCCCCCGGACCCGAGGAACACGACCTGGAACGCCGACGGCGCGTCCTGCACCGCCTCGAGCAGGGCCGTGATCGCGTCCGAGATGACGACCCCCAGGTCGCTGCTGCGCTCGATCGCATCGGGCAACGCCGACGCGATCGCGTCCAGGATCCGCTCCTCCTCGCGCTTGAGCAGCTCGCCGAACAGCGCGTCCTTGCCCTTGAAGCTGCTGTAGACCACCGGCTTGGACACGCCGGCGCGGCGGGCGATCGCCTCCATCGACGCGCCCTCGTACCCCTTCTCGAGGAACACCTCGAACGCCGCGTCGAGGATCATCGGCCGGCGCTTCTCGGGCCCCAGGTGCGGGGCCCGCGTCCGCGGCTTGCCGGTCGCGCGGGCCGCGGCCTTGCCGACCGCCCGCTCCGCGACCTTGCCCACGGACTTGCTCACCGCCTTGGCGGTGGAAGGCAACGACGAGGGACGGGAGGAAGACGACATCGAGGGACGGGCGGGACGGTGGACGCCCGACGACAATCCTACCGGCGGTATGGAATCGTGGGTCCCGGGCGATCCACGATCCCCCCGGACGGCGGTCGCCGCGGGTGGCGGTCCGCCCAGGGCCCCGAGTGGTGGCGACGGTTCGAGACGCCATGGGTCCTCAACCGCCGCCACCCCACGCCGCCCCGCCGCGCCGGACCGGAGTGGCGACGGTTCCGGACGCCATGGGTCCTCAACCGCCGCCACCCCACGCCCCACCGCCGCGCCGGACCGGAGTGGCGACGGTTCCGGACGCCACGGGTCCTCAACCGCCGCCACCCCTTGGCCGCGCCCCACTGTCGCTCTCCACCCCCGAACGTCCGCCTCCCGGCGCTACGCTTCTCCGCGCCATGCGCCTGGCCGCCGTCGACCTGGGGTCGAACTCCACCCGCCTGCTCATCGCGGACCTCGACGATGCCGGTCGGTTGACCGACGTCGAGCGTCGGTCGACGGTGACGCGGCTCGGTCATGGGGTCGACCGGAACGGACGGCTCGATCCGGCAGCGGTCGACCGGGTGGCCGAGGAGCTCGTGATCGTCCGCGCGCTGCTCGACCGGCACGGGGTGGAACGGGCCGTCGGGGTGATGACGAGCGCCGTCCGCGACGCCGAGGACGGTGGACGGTTCGAGGCGATGGTGCGCGACCGGTTCGCCATCGACGCGCGCACGATCAGCGGGACCCGCGAGGCCGAGCTGACCTACCGTGGCGCCACCGCCGGTCGGGACGATCCCGCCGGCGCCCGGATCGCCGTCGTCGACATCGGTGGCGGCAGCACCGAGATCATCGTCGGCGACGACCGCGGGATCGCGTTCTCCACGTCGGTCCAGGCGGGGGTGGTGCGCCACGGCGAGCGGTTCCTCGCCCACGATCCGCCGGAGTCCGACGAGCTCGTCGCGCTCGCCGGCGACGCGCGCGGCCGGTTCGCCGCGGCCGTGCCGCCAGAGCACCGCACCGGCGTCGACACCGTGATCGCCGTCGCCGGCACCGCGACGACCTGCGCGACCATCGACCTGGAGATCTCGGCCTACGACCCCGACCGGGTCCACGGATACCGGTTGCCGCTCGCGCGGGTGGACGAGCTGCTCGCCTACCTGTCGAGCATGGACGTCGACGAGCGCGCGCGGGTGACGGGGCTCGACCCGTCCCGGGCGCCCACCATCGTCCCCGGGTGCGTGCTGCTCGCCGAGGTGGTGCGCCTGTTCGACGTCCGCGAGCTGGAGGCGTCCGACCACGACATCCTCCGCGGCATCATCGTCGCCACCGCCACCGGCGGGCTCTGACGGACCAGACCCGGCGCCGGTTCCCGGCCCGGCGATCGAGCGACCGACGATGTGACGTTCCCCGCCGAACGTGGCGGGCTTCGCCACACCGCACCCCGGCGACAGGTCGCGGCCGACCGACGATGTGACGTTCGCCGCCGAACGTGGCGGCCTTCGTCACATCGTGGCCCCGCCCCGCCCTCCCGCCCCCACCTACGCCAGGTTCGATCGCCTCGGGTAGGCGACGTCGGGGTCGGTCAGGACGTTGACGACCGAGGGGCCCGCGTGGGCGAAGGCGCGCTCCAGGGCGGGGCGCAGCTCGTCGGGGCGGGCGACCGTCTGACCCTGGGCGCCGAGCGCCTCGGCGACCTTGTCGTACGGGGTCTCGGGCCGCAGGTCGGCGACGACGGAGTACCCGTAGAGCATCTCCATCGGGTGCTTCTCCAGCGCCCAGATCCCGTTGTTGCCGATGATGGACACGACGTCGACCCCGTGGCGCGACAGCGTGTCCCACTCCATCCCGCTGAACCCGAACGCGCCGTCGCCCTGCAGCAGCACCACCTGGCGGTCGGGATGGGCGAGCTTGGCCCCCAGCGCGTAGCCGGGGCCGGACCCGAGGCAGCCGAACGGGCCCGGGTCGAGCCACGCGCCGGGCACGTGGCTCTCGATCGCACGCCCGGCGAACGACCCGAAGTCCCCACCGTCGACGATGACGATCGCGTCGCGGTCGAGCATCTGCGCGAGCTCCGCGTAGATCCGCAACGGGTGCAGCGGGCTGCGGTCGTCGGCCAGGTCCGCCTGCTCGCCGGCGCGCTTCTCCTCCTCGGCCCGCCGCAGGCCCGCGATCCACTCGACGCGCGCGTCGACGGTCGCCGACGACCCGCTCCCCGCCCCGGCGAGCGCGTCGAGGATGCCCGGCAGGCCGCCGTACAGCTCGGCCGCCACCGGGCGCGGGTGGTCGCGGACCGGCTCGATCCGGTCGACGACGACGATCTCGGTGTCCTCGCCGAACGCCTGGCCGAACGCCAACCGGAAGTCCATCGGCACCCCGACGACGATCGCGACGTCCGCGCCGCCGAGCGCCTGGGCGCGGGTGCGCGAGAACGCCAGCTCGTGGTCGGCGGCCACGACCCCGCGCGCCATGCCGTTCATGAACACCGGGATCCGCAGCGCCTCGGCGAGCCGGAGCAGCGCGTGCTCGCCGTGCCCCCACCAGACGTTGGTGCCGGCCATGATCACCGGCCGCTCGGCCTCGGCGAGCAACGCCACCGCCCGGTCGAGCGCCGCCCCGTCGGCCGGCTGGCCCGGGTTGTCGGGGTGCCCCTCCAGCGGCGCGACGCCCGGGGCGTCCAGATCCGGGGCCTCGGTGAAGACGTGGTCCATCGGGAAGTCGACGAACGTCGGGCCGGACGGGCGACCCAGCGCGGCCGCGAGCGCGTCGTCGACGAGGCGCGGGATCTCGCCCGGGCTGTCGGCGGTCGCCGCGTACCGGGTCAGCGGCCGCACGAACGGCACGTGGTCCATCTCCTGCAGCGACCCCATCCCCCAACGCAGCGCGGGCGCGCGTCCGCCCAGGACGACGAGCGGGGACTGGTTCTCGAGCGCCGATCCCAGCGCGCTCATGCCGTTGGTGATCCCCGGCCCCGCGGTGAGCGCCGCGACGCCCGGGGTGCGCGTGACCTTGGACCAGCCCTCGGCCGCGAACGCCGCGGTCTGCTCGTGGCGCGTGTCGACCAGGCGGATGCCCTCGGTCCGGCAGCCGTCGTAGATCGAGAACAGGTGGCCGCCCGACAGCGTGAAGAGCGTGCCGACCCCGCTCGCCTTCAGGCGCCGGGCGACGAGCCGTCCGCCGTGGAGGGTGGTCTCGACCGCTTCGTCCTGGACCGACATGGGCCGACCCTACCGGCCGTAGCGACGTCGTCGGGACGGATCCCGACGGCGGCGCCGGCATCTCCGGGCGCGGACCCCCAACCTGGCGTCGGACGTGGCCCGGGAGGCGTCCGGCCTGGCGTCGGACGTGGCCGCGGAGGAGCCGGGTCAGGCGTCGCGCGAGCCCGACGGCACCGGCGGCTCGTCGCCGGCCGGTCGACCGATCGCGGCCCGGATCCGCCCGCCGACGCCGTCGGAGCCGGGCCGGTCGGGCGGCGGCACGATCCGCTCGGGCGGCTCGATCACGCCCCCGGTGGGTCCGCGCGCACCGTCGTCGGCCGTGCCCCGGTCGCCCGGGACCCTCGACATCCCGGACGCTCCCGGCCGCCCGGAGGATCCGGACCGCCCGGGCGATCCCGACGGGCCGGGAGCCCCCGCCTGGTCGGACGACGTGGACCGCGCGGCCGGGCGGATGTCACCGGTCGCGCCCATCCGGCCCGCGACCCGCAGGTCGATCGCGGCGGCGTCGTCGGCGCGACCGGCGAGCATCGCGGCGTGCAGGCGCACCGGGTGGCGCTTGCCGCGGACCGCGGCGGGAGGCCGACTCGTGATCGTGCCGTGGTCGCGACGCAGCCGCCGCCGCGTCTCCTCGGTGAAGAGCAGGACGTCCTGGGTCTGGCGGGTGATCGCCTCGACCCGGCTGGCGGTGTTGACCGCGTCGCCGATGACGGTGAACGTCGCCCGTCCCCCGCCGCCGATCGTGCCGGCGACGACCGATCCGCTGTTGACGCCGATGCCGAGCTGCACCCGTCCGCGGAACCGCTGCCGGATCGCCCGGGCGACCTCGATCGTGGCGGTGAGCGCCGCGTCGGCGTGGTCGTCCAACGGCACCGGGGCGCCGAACACCGCGAGGACCCCGTCGCCCTGGAACGCGTTGGCGTGCCCCCCGTACCGCTCGAGCACCGGGATGATGACCCCGTAGTACTCGTTGAGCAGGTCGAAGACCTCGCCGGCGTCGGCGGCCTCGGCGAACGTCGTGAACCCCCGGATGTCGATGAACGCGACCGTGACGTCGCGCTCCTCCCCCCGCAGCTGCGGGCCCTCGTCGATGAGGCGGCTGGCGACCGCCGGATCGACGTACGTGTCGAGCGCCTCGTGGAGCAGGTCGCGCTCGCGCAGGCCCTCCAGCCCGACGTTGAACGCCCGGGTGAGCCGGCCGAGCTCGTCGGCGCTGATGACGCTCGCGTTGCGACGCAGGTCGCCCTCGGTGATGCGCTCCGTGAGCGCCCGCAGCTCGCGCAGCGGGGCCATGAGGCTGCGGGTGAGCAGCGCGGAGAGCCCGACGCCGATCGTCATCGTCGCGAGGACGGTGACGACGAGCCCGATCGCGAAGCCGCCGACGTCGCCCGGCGCGGCGCTGAACGCCGCGACGGTCCCCCCGATGACCATCGTGATGAGCGGCACGCCGACGAGCAGGCGCCACCGCAGCGTCACCGCGGTCTGGACGCGCGTGTCGACCGGCAGGTCGGGGGCGATCGCCTCGACGACCGGCCGCAGCGCGAGCTCGAGCTGGAGGAACCGCAGCAGCACGCCGGCGTTGACGACGAGCAGCGACCCCAGGCCGAGCGCGAGGCCCGCGGGGAAGAACGTCTCGTCCGACAGCGCGAGGACGAGGACCGACATGCCGACCGCCCAGGCGACCGCCCGGAACGCCGACGCGGGATCGACCGTCCGGACCGGCAGGCGCAGCAGCGCCCGCCAGGCGTCGACCGCGTGGACCGGGTCGCGGTCCTCGCGGTACCAGTCGCGGACGGGCCGCAGGGCACGGCCCGCGGTCGCGAGCACGATGACGTTCTCGAGCAGCGTCGCCGCCTGCGTCACCGCCGCGACGACGATCCAGTCCCCGGTGGACAGGGTCATGAACCGCAGCAGCACGAGCGTGCCGAGCGCCACGACGACGTGGGCCTGCACGACGACGAGCACGACCGCGATCGGCAGGTACCGCGGGCCGAGCCGGTCGTGGAGCAGGTGCAGTGGCCGGAAGGGCACCCGGTCATTGTCACAGGATCCGCGGCCGAGGACCACCCCGGCGTCGAACGCACGTTCGCAGGGCGTCGGGGTCGATCCCCTGTTCGCGGTCGGTCGTCCGGCGGCGCCTCGGCCCGCCGTCGACGGTCGACCTCACGCGCGGGCCCGACGCCGTTGATCGGGCCTTGATGTCGGACCGCAACCATCGAGCGAGAGCCGTGTTCCATCTTGGAGACCGTCCCGTACGGGACGACGCTCCCCCTCGGCCACGACGCCGCGCACCCCGTGGAAGCCTCCTCCGCCCTCGACACCACCGCACCAGGCGCCCTCCGTGGGCCGTCGACGCTCCTGCGCCTGCAGGGCGACGAGCGCCTCGTGACGCTGACCCGGCGCGGCAACCAGGCCGCCTACGAGGTCCTCGTCCAGCGGTACCAGTCCCGCCTGCTGGCGTTCTGTCGGCACATGCTCGGCAGTCGCGAGGACGCCGAGGACGTGCTGCAGGAGGTGTTCGCCAACGCGTTCAACGCGATCCTCGGCGACGACCGCAAGATCAACGTGCGGCCGTGGCTCTACCGGATCGCCCGCAACCGGTGCCTCAACCACCTGCGCAAGGTCCAGCCGATCGGCGTCGACACCCTCGACGACCGGATGGCCGACAACGGCGTGTCGGCCGCCGACACCGCCCACCGCCGCGAGGAGTTCCGCGAGCTCCTCGGCGACGTCCGTTCGCTCCCGGAGACGCAGCGGACCGCGCTGCTGCTGCGCGAGATCGACGCGCTGTCCTACGAGCAGATCGCCGAGGCGATGGACACGACGGTGCCGTCGGTCAAGTCGTTGCTGGTGCGGGCCCGCGTGTCGCTCGCCGAGGCGTCCGAGGCCCGCAACCTCACCTGCGAGGAGGTCCGCGACGAGCTGGGCGAGGTGTCCGAGTCGCTGCGCCGGATCAGCCCGCCGGTGCGCCGCCACGTCAAGGAGTGCGAGCGCTGCGCCGCGTTCCAGACCCACCTGCGGTCGAACAACCGCGCGCTGCAGGCCGTCATGCCGATCGGCCCGCTCGTGCTGCTGAAGAAGCTCCTGGCGCACGTCGGCGCGAGCGCGGGCGCGGGCGGCGGCGCGGCGGTCGGGTCGGTCGCCGCGACGACGGTCACCGGCAGCGTCGTGGGCACCGGCATGACGGCGCTGGCGACGAAGACCGCCGCGGGCCTCACCGCGGCGGCGATCTTCACCGCCGGCGTCGCCGAGGTCGACCACTCGCGGGACCGCCAGAGCGCCGCCGACACCGCCGTCCACGCGGTCGCGCCGGTCCGTGCGGCGCTGCCCTCCGCTCCGCCCGCGGTCGCGGTGCCCGTGCGCGCGGACGCCGCCGCGACCGGCCCGGCGGGCGGGGGCACCCCCGCCGCCGCGGTCACGACGACGACCGACGACGACCGCCGCGAGGACCGCCGCAAGCGGTCCCGGCGCACGACGACGGCCGCCACCACCGCGACCACCGGCCCGACGCCCCCGGCGAGCACCACCGGCCCGACGACGCCGGCGACGACCGCCCCGCCGACGCCCACCGCACCCCCCACGACGGCCCCGACGCCCCCGGTCGACACCGGCGAGGAGACGGTGACGCTGCCCGCGCCGCCGACCACCACCCCGGCCCCCCCGACGACGACGCGTCCGAAGCCGAAGCCCACGCCGACGACGCCCGCCCCTCCCCCGCCGACGACGACGCCCGGCGCCAGCACGCCGATCGACGCGCCGCCGATCGTGCCGCCGGTCCCCGCCCCGGAGCCGACGCCGACCCCGGCCCCGTAGGCGCCCCGCTACGGCGCCTCGGTCCCGAACGCGACGCCGTAGAACGGCAGGCGCATCGGACCGTTGACGCCCGCCTGGCGCACGTTCGGCACGACCGGCGACTGCTGGCTCTGCAGCGACACGTCGAGCACGCGACCGGTCGGCCGCTCCACGTTCGGCAGGAGCAGCGCCCGCACGCCGTACCACGTGCGGCCCTCGCGCTTGAACTGGTAGCGGACGAGCCAGCCCGTGACGTCGCGACCGATCGACCCGCGGCCCGCGGCGCGGATCTGGAACGCCGACCCCGCCGGCAGCGACGCCTCGACGCCGCGCATGACCTTCGCCATCCGCAGCATGAGCTGCGACACCGGCGGTCCGCCGGGCTCGGCGTCCGGCGGCGCCGCTCCACCGTCGCGGTAGACGATCGTCTCGGCCCCGCGGTTCTCGGCCGGCCGGTTGCGTAGCCGCAGCAGCTCGCCGGGCTCGGCGTCGACCCGCTCGATCCGGTCGTCGAACCGGACGTTGAACTGCGGCGGGCCGTCGATGACGACGTGCGTGACCGTGCGGCCGCGCGTGAGCGCCCACGTCGCCACGACCGCGGCGACGAGCGCGATCCCGACGACGACCGCGATCCGGAAGCGACGGGACCGGCCGCGCCACCACGGCAGCGCGACGTCGGGCAGCGACGGTCCGAACTCGGGACGGGCGATCGGCACGCAGGCGAGGGTACCCGCCGACGCCCACGGCGCGCGTGAGGGGCGCCGGTCAGCCCCCGATGTCGAAGAGCGCGTCGAGGTCGTGGCGGCTGAACGCCTCGAACGCCAGCAGCGTCTGCGTACGCCCGATGCCGTCCAGGCTCGCGATGCCGGTCGTCACGACCCGCGCCAGGTCCTCCGGACGGCCCACGCGCACCATCGCGACGAAGTCCCACTCGCCGGTGACGGAGTACGCCTCGGCGACCCCGTCGACGACCGCCAGCCGATCACCCAGGTCCGCGAGCGCGCCCCCGCGCTCGGCCTGGATGAGGACGATGGCCGTGGTGATGCTCATGCGGCCGCCTCGATCTCGATCGACCCGCCGGGCTCGAGCACGTCGACGGTGGCGATCCCGGCCGACTCCACGTCCTGCTTGTACGCCTGCGCGTCGGTCTCGATCGGCGGGAACGTGCCGTGGTGCACCGGCACGATCCGCGGGGCGCCGACGAGCCGGGCCGCCTCGACCGCGTCGTGGCGGTCCATCGTGTAGTGGCCGCCGATCGGGATGAGCGCCGCGTCGAGCCGGTCGCGCCGGCCCGGGAGCGCCAGGTCGCTGAACAGCGCGGTGTCGCCCAGGTGGTAGATCGTCGTGCCGCCGACGTGCAGGACGACGCCGGCGGCGACCGCGACGGTCCCGTCGGGCGTCGTGGACGTGTGCCACGCGGGGACGTAGCGCACCCACCCGCCGTCGAACGCGACGGTGCCGCCGAGGTTGGGGTCGGAGACGTTCGCGACGCCCTTCTCCATGAGCTCGTTGGCGGTCTCGACGAGCGCGACGACCTGCGCCCCGGTCCGCTCGGCGATCGCCACCACGTCGCCGTAGTGGTCGCCGTGGCCGTGGGTGAGGACGATGACGTCGGCCGGGACGTCGGCGGCGGTCGTCGACGCGGTGGGGTTGCCGGTGAGGAACGGGTCGACGAGCACGTCGAGCCCGTCGGCCTGCAGCAGGATCGCCGAGTGGCCGAGGAAGGTGAGCTTGGTCATCGCGGGTCGTCCTCCGGGGTTGGGGGTGCGGGACGGGCGTCGAGGTCGCGGGCGGTCGAGTCGAGCTCGCGCGCGAGCTCGATGCCGACGGTCACGCCGACGAGCATCGCCAGGCGCGCCTCGTCGGCGAGGAGGAGCTGCAGGCGCGACGTGCGCTGCTCGACGTCGGGCTCGGCCGCGGCGGCGTTGACCTGCTGCTCGTGGCCCTGGCTGAACCAGCCGCCGTCCTGCAGCGCCGCGTCGATGATCGCCTGCAGCCCGGGGGCGGCGTGGGTCACGATCTGCTCGGCGTGCCGCAGGCGCCCGGGGTCGCTGATCGCGCGCACCGCGGCGTCGACCTGCTGGGCCGTGTAGGTCCGGTCAGCCACGGGGCAGAGCATAGGAGGCACGGGCGGCCGCCGCCCGGCCACGTCCGGGCACGTCCGGGCCGTCAGCGCTCCGTCGACAGGAGCCCGAGGCCCAGCGGCACGCCGACGATCGCGCCGAGCAGCGCCGCCGGTGGCGCGCCGGTCGTCACGACGATGCTCGTCGCGACGGGGACGATGAGCAGGACGGTCGCGCCGAGCAGGTCGCCGTCGACGGACCGTCGGGTGCGACGCGCCTGGATCTCGGCGACGATCCACGCGACGGCGAGCGCCACCGCCGCCCCGACCGCACCGGACGCCAGATCCGATCCGCCCGACTCGACGGTGGCGACCAGTCCGCCGATCCCGGCGACGACGAACGTCACGAGCACGACGAGCGGCCCGAGGACCGGGCCGAGGCGGCGCTCCCACAGCCAGCCGAACACGCCGAAGGTCGTGAGGACCGCCGCGGCGTGCCAGGTGCTCTCGGGGTACGTGAACGCGGCGACGGCGTAGCGCCACGCCGGATCGTCCTGCGCGCCGAGCACGACGTCCTCGACGGAGAAGAGGTAGGCGACCGGGACCCCGATCAGCGAGATCGCCAGCAGGAGCACCGTCGCCCACGGACGCTGCTCGCCCGTCCCGCCGCGGGAGCGCGACCCCCTCCCGGTGCGCAGCCGGCGCAGCCCCCACGCCTGGGCGTGGGTGCCCGTGGGCCGGGGCGAGCGCGGAGGACGACCGGTCGGCGCGCTGCGGCCCCGACCGGAGCGGCCGAACCGCTGCTTCTTCGGCGGCGGCAGCTCGACGACCACGCCGAGATCGTCGCCGGCGTCGTCCTCGTCCGGCGTCGGCAGGTCGATGAGCGCCTCGAGGTCCCCGCCCCGGCGCGACAGCGTCGGCGAGCGGCGGCGCAGCCGCGTACCGCAGTAGGGGCACTCGGTCACGTACGACGAGACCTGCTGGCCACAACTGCGACACACCGTGAAGAGCTCTGCGGCACCCGCCATCTCCCGTCGATCGTAGTACGACGGGGCGCCCGGCGAGGAGGGGGCGCGGCGAACCCGGGTGGAGAGGGGCGACCGCGGGCGGGTCACGGACCGCCGTGGACGGGCGGGAGCCCGCGCCGGCCGGCCGCGCGACGGCGCGGACGGGGGCGGTCGGACGCGGCCGTCCGGACGGGACGGCCGCGGGCGACGGGACGATCAGGCGATGGTGATCTGCGGATCCAGGTACACGTCCTGGATCGCGTTGAGGAGCGCGACGCCCTCGGCGAGCGGGCGCTGGAACGCCTTGCGGCCCGAGATGAGGCCGGTGCCGCCCGCGCGCTTGTTGATGATCGCGGTCTTGACCGCCTCGGCCAGGTCGGTCGCGCCGGACGACGCGCCGCCGGAGTTGATGAGCCCCGCGCGACCGGCGTAGCAGTTGAGGACCTGGTAGCGGGTGAGGTCGATCGGGTGGTCGGTCGTCAGGTTCTCGTAGACGGCCTTGTGCGTCTTGCCGACCTTGATCGCGTTGAAGCCGCCGTTGAGCTCGGGCAGCTTCTGCTTGATGATGTCGGCCTCGATCGTCACGCCCAGGTGGTTGGCCTGGCCGGTGAGGTCGGCGGCGGTGTGGTAGTCGACCCCGTCGGCCTTGAACGCCGAGTTGCGCAGGTAGCACCAGAGGATCGTCGCCATGCCCAGGCGGTGCGCCTCCTCGAACGCGCGGCCGATCTCGACGATCTGGCGGTTGGACTCCGGCGAGCCGAAGTAGATCGTCGCGCCGACGGCGGCGGCGCCGAGCTCGTGCGCGCGCTGGACCGACGAGAACGAGATCTGGTCGTACGTCTCGGGCAGCGAGAGGAACTCGTTGTGGTTGAGCTTCACCACGAACGGGATCTTGTGCGCGTACGTGCGCGACACCGCGCCGAGGACGCCGAGCGTCGACGCGACGGCGTTGCAGCCGCCCTCGATCGCGAGCTCGACGATGTTCTTCGGGTCGAAGTACGCGGGGTTCGGCGCGAACGACGCGGCGCCCGAGTGCTCGATGCCCTGGTCGACCGGGAGGATCGACACGTACCCGGTGCCGCCGAGGCGACCGTGGTCGAAGATCCGCTGCAGGTTGACGAGGACCTGCGGGCTGCGGTCGGTCTGCGCGTAGACCCGGTCGACGAAGTCGGGGCCCGGCAGGTGCAGCGTCGACGCGTCGACCGTCTGCGACCGGTGCTCCAGCAGCCCGGTGCCCTCGTCTCCCAGGAGCTCCGGGATGCGGTCGATGATCGATGCGGTCTGGGGGGCCATGCGGTTCCTTCGGGTCGTCCGCGCGCGGGGCGCGGGTGGGCTCCGGACGGGACCGGCATCGGGGCCGGGGTCCGGAGCGACTGTCGGGCGGCGTCCGCGGCGCGATCGTCGGAGGGATCGGGCGCGGACGCGGGATCCTATCCCAACCGCCAGCGGACGATCCCGTCCCACCGCCCCGTCCCGCCGACCGGGACGGCGGGCGCGACGCCCGGCATGCACTACGGTTCGGGCCGTGTCCACGCCGCGCCGACGAACCGGGGGGATCGACGACCTCGATCGTCGCCTGGCCCGCGAGACCGCGGCGGCGCAGCGCGAGCGCGAGGCGGCGCTGCGCGAGGTGGAGCGCCGCGAGGCCCACCGTCGGCGGGCCGCGTTGCTCCGTCGACGCAGCCTGCGCTACGCCCTGCTGTGGATCTCGCTGGTGCTCACCGCGGCCCTCGTGACCGTCGTGATGTTCCGGATCCTGACGCTCGTCTTCGCCTGACCGTCGCGGGGCGTCACGCGCGTGGAGGCCCGTCGACGGTAGATTGGCCTGCGTATCATGGCCCGCCGCTCGCTCCGCCCCCAACTGAACCAGATCCGCACCTGGGTGCGCCAGGGGCGCACCGACGCCTGGATCGCGCACCAGCTCGAGGTCACCGGCCAGGAGATCGCGGACTTCAAGGAGAAGAACGACCTCTCCGCGACCGCCGACGACGCGGGCGCCGTCGCGCCCGAGGACGTCGACCTGCGTGCCGAGGACGACGCGCTGATCGCGGCCGAGCTCGAGGCCGCCGAGGAGGCGCGCAAGGCCGAGGAGGCCCGCAAGGCCGCCGAGGAGGAGGCGCGGAAGGCCGAGGAGGCCCGCAAGGCCGCCGAGCGCGCCGCGGCCGGCGAGGACGACTCCGACGACGACGGGGACGACGAGGACGGCGAGGGTCGCTCCCGTCGCCGCCGGCGTGGCGGACGTCGCCGCCGTCGCGGCGGCTCGGACGTCACGACGTTCGAGGGCACCTTCGACCACGGCGACGAGGGCTACGGCCTCTGGCTCGACCCGGCGGTCGCCGACTCCGGCCTGTACGCCGAGCACTGGGCCGGCCACCGTCCGGTCGAGGTGACCGTCGAGGCCGACCAGATCGTCATCCGTCGCGTCGGCGGCGACGACTGACGCTCCTCCCCCGCGCCGCCCGGGAGCCGGTGACCACCGCCGCGACCGGGCCCGCAGGGGGTGCCGACGCCGCCCGGGCCCGCCGGGCGCCGTCACTCCTCGACGACCCACCGCCCGCCGCCCCAGTCCTTCGCGGCGGTGAGGTGGCGGTGGAACGCGGCGTCGACGACGCGCCCGTCCCACAGGTCCGGGTCTTCCGGGGCGTTCGCCGACGCGATCGCCAGCGCCCACGACGCGCCGGCCTCGTAGAGCGTCACGAGCTCGAGGACCGAGAACCCGGACCCGAGCCGGCGGCGCAGCTCGCGCCCGAGCAGCTCGACGATCCGCTCCGCCCGGACCCGTCGGCGCCCGTCGAGGCCGTGGACGTACCGCTCCCCCGATCGCCACTGCTCGGTCGCCAACGTCACGCGCACGGTCGACGAGACTAGACGGCGGGCGTCGCGGGCCGCGGCGACCGGCCCGCCGCGGGACGGCGCGGGCGTCAGCGGCGGGGCAGGCCCTTGACCTGGTACGTGCGCTCGCCCTCGCGCACCATGTTGAGCTCGCGCGCCTCGAGGACGATGCCGCGCTCGCTCTTGAGGTAGCTCCGCTCGGCCCGCAGGTCGCGCTGCGTCTGGCGCAGGTCGGCCAGCCGCGCCTCCTGCTCGGCGGCGACGCCCCGGGTGTGGATCCAGTCCAGCGCCGGGCTGATCGCGCTCCACGCCAGCAGCAACGTCACCCCGACGAGCACGATCCGGCCGAGCCGCGCGCGACCCGCCGCCACGCGCGCGGACGGCGCCGCGGGCGGACGGCGACGGGTCGGGCGGTCGTGCGACGTGGTGGCGCTCACGCCCCCGGGATTCGGCGCGACCCGGCGCGCCCCTCGCCCCGCAGCGCGTCTTGCACGCCGGACGACGGGCCACGCGCGCCGCCCGACGGGCGGCGGCGGGCGACTCGTCGGCCGGGACGTCAGCGGCAGACCGTGATGTGGCGGCGGGCCGCGGCGCGGCGGGTGCCCTCCGCGCCGTGGGCGACGACGCGCAGCTTGTACCGGCCGCGACGGCGCAGCGCACGCTCCATCGAGCGGGGCAGCCGCAGGGTCGTGCGACGGCCGTCGACCTGGACGACGATCCGTCCGCGGCGACCGGTCGCGGGGCGACGGTCGGGCGCGTCACGCCGCGGGCAGACCGGCGGACGCGCGCGCCGCCGCACCCCGTCGGTCCCCTTGACGTACCGCTCGCGGTAGAGCGACACGACGAGCCGCTCGACGTGCCGGGCCTGCACCGTCACGGTCCAGCGACCGGCGCGGCGTCGGATGCGCAGCGCGCGGATGCGCGGACGCTCGGCGGCCTCGGCGTCGCCGTCGCCCCGCGGGGGCAGCGGCACGGTGACCGGCGGGCCGGTCGGGGTGGTCGACGCCGGTGGCCGGTCCGTCTCCGGGGGCTCCACGGCCGACGGTGCGGCGGTGACGGTCACCGTCCGGTCGAGCCGACCGACGTTGCCCGACGGGTCGGTGGCCTGCAGCGTGACCGTCCGCCGTCCGGCGATCCCGAACCGGCCCCGGGCCGTTCCGCCGGCGCCGACGTCCGCGTCCCCGAACCGCCACCGCAGGCGCGTCACGCCCCACGCGTCGTACGCGTCGCCCGACACGGAGAACGTCTGTCCGGTCGTCACCGCCTCCGGGGCGTCGATGCCCGTGATCGTCGGCGGGGTGCGGTCCTCGACCGCGACGAGCGTCGGCTGCGACGCGTCCGGCGGGTCGATGGCGACCACGAGCGTGCCGTCGACGTCGGTGGCCGCCGCGATCGCCGAGCCCGGCGGCGTCGTGGGCCCGACGTGCGGGTCGGCTCCGGCGACGCACGCGTCGTCGACCGGGGCGGCGACGAGCCGTCCGGCCCGAGCGCCGACGACGACGAGCGCGCCCGAGCGGTCGACGACCACGCCGTCCTCGACGTCGCTCTGCGCCACGCACCCGCGGTCGGGGTCCATGACGAGCGCCGCGAGGCCGTCGGCGTCGAGCGCCCGCACGAGGGTCCGGTCGACGGAGCTCGTCGCGGCGATGCCCGGCTCGATCGTGCCCTCGGGGCCGGTCCACAGCTCGACGATCGCCCCCTCCGGACCGCCGACGATCCGCTCCCGCCCGTCCCCGCCGTCCTCGAGCCACGCCGCGCCCGGGCGGCCGTCGCGGGACGGGATCGCGGCGATCTCGACGACGGTCGCGTCGCCGGCCGACGTGTCGCCGACCACCGCGACGTGCGGGAACGGCGTGGCGCCCGACCCGAACGTGGCGGCGTGCGCGCGGACGGCGTAGCCGTCGACGTCGTTCTCGCTCCACGCGACGGTGAGCGTCCCGGTCGGGCCGACCGCCGCGGACGCGTCGCTGACCTCGACCGTCGCCGCGGGGTGCGCCGTCCACGCGCCGGCCGCGTCGCGGTGCCACACGGCCAGGCCGTTCGTGGCCGTCATCACCACGACCACGGCGGACCCGTCGGGGGCGACCGCCAGGTCGGTCACCGCCTCCTCGACGCCGATGGGGAAGCTTCCGAGGTCGGTCAGGGCGCCGTCCGGTCCGGCCCGTTGCACGTGCACGACCTGCCCCCCGCCGTCGAGGACGCCGAGCGCCGCGAGGCCGCCGTCGCCGACGATGACCTGGTCGTCGGGGCCGGCGGGGATCGTCGTGCCGCGCACCCAGCCGGACTCGCCGGGCCGGTGGATCGCGGTGGCGAGCGCCCCGACCTCGGTCGCGACGACCGCCGCGCTGCCGGGGACGGGCCCGATCAGCACGACCGGCGGCGTGTCGGCGTCGAGCGGCAGCGCGCTCGTCGACGGGGTCCAGGCGGCTGACGCCGGCCCGGCGCCGCAGAGGGCGAGGGCGACGACGCCGACGGGGGTGGCCAGGGTCCGTGCGCGGGGGCGACGGGCTCGTGCGGTCATGGTGGTCCTGGGCGGTGGGGCGGTGCGCGCCGATGACGGGACGCCCCGCAGCCTGTCAGATGGCGGGCCCGGGAGCCATCGCAGGCCCGGGCCCGCCGGGGACGCTACGCGCGGAAGACGCCGCGGCCGGGGTACACGGCATCGGCGCCGAGGGCCTCCTCGATCCGCAGCAGCTGGTTGTACTTCGCGACGCGGTCCGAGCGCGACGGGGCGCCGGTCTTGATCTGGCCGCAGCCGGTGGCGACGGCGAGGTCGGCGATCGTCGTGTCCTCGGTCTCGCCGGAGCGGTGCGACATGACGGCGGTGTAGCCGGCGGCCTGCGCCATCCGGATCGCCTCGAGCGTCTCGGTGAGCGTGCCGATCTGGTTGACCTTGATGAGGATCGAGTTGGCGGTGCCCGAGTCGATGCCGCGCTTGAGCCGCTCCGGGTTGGTGACGAAGAGGTCGTCGCCGACGAGCTGGACCCGGTCGCCGATCGCGTCGGTCAGCGCCTTCCAGCCGTCCCAGTCCTCCTCGTCCATGCCGTCCTCGATCGAGAGGATCGGGTACTTGCCGGCCTTGTCGGCCCAGTAGGCGGCGAGGTCGGCGGCCGACAGGGTGCGGCCCTCGTGCTCCAGGACGTACGCGCCGTCCTTGAACACCTCGGAGGTGGCGGGGTCCAGGGCGATGCCGACCTGCTCGCCCGGACGGTAGCCGGCCTTCTCGATCCCGTCGACGAGCACCTGCAGCGCCTCCTCGTTGGACGAGAGGTTGGGCGCGAACCCGCCCTCGTCGCCGACGGCGGTCGCCAGGCCGCGCGCGTGCAGCAGCGCCTTGAGCGCGTGGAAGATCTCGGTCCCGACCCGCAGGCCCTCCGAGAACGTCGCGAACCCGAACGGGACGATCATGAACTCCTGGAAGTCCACGGAGTTGTCGGCGTGCGACCCGCCGTTGAGGACGTTCATCATCGGCACCGGCAGCGTGACGCCGGGCCGGTTGGCGCCGTTGTCCTCGACCCGCAGGTGCTTCCACAGGGGCTGCCCGGCGTCGGCGGCGGCGGCGCGGGCGACGGCGAGCGACACGCCGAGGATGGCGTTGGCGCCCAGGCGGGACTTGTTCGGGGTGCCGTCCAGGTCGATGAGCGCCCGGTCCAGGCCGGCCTGGTCGTCGGCGTCGCGGCCCTTGATCGCCTGCGCGATCTCGCCGTTGACGTTGGCGACCGCGGTCGTCACGCCCTTGCCGAGGTAGGCGTCGCCGCCGTCGCGCAGCTCGGTCGCCTCGAACTCGCCGGTCGACGCGCCCGACGGCACGGCGGCGCGGGCGGTCGCCCCCGAGTTGAGCGTCACCTCGACCTCGACCGTCGGGTTGCCCCGGCTGTCGAGGATCTGACGACCGTGGACGCGCTCGATCTGGCTCATGGGCGCGAAGTCTGCCGGGCCCGCGCGCGACGTGTCGGCTCGCCTACGACGCCGGAGGATCGTCAGTCGCCGGTCGGGTCGACGCCGGCCTGCTCGAGCGCCGCCCGGGCGTAGTAGCCCAGGCGCCGGTCCTCGTCGAGCGCGGCCCAGTCGCGGCCGTCCTCGAGCGCCAGCGCCTCGGCGCGCAGGACCCGGGCGCGGAACCGCGACGCGGACGAGCGCAGGGCGATCTCGGGGTCGGCCTTGGCCTTGCGGGCGACGTTCGTCAGCGCGAAGAGCGCGTCGCCGAGCGCCGCGAACACGTCCGGCCGCGACCCGGCGGCGTGGGCGGCCTCGAGCCGCTCCAGCTCGTCGCGCACCGCCTGCAGCGCGGCGTCGACGTCGGCCGGGTCGAACCCGCTCGACGCGGCGCGCCGCTGGAGCTTGCGGGCGAACAGCAGCGACGGCAGGTTGTCCGGCACCTCGCCGAAGATCCCGCGCTCGCGACCGGCCTCGGTCCCCTTGATCCGGTCCCAGTTGGCCAGGACGTCGTCGGCGTCGGCGACGGCCTGCAGGTCGGGCGGCGGCGCGGCCGCGGCGTCGAGGGCGCGCAGCTCGGCGACCTCGGGGCTGTCGGGCCCGAAGACGTGCGGGTGGCGTCGCACGAGCTTCGTCCGGCACGCGTCGGCGACGGCGGCCATGTCCCCCGCTCCGCGCTCCTCCAGCAGCAGCGACAGGAAGTGGACCTGGAAGAGGACGTCGCCGAGCTCGTCGAGGAGCTTGGCGTCGTCGCCGGCGTTCGCGGCGTCGGCCAGCTCGTACGCCTCCTCGAGCGTGTGCGGCACGATCGACCGCTCATCCTGCTCGCGATCCCACGGGCAGTCGGCCCGCAGCCGCCGGGTGAGCGCGTCGAGCGCGCCGACGGCGTCGGGGATGCGGTCGAGGGCGTCGTCCCGGGGCACGCCCGCCAGTGTGGCAGGCCCCGGAACGCGTGCGCCCCGCCGGGGACCGACGGGGCGCGTGACGCGGAGGGCGGCCCCACGGGCCGCGACGGCGCTACTCGACGGTGACGGTCTCGCCCCCGTCACCGGCCGCGCCACCACCGGCGGCGCCACCGGTCGGGTCGGCGCCGGCGGCGCCGGTCGGGTCGGCCGGGACCTGGGTCGTGTCGGTCTTCGGCTCCTCGTACTCCTTGCAGAAGGCGACGACGTAGCCGTCACGGCACTCCGTCTTCTCCTTCCAGTCGTCGATCGCCTTCTTCGTGAAGTTCGTCCACGCGTTGTTCGTCCGCTCGGCCTTGACCTGCTGGGTGAGCAGCTCCTTCACCTCGTCGTACGGGACGACCTTCGACGCGGTGACCTTGTCGACGCGGACGACGTAGAACCCGGACTCGGTCTTCACCGGGCCGACGACCTCGCCCTGCTTCGCCCCGAACGCGGCGTTCTCCAGCGCCTTCTCCTGCTGGCCCTTCGTCACGCCGGCGAGCTTGCCGCCGGCCTGCTTCGTCGTCTCGTCGATCGAGTACTTCTTGGCCACGTCGGCGAACTTCGCGCCGCCGTCGAGCTCGGCCTTGGCCTTCTTCGCCTCGTCCTCGCCCTTCGTCAGCACGACGTGGAGGTTGCGGGTCTCCGGCTGCGTGTACTGCGCCTTGTTCTTCTCGTAGTACTCCTTGACGTCCTTGTCGGTCGTCGTGCCGTCCTTCTTCTGCACGGCCTCCTGGAGCTTCTGGCCGAGCTTCTCGCTCGCGTACTGGTTGCGCAGCACGGACTCCTTGAGCCCGACGACCTTCTCGAACTTCGCGATGTTCTTCTTGCCGCCGATCGCGGCGGTGAGCCACTCCTCGTAGCCCTTGTCGAGCTCGGCCTTCGTGACCTTGACGTCGCGGTCCTCGGCCTCGCTCTTCACGATCTCGTCCTGCAGCAGCAGGCTGATCGCCTCGTCACGGACCTGCTCGTGCAGCTGCTCGCACTGCTGCTTGTACTGCGAGTCGGGGATCGCGGGCTGGCCCTTCTCGGGCTTCGGGGCCTGCTTCTTCACCTCGGCGATGCACGAGGTGTAGGGCGGCTTGACCGAGATGAGCTTCGCGTCCTTCTGCGACAGCACGGCGACGCCGTTGAGCTTGTACGTCGCGAGCTGGTAGCTCTGGTCGAACTGCGCCTTGGTGATCTCGGTGCCGCCGATCTTGGCGACGGCGTCGGCCGAGAGCCCCCCACAGCCGGTGAGGACGAGGGCGGCCGGGGCGGCGATCGCCCCGGCGGCGAGAACGGTGCGCAGCGGTCGTAGCATCCGCGGGAGCGTAGCGATCGACCCTTCGTGCACGCTGAGGCCCCCCTCAACGGCGACGAAGCGTGACGGTCGTCGTGCCGACGCGGACCGCCGATCCGCCCCGGACGGCGGCGCGCGCCGCGATGACGGGTCCGCGCCCGTCAGGCGACGACGTCCGACAGCACCGCCGCGCGCAGCGCGTCCGCGGCGGCGAGCACGGCCTCGAGGCGCTCCGGCCCGTCGGCCGGGACCGCCACCGACACCTGCGACCGGCCACCCTCGTAGCGGAACGGCAGGCCGTGCTCGTCGCCCTCCTCGCGCAACCGCGCGAGCCCGTGCTCGTCGAGCTCGACGGGGCTGGCGGTGAGCTTCTTGCCGCGCAGCGTCACGACGCGGCAGCGCGCCTCGCCGAACCGGATCCGAGCGCGCTGGAGCGCGATGAGGTTGTCGAGCTCCTCCGGCGGCGCGCCGAACCGGTCCTCGAGCTCGCCGCGCAGCTCCTCGAGCTCGGCGACGTCCCGCGCGCCCGCGATCCGCCGGTGCACGTCGACCTTGGCCTGCTCGTACGGCACGTACTCGGCGGGGACGTAGGCGGTGATCTGGGCGTCGAGCCGCACCGGCTCGGGCGCGTCGTCGTCGGCGTCGTCGCCCTCGCGCTCGGCGACCGCCTGCTCGAGCATCGACAGGTACAGCTCGAACCCGAGCGCGGCGACGTGGCCGGACTGCTCGTCGCCGAGCAGGTTGCCGGCGCCGCGCAGCTCCAGGTCCCGCATCGCGATCTGGAACCCCGCCCCGAGCTCGGTGTAGTCCGCGAGCGCGGTGAGGCGCTGCATCGCGTCCTCGGTGAGCGCGGCCGCCGACGGGTACAGCAGGTACGCGTAGCCACGCTCGCGACCGCGGCCGACCCGTCCGCGGATCTGGTAGAGCTGGCTCAGGCCGAAGAGGTCGGACCGGTCGACGATGAGCGTGTTGGCCTGCGGGATGTCGATCCCGGACTCGATGATCGACGTCGCGACGAGCACGTCCGCCTCGCCCCGGAGGAACCGCATCATGTGCTCCTCCAGCTGCTGGTCGCTCATCTGGCCGTGAGCGACCTCGAACTCCATGTCGGGGCACAGGCCGCGCAGCCGGGCGGCGGTCTCGTCGATCGTCTCGACCCTGTTGTGGAGGAAGAACGACTGCCCGCCGCGGTCCTTCTCGCGCCGCAGCGCCTGGCGGACGAGCTGCTCGTCGTACTCGCCGACGTACGTCTTGACCGGCCGGCGACCCTCGGGCGGCGTCTGGATCGTCGAGATGTCGCGCAGCCCCGCGAGCGACATCTGCAGCGTGCGCGGAATCGGCGTGGCCGACATCGCGATGACGTCGACGCGGAGCTTGAGCCGGCGCAGCAGCTCCTTCTGCTTGACCCCGAACCGCTGCTCCTCGTCGACGACGATGAGCCCCAGGTCCTTGCCGGTGACGTCGCGGCCGAGGATGCGGTGGGTGCCGACGAGCACGTCGACCTTGCCCTCGTTGAACGCGGTGACCGCGGCGCGCTGCTCCGCCGCGGAGCGGAACCGCGACGCGTGGTCGACGGTGAGCGGCAGGTCGCGCATCCGCTCCGAGAACGTGCCGAAGTGCTGCTGGGCGAGGATCGTCGTCGGGGCGAGGATGAGCACCTGCTTGCCGTCGGCGGCGGCCTTCACCGCCGCGCGCAGGGCGACCTCGGTCTTGCCGAACCCGACGTCGCCGCAGATCAGGCGATCCATCGGACGGTCGGACTCCATGTCGGCCTTGACCGCCTCGATCGCGTCGAGCTGGTCGGCGGTCTCCTTGTACGGGAACTTCGCCTCGAACTCCTCCACGAGCTCGCCGTCGCCCGGGAACGCGTAGCCGCGCTTGGCGCGCCGCTCGGCGTACAGGTTGATGAGCTCGCCCGCCATCTCGTGCGCGGCCTTGCGCGCGCGGGTCTTGATCGTCTCCCAGCCCTTGCCGCCGAGCTTGGACAGCTGGACGGTCGCCGCGCCACCGGTGACGTAGCGGGTGATCTTGGCGAGCTGGTCGACGGGGACGAAGACCTTGTCCTCGCCCGCGTAGTGCAGCTCCAGGTAGTCGCGGGTGACCCCGGCGACGGTCTTCGTGTCGAACCCCTGGAACCGGGCGATGCCGTGGTCCTCGTGGACGACGAGGTCGCCGGTGCGCAGGTCCGCGAACGACCGCAGCGCGCGCTTGCCCCCCGCCCGACGCCGCTGGTCGTCGGACTGGTCGTCGCGCCGACGTCGCAGCAGCCGGTGGTCGGGCAGCACCGCGAGCTGCAGGCCGGGGGCGATGAACCCGTGGCGCAGGTCGGCGACGACGAACCCGGCCCGCGACGGGTCGAACCCGGCGGCGTCGACGACCCGTCCCCCGGTCGCCTGCGCACGGGCGCCGCTCTCCCCCACCCACTGCGCCCGGACGCGGCTGAGGTTGTAGGCGGCGCGGTCGCCGTCGCCCTGTCGCCGCCACGTGACGACGGTGCGGTACCCGGACCGCAGGAGCTTCTCGAGCTCGGTCTCCGCGACGGTGAGGTTGCGGGCGGACAGGTCGCCGGACTGGGCGTGCAGCTGCAGCTCCTGGTCCTGCAGCAGCCCGTTGAGTCGCAGCTCGGCGCGCCGGTCGAGCTCGCCGAGGACGACCTCGGGCTCGACGTACAGGTGGCGGACGTCGTCGGCGTCGATCGCGGTGGTGACGTCCTGCCACTGGTCGCGCAGCGACGGCTCCAGCTCCTCGTCGCCGACGAGCACGACGCACGCGTCGTCGGGCACGAGGTCGAGGAACGCTCCGAACCGGTCGACCGGCAGCAGCTCGGCGACGTCGGGCCGCTCCGACGCGTCGTCCTTGGCGTCGAACGTGCCCAGCGCCGCGGCGATCTCGGCGTCCTCGCGGTGCTGCACCGCGAGCTCGGCGGCGGGGGCGATCTCGACGTCCTGCAGCTCGTCGAGCGACCGCTGGGTGAAGACCGAGAACGCGCGGATCGACTCGATCTCGATGTCGAAGAGGTCGACGCGGACGGGGTGGTCCTCGGTGGCGGAGAACACGTCGAGGATCCCGCCACGGACCGCGAACTGCCCCCGGTCGGACACCTGGTCGACCCGCTGGTACCCGGCGGTGACGAGATCGGCGGCGCACTCGTCGAGGTCGAGCAGGTCCCCCACCCGCAGCGTGAACCCGTGGGGTCGCAGCTCCGGGTCCGGCACCTTCTCCGACAGCGCCGCGGCCGACACGACGACGACCGGCGGCTCGGCCTCCTCGTCGGGGGTGCGGTGGGTGCGGTGGGCGGGGGCGGCGGGGCCGTCCGGGCGGTCGGCGACGGGGGTGGCGGCGTCGGTGGCGGGCGCGTCGGGGTCCTCGTAGCCGACGAGCGCGTCGAGGGCGGCGACCCGCAGGCCGACGAGGTGCGGCGGCGGCGCCAGGTGCGACTCGTACGCAACACCCCGCGACGGGTAGAACCGGACCGGCCGCGGCTCGAGCCACGCCTTCAGATCACGCGCGAGCTCGCGCGCCTGCTTGTCGTCCCCCGCGACGACGAGCGCCGGCCGGCCGAGCCCGATCGCCCCGTCGACCCCGTCGAGCGCCGCCGCGACCGCGTAGGGCCGCAACGACGTCGACACGAACGCCCTCCCCCCCTCCAGGGCGATCCGCGCCCCGGTGGGCTCGTCGGCGAGGTGGCGAAGGAGGGGACGTAGGGACGACATCGGAAGTGGGCGGGGCCTCGGGTGGGGTGGCGCGGGTGGGGCGGAGCGGTCACGCCCGCACGTGGATCCCGGGCGGCGCCGGGCGGGGCGGTCGATCATACGAGGCGCCGAACCCGGGGTCCGTCGCACCCGCTCCGATGCCGGGTACCCGTGCGGGGAGGCGAAGCGGGCCGCGCGACGCTCGCGTGGATGACCGGCCGGCCCTCACGACGGCGATCCACGTCGGCGTCACGAACCGACGCCCAGGTGGAGAACCGACTCGAGCGCGTGCCGGTGATCCACGCTGGCGTCGCCCCGGCCCGACCTAGCCGCCGGTGCCGGCATCCCGCCCCGCCCCAGCCGCCCGCCCGTCCGCCCGTCGCGCCTGGACCGACCGCCCCGCCCCACCACGCCGACCGCGGGGCCCGGACACCGCGGGTGGACGAACGGACATCCGTCACGCACGATCCGCCCGTCCTACCGGTACCTTCTGTTGACGGACATCCTGTCCGGTGCGATGGCCCGTCATTCCCGGGCGGGAGTGGCCGGTCGGCGCGTCGGGCGCGATGCCCGGGTCCCCGCCGCCGACCCACCCGCCGCCGCCATGCCCGAGATCACCGCTCCGTCGACCCACCGCCCGGCCGCTCCCGCCGCCGCCGAGATCGATCCGGGGGCGAAGTTCGCGCTCGAGGGCCTGACCTACGACGACGTCCTGCTGCTGCCGGGCGCGTCCGACGTCCTGCCCAACGCGGTGTCGACCGCGACGTGGCTCACGCGCAACATCCAGCTCAAGGTGCCGCTGCTGTCGGCGGCGATGGACACGGTCACCGAGGCGAAGATGGCCGTCGCGATGGCCCGCCAGGGCGGCATCGGCATCCTCCACCGCAACCAGTCGATCGAGGACCAGGCGGCCCAGGTCGACACCGTCAAGCGGTCCGAGGCGGGGATGATCCGTCACCCGGTGACGATCGGTCCGGACGCCACGATCGACGACGCCGACGCGGTCATGGGCCGGTACGGCATCGGTGGCCTGCCGGTGTGCGACGACGACGGTCGGCTGCTGGGCATCGTCACCAATCGCGACATGCGGTTCGAGACCGAGTCCGGGCGCCCGCTGCGCCAGGTGATGACCCCGATGCCGCTCGTCACCGCGTCGCCGGGCACGTCCGCCGACGAGGCGCTGCGCCTGCTCCGCGAGCACAAGATCGAGAAGCTGCCGCTCGTCGACGGCGACGGCCGGCTGGCCGGCCTCATCACGCTGAAGGACTTCACGAAGACCGAGAAGTACCCCAACGCGTCGAAGGACTCGTCGGGGCGCCTGCTCGTCGGGGCGGCGGTCGGCGTGGCCGGCGACAGCCGCGAACGGGCGCACGCGCTCGTCGACGCCGGGGTCGACGTGCTCATCGTCGACACCGCCCACGGCCACCAGCGCGGCGTGCTCGAGACGGTCACCCGCGTCAAGCGCGAGACGTCGGTCGACGTCATCGGCGGCAACATCGCCACCCGCGCGGGCGCGCAGGCGCTGATCGACGCCGGTGCGGACGCGGTCAAGGTCGGGGTCGGCCCCGGGTCGATTTGCACCACCCGGATCGTCGCCGGCATCGGCGTGCCGCAGGTGTCGGCGATCTTCGAGGCCGCCCGCGCGGCCCGCCCGGCCGGCGTGCCCGTGATCGGCGACGGTGGCCTGCAGTTCTCGGGCGACGTCGCCAAGGCGATCGCCGCCGGCGCGTCGTCGGTGATGCTCGGGTCGCTGCTGGCCGGCTGCTCGGAGTCCCCGGGCGAGCTCGTCTTCATCAACGGCAAGCAGTACAAGAGCTACCGCGGGATGGGGTCGCTCGGTGCGATGCAGGGCCGGCGGAGCTTCAGCAAGGACCGCTACTTCCAGGAGACGGTGTCGGGCGACGACAAGCTCGTCCCCGAGGGCGTCGAGGGCCAGGTGCCCTACCGCGGGCCGCTGTCCCAGGTCGCCCACCAGCTCACCGGTGGCCTGCGCGCCGCGATGGGCTACACCGGGTCGGCCTCGATCGCGGACCTGCAGTCGCACGGCCAGTTCGTGAAGATCACGAGCGCCGGCCTGCGCGAGAGCCACGCCCACGACATCCAGATGACCGTCGAGGCGCCGAACTACGCCGCCAAGCCGCGGTAGGTCCAGGCCGACCACGCCCCGGCCCGCAGCCGGGCGGGGCCGGCCGACGGCCGCGGGCGGGCGTCACGCGACGGCGTCTACCCGGTGACGCTCGGGGTGCGGATGCCCTTGCGTCGCCGACGGCGCTCCTCGGCGGCGACGCTGCGGAAGACCGTGGCGTTGTCGCCGCGGGCGAGGAAGTCCGGCGCCGCGACCCGTCCCGTGCGGATCGCGAGCGCGGCGGCGTGGAACGCGAGCGCCTGCGGCGGGGTCCACCGCAGGCCGTAGGCGGCGCGCACCTCGGGCGGCAGGCTCCCGAGGATCAGCAGGTTGTGGAGCTCCATCGCGGGCCGGCGCTCGGGGCGGGCCGGGATCGAGAACGCGGTGAACCGGCCGACGTGATGGGCCTCGGGCGTCAGGTGCACGTCGGGTGCGTGGAGCTCCGCCTCGTACCAGCGCCGGAACGCGGCCCGGTCGGTGGGCAGGGTCTCCTCCGGCGTGCCGAACAGCAGCGCGAACCGCCGCCAGTCCTGCCACAGCGCCTCGCGCTCGTCGTCGCCCAGCCGACGGACGAGGAGATCGTGGAGCCGCTCGGACGAGTCCGCCATCACCGCGACGGTCCACAGCATGAGCTGGCCGTCGTACGCGTCGTACCGGGTGCCGGCGGGCGTCGCGCCCGCGTCCTCGTCGAGCGTGCCGTTCACCCGGTCGTGCATCCGGCGGACGTAGCCGAGCACGTGGTCGGCGTCCTCGCGGCTGCCGAAGTAGATCCGCTCGAACGCCAGCCCGGTGCGGACCAGGCGCTTGAACGGCTCCTGCTTGCCCCGGGTGTGGTTGGACGTGCCGACGTAGTTCAGCGGCTTGATCGCCCCGATGCACAGCGCCCGCTGCCCGTAGAGCAGGCCGACCGCCCGCTCCGACATGACCTGCCGCAGCACCGATCGGCCCTCCGGGAAGTACCCGTCCGTCGCCGACCGTGGCCGGGGGACGCGGGGAGGATCGACGGTGTCCGCGACGGGCATGGCCGCAGGCTAGCGCATCTAGAACACTGCGTTTCCCAATTTGGACGGGGGGTGGAGGAGGCGCGCCGGACTACAGCGCGGGACGCTGAAACACGATCGGCTCTCGGCGGCCGAGATCGCCGCACTGGAGGCGATGGCCGATCTCCTCGACGACGCGATCGCCTCGGCGACGACCCTGCGTCGGACGACCGTCTACCGCGGCATCCGTAGCTTGCGGCGCACCTTCGGGGTCGACCGCGCGGAGGACCTTCCCGACCTGCCATCCGTCCTCGCCGGCTACACCGAAGATCTCGTGCTCGCCAAGCCTGGCGAGCCCCCGCGCACCGCCGGCGCGCTGCTGAACCGCCTCGGCGTGCTCAGTGCGCCGCCCGCAAAGCAGCGCCCGGCCGTCGCCCGGTGGATGGCCGAGAACCCCGCGCCGAGCGACGGCGTGCTGCGCGGCCTGCGCCGCAAGGGCCTCATCGACGCGTCCACGCACCGCGCCGCCTGACGTTCCCCACTGGCTGACGCTCTCCCGCAAGCTCTCCCTGTCCGGGGCGCCGCTAACGAGGGCGACGCCGAGCCCGCCGGACACCGGCGCTGCCCCGCCGCCGGACGGCCCGCATCCCCGGCACGGCGGCGGACCGGGCCACGTCGGCGGAGCGCAACCCGCACGTCAGCGGCGTCGCGCGGCGCGGGCGGCGGCGACGCGGCCGGTGCCGACGAAGAGCGCCGTCAGGTCGTCGACGAGGTCGTCCTCGTCGCCGGGCAGCTCGCCGCGCAACCGACTGGCGACGGTCTCGGTCAGGCCGCCGGCGAGCAGCGTCGCCGTGACCTGCAGCAGCGGCTCGGCGGACGGTGGCGCGTCGAACGCCTCGCGCCCGTACCCGGCGATGAGCGCCACGACGTCGCGCATGCGGGCGACCCGGCGGTCGGCGAGCGGCCCGGCGCCGTGCGACTCGACGATGAGCACCCGGGCGCGGCGCGGGTCGTCGGTGAGGGCCCGGAGGGCGGTGGACACGGCGGCGCGCACGCGGGGCTCGAGGCCGTCGGGCGCCGCGGCGATCGCGGTGACGACGGTGGCGGCCAACCCGTCGAAGCTCTCGTCGAACACCGCGGCGGCGAGCGCGTCGAGGTCGTCGAACGCCTCGTAGAAGTAGCGCGGGGCGACGCCCGCCCGGCCGCAGACCGCGCGGACCGTGGCCGCGGTCCAGCCCTCGTCCCCCAGCACCTCGAGCCCGGCGTCGAGCAGGCGACGTCGACGCTCGGCGACCCGCTCGGCCGCCGACGCCCCCGCATAGCGCCGTCGGGCGGTCCCGGTCACGCGACGAGTGTCCCACGCGCCGCACGCGCGCGGGTCGGGACGAGGCCGTCGCCGTCACGCGGTACCGTCCGGTCCGTGTCCACGCCGCTGTTCCGCCTCGTCTGCGTCCCCGCCGCCCTCAACGGGGCCCCGGCGGGCTGGGCCGGCGACATGCTGCGCCAGGGCGAGGTCGCCGTGCTGGTCGACGAGGGCGGCGTCGACGCGATCGATGCGGTCGCCCGGGCGCTGGACGTCACCGCGGTGTCGGTCGTGCGGTCCGAGCCCACCCCGGCGGAGCAGGAGGGGACCGTCATGGCGCACGCCGACACGCTCGCCCTGGTGTGGATCGCGCCGACGTTCAGCGACGCCGCCCGTCAGTGGGCCGAGAAGCGGGCCCCGATGACGCTGCTCGTCGAGGTCGACGGCCCGCTCCCCGAGGACGAGCGTCGCCGCATCGAGCGGTTCGTCTCGATCCTCAGCGGCCAGGCGGCGTAGTCGGCCGCTCCCGGGCGACGCCGCCCGACCGCCCCGGCGTCGGCGTCCGTCCCGGGGTGGTGGAGGGAGTTGGGGACGTGGGCGGTCCTGTTCTCGCTCCACCCCTCACGGTCGTCGCGGTCGGGGGCCGGGGCGAGGTTCCCGGGTGGTGGAGGGAGTTGAGGACGTGGGCGGTCCTGTTCTCGCTCCACCCCTCACGGTCGGGGGCGGTCAGGGGCGAGGTTCCCGGGTGGTGGAGGGAGTTGAGGACGTAGGCGGTCCTGTTCTCGCTCCACCCCTCGCTCATCCGGCCGCACCCCGCGCGGCCAGTCCTACGCCAACCCGTCGGCCGGGCCAGCCCCGCCCCGTCGGCCGGGCCACCCCCGCCCCACCCGTCGCGACTACGCCACGGCCAACGCCCGTCGCAGGAACGCGATCTGGTGCTCGACGATGGCGTCGAACCACGGTTGGCCGGGGTAGACGTCGAAGTGGTCGCACGGGTAGTGGTGGACCTGGGCGCGGCCGCGGACGCCGGCGGCGGTCTGGGCGGCCGGTGGGGCGACGGTGTCCTCGTCGGCGACCTGGACGAGGAGCGCGCCGTCGATCGCTGCGGCCTTGCGGATCGGACGGTACGCGCCGATCCGCAGGAAGATCCGGCCGGCGACGACGTTGCGCCACGACGGACCGGCCAGCGCGGTGTAGCGCTCCAGGGCGCCCGGGGCGGTGATCGCCGCGACCTCGCCCGGCCGCGCGACGAGCGGCGCGGTGACGGGATCGCGGCCCCGGATCGCGGCCAGCAGGTCACGGATCCCGAGCGCGGTGAGGCGCAGCGCCGCGCCCACGCCGTCCTCCGCCAGCAGCTTGCGCATGACCGCCATGCCGTCGCCGGCCGGGGTGAGCGAGACGACCGCCGCGACCCGCGGGTCCTCGGCCGCCACCCGCAGCACGTGGCCACCGGCGAACGAGCAACCCCAGACGACGATCCGGTCCGGGTCGACGCCGGGGATCGTGCGGGCGTGGGCGATCGCGGACCGGTAGTCCTCGCGTTGGCGGGCCGGGTCGACGTCCTGGCGGGGTCCCCCACCGCTGTCGGCGAACCCGCGGTAGTCGAACGCCAGGACGTCGAGGCCCTCGGCGGCGAGCCGCTCGGCGAACCCGTCCAGTCCGCCGTCGCGGGTGGCCCCGAGCCCGTGCGCCATGACGACGCACGGTCGACCCCGCGGACCCGCGAACGACCCGGTGGCGGAGGCGTCCCCGGACGCGCCGGTCACCACGTCCGCCCCTGCCCCGGTCCCGGTCGCCGCGTCCGACCCTGCCCCGGTCCCGGTCACCACGTCCGCCCCTGCCCCGGTCCCGGTCGCCGCGTCCGACCCTGCCCCGCTCCCGGTCGCCACGTCCGTCCCCTGCCCGGACCAGTGCCGGGCGTCGCAGGCGTCGGCGCCGCTGGGGATGCGGACGACGGTCGGCTCGGTGGTGGTGGTCGTGGTCATGCGGGCGCTCCGTAGATCGCGAGGAACCAGGTGTGGGAGAGGACGGCGACGGTGTCCTCGGCGGTGGCGTCGCGGTCGTCCGCGTCGCGCAGGCGCTCCAGGGCGCGCTCGTTCATCCCCAGCAGGGTGCGGGTGAGCAGGCGGGCGTCCGGTCCGGCGGGGGCGCGGCCCGACGCGCGCTCGGCGTCGATCGTCTCGGCGACCGGGGTGACGAACCGCTCGACCCACCCGTCCCACAGACGGCGGGTCTCGGGGTTGGCGCGCGCGTCGAGGACGGCGTTGACGAGGTGCTCGTGCTCGCGCCACACCGCGACGAACCGGCCCATCGCGCGGGGCACCGTCGCGGCCGGGTCGCCGACGCGGTCGAAGAACGGGGCGACCTCGTCGGTGATCGTCGCGAACACGTCCTGCAGCAGCTCCGCGACCGCCGCTTCCTTGCTGGCGAAGTAGAAGTAGAACGCGGACCGGCCGACCCCGGCGGCATCGGTGATCTCGCCGACGCCCAGCTCGGCGATCGACCGGTCGCGCAGCAGTCGCTCGATCGCGTCGAGGAGCGCCCGGCGCCGCTCCTCGCCGCGTGGGGAGGACCTCCTGCTGCGCACCACCGTCGCGTCAGCGGACACCGGCGTCGGCCTCCGTCCGGGCCGGCATCGCGCGATCGGCCGTCGCACCGCCACCGGCAGGCGACCCCCCATCGCCGCCGACGGGCGTCGTCGCACCGTCCGCCTCCACCCGTCCGGCCCGTCCCGCCAGGCGCACCGGTCCGTGCTCGTCCACGCGGCGGCGGCCGGCGGGGATCTCGCGGCGGTGGATGTCGCGCTCGTAGCTGAAGAACTCCACCTGCTGGGTGTGGCGGGCGCTCTGGCGGTAGTGGCCGACGTGGGTCGCCTCGTCGGCGGCGATGACGCGCTCCATCTCGGCGTCGGACGGCGGGCGGTACGTGCCGGCGACGTACCGCGCCATGAGCTTGGACTGCGTCTCGATGAACGGGAAGAGCGTCGGCAGCGCCTGCGCGAACCCGACGAGCACCAGGTCGTCGATCCCCGGCCGGAACATCCGCTTGTACAGCGGCAGCCGGTTGTCGGGCGCGCTGAGGAACTCCCGGTCGAAGAACGGGAACGTGATGTTGTAGCCCGTGGCGTAGATGACGACGTCGAACGCGTCGACGGTCCCGTCGACGAACCGCACCCGGTCCCCCTCCAGCCGCTCGACGTCGGGCCGCGCGACGACGTCGCCCGATCCGAGCCGCACGAGCAGCTCGCTCGACATCGTGGGGTGCGCCTCGAGGAACTCGTGGTTGGGCCGCGGCAGCCCGAACGACTCGGGGTGGCCGGACACGAGGATCGGCATCTTGCGGATGAGTCGTCGCTGCCAGCTCAACGGGATGCCCGGCAGCGTGCGGGCGAGCCGGTCGCCCGGCATGCCGAAGACGTACTTCGGCACGATCCACGCCCCGGAGCGGGTCGACAGCGTCACCTGGTTGCGCCACGACTTCTGCGACAGCTCGCTGACGATGTCGGCGGCGCTGTTGCCGATCCCGACGACGAGGAGCCGCCGGCCGCGCAGGTCGAGCGGCTCGGTCGGGTCGACGTAGTGGTGCGAGTGGATCGTCTCGCCGTCGAACGTCCCCGGGAAGTCGGGGTAGCGCGGGTCCCAGTGGTGGCCGTTGCCGACGACGAGCACGTCGAACCGTCGGGTCTCGCCGTCCTGGGTGCGGACCTCCCAGCCGCCGCCGTCCAGGCGCCGGGCGTGCTCGACGCCGTTGCGGAACCGGATCCGCTCGTTCAGGCCGAACGTGTCGGCGTACTGCTCGAGGTACGCGTGGATCTCGGAGTGGTGCGGAAAGTCCGGCAGGTGCGCGGGGATCGGCAGGTCGCGAAAGCTCAGCAGGTCCTTGGACGTGTCGATGTGCAGCGACCGGTAGGCGCTCGACATGCCGTTGGGGTTGCGGAACGCCCAGTTGCCGCCGACCCGGTCGGAGATCTCGAACGTCTCGTAGGGGATCCCGTAGTCCCCCAGGCTCTTGCTGGCGGTCAGGCCGGAGATCCCCGCCCCGATCACGCACACCGTCGGTCGATCCACCATCGATCCCTCTCCCCCGTCGTCGTGAGACGACACGAACGTACAGACCGTCCTGACGGGCGTCAAATGCGGATGGCGCGTCCGGTGGGAACCGGTCCGCCGGCGCGTCGGGGGCAGGGTCGCCGCGCCAGGGGCGGGGGGGTGGCGGCGGTTGAGGACCCAGGACGTCCCGAACTGCCGCCACTCCCCCACCACCGGCGGGCCGCCCCGGAGGGTGGTGGCGATTGAGGACCCAGGACGTCCCGAACCGCAACCACTCCCCCACGCCCGACCCGCCGCCACGCGGGGTGGCGGCGATTGAGGACCCAGGACGTCCCAAACTGCCGCCACTCCCCCACGACCCGGCCGTCGCCCCCCGCCCGCGGGACCGGCCGGCGTCCGCCGCCCCGCCCCGCCCCGCCTACGGCTCCAGCTCGACGATGTGCTCCCAGGTGCCGCGGTCGAAGAACGGGAGCGGGTCGGGTTGCATCGCGCCCTGGACCTCGACGTCGACCATCCGGCGGGGCTCGCGCCAGGCGGTCGGGTCGTCGGTGCCGAACCGCTTGGCCATGACGTCGAACGTCGCCGCGGCCGCCTGGCGGTAGCCCGGGGTGCGCAGGGTCCGCAGGGCGTACGCCTCGCGCAGGGTCACGTCGAACTGGTGCACGTCGGAGGCGTCGTCGCGGAACTCGTCGGCGCCCGGGCCGAGCGGGGCGGTGGCGATCCGCGCCGCCTCGGCCTTGAACGCCTCCCACGTCGCGACGCCCGGATCGACGGTGCCGCGGTCGTCGGTGCGGGTGTAGTCGCCGTCCCACGCCAGCAGCACCCGCAGCACCGTCGCGGCGCGCCGCTCCGCCCCGCCCGCCCCACCGGACGATCCAGCCGCCCCGCCCACCGAACCCGACGACCCCGCATCCCCCGCCCCGGGCAACCCCGCCGCCGCCCGTCGCAGCCGGTACGACGCCAGCGGGCGTTGCTGGGCGACGCTGCCGGCCTGGCGGACGAGGCGCTCGGCGCCCTCGAACGTCGGGTCCTCCGCGAGCGACCGCACGAGCCACGTGAACCAGCCGTTGCGGTGGAACGCGCCGGTGACGCGCTCCTCGGCGGGGCCGTCGCCGGTGGTCCAGCCCTGCGACGGGACGTTGTTCCAGTTGGCGAGCCAGCCCTGCCCGGGGTTGATCACGCGCGGCAGCTCGTCGCGGTCGACCAGGCCGTCCCACTCCGCCTCGCCGGTGCCGGGCAGCGGCAGGCGCTGGTCCCAGCCCTTCGGTCGGCGCGGCAGCAGGCCGGGGTGCCAGTAGCCGATGTTGCCCAGGCCGTCGGCGGCCATCACGTTCTCGTTCCACGTGACCCGCCGGACGGCACGGTCGACGTCGTGGATGTCGCGGGCGCGGTTGAGCGCCTCCAGGCCGTACAGGGTCTCGGTCTCGCGCTTCCAGATCGCGTACCGGCGCGCGTAGGCGACGTTGCCCTCGCGGTGCTGGACCGGTCCGTGGACGGTGCGGCAGACCCGTCGGGTGACCTGGCCGCTCTCGGGTACCCGTCCGTCGAGGACGGCGGTGAGGCCCTCGCGGTGGCGGAACGTCTCGTCGCGACAGTCCATGTCGCGGATCTCGCCCTTGTGCCAGTACTTCTCGGGCTCGCCGGGGACGAGCTTCTCGGCGTACAGGTCGTCGTCGTCGCTCAGGCCGCTGGTGATCCCCCACGCGATCCGCCCGTTGTGACCGGTGCCGATGACCGGCAGGCCCGGTGCGGTCACCCCGCGCAGGTTGAGGCCGGGCGCGTGGACCGCCAGCTCGACGAACAGCTCGGGGGCGGAGAACCCGAGCTGCGGGCCGTTGAAGAGCAGCGCCCCTCCGCCGGGCTTGCGGATGGCGAACATCGACGATCCACCGGTGCGGCCGATCCGTCCGGCGCCCGGGTCGTCCTTGCGCAGGCTCGCGCGGACCGCGGCGCGCGGGGTGGCCGGCAGGTCCTCGACGAACGCCACCGACCGGCGCAGCGCGGCGGCCTCCTGCCGCGGGGTGAGCGCGTCGCCCTGCGGGAACTCCCCCTCCTCCTGCGGGATCGTGGAGAGTTGGCGGCGGATGCGGAGCGGCAGCAGCTCCTGCAGCACCCGGGCCGATCCGCTGCGTTGCAGGGCGCGGAGGTTGCGGAGCTCGGCCCCGTCGCCGCTGGGGATGGTGCGGCCGAGGAAGATCCCGATCGCGACGCTGTCGTCGAGGGTCCACGGCTGCACCGGGGTGAGCGTCGCGACGTACTCGGCCGGCAGGTTGAGCACCCCGATGCCGTTGACGACCGCGATCCACGCGTTGATCCCGTCGCGGTACGCCTCGAGCCGGGCGCGACTGTCGGCCGGGGCGGCGCGCAGCATCGCCTGGCGCTCCTCCGGCGTGTAGTAGTCGCGGCGGGCGACCAGGTCGTCCTGCAGCGCCCCCTTGCCGGTCAGCTCGGCGAGCCGGCCGGTGGTGGCGTGCCGGAACGCCTCGAGCTGGAAGAGCCGGTCCTGCGCGACGGCGTACCCGGCGCCCCACCAGGCGTCGAGCTCGGTGGCGCCGGTGACCTGCGGCACCCCGTGGGCGTCGCGGACGATCGTCACCCCCGGCCGGGGTCGCTCGGTCGGTCCGGGCAGGCCGAACAGCAGCGACTTGCGGCGGAACGACGTGAACAGCCCGCGCTGGTCGTCCTGGTGCGGCGATCCGGTGCCCTCCAGCAGTCCCGTGAGCGACACGTGCCCGCTCTGGCCGGGCGGCAGCACCCCCTCGGCGCGCACGACCCCGGCGTGCGCGGTCGTCGCCGTCATCCCCAGCACCGCGGCGATCCCGAGCGCCGCGATCTCCCATGAACGCCCCATCGGCGCAGACTATCCGGAGGGCTCTATCGCTCTCTATCAATCTCTATCACGCTCTATCAAGCTCTATCGAGCGCGACGACGGCCGACTCGATCGGCCGCGGTGCTCAGTCTTCGAGCCGCTCCAGCGCCTGCCCCGTGACCGCCGCGATCAGCTCGAAGTCCTTGTCGCAGTGCAGGACCGTCAGCCCGGCGATCTCTGCGGTCGCGGCGATCAGCAGGCCGGGGATCGACGGCGCTCGGTGCTGGCCACGACCGGCGAGCAGCGCGAGGACCTCGACCGCACGGTCTTCCGCCCGCGGGGTCGCGTGCTCGACCGGCATCGATCCGACCGGCGGCCGGCCCAGGCCGGCGTGCAGGTCGTCGGCGTTGCGGGCCGAGTAGCCGACCTCCAGGAGCGTCACGGTCGTGATCCGCACCAGCCCGCGCTCGATCCGATTCGCCCACGCCGCAGCTTCCGGGCTTCGACCGAGCCGAATCAGTGCCGACTTGTCGATCAACCACCCCGCGCCCGGAGCGGGGTCGGTCACGACCACGCCTGCCGCATGACTTCGGGATCCTCCAGATCGCCGAACCGGTCCGCGAATCGCTCCAGATCCGCGACGACCACCGGCGCGTCGACCCGCGCGGCGTCTTCCCGCAGCCGGCGGCGTAGGTACTCCGTCCGGGAGAGTCCCTGGCGGGCGGCGTGCGCGTCCAGGCGCGCAAGATCCTCGGGGGGAAGGTCGCGGATCAGGATGTCGGGCACAAGGGGTACGATATCAGCAGATATCACCTGCCACCGCCCCGCCATCGGCCCACCCGCTGGACCACCGTCCGCCCACCCGCCGGCCTGCCGTCGACCCACCGCTGGACCGCGATCGGCCGGTGCGACAGACTCGGGCGGACGCCGTCCCGTCGGGGCGGGTGACCGATCCGGGAGCGACCGTTGACCGTCGACGCCGACACCCTGCTGGACCGCGCCGACCTGCGGTTCCTCCTCCACGACTGGTTGGACGTCGGCGGGCTGGCGGACCGACCGGCGTTCGACGGGCAGTCGGGCGAGCTGTACGACGAGGTGCTCGGGCTGGCGGAGCGGATCGCGGTGGAGCGGTTCGCCCCGCACAACCGCGACGCGGACGAGCACGAGCCGCACCGGGACGAGGACGGTCGCGTCGTGCTCGTGGACGGGGTGCAGGACGCGCTGCGGGCGTTCGCCGACGCCGGCCTGGGCGGGTTGTCGTTGCCGTCCGACGTCGGCGGGATGGACCTGCCGGTGACGGTGGCGCAGGCGGCGTTCGCGTGGTTCCAGGCGGCGAACGTCGGCACCGCCGCCTACCCGATGCTCACGACCGCCGCGGCCGGGTTGCTGTTGGCGAGCGGGTCGCCGGAGCAGATCCACCGGTTCGTGCCGCCGATGGTGGAGGGCCGGTTCACCGGGACGATGTGCCTGTCGGAGACGCAGGCCGGGTCGTCGTTGGCGGACGTCGCCACGCGGGCCGAGCCGCTGGACGACGGGCGGTTCCGGCTGTTCGGGTCGAAGATGTGGATCTCGGGCGGCGAGCACGAGCTGGCCGAGAACATCGTGCACCTGGTGCTCGCCCGGTTGCCGGACGCGCCCGCGGGGTCGAAGGGCATCTCGCTGTTCGTCGTGCCGCGGCTGCTCGTCGCCGACGACGGGACGGTCGGGGAGCGCAACGACGTGACGCTCGTCGGGCTCAACCACAAGATGGGCTACCGCGGCACGGTCAACACGGTGCTGGCGTTCGGCGAGGGCACGCACCGGCCCGAGGGAGCCGCCGGCGCGATCGGCGAGCTCGTCGGGGAGTCCGGCCGGGGCCTGGCGACGATGTTCCGGATGATGAACGAGGCCCGGATCGGGGTGGGCCTGGGCGCGACGGCGCTGGGGTACACGGGGTTCCGCAAGGCGCTGCGGTACGCGCGCGAGCGGCCGCAGGGACGGCCGGCAGGCGTCAAGGACCCGTCGACCCCGCCGGTGCCGATCGTGGAGCACGCCGACGTGCGCCGGATGCTGCTGACACAGAAGGCGTACGTCGAGGGCGCGCTGGCGCTGTTGCTGTACTGCGCGCGGCTGGTCGACGACGCCCACAGCGCCCCGGACGACGCGCACCGCGAGCGGGCCGGGGTGTTGCTGGAGATGCTGACCCCGATCGCCAAGTCGTGGCCGTCGCAGTGGTGCCTGGACGCCAACGCGTTGGCGATCCAGGTGCACGGCGGGTACGGGTACGCCCGCGACTACGAGGTGGAGCAGCACTACCGCGACAACCGCCTGAACGCGATCCACGAGGGCACGCACGGCATCCAGGCCCAGGACCTGCTGGGCCGCAAGGTGACGATGCGCGGCGGCACGGGCCTGGCGGCGTTGGCCGAGACGATCGGCGCGACGGTCGAGCGCGCGACCGCGGCCGGCGGCGTGCCGGCCGAGCTGGCCGGCCCGGTCCGTGATGCGCTGTCGCGGCTGCTCGAGGTGACGGGCACGTTGTGGGCCGACGGCCCGGCGGGCGCCGACGTCGCGCTGGCGAACGCGTCGACCTACCTGGAGGCGGCGGGTGACGTCGTCATCGCCTGGATCTGGTTGGAGCAGCTGCTGGCCCTGGCCGACCGCGACGACGCGTTCGCCGCCGGCAAGCGCCACGCCGCCCGCTGGTTCGTCGCCGCGATCCTCCCCCGCACCGGCCCGCAGTTCGATCTGCTGGCCCGCAAGGACCGAACGGTGCTCGACATGGACGAGGGGTGGTTGGGGTGAGTTCCTCGAACCGGCGTCAATGGACTGGCCAACGGGCGCGGACCTCGGCCACGTGCACGCATCACGGTGACGCGTCTGGGCCCGTCAGGCCGAGCATGCAGATCCTCGCGTAGACCGCGTCGTCGATCGAGCGCACTCCGGGCCGGAAGTGCATTCCGACCGAACGCGAAGGAAAATCGTTCGCCCCGGGCTCCAGGTAGACCCCGTTCTGCTTGAACACGACCGGAGCCGGAAACTCACGGTAGTCGACGATGTCGCAGACCAGCAGGTCGCGGGGGCCGTCGCGGACCTGGCCGATTCTTCCGACCCCGAGGTACACGGGCGGCCGACTTTGCCCTCCCGTTGATCGACGTCCGCGGTAGTACACGAATCGGGTCCCCGGGATCACGAGACGTGAGTAGCGCTTCGGGTACTCGTACTCGCGCCCGTACACGTCCGCGTACTCGTGTCCGGACTCGGTGACCTCGTTCTGACTCAGCACGATCGGCACCACCCGATCGTCCCACGGGCGGACGTCCGTCGTCCACCGTCGTCGGCGGTAGGCTGAGCGTACGGCGATGTGGCCCACGACCGCCTGCGATGGCGCTTCGACACCAGACAAATCGATGACCGCGACGTGGACTCCTCCGTCTCCGCTCTTCACCGACCAGCCCGACGACCCGGAGCTCGAGACCGTCGTCAACGCGATCCGAGCGATCGATCCGTCAGGTGACCGCTTCGGCGAAACGCTGCGCCAGACCTTCGACCAGCTCTACGACGGTCAGCACACCGGCCGCTATGCGTGGGAGCAGCTCCGCAAGACCGAGAAGACGCACATGGGGACGCTTGTCGAGATCGCCCTCCACCGCGCGTTCGACTTCGGCGACGGCGACGCGATGGATTACCGCATCGCGGGTATCGAAGTGGACTGCAAGTTCTCGCAACGCATGGGCGGATGGGAGATTCCGCCGGAGGCGTATGCCCCGACGGTTGGCCCGCCGCACCTCTGCCTCGTCGTCACCGCAAGCGACATCAAGGGCGAATGGATCGCCGGCGTCGTTCGGGTAGACCCGAGCGGACTCCGCCGACGCGCGGACGGCAGCTTGGGCACGAATCGCGACAACAAGGTGCGCTTGGCCGCCGACTATTCGAAGAGGGTGCGATGGCTTTGGGGCATGCCGGAACGCCCTTGTCGGCTGCCGGAGAACATCCTGCTGCACCTATCGGACCCGGACAGGGCACGCGTCCTTACGGCGACGAACAGCGTCGGAAGGTCCACCGGACAGTCGAGGATCAACGCGCTGTTCGAAGTCGTGCAGCGACGGGTGATCAACCGAGGGACGATCCTCACCGTGGCGCAGCAGGACGACGGGATGAAGCGTGCGCGCGATGCGCGGTTGCCTCGCCACCTGGGCCACAAGGGCATCCTGGTTCTCGGCCATCAAGAGAACGACCCGCTGATCGCTCGCGACCTCGCATTGGAGGTCCCCCGGAAGGGCTCCATGATCAGCGTCCGTGTCGTGCCGGCCGCCGACGGACATCCCGGTCCGGCCGCCGAGATCAACGGGCAGGCGTGGCGTGTCGCTCAACCACACGATCCGGTCGTCGACGCGCCCCAGGTCCACCGGGGGCGCGACGCCTGATCAGACGAGGGCCAACGCCCCCTGCTTCGACGCCCCCGCGTCGTTACCGGGTGTCTCCCCCTCGAGCATCTGGAGGACCGCTTCAGCGAGGCGCTCGGCCAGGCGCGGCGGCACCGCGTTCCCCACCTGCTTCGCCACTGCCGTCATCGACTGGTCCTCGGGGAACGTGAACGAGTCCGGGAACGTCATGCAGCGCGCAGCCTCGCGGACCGTGATCGGCCGGTGCTCTTGCGGATGGAGGTAGCGGCCCTTCTCCGGCTTGTAGAACTCCGTGCGGATGGTGAAGGCCGGACGGTCCCACCACAGCCGACCGAAGACGTCGGTAGACCCGGCCGGCTTGCGGAGCCAGCACGCCGGAGTGATGTCCGGCCGCCGAGCGGCGAGATCGAACCGTCCCTCCCCCTCACCGGGAATCGTCTTGTACCGCTCGATGCTCAACGGACGCGGGTTCCGCGGACGATGCCAGTTCTCCCCGTCGGGAACGAGCGGCAGGCCGACCACTGCATCCGCGAACGACTGCCAGCGAAGTAGCGGACCGCCCTCGGACTTCTGGTGGGTCACCTCCGGCCAGACCACCGGACCGACCCGGCTCCCGATGACGATCGCGCGCCGCCGGCGCTGCGGGACGCCGAAGTCCGCTGCGTTGAGCACTTGACCCTCGACGTCATACCCGAGGCGAGTCGCAGCTGCACGGAACTCCAGGTACTCGGAGGACTTCAGGAGTTCAGGAACGTTCTCCATGACGAAGACACCTGGGGCCGATTGCTTCAACGCCCGCAGGTACTCCCGCCACAGCGAACGGCGCTCCATGCCGACCCCGCGCATGTTCAGCGGCGAGAACCCTTGGCATGGCGGGCCTCCGATCAGGACGTCCGCTTCGGGGAACTCGGCGACGTCCTCGATCGGGATTGCCGCGACGTGATCGCCGAAGTTCGTCCGGTACGTCTCCGCGGCCGCCTTCTCGAACTCGACGGCGAAGATCGAGCGGAATCGGTCAGTGGCCTCGAACCCGAGCGTCATCCCCCCACAGCCCGCGAACAGGTCGACTACCCGGAACGTCATGGCCCGGAAACTATCGCCGGCCGCGGACGGATCTCGAACGTCCGTTCGCCGCCGTCCGACGCGCTCGCACCAAGCTGACGATCCGTGCAGCCGCCTCGTCCGGAGGCTCATGCTCCCAAACCCGCACGACCTCCCAGCCGGCCGCTCGGAGCTGCTGCGTCTGCAGGGAATCGCGGGCCCGGTTGCCCTCGATCTTCGTCCGCCAGAACGCCGCGTTCCTGCGGGGCCACGACGCGTGCTCCGGGCACCCGTGCCAGAAGCACCCGTCGACGAACACCGCAACGCGCGCCGGTCCAAAGACGATGTCGGGCCGAAGCGGACGCCCGGGTCCGACCCTCACCGGTGCGGCGACGCGGTACCGCAGGCCCGCTGCGTGGAGGCGCTTGCGCAACCGCAGCTCGGGGGACGTATCCCGCGCCCGGTTCGCCCGCATCGAGCGGACCGTCGCCTCGCTAGGTCCGTCGCCGTGGCCACCGTCCACGAGACGATGGTGGCACGTAGAGCTCTGCGATCACGCCGCCCGCATCCATCGGCTGAGCGCCAGGTGCCCGACCGCCGCGCTGCCCGCCAGCACGGCGGTGGCCGCCGCGCCCGACTTCGGCAGGTGCCGCGACGCGGCGACGGTGGCGGTCAGGTCGACGATGTCGGCGAAGCTGCTGGTGCGCGCCCAGCGGTAGCCGCGCTGCGGATCGTCGGCGGTGTGCGCGACGGCCATGCCGACCAATGCGTCGCGGATGCCGAGCGCGCGGAGCAGCACGATCGCCGCCGGAGTGGTGCCGTCATCGCCGAGCCAGGTGCGCCCGACCCGCTCGGGGGCGACCATGAGGAGCGCCCCGATCCCGATACGGCCGGCACCGGCGATGCGGGCGGCGTTGACGGGCGTGAGGAGCGACATGCGGCGACGCTATCGCGCGGGGCGACGGACGAACAACCCGCCGGCCGAAGGACCCTCCGGGCCGCATGGCAGGATGACCCCGATGGCCGATCCGTCCGATCCGGTGCGCGTGGACCGCTGGCTCTGGGCCGCGCGGTTCTTCAAGACCCGCCCGCTCGCGGTCGAGGCGATCGGAGCCGGCCACGTGCAGCGCGAGGGCGTGAACGTCAAGCCCTCTCGGCTCGTCGCGCCAGGCGACAACCTGACGATCACCGTCGGCCAGCAGCGCTTCCACGTCGAGGTGCGCGCCACCGCCCAGCGTCGCGGTCCGGCGAGCGAGGCCCAGCGCCTGTACGCCGAGACCCCCGAGAGCAAGGCGGAGCGCGAGCGCCAGGCCGAGCTGCGACGCCTGAGCGCCCCGATCGGCGCCGACCTGGGCCGCAGGCCGACCAAGCGTGATCGCCGGCGGTTGGAGGAGGCGCGGCGGGTACCTCGAAACTGAGCCACGAGCGCTTGTGGTCATCACGTCGCTCGGGGCTGCGACGCGATATTCGCTCGCGGGAACGCGCCTTGCGGCGTCATACGTCGGCAGTCCCGGCTCAACCGTAATGCTCGATCTCGTCGACGGTGCGGCGCAGCTCCTCGGCCAACACACTTGGAAAGCTACGCGCGAACAGCGTTACGAGTTCTCGCAAATACCAGAGCATCTCGTCCCGCTCGATACCCATCCGGTCCCACGTCGCGGACCCATACCGCCGCAGGTCACGAAGTAGCGCCCTTGCGTTGTCGAGCTTTTCGGCAAGCGCGACACGGCGCACGGAAGTCGAGCCAGCTTCGATGAGCCTCAGATGCTCCGACTTCCTGGCCCGGAAGTCGACGAATTCGACGGGGTCTGTGCAGCCGATCACGACGCTGGCGACGGCATCCCCAAACTGTCGCCGGATCGCTTCGGCGGTGTCAGGCAGGCCATCCTCGACGGCGTCGTGAAGCAGCGCGGCGATGGCCTCGTTCTCCGTGCCCCCGTCCTCCAGAACGAGGGCTGCGGTGGCCAGCAGGTGCCCTAGGTACGGAATGGCCGTACCTCGGCGTGTCCTACCTTGATGTTGGAGCTTCGCGTAAACCAGCGCCTCCGTGAACGAGCCGCCGATCAAAGTCGAATCGACAGGACGCTTCGAGCGGTCCCGGACTACGACGCGCCCCCCGACCGGCATGGCGGACGGAGTGTCGTCAACGAGCCCAACCGCTCCTCGCGCAGACCAGCCAACAAGGTCACCGTTGCCCACGGACTCGGTGACGCGCTTGCATCGCAGGCCATGCAACGCGGTGATAAGAGCCTCGACCGCCGCCCTCTTCGCCTCTGCGGCGTCGCCTGACGCCACCACCGATCCGACTTCGACGTCAACCGACCCGACATCGAACTCGCGCACGCCGCCCCCGCTGTCAGCTGCCGGTACAACCGATGCGTATTCGTCCTGACCGGCCGCATCCGGCAGCTCCAGCGATCCGTCCGACGCCGACGTCGGCGTCGTTGCTTGTTCACCTGCCTTAGTGGACGTGCTGGCGACGACTGGCGCAGGCGACGGGTCGAGGTCCGGTTCCAGGTCGAGGTCGAGATCTAGGTCAAGGTCGAAGTCACCAGCTTCGGCAGACTCGTCGGCTTCCGTCACGCCGCCCGTTTGCCGTGCGTCGCTTCCGGACGCGTCCGCGGTGCCGTCGCCATACCCCTCCACGACCGGGTCGCCACCGGGCAGCGGTGCCGGCAACGCCTGGGCGTGCACGACGATGATCTGCTGGGTGGCTCGCGACAATGCGATGTATAGCTCTCGCCAGCCAGCCGACGAATCGGTGACGATCCGCCGCGGTTCCACGAGAACGACCCGATCGAACTCGAGACCCTTAGCCTCGGCACCCGACAGCAGCGTCACCCGCTTCTCTAGCTGATCCGTCGAGATGTCTCCGACGGAGACGCCGGTGGCCGCGAGCGCACCGCGCACAGCGACGAGCAATGATTGCGGGACGATGACGCCGACCGAGCGGTCATCGACAACGAGAGTACCGACTTCCGCGGCCACCGCGTCCGCAAGATCGAGTTCGTGCACTTGACGGAAGCGCGGCTCGATGGGTGTCTCCCGGACCGGCTCGGTTGGCGACAGCCCAGGGGCGATCACAGGCAGGACCGCGTTGGCGAGCTCCATGACGGCGCGCGGCACGCGGTAGCCGATCGTCAGTCGCCCAAGGCGGACCCCGCGGTCCTGTGGCAGATGTGTGGTGATCTCGTCCCAATCCCGGTAGCTCGTAGGACCGGTCGCCTGAGCGATGTCACCCACGAGCGTCAGGTCCCCGTTGCTCGACCGCCTTGCGATCATCCGCAACTGCATCGGCGTCAGGTCCTGAGCTTCGTCTACGATCACGTATCCGTACGAATTGACACCGCCCTGCAGCCGAGCGTGGACCTCGTCGATGAGGGGCAAGTCATCACGTGTCCACGGGTGTCCACCGACCGTCCTGACGCCCCGTCGAACCAGCTGGGATACCTCGGTCTCACTGAGAATCCCTGCCGAAGCAGCTTGCAGCCTCGACTCCGTCGTCAGCACTTCGTGCACGATCTGGGCCGCCGAGGTGGCCGGCCACATACGTTCGAGGAAGTTGTTCCACGGCCGGTCCGTACTGAGCGACCGCCGGAGCCCAGCCACATCGACGCTCCGCCGACGGAAGTTTCTTGCGAAGCGGGCTTGCAGAAGCCTCTCGACCTCGCTCCGCATCGCTTCGATGAACTGACGCCGGCCCTCGGCATAAGGGCGGTTCCGGGCGACCTCACGCTCAAGTACCGCGTCCGCGGCCTCAGCCGTGACCCTGATGGTGACCCCCTGAGCGGTGACCATGTGCGAACCATCCGCTGGCCGAGTTCGCGCCGTCACGGCCCTGGCGAGGACCTCGGCCATCCGAGCGTCGCCCTTCAACGCGGCGACGGCCGGCTCGTCGTATCCGCGACCTTGAGCGTCTCCGGTCTCCGGCAGTCGATCGATCGCGATCTGATCGACCGAATCCTCTCCGAGCCCAGGTACGACATCAGCGATGTAGGCCATGAACGCAGCGTTCGGTCCGACAACGAGCACCCGCCCGAGATCCTCGTGGTTCCTCACGAGGTATACGGCTCTGTGGAGCGCGACCGCCGTCTTGCCCGTGCCGGGGCCTCCCTGCACGACGAGCACGCCTTCGCGAGGCTCCTCGATCAAGCGATACTGGTCGGCGACGATCGTGGCGACCATCGCCTGCATCCGGGGCTCGCGAGCGCGCTCGAGCTCTGCTGCCACGCGATCCAGTGCGTCCCGTCGGGCAGTGGGCGTTCCCGTTGCCGCGTCAGCCGCTTCGCCGAAGACCTCATCGTCGATGCCCAGCAATTGTCGACCGACGACTTCAAAGGTGCGACGTCGCAGGAGGTCATGAGGGTCCTGCTCGTCCGCGGTGTAGAACGCCTTCGCAACGGGCCGGGTGAAGTCCACCACGAGTACCGAGGCGTCGCTCGGGTCTTGCACCGTGCACGGGCCGATGTAGACCGTCTTCTTCCGGCGCTTCTCGAAGTCAAGGCGCCCAAAAATAAGACGCTGATCGTCGACGGCTTCCAGTCTGGACAGCGCATCCATGGCGTTGTTCCGGAGTGCCCTTTGCGCTGCTTGGTCGCCGCCGCCGTTCTGCCGTCCCTCGACGATGCCGCGAAGGTCTGCAAGCTTCGCGTCGTGCGCGTCGCAAGCGTTCTCCAAATACCGCTGCTCGGTTGCATGGTCGGGATGAGGACTGAGCATGGTGTCTTCTCGGCTCCTACGCTATGGCGGGCTCAGGTGCCCACAGGCTCTCCACCTCATGGGCACCGGCAAGTACCGGCACCGACATCGCGCGCTGTCGTACCTCAACCACGTGCGTCCCTCTGGCGGTGGCGAACGAACTCGACGCTTCGATGCGCGAAGTCGTCGCGAGCCCGTTCGTCTAGGACGACGGCGAGCAGAGCCCGCGGGCGCGAACAGGAGACGTAGAGCGCGCGCAGCGTGTCGCGCTCCGAGATTTCTTGGACTCCGACGACAACGGCGGCGAGCGTCTCGAGACCCTTGAACGAAGCGGCGGTCTCGATACGCAGGTTCGGTTCTCTGGGGTCGCCGACCGGCGCGATCGCAGGCCCGTCGTGCGGCCACCGCCGTACGAGACGCTCGACAGTCGCCACGTCTCTCGCGAGCACGACGATGTCCTCGAGACGGATGCCCCGCTTACGCCATGTCTCGACGATGGTGGCTGCCGCCGCTGCCTCGTCCTTACGATCGAGCACGAACCGCAACACGACGTCCGGCCCGCTACGGGCGACCGCTTCGTCAGGCTCAACAGCCGCGAGAAGCGCGGTCGTCTCGCTGATCTCAGGCGTGTTCCGACAGTTCTCGAATAGCTGAAACTGCGTGGTCGCCGCTCCCGCGAGTCGATCGAACTGCATCCTGTCGACCGCCTCGAACAGGTTCTGCTTGTGATCGAGGAAAACGCGCCAACGCCCGTTGCCGAGTCCGTCTTCAAGCAACAGGTCGAGCACATCCAGCGCCGCCTCAAACATCAGGTCCTGTGCTTCATCAAGCACAAGGGCCCCGTAGGCACCGACACGGTCAAGTTCGAGCACCGCCTCCTGTGCCTGCTCCGGCAGGAAGACGCCCAGCACGTCCGCGTCGTCTGCATCCGGAATGAGGCGGCGCCGTCCAGCCGTATCCACTAGCTCGTCGAGGACTTCCCGATACGAACGCACGTCGACCAGCTCGCTATCGACGCGGTGTTGGATGTACTCGGCGAGCGCGTGAGAGCGGCAGCAGAGGAGGACGCGCAGGCCGGAGCGTGCAAAGCGCTCGGCCTCCTCCACCGCAAGCAGGGTCTTGCCGGTGCCGGCTCCACCTCGCACCAGCGCTCGTCGCTGCTCCTGCATCCCGCGGAGGACTCGGCTCTGAGACCGCGTCAACCGGACAAGCTCGGCATCGACCTCGGCAACCCTCGCCCGCAGGGTCGGAACAAGGTCGAAAGACGGCGCGAGGAAGCGCGCAACCGCCGCCCGCTCGGCGCGTGAAAGCTCGTCATGACCGCGGTCGTGGAACGCAAGCCAGTGCGCGGCGACTCGTTCGATGTACCGTCGCATCGGCCGGTCGAGATCGTCATCGTCGTAGACAAGCTCCGGATCGATCCCGGCACCACGAGCGCGGAACCGCACGTCGGGCAGGACCACCCCGTGGCCCACGACGGCGCGGCGGACCGGAGGCACAGCGTCGACGAGTTCCCCGTGGAGGGCCGCTGCCCCTCCACCGGCTTGCTGGAACGGACTCTCCTTCAACCGCTTACCGTTGGTCGACCAGACGCCTGCGTCAGCGGTCACCTGTCCGCCCTTGACCTCGAGGCAAAGAACACCGAACGGGCCCACGACGACGAAGTCGAGCTCGGCCCAGGGCTTCGAGCGATGTGATGCGAGGCCGACCGAGTGAACGGCGATCCAGTCATCAGGAGTCTCGTCCCGCAGTCGGCGATAGACGAGCGCCTCTGCAGCGCTGCCGTTCCTGTCGGACCAGGCGTCCGGGTACATTCGGGCCACGGATCAGATCCCTTCGAAGAATCCGACTTGGCTATCGTCGCGCGTGCCGACCAACGTCGCCCGGTCGAGAAAGCCGTTCATCTCTTCGCAGCTCGTCTCCGGCAGCAGGGCGCAGCTGTGGCAGGCAGCAAGGTTGAGCGAGTCGGCACCGGTGGCCTCGCTCTCGATGCAAACGGGGTCGGACGAGCACCACGCCATACGAGCCACGCCCTCGCGGACGAAGTTTTCCAGCCGGTCTGCCCGTCCCTGGGCGATAAGTCCTCCGAGGCTCCCCGCGGAATCCGTCGTCGCGGTGTACAGCAAGACGCCGAGCGCCCCGTCCTCATGGTAGAGCCGTTCCCGCAGCGAACCGGCCGGGTAGCCCGCGTCGAGAGCCAGTTGCCCGATCAGCGCGTGAGCCAAGGCATGAAGAAGGAGGAACTCCGCCGTGATCGTCCGATCAGGCTCTGTCCCCCATTGCTCGTGGCGCCGTCGGTTCGCCGCGTCGAGCGATTCGGCCCGTGCGACGACCCCGGGCCGGCCCGCCCACTCGGCGACACGGTCGGCATCGAGCCGGAGGAATATTCCCTCGCCCTTCACCTCTATCGCAGGCAACCAATCGACCTCGTCGGTCATCAGGGAGACGACGTTCGCCCCTTCGCCGTCCGGGCCGCGCGGTGGGAGGATCCGCGCAAAACCCGACAGGGCTCGCACCTCACGCAATCGCGTCACGAGTTGCACCTGGGCGAACCATGACTTCAGCGACTCGGGGACTTCCTCGGAGAGCGTGGCGAAATCGATGTCGTCGGGCGTCTCGGGTCGTCCCCGTACGAGAGCGTCGTACTCCTCGGCCCGCAGATTCCGCTCGCCGGTCGGTTCGCCCGCTTCATGCAGCTTGCGTTGATCGAAGATCGCGATAAGCTCATCTAGAGAGAATCCGGTCTTCTCGTCGAGCCGCATGGAGGAAATCACGGGTCCGACCGCAGCGGCTGGGAGGTGGCGTAGCGTCGCCCAATGACTGTCCAACGCCCGTGACGCAGAGCGGGACCATGGCGGTATCGACAAGGCGGAGCGGGTATGCGCGAACCACACGGACGAGGCGCCTCGCTGCAACGCACGCGGCTTGGCGTCGCACGACTCCCGGTCGAAGGTCTTCCAGGGACGTCGACCCTGGCACGAGGTGACGTCCCGCAACGCATTGCGGTCGAAGGCCTCCTCCATCGTGCGCTCCGCCCCGCAGGTGCACCGGACGACGATGCCCTTGAGTGACGCGGTCATGCCGGTCGAGTGCAACGACAACTCGTGTCGATCGGCCGCGCTAGCCGAGCCCCGATGTACCCAGCGCTCGTACGGGAAGTCGTCGATATGCCCGTTCTCGCACGCGACGACGAACCGTGACGGGACAAGAGCAGCTGAACACTCAGGACAGTCACTCAGATCACTGTGGGTAAAGTCCCGATGCCGCGCAAGCCGTCGACACACGGGGCAGGACTGGTAAGTCGGGAAGCGCACGACAGGTACGTCGGGTAGGTCGTCGCTGGACGGCGGTTGAACAAAGCCCCGGATGCGGAGCTCCCGCTCGAGCCGTGGCTCGTGAACGTCGGGTTCAGCGACGACCCACCGCTCGAGCGCGGCCACCATGAACGCCTCGTCACCTACAGGCACAACCGAGCCGACCCCGTACGTCGTGACGAGCTGGCTTCGTCGAACGCTCCCCCTGATCTTCGCCACGGTCAGATCCTCACGAGGTAAAGGTTGCTCTCGCCATCGACGTCTCGCAGCGAACTGGGAGTGGGAAACCCATCGCCCTCCGCTTCGTCGGCCGAGGACAGCAGCGAATTCACGGCATCACGAGGATTGGCGTACACGAGCTGCGGTACCTCGCGGGCGCGAGCGACCCACCGGTCGATGACTGCTTCGAACTCCTGACGGACCGCGTCCCCGACGCCCATCTGTACACGCTCCGCACGTTCCACGACGTGGTCGACGAACGCTCGGAGCGCAGGAAGATGCTCCTCCACATCGCGTGCCGCCGAGTTGTCGCGCAGGGCCGGAACCGCGGTGCGGGCTAGCGCCACAAGGACCGCGTGGAGTGCCCTGTCCCGTGCCCGTGGGCTGAACGGCGTCACGCTCGCCGACTCGACCTGCCGATACAGGGCGGAATGATAGGCGGTGAAACCCTCGTAGTGGGAGCGGTCACGGCTACGGCCTGCGTTGTAGAGCGTGAGAACCACGCCCGGGTGAGTGCGGCCAACCCGGCTCGTCGCCTGGATGTACTCCGCCGTCGCCTGCGGCTGACCCATGACGACCATGAGACCGAGCCGGTCGATATCGACGCCGACGGAGATCATGTTCGTCGCAAGGACGTAGTCGAGGGCCTCCTCGTCCGGATACGCGACTTGAAGCGCCTTCAGATGCTCCGGGATAACCGACGAGGGCTCCCGGCTCGTCAGCTCGATTTGTCGATCAAGCGGACGTGGCGCATCATGGGCCGCGATGAGGCGCATTCGGTCTCGGACGTCGTCGAGAACCTGGATCCTGGCACCGCCGAGCACGCGCAAGCTGTTGAAGTAACCCACCAGAGTCCAGTAAGGGTCCCGATCAACGTCGTCAGCCTCGATGTCCGCAATTCCTTGCAACAACGCGGCGTATGCCCGAATCATCAACGTACTCTGGCTCGTCCCCGGGGCCATTGCGCCCACATAGAGTCGAGTGGCCTTCGAGTCCCGATCGGCGGTAACAGCGAAGAACGAGTCGCCGGCATCAAGGCCCGGCGGAGGAAACTGCCGCATCTCCCGGTCGAACAACGCCCTAGTCTGGTCCGCGGCTCGCCGGATGGTGGCAGTCGAAGCGATGACTTTCGGCCGAACGCCATGATCAGTACACAGCAGATCGATAGCGCTCTCATAAAGGCCTGCTAGCGTTCCGAGCGGCCCCGATATGAGGTGCAACTCGTCCTGAATAACGAGCTCAGGCGGGGGGATTTCCGCCCCGATGCCGAACAATTCGAACGCTCCCTTCACCCATGGCAGCGTCGCGAACTTGTCCGACGTTCCAATGATGAGGGTCGGACGCTCACGATAGAGATCCTCGTCGACGACGTGGATAGGCAGGCCACTCGCGAACCTACACGACTTGTCACGACAGCTGATTACGAGCCTCGGATTACTCTTCGCGATCCAGTACGCCTGATGATCAAGTGGCGTGCCGCACCAAGGACACGCCCGAACCTGGACAGGGTTGCCAGCCTCGACTTCCTGCTTGACGCGAAGACGGTCGAGCGCCGTTCGGGCTTCTTGGACCGTGGACGGCGTCCCGTTCCGACCGATCCACAGCCCGATCGAGATCGGCACATCCCCGAGATCGTCCTCATCCTCGCGAATCGATTCGAGCGCGCACATTACAGCCGCGGCGCGTTCGAACTGCTGAATCGTGAGCAGGCGGAGCGTATAGCGCATGAGGACCGTCACGCCGGCGCCCGCGTCACCGCGACGCAATCGTCGTAGCATCACGGCGATGCCGACGAGTCCGAGATAGGCCTCGGTCTTACCGCCACCCGTCGGGAACCACAGGAGGTCGAGGAGTGCTCGGTCCTCGTGTTCAGGGTCCGCCGTCCCCGCGAGGTTCAGCAGGATGAAGGCGATCTGAAACGGCCTCCATCGACCCTCGGGATGCTCTGGAGCGGGGCCTTGGCGTCCGCCCGAGATCCACGCCGCCCGTGCTCGTTGCAGACCCATCGCCCGATTTGCCAAGCGAAACGCTCGCCACACATCGTCGTCCGCCTCGACGAGTCCGACGCCTTCCCGGATTCGGGATAGTGCCTGGCGGCAGCCCTCGAGGTGCTCACCCGCGATGCCTTGGTGCTCTGCTTGGAGCCCGAAGAGATCCATCTCGCGGTCGGTGATCCATCGCTCGTAGTCATCCGCAAGGCGTCGCAGTGCACCAACCGTTCCGGATCGATCGCTCGACGCGAGGCGGTCCATGCCGAGGCCCACAGCGTCGATGGACGTATTGCTGTCGGTAAGCGGCAACTCGTACGCAGGCACAGGTGAGGTCCGGATGACGCGGGACCGTGTCTGGTCGTCATCGGTCTCCCACTCCACCGATGTGCCGTGCCCCACTGCGAAGTTGCGTACGTTTCGGTACAGGAGCCGGTAGCTCTCGAGATCGACGTCATCGACCGGAAGCACGCGCCCCCGGCGCTCGACGAACGGGGCACCGTCGCCAGCGACCGACATCCGAACCTGGAAATAGGAGCTCGCGTCCTTCTCGAATCGTGGAGCAACCTTCCGGTTAACGAGGACGACTGTGACCGGCGTCCCCACATCTACACCGCCAGCTCGGATCCGGACGTAGAGACCCAATCCGGGTTCGAGAGTCGTTTCATGGTCCGCCGGGACCTCAGTCAAGTCGATCCGGTGCTCGAAGCACAACGGTCGTCGGAGCCACCGTGGGTCGGCGTCGCTTCCTTCCTTCTCGTACCGCCCGGCCTCGACGCGGACCGAAATGCCCGTCACCGCACGGTCGACCGCGAACGTCATGCCCAGGGACGACGGGTATCGGGCGTTTGCGAGACTCACAGGCGGATCGGCGTACGTTGCCTCGTCGTCGTCGTCGTGCTCGTCGAGTTCGTCTTCAGGTCGGACCTCGGCAGCGGTGCGGGGGTAGATCGCGCCAGCGATGTATGTCGCGAACGGTGCGTCCTCAAGAAGCTCGTGCTCGTCCGACGGCCCGACGAGGTCGGCCCTGAGCCGGTCAACAAGCTGGCCGCGGACTGCGTACTTCGAGTCAAAGCCGTGTCCCGTCATGCCTGCTCCCATTCGAACTCCCCAAGCCCGCCGAGGCGTGGTCGGAGCCACAGTCCTGATGACCCGAGTCCCGCGGCACGTCCCGCGTCAGGTGAACCCGCGAGCGTCTCTACGCCGTCGACGCGTAGACCCACGATCCGCGCCGGCGCCCGTGTCCTCGACCGCCTGAGCAGGCTGTCACCGAGAGTCCGCCCCGTGATGCCTAGCGGTCCTGACGGATGGATGACAGCGTAGGTCGGGACTTCACCCGTCCCGAGGTCCTGATCTGCGACACGTTCGAGCACGACCTCGTCCCCCGGCTGAACTTCGTGAACCAGACGATGTTGCACTTCGGGCGGAGCATCGTCGAATCCGACCGCGCCTGCCGGATCCGCTGCGTGGACATCGTCCGCATACACCTCGAGCCCAAAGGTCTGCCAGCGTGCTTTGCCCCGCTTTATGAGCCGCCCACCCACGGATGCATCCCGATACCAACAATTCCGACGTTCCGAGCCGGCCACATGCAAGACCATGCGGCGAGCACGACTTAGCGCGACGAAAAGGACCCGCTGTTCTAGCTCCGCGAGGTCATCGACACTGTCGCGTGCCCAATCCACGATGACGCACTGGTCGAACTCTAGGCCCTTAGCGCGGTGGATCGTAGATACGACGATGTGTTCCTCAGGGTCGTCCGTCATGTCTGCCGGGATCCGGCCTCGACCGATCGCCCGATTGATCTCAACCGCGCGTACCGCCTGCCCGCGAGCCTCACGATCGAGGCGTTGCAACTGTCCCCAAGCAGCGTCCACGTCGGGGCACGGAAGATGACTCTCCGTCAGTGCGTCGAGCCTCTCCGCAAGCTGAGCGCGATCGACTCGCTGAGAGTCCCCCACCACAGCAGCGACCCAGCCGCCCACCGGGCGATCAGCTGCGCGACGCTGGACACGGTGGTATACGCCCGCCTGATGAAGTAGACGCGAGAGTTGCAGAGCCGTGGCGTTGTCGCGACAGAGTATCCCCGTGCGTCCCGGATACCCTCCGACGAGGTCGGGCATCGACTCCAGCACACCAAGCGTGTCGCAGGCCAGATACAAATCGTCGGCCGGGCGATCTGACGGTCCAGCATTCATGAGCCGGCCGCGAACCTCGTCGATTTGCCGTGCGAGATCGACTTCGGCGCGGTGGTTACCGACAAGCGTGATTCGCCGATCGGCAAGCCGATCGAGCTCGTCGAGGAACCGGCCCGAGTCGACATCCTGCTCGTGGTCGTAGATCGCCTGAGCAGGATCACCAAAAGCGGTAAAGCCCCCCTCATGATATTCGAGTAGCGCCTCCACGAATCGTGCGCGCGGCCCCACCAGGTCCTGAACCTCGTCGAGAAGGATGTGACGCAGCGGACCCATCGTCTCGTGCGCAGCGCGGCTCCGCAGGAGCGCAGTCGCCTGCTGAATGCGCGAATCGTACGACCCGTGAACCGCGCCATCGGCATGGCGCGCAAGCAGGCGACCAGCGAACGAGTCGAACGTCTCGGGAACAATGCGACCGACACCGCCAGCCCCGGCTTGGCGGCGACGAAGTTCGACTACCACCGCTCGGGTGAAGCTCAGCACGAGCATTCGGTCAGCCCGGACCTCATCCCGTCGCGCGAGAGTCTCGGCTCGACGCAGCAGCGTCCACGTCTTGCCGGCGCCAGGCCCAGCCTCGACGAACGCCCGAACAGTGGACGGCAGCGCAATGGCCTCGGCTTGCGGGCCAACCGCCATGTCGAGGGCACTCATACGGCGTCACCGCGTCCGGCCCGTGCGTCCCACAGGTGCTCGAATCCGCGGAAGGCCAACTCCTCGCCGAAATTCTTGACCGTGTCCGCGACGTTGACGATGAGGCACTCCTCCGAACCACCGTTCTTCGGCCCACGAAGACCACGTCCAACCATCTGTTGATAGACGTTCGGCGAGTACGTCGGCCGTGCTACGTAGACCGCTCGCACCTTGGGAGCGTCGAAGCCTTCCTGGAACACCGCATAATTCGTCAGGACCCGGATGCGTCCCGCCTTGAACTCCTCGACGTAGTGCCGACGCGCGGCTGCGGGTGTCTGGCCCGAGACGGTCGCCGCCGGAATTCCGCGAGACGTGAGCAGGCCTGCCATCACCCGTGCGTGATCGATCGATGCGCAGAACACCAGCGTCGTCCAGTCTTCAGGCTGGCCCTCGATCGAGCGCACCAGCTCACGGTTGCGAGCCACGTCCCCGGCCAGGCGATCTCCAGCAGACGACGGCAGCAGCCGCGTCTTGCGAAGCTCCTCGAACTCCTCCTCGTTCAGGTCGATGTCGGTGCCGTTAAGCACCCGGTGCTCCGCCCGCGACAGCACGCCCATCTTCTGGAGCGCCTCGTACGGGTCGTCGGTCCCGAAGGCGGCCTGGTCGAGCCGCCGGTCGGCGAACCGGGTCACGAGACGCTTCGTCGCGTCCTCGCTGATGCCCCGGAACGGCGTGGCGGTCAGCCCGATGAGTGGAGCTCTCTCCTTGTGGCGGTCCATCCCCTGCCACTCGAGGAGCCGCGTGTACGCCGGGGCAATAGCAAAATGGGCCTCGTCGATGACGATGCACGAGGCTTTCGCCAACCATGCGTATCGATCGCTGTCGATGACGCTCGCGGTAAGCTTGTCAATCGTCGCGACCACGACATGCGCACCCTCAGCAGGTTCTGCGTCGTTGGAGCGCCAGAGCCGGCTAATGCACAAGCGCCGACCCGGGCCTCGGTCCCTCCACAGCTCGCTCCACGCCTGCACCGCCTGCTCGCAGAGTTCGTCCCGCTGAGCGACCCACAAGATCGGGGAGTCGAGACGGCCCGCTGCGACGGCCTGGATCAGCGCCTCAATCGCCACGCGCGTCTTGCCTGCGCCAGTCGGGAGGGACACGATCCCACGCGGCCGCCCCTTCGCCGGGTCGATCGCAAGCAGATCGTGAATCGCGCGGACCACTGCTTCCTGGTACTCGTGCAGGTCGTTGAGGCCGGGAGGTCCGTCCACTTCGAGCACGGCACTTCGTCGAGCACTAGGGAAGCCAGCAAACGCATCATGGAAACGCAGCCTGCGGACAAACTCGAGTGCCTCCCGCGACGCCGCCCAACGCTGGGGCGGCTGGAACCCGGCCTCTTCGAAGTCCTCCGCGAAGATTCGCAGCGTTTCAACCCCGTGCACCGCCAATGCCAGTCGCGCAAGCCCTTGGTGATCCGGAGTTCCGTCAAGGTCGCGTGCCACGACGAGCAATGAGGCCGGAAGCTCTGAGCGAAGGCGCTCCTCGGACACGATCAGCGAGAGCTTGGTTGCTGCGTCGGGTGCCTCGACAACGCTGCGCAGCCGAGCCCGGATCTCGGCGTCGAGCTTATTCTCGATGATCCTCGCGATACGCGTCCGGTCGAGTTCGAGACCGATCCGCAGCGCGAGCCGCTCGAGGATCTGCTCAAGGCTGAGAGCGTCATCCACATAAGCCACGCCGCCGGCGACGTGAACCTGGGTTGTCTCGGACTCGCGCCCGCCGGCGCCGGCCGTCTCAAGTCGCAACTCACTGCACCGCGCAACGACGAGTCCTGAGTGGGCTTCCGGCAGCATCGGCCGTAGTGCCGGGAACAGGTCCACGAGCGCAATACGCGAACCACTCTCGATGGCGACAACAGACGTCGCGACTTCGTCGTCCCCGCGGAGGACGCCCCACCCCTCGACGAGCGCGTCTACATCGCTTTCGCCGACTTCGAGCACCGCTCGCCCGCCTGCCCGCAACACAGACGCCGTCTTGCGCGAGGCGGTGGCCCTTACAAAGCTGACGTCGACCTCGACCGGTCCGCCGTCTCCCGCGGTCAGCAGTTGCGCTGGCCGCGGCGCACCACGACGCGCTGCTTCAACATAGAAGCGCTGCGCGAGCGTCACGTCGCCCGTTTCGGGGATCAGGGCGTAGGCCTCCCGCCATTGCGCGTCCGAGAGCTCCTCCAGCGCGCGAGGCAATTTCAGCGCCTCGGCAGCAGCCGCAGGGATGTTCGCCACCGGAAGCAGTCGTCGCCACGTTCGAAGCTCCGGACCGACCCAGGAAGTCGAGCCGACCGTCGTCGAACCGGTGTCTTGCAGCCCATGCCGACGGACGATGTCCACCACCGGGTGTTCCACCGTGATCGCCGGATAGCGGTTGTTGGCATAGGTCACTTCGACCGGGGCGAAGTCCCCCTGCGCCTCAAGTAGGGCCTTGGTAAAGCGCACCTTGCCCTGTTCGTCGAGACGGGACAAAGCGGACATCGGCCCCGCTACGTTCCGGGTCGAGATGTCGATGCGGCCAGCGTCGAGCCTACCCTTGGCGCCGACCTTCTCGATATAGATTCGTCTCGTACGCTCCAAGAAGTCGCGCATTGCGGGTTCGCTTCTGGATGCCCCACCTGCAGACGGTGAGGTCACAGCACCAAGTTGCCGCAGCAGATCCAGATGCTGCCCGTGGAACGCTACGTCAATCGTGACCTCGGGCACCACGTCTGGACTTGCGATCGGTCCAGGCAACAGCGTCATCGGCAGGCGAGTGAATTGCCCTGACGTCACCCTGACGCGGATCTGAGACGCTCCGACAGTCGCCTTGTCCAACAGCCGAATCACGTCGTTTGGCGCCATCCGGCTCGCGAATTCCCAGAAGCCGTCCCAGTCCGCGCCGGAAGAGTTCGGTCGAAAGGTCCCCAGGAACCACTCGAACTCAAGCGATGCGTCCACTTGCTGGATCTCGAGTGCCTCAAGCGCCGGCCGAGCCTTCTCGTGTCTCGCCAGTGCGGGGTGCACGAGCCGCACCGCGGACGAGAGCGTTGAACGCTCGGCCGGGAGAACAACGTCCGCCGGGGCTGCTAGCTCGCCGAGGGCATCCACCACGAACGGGGTCGCACGCACGCGATCGAGAAACGCCCGATCCTTCACCGTTTCGGCGGCCACCAGAATTGCGAAGCCTGACGCTTGGAGTGGGGGACCCTCTGCAGGTGGGGCCGGCACGAGTGCCGAAAGCCACTGCCCGACCGTGGCGGTACGCCCGTCGGCCGACGCGTCGATGAAACGCTCGGCACGCGAACGCCTGGTGGTGCTCGCATCGACGCTCGGGTGCGCCCAATCGGTAGGTCGCGTCTTGATCCGCGACCACATCTTCAATGCCTTGTCCGGCAAACCTCCGGGATGCAGAGTCAGACTATCCGGTGGCATCAGTCTCCCGGTCTGATCCGGAATGGACGGATGATGTGCCGCCTGGTCGTTCAGACGCTGCGTGATGAACGCGTCAGCCCAGTTGCGGTCCTCACGTCCACGGGCAGGCATGATGTCCAGCACGCTGCCGGGGTCGTCCCTGACGACGAGAGCTTCGAGATTCTCGAGGACAAGGTCACACGCCCTCTCGAGAATCGCGGTGTTGAACGGACCCTCGATGACTCGTGTTCGGTCGTCGTTGAGCTTCCAAGGCGCGTTCAGGACGCCGGACAGGGTGGTCTCCTCGAGCGTGGGGAAGTAGGCCCACAGTCCGCCCGTGCGTTGGCGCGACTTGACGGGCACCGCCCACTGAAGGTGAATGGTCTGGCGGTCCGCCACCTGGCCGCCGTCGCGAGCGGCCTTGAGCGACGGGCGAAACTCCGTTTCGAACACGCGCCACTCATCGGTCTCTCCACCCTCGCGAAGCAGATGGACGTGGTCGTCGACGCGTTCAAGCGTCACGGACCGGCGCGACCCACGGATTCGATTGTCGAGCACCAATTCTGAGATGTGAGGCGAGAACACGAGGAACTGCGCAGGAAACGTCGCGAGATCAGACTGCAACCAACTGCCGCGACCCGCCGTCAGAGGCAGGCGGACGACGGTGGTCGCCCATTCAGCGAGATCTCGGAGAATCGGATCGCCACTAGTTGCCTCCGCAACGTCCAGGGTCCGCCCGATGCGAAGGATCGGCACTTCGACAACTTCGGGGAGCACTGACCGAATGGAATCCCTGGCGAAATCCGGGTCAAACCCAAGCGACCCCGTCCGCGAATAGATTTCCGGTCGGTCCGTGACCCCGAGGACCGACTTGAATCCGAGACCGAATCGACCGATCTCGGTTCCGTGCTTGGTGCTGCGATTCGCGCTCAGGATCGAGTCCGCACCTTCGAAGGTCAGCGGTTGTCCTTGGTTCGCGCAATAGAGGTGCTCCTCTGTTAGGACGACTTCCACGCGTCCCGGATCGCCGAGCATGACGTCGGCACCGTTCTGCACAAGCTCCCAGACTTGTCGGCGACCGTAGCCGCCGTCCGCATGGTTGCGTTCTGCGTTCGCGTGTTCTTCGACGAGGGCCGGATTCTCGACGTACGCGGCGAGGCAGCGTCTGTTGAACTGTTCGATCCGCGAAGCGAGTCGACCGGTGGGCCCAGTCCAGAGTGCAGGTCCTGCTGGCATCTGAATCATCCTCACCGACTGGCCGATGGATGTCCACCAGAACGAGATCCGGCGCTCCGCGCGCGTATCGTCCGCGCGCACCCGCCCACGACGCACGCCGCGTGACCAAGCCCCCTAGACAACCGACGATGCCGAGCGTGCGTCCAGCGCGTTGGCGACTGGCCAACGCCTGCATGCCCTGGCGATGCCCGCCAGGATCGTTCCTCCACCGGGCCGATGCCCAAGTTCGCTCTCGTCACGCTTCGCTCTCGTCTGCTTCGCACATTCGTCGTGATCAAGGCACTCATGACTCGGTCGCGATGAGATCCGGTTTTCTGACAGCCTTGTCCTCGAGTCGCGAGGCCCTCGTCCCGTCGTCGTCAATCCCGCCGGTATTCACGGGGACCGCAGCCCTTTACGACGTAGAGACAGACCGCATTCCGCCCATGCGCGAGTCAGTTCCTCCGCCTGACAGCCGGGTACCGCGTCAGCCCGCAACGGGCTTAGCCCCACGCAAGCGCGGACGAGATCCGAACGCGATCATGCCGCCGCAGCGATCAGGTCGAACTCGGTCTCGGCGCGGATCTCGTCGGCGACGGACCGGAGGATCCTCGTGACCGCAGCGACCGCCAGCTCGTCCGTGGGTGCCTCGGGCGGGCCGGCGACGAGGACGTCGGAGACCAGCTCGTCCCACGCCACCGGATCACCCATCCAGCGATCCAGCGCGTCCAGATCCGGCGGCACCGAGCCGGCGACCGCGTCGAGCTGGACGGTGGTCAGCACGTGATCCAACGCCTTCGACACGGCGTTGATGCCCTTGGACGACAGCTTCGGTAGGACCCGGATCGCCGCCTGTGCCGCGGCCCGGTGATGCATCGCGTCGAGGCTGAGCCACGTGTTCGCGATGTCCTGCTTGGAGAACGCCGCGACCACGGGGGCGTAGTCGGGGCCGTCCCGGAACAGCTCCGCCGACCACCACAGGCGGCCCAGGGCATGATCCCTCGCACCGCCGACGAAGCGCTTGAGCGGGGGGCCCGACGGAGCGTCGTCGGACGTCGATCGCCTACCCCGGAACCGCCAACGCACGTACCCCGGGACCACCTCGATCGCCACCCACCGCCACAGCCCCTGATCCGAGGCGTCGAACCGATCCAGACGCAGCACCGCATGGAGACGGGGCGCGAGCCACGCGTCCGACGCCACGGGATCCCACTCGAACCTCCGCATCGCCTCGGCGACGAGCGGCTCGAGCAGCTCGATCGCAGGCGGATGCTCGAGGTGCAACGGCTCGCGATACGGCGCGACATCCACGGTCGCGGTCCCCGACCTGAACTCCTCGGAGACCTTCACGGCGACATCCCGACGAAGCGTGAAGCAGGTGTTCACAGGCCATCAACCCCCTGGTAATCGAACGCGCGGGCCAACGTCTTCGCGTGGGCCGACGCCCGGGTGAACTCGTGCGACGCCGACAGGACGCGCGACTGGAGATCTCCAGCGTCCCGATGATCGAGAGGCGGGGTTGTGGCCGCTGCCAAGGCCGCGTCCGAGTCGGACACATCGGGGTACATCCTGGGCAACATCGCTTCGAGCAGGTCGCGCTGCCACGTCTCGGTCGGCCACTGGACAGGGTCGTCCGCATCGGACCGCGCCACGGAGCTGAGCGCGGCGTTCAGGAGCGCGACCATGGCCGGCGTCGCGACGAGGTCGAGCACCGTGTCGCGCGCCGCCCGCTCCACACGGGTACGACCGGTGCGGTCGTCCAACAGTTCGCGCAGCCCGGAGACGCGTTCGTTGAGGTAGATGATCGGGCCATCCACGTTGGCGACGTCGACCCACGACATCTCGTCCTTGAGGCGCGACGGGATCGGTGTCTCCCCCGGAGCGGCGACGGTGAAGTCCCGCCACTTGACCGGGAAGTGCCCGCCTGAGATCCGCGGATCGCGCGGCGGGCGAAGATGGACAGCCACCGGATGGGTCCGACCGATCCACCGGTTTGCGACGTCGTCGACGGTCGCATATAGCGATGCCTGGTCGCGCAGCGTCCTCCGGGTGAGCTCGACGGTCCCCTCCCACGCATGCTCGTTGTCGGCGGAGCGGACGAGCCTCGTCGTCGTCCGGAGATTGGTCGGAGCGCAGTGGACCGTGAGGACCACCTCGGGTTCGTCTGCCGGGAGGAGTCGGATCTCATCGGTCGGGACCTCGGCCACCACCTGCAGACGGACCGTGCTCCATCGCCCCTGGAGACCTGAGAGATCCACGACGCCGTCGCGGTTGAGCAACGGGGCGGGCTCGCCATCGACCTCCGGCTGGTCGAGCCGCAGGATCGGCGCCTCCGCGAGGGTCGGGTACGGGAAGATCGCGGGTCCGGCCATCAGTCCTGCTCCTGCATCGTCCGGAACTTCACCCGGATCGTCGACTGCCGTGCGGGTGCCGGGTGGGTCTCCGGATCCGTGACGCCTCGGAACGCGACCTCGCGCACGCCTGGTCCGATGGCGAGCACGCCGGCGTCGTCGAGAACCTCCGCGTCACCCGACACGACGGCCATCTCGTTCCAGACGACGCGCCCGTTCCCGCCGCTCTCACTCGCGAACGCGACCTCGGGGAGGCCCCGCACTCCTCCGGTCGCCGAGTGCAGGCGGATCCTGCCTTCGATATGCCACGCGTCGTGCTCGTCGACGAACGCGTCTCCCACCAGGACGGTAGGCCCCTGCCGACGCTGCTTCGGCTGCGTGAAGTGGAACCGCTTGGCCAGGTCGCGCGGCCCGTCATCCGTCCGCTCGGGTTCGACAGCCAGCAGGCGCCTGATCTCGAGCCGGATCGCCTTCTCGAACTCCGCAAGCCGTGACTTGGCGCCACGCGAGTACTCGTACCGAAGCTTTGCGGTGTAGGTCCAATCGTCGTGGCTGGGCGGCTCAGCGGCACGGAGGAACTCCTCAGCCCACCGGTCCTCCTCGCCGTCGCCCGTGCCCGCGGCCAAGCCGGCGAGCACGACCGCCTGGAACGCTTGGGCGCCAGGCGCGCTGCGAGCCGCATCCAGCGTCTTCACCACCATCTGTGCACCACGGGTCAACGCCGCTCGTCTCAGGCTGTCAGCCGACGCCTTCTCCTCCTGGGCCGTCGCCCTGCGAACGAGAACGACCGCCTGGTGCTCGAACTCGGGATGTCGATCGACTCCGTGGGTGCGCCGCGGAACCGTGAGCGAGGCCCGGCCGGCGACGACGTCGCCACCCGCGACGAGCTCCTCAGCGGCCTCCCCGCTTCTATGGGCCCGCAACGCTCGCACCAGGGGCCCTGCATGGATGCCGGCGCTCGGGTCCACCCGCCAGGCGCATCGAGGCGCAGGTAGGTCACCGATCGTGCTCGTCTCGACCACTTCCACGTCCACTTCGAGGTCACCGGCCTCGATCCCCGGCCAGAAGTGCCGCTCGACCTCGGCCACGATGTGCTCCGCGATCGCCTCGGGATCGCGATCCGACTCCGCGTCCCGGTCCAAGTCCTTCAGCCCGACCACCGCGATCGTCGTTCCCGAGTCCTCGGCGGCCCGCTCCATGTGGAGGCCGCCGAGCAGCGGGTCCCCGTCCGGCTGCGCCCAATACGACTCCGGCATCTCCTCCTCGGGCTCCAGCCCGAGCCACATCGGACCCCAGTACGCCGATCCGTCGACCAACGTGTGGTAGACGAGCTCGGCCCGGGCGAAGAACCGCCCGAAGGTCCGGCCCGTCGCCGGTTCCGGTTCGGCGAGAACGCTCGAGAACAACACGCACCCCAAGGCGGATGCCGCGTACTGCATCGCCTTCCCCAGACCGTAGGACCCACCGGCCGAAGCGTTCTGCTTCTCCGAGTAGAGGTTGTCGCGGGTCAAAGCCGCGAAGTTGCCTTGCCCACGTTCCGGTCCCACCAGGCCGTGGGTGCCGTAGTCGGAGATCTGGAGGATCCGCAGATCGTCACCCGCGACGACGTCCAGCGCCTCGCGGAGTCGTCCCGCGACCTGCTGATCGCCCGCCTGGTCGACGCACGCCTCGACGTGCGGACGCATCTGCTCCCACCGCATGGCCTCGAGGTACGCGTCCTTGGCCGCCGACCGCAGCACAAGAAGGCGGAAGCGCACCCGTACCGGCTCGTCCGTCCCGACCCGGCGCGCATCGACCGAGTTCTGAATCGACTCCCGCACGAGGTTGCCGAACTCGGGCGAGATCGTGAACTGGTTCGCGTTGCCCCCGTCACGCCCACCGTCCTTGGGGGCCGGTCTCGGTGCCCAGTGCACGTCCTCGTGGGAGTGGTGCCTTGTCGGTGAGGATGTGGATGCCATGACGTCGTGCGAAACCGGAGTGAGCGGCTCGTCCTATGAGTCGATCGGAGCCGTGGCCATCTGACACGAGCGAGATCGGCGGATGTCGTACGGCGTCGACAAGCGAGGCGAGCGCTACGGTCAGCCTCGAATGAACCCGTCCATGTCCCGTCGCGACGTCGGCTCCCTCAACGCTTCGTCCCCCTTCCTCCACCTCCCCCGCTCCGCCTGGCTGGCCTCCAACCGGTCCGCGTTCGCGATCCCCGACGGGTACCCCGTCACCACCGGGCATGCGCTCGTGGTGACGCACCGGCCGATCCGGGACTGGTGGGAGGCGACGGCGGAGGAGCGGGCCGACGTGTTGGCGCTCGTCGACGAGGTTCGGGCGCTCCTGGACGCCGAGCACGCACCCGACGGGTACAACGTCGGCTTCAACGCGGGGGCCGCTGCCGGTCAGACCGTCGACCACCTGCACGTCCACGTCATCCCACGGTACGACGGCGACGTCGCCGACCCGCGCGGCGGGGTGCGGCACGTCATCCCCGGCAAGGGGAACTACCTGGCGTAGGCCCTGGGCTCCGGGAGGACAGGCACGCCGCCCACCCGACCCGTCGCACGCCCGCCCGTCGCACCGCGGCCGGGACCGCGCATCACGGCGCCCCGTCCGTCACCCCCACCCGCCCCACCAACGCCTCCAGCGTCTCCCCCAGCCCGGCGTCGATCTTCACCGTCACGTCGTCGTCGGCGCGGGTCGGGCCGCGGGTGATGAGGGCGATCGGGGTGCCGTTGGCGCGGGCGCGACGGACGAACCGGTAGCCGGAGAACACCTGCAGGGACGACCCCAGGACGAGCAGGGCGGACGCGCGATCGGTCAGGTCCATGCACCGGGCCACCCGCGGCTTGGGGACCGATCCGCCGAAGAACACGACGTCGGGCATGAGCGTGTCGTGACCACACCCCTCGCACAGCGGCACGACGAACCGCTCGACGTCCAGGTCGTGCAACGACACGTCGCCGTCCGGACGGATCCCGCCGTCGGTCACGACGAACGACGGGTTGTCGCGGCGCATCCGCTCGTCCAGCGCGTCGCGTCGTGACCGGGCGTCGCAGGTCAGGCACAGCACGTCCGCGAGCGCCCCGTGCAGCTCGATCACGTCACGGGTGCCGGCGCGCTGGTGCAGGCCGTCGACGTTCTGCGTGATCACCGACCCGACCCGGCCCGCGCGCTGCAGCCGGGTGAGCGCCAGGTGCCCGGCGTTCGGTCGCACCGACGCCATCCGTTGCCACCCGACGAACGACCGTGCCCAGTAGCGCCGGCGTGCGTCCGACGACCCGACGAACTCGTCGTGCTGCATCGGTCGCACGCGCCGCAGGCCGTCCGGTCCGCGGTAGTCCGGGATCCCCGACTCGGTCGAGATCCCCGCCCCCGTCAGCACCAGCACGTCCCCGGCGGCCAACAGCCCCGCCACCGTGTCGAGCGCGCGTTCCCGGACGGGCATCGAAGGGAGTGTGGCGGGTGGGGGGCGAGAACGTCAGGTCGGACCCGCGTCGTCGGTCGTCTCCTCCGTCGCCGCCTCCGCCGCTGCCAGCACACCCCGACCAGCGGCTGCCGTCGGCCCGCGAGCACCCGTGGCCCGGCGGCGACCTCGTCGTCGAGATCGCTTCGCCGCCGGCGGCGCGCTACTGCGCCGCCGCGAACTCCTCGGGGCCGGCCTCGACCGCGGCGGGGTCCATCCACATGACCTCCCACAGGTGACCGTCCGGATCCTGGAACGACCGGCCGTACATGAACCCGTGATCCTGCGCCGGACCGGCCGGCGCGCCGCCCGCAGCGAGCGCCCGGTCGGCGAACGCGTCGACGTCCTCGCGCGACTCCGCCGACAGGCACAGGATCGCCTCGGTGGCGACGTGCGAGTCGACGAGCTCCTTGTCGGTGAACCGGCGGATGCTCTCGTTCGTCTGCAGCATGACGTAGCCCATGTCGCTCACCACCATGCAGGCGCACTCGTCGTTGGTGAAGCTCGGGTTGAACTCCATCCCCAGCGCGGTGAAGAACGCCATCGACCGGTCCAGGTCGGACACGGTGACGTTGACGAAGATCATGCGGGGCGTGGCCATGGTGGGCTCCTCGGGAAGCGGGTTTCGCGGTCATGCCCTGAGACGCGGGCCGACGTCGGAAGTCATCGGTCGGGCGCGACGGGGCACGTCGACGCTCGGCGCGGGTGTCGGTCCGGCCGGGTCGCGGCGATGCGCGTCGCACGGTTCGGATCGGCGAGCATCCCCCCGGACGCGTCAGATCCCCACCGCTCGGACCGTCCTCTCCCTGCACGCCCCACCCCGCGACCCGGAGGTCCTCCCCGCATGGCTCCACTCACCGACCGCTTCGACCGCGCCCTGCTGTACGCGTCGGCGCACCACCGCGACGACGTCCGCAAGGGCACCGGCATCCCGTACCTGTCGCACCTGCTGGCGGTCGCCGGGCTCGTCATGGAGATGGAGGCCGGTGAGGACGAGGCGATCGCGGCGCTCCTGCACGACGTCGTCGAGGACGGCGGCGGACTGCAGGCGCTCGAGGAGATCCGCGAGACGTGGGGCGACGACGTCGCCCGGATCGTGCTGGCCAACAGCGACTCGACGGTGAAGGACGCCCCCAAGGCCCCGTGGCGCGAGCGCAAGGTCGCCTACCTCGACGCGATCGCCCACAAGGCCCCCGACGAGCTGCGCGTGTCGCTCGCCGACAAGCTCCACAACGCCCGCAGCATCGCCCGCGACCACGCCGTCCTGGGCGACGCCCTGTGGTCGCGGTTCACCACCGGCAGCGCCGACGACCAGCGCTGGTACTACGGTGCCCTGCTCACCGCGTTCCGCGCCCGCGCCGACGAGCTGGGCGCCGGCGCCGCCCCGGTGCTCGACGCACTCGAGCGCACGATCGCCGAGTTCGGGGCGTAGGCGGGCGTGTAGGGGAGGCCGCCGGGCGGGGCGCGGCGGGGCGCGGCCCGGGGTGGCGGCACTACAGGACGCCCCGCGTCCTCAACCGCCGCCACCACCCCACCCCGCGACCGTGGACCGGCCCGGCTCCACCAACGCGATGAACGCCGACAGCTCGGCCACGCCGTGCGGGGTGGTCGGCAGATGCTCGGTGAGCGCCGGGGAGTGGACCAGGTAGGCGGCCCACTTGGCGCGCGAGATCGCGACGTTCAGGCGGTTGCGCATGATGAGGAACCCCAGGCCGCGTGGCACGTCGGCCGGCGACGACGCCGCCAGGGTGACGATCGCGACCGCCGCCTCCTGGCCCTGGAACCCGTCGACGGTGCCGACCCGCACGTCGCCCAGCCCCGCCGCGGTCAACGCGTCGTGGACCGCCTGGCGCTGCGCGTTGTACGGGGTGATGACGATGAGGTCTCCCGCGCCCAGCGGCCGCGACTCGTCGCCCTCCGTCCAGCGGCGGTCGATCACTTCACGGACGATCCTCACCACCGTCGCCGCCTCCTCCGGCGACTCCTGCGCGTTGCCGCGGTGCTCCACCGGGACCGGGTGCAGCCCGGGGTCGATCCCCTCGAGCGTCCGGACCGGGGCGTCCGGGTGCGACGCCAGCCGTCCCTCGTATGACAGGCGCGACACCGGAGCCGCGACCTCGGCGCGCATCCGGCGGCTGCGGGCGAGGAAGTAGCCCAGATCGGCCGGGAGGACGTCGTGGCCTTCGGCGATCCAGCCGAGCGCGGACCGGTCGACCGGCGCGGGGTGCGATCCCTGACTCACCTGCGGCAGCTGCTGCGGATCACCGAGCAGCAGCAGGTTGCGCGCGCCGACGGCCGCCGCGGCGGTCGACGCCAACGAGAACTGTCCCGCCTCGTCGATCACCAGCAGGTCGAGCGACCCGCGCGGCACCCGCTCGTCGTTGGCGAACGTCCACGCGGTGCCACCGAGCGCGAACCCGATGCGCTCACGCTCATGCGCGAACGCCGCCTGCCCGCCCTTCCTCAGGACGGTGAACGCCGTGCCGTCCGGCGACGCGCCGCCCTTGGGCTCCTTGCCGACCAGGTCCACGTCGAGCCCGGCGTCGCCGACGACGGCCTTCAGCAGGTTCTCGACGACGTTGTGCGACTGCGCGACGACGCCGATCCGCCACCGGTGGTCGCGCACGAGCCTCGCGATGACGTGCGCGCCCAGGTACGTCTTGCCGGTCCCGGGCGGGCCCTGCACCGCGACGTACGACCCGTCCAGGTCGAGCAGCGACGCGACGACCGCGCCGACGTGGTCGTCGTCGGCGACCGGCGCGAGCGTCCCCGAGCGGGTGCGCGGCGGACGGCGACGCAGGATGTCGGTGACCGGATCCTCGGGCCAGCCGGGCCGGGCGTCGACGATCGTCTGCGCCCACTCGGCGATCGCGGCCGGCTGCGGCGCGGCGCGTGGCGGCATGCCGGGCGCCAGCGCCACCGGCAGCGTCCGGTACCCCTCGGTGGCCCCGGGGGGCTGGGCCTCCTCGACGGCGAGGCTGCCGTCGTCGCCACGCTCCAGCACCGTGACGGGGCACGCCACGCGTGACCCGGGATCGATCCCCGCGTCGACGAACGGCGCCGGCTGGTCGTACAGCGCGAACATCGCGGTGCCCGCGTTGACCCGGCTGCCGGGGGCGAGCGTGCCGTGCAACCGCACGACGCGGCGGTCCTTGCGCTGCCGCCCCTCGCGGTACCAGTCGCGCTCCACCCGCGATCGGTCACCGTCGACGACGAGCACGTCGCGGACGTCGGCCCACTCGTCGATCGGCTGCGCCAGCCGCGAGAAGTGCCCCCACCAGAACGTCTTGCGCTCGCGCCGGTGGTAGTCGATCGCCGCGGCGGCCAGGGCGGCGGCGGTGCGGTCGGCCGCGTCGGTGGCGGCGCGTGGCCCGTCGGACGCGACGGGCGGGCCGTCTGTGGTGGAGCCGGGAGCGCCGGTGGCCGCCACTCCGAGGTCCGGCGAAGCGTCCGCGTCGTCCCGACCGGCGAGCGCCAGCAGATCGTCGCGCAACGGCGACGGCTCCTCGGCGTCGCGCGGGTCGTCGATCCGGGCGTCGGCGTCCGATCCCACGGCCACCCCGAGCCGCTCGGCGTGGCCGACGAGCCAGTCCCGCAGCCGCAGCGTCGACACGCAGTCGTAGCGGTTGTAGTCGACGATCTCCGCGAGCTTGGCCTCGCCCTCGTCGACCCGGCCGGTGGCGATGAGGTCGCGGGCCGCGGCGTACTCGGTGATCGACGCGGCGGCCGTGGTGACCTCGGCGGTGCGCAGCTCGTCACCCATGTACAGCGGCTCGAGCTTCTTGATCGAGTACGACGGCGACCCGACGCGCATGACCTTGCGCACCAGCGGATACAGATCGACGAGCACGTGCTCGCGCAGCAACCGGTCGACCTCGTCCTCGCCCTCCCCGTGCCGGGCCGCGATCGACGACAGGTGCGTGCGCTCGTACGACGCGTAGTGGTAGATCCGCATCCCGGGATGCCGCGCCCGCCGCTCGGCGACGAAGTCGAGGAACCCGCGCAGCGCCCGGCGCTCCTCGGCGAAGCTGTCGGCCCGCCACGAGGTGAACGCCTCGTCGACGTCGACGAGGCCGAAGAGGTAGTCCAGGCCCCACCGACCGTCGCCCTCGTCGTGGAGCGGGTCGCCCTCGAAGTCGAAGAAGACGTCGCCGGGATCAGGGACCGGCAGGGTCGTCAGGGCGTTGGCGTCGACGATCTCGATCGGCGGCGGGCCGGCGCCGTCAGCGCGCAGCTGCAGCCGGGCCTGGATCCGCAGCCGGTCGAGGGCCGCGACGCCGACGCCGTCGACCGGCCCGTCCGACGCGGCCAGCTCGTCGATCGTCGTGATGCCCGCCGCGGCGAGCCGGTCGCGTTGGGTGATGCGCAGCCCGGCGACCTGCAGCACGTCGCGGTGCTCGGCGATCGCGGCGGTGCACGCCTCGCACTGCCCGCACGCGAAGAGGTCCGGGGCGCCCCAACCGACCGGTGCGGTGCGCGCCCGGCCGGCGTCGACGAGCGCCCGCATCCGCGCCCACCGCTTGCGGTACACCGGCCGGATGTCGTCGACGCGGTGGGTACTGACGGTGCCGTCGCCGAGCAGCAGCTCGACGGTGTCGTCGACCGGCACCCCGAGCGCCTCGAGCCGGTCGACGTACGCGGCGAGCTGCAGCAGCGCGACGACCTTGGCGTGCCGGGCGAGCTTCGTGTCCTGCACCCGGTAGCGCCCGTCGGGACGGCGGACGATGAAGTCCGCGTAGCCGACGAACGCGTCGTCCGGATCGTCGACGAAGAACGCGGCCTGGAAGACGACCGGCGCCCCGGCGGCGAACGCGTCCCTCGTGCGCCGGAGCGCGTCCTCCATCGCCGCCGCGTCCCCGTGCGCGGGCCGGTCGATCTCCACCACCCCGTCCCCGTGCACGTCGCGGTACCGCTGCAGCACCCGCGCCTCGTGCACGTCCCCGAGCTCGGACGCCCGCACCAACATCTCGTCGGGCTCCTCGTCGAGCTCGTCGGCCCGCCCGAGCAGGACGTCGACCCGCCGCGCGAACCCGTACTCGCACTGCGACGCGACGCTCAGGTCGCTGGCGCTCGTGACGACGAGGTCGATGCCGCTGGCGGGGTCTGATTGCAGGTACACGGTGGTCGGGTCCTCGGGGGTCGGTCGGGGTCGACGCTACGGGGAAGGTCGGTCGACCGGGCGAAGATCTGACGAACGTGATCCGTCTGGCAGGGGGTGGAGCCGGTTCAGGACCACCCGCGTCCTCAACCCCCTCCACCCCCGGCGGCCGGCCACCGACGCCACCGGGGTGGAGCCGGTTCAGGACCACCCGCGTCCTCAACCCCCTCCACCCCCGGCGGCCGGCCACCGACGCCACCGGGGTGGAGC
>Ga0172382_10000390_pt1 | contig 82182 bp, 92 predicted proteins | sample Leawel138RmetaG_FD_122245 | JGI IMG/M metagenome (GOLD analysis project Ga0172382, IMG submission 122245) | Leachate microbial communities from a municipal landfill in Southern Ontario, Canada - Leachate well 138R metaG | ecosystem: Engineered > Solid waste > Landfill > Unclassified | place...
AAATCAACTAATTTTTTAATTTCTTTTTCAGTTGCATATTTTTTCATTTGTACAATCATAAAAAAGTCGCTCCTCAACTACTTGTTTTATCAAATAAACTTTCGTTTATTTTATCACATTAAAACACTTAATACAATTTAAAACTAATTACTCTTTTTGAACTGCTTTGTCTTTTTGTAGACTGTCTCTAATCTCTCTTAAAAGTAAAATCTCTTCGCTCACTTCTAGGATTGTTTCTTCAGTTTCTTTTTCTTCAGCTTCTGTTAACTCTTCGCCAGCACGGATTTTTCTTAAAAGTTCCTTTCTCTTTTCTTCACGGAGTTTTTGGAATCTTACTGCTAATCTAACAATAATAAATAATGTTAAACCAATAATTAAAAAATCAATGATGTTTTGAAGAAATCTTCCCCAGTACATTAAAACTGCACCATCAGATAATACTAAATTACCAGCACCATCAACCGCTGCCGTTCCTCTTAAAACCCAATATTGACTTGACACATCTCCTTGATATGCAAGACCAATTACAGGCATTAGAATGTCGTTAACTAAACTTTTAACAATCGCATTGAAAGCTGCACCAATAATCATACCAACAGCTAAATCCAAAACATTTCCTCTCATAATAAACGCTTTAAAATCTTTAAAAAACATTCTCATTTTCTTGCTTCCTTCCCTTCTACTATCTTTATTATTTCTTCTATTTTATTAATAGTCGTCGTATCTAATTTTTCTAGTTTGTTTTTTGACTGATGACCATTAAGAAATAAAACCGGAACAAACCCTAAACTCTTCGCGAGATTATAATCAGCGTCTGTATCTCCAACTAACAAACACTCACTATTTTCAATCTTGTTTTCTAAAATATAACTCTTCGCCACATCTCTTTTTCCAACCGCTAAAACATTATCTGTACCAAGTATTTCAGTAAAGTATTTATCAATCTTAAAATGCCTTAACTGTTCTTTTAAATTATCGGTTTGTGAAGCGGATAAACAGATATTGCTGACTCCCATTTCTTTTAGTGTTTTAAGCGTCTTTTCAACACCTTCATAGAGCGATTGTTCGAGACTTAATGGTTGATATTTTCTAATAAAATAATCGCCCATTTCTTCAAATGTTTGATGCTTAAATTCAATCCCTGCTTTTTTATAATATTCTTTAATCGGAAAACCAAACACATCTAAATATTTTTCATAACTTATCTCTTCTTTATTTTCCATTTTTAAAAGTTCATTTAATAGTTCCCAACAAAGAATTCTATCATCTAAAATGGTCCCATTAAAGTCCCAAAAAACATATTTAATCATTATAACCTCACTTATGATATGGATGATTTTCCATTATTTTAAACGCACGATAAATTTGTTCAACTAATATTAATCTCATCAATTGATGTGGAAAAGTGAATTTAGAAAAAGAAAGTTTCTCATCAGCAGCATTTAACAAGTCTTTATGAATGCCATATGATCCACCAATAATAAATACTATATCTTTCTTACTTGTTGTAATTAAGTTTTCTAAATGGCTTGCAAACTTAATTGAATCAAATTCTTTTCCTTTTCTATCTAGACAAATTACATAACTATCTTTAGGTATCTTCTTTATTATATTATCTTTTTCTCTTACCATACCTTCTTTGACCGGCTCATCTTTTACCTCATGTATTATAAAAGGGTATGGAAGCTGTTTAATATAATTATCAATTTCTTCAAGATAACTTTTATTTTTAACTTTACCAACTGCAATTATATATATTTTCATAACTCTATTACCTCTAACGGTTCATCTGGCTTAGCTTCAATAAATGTTACATTAGAAAAATCTACTTTTTGCGCTTTTAAAACTTCAATATATGTTTTTTCTATATGCTCACTCGTATTACACTCTTCACTCACATGAGCGTGGATTAAGTGCGTTGTCTCTTTACCGATAAGTTTTGAAAAATAATAAGCCGCATCATAATTAGATAAATGCCCTTTTTCATTTAATATTCTATTAATTAAATAATAAGGTCTAGTAGAATTCGTTAATAAATATGGGTCATGATTAGTTTCTAAATAATATAAGGTTGCGTTTTCTATTCTTTCTAAAACTCCTTTACTTAAATAACCTGTATCAGTTATATAAACAATTTTAGATTTAGCATTAGAAAATAAAAAACCTAACGGCTCACGTGCATCATGAGATAAAGGTAGTGGTAAAACATTCAAATCTTCTATTATAAACTCTTCAAATGCGCCTATCACATTAACTTCATCATCAGATAGTTGTAGTGCTTCTTTCGTTCCTAATGACATATGAAGTTTAGGACTTATATATCTCATTAACACCTTTAAACCCTTAACATGATCACTATGTTCATGTGTAATAAAAATATCTGTAACATGTTTTATATTTACGCCTATATCTTTTAATGCTTTTTTAATTTTTGTATAACTGATTCCTGCATCAATTAAAATCTTTTTATTGCCCGTCTCTAAATAACTTACATTTCCTTTAGAACTAGATGCAATTACATAAAATTTCATAAAACCACCTATAAATATTCTAACATATTACTTATTGTTTTGATAAAGATTAAGAAATTTGGTATCATATAGTTTGGATGAAGTTTTAAAATTCATCTAGAAAAGTAGAAAGAAAGCGTTGCATTCATATTATAACTATGTTATATTATAAATGCTGTAATTTTTTTATCAAGGAGTGAAAAAGGTGAAAACAAAATATTTATTGAAGAAAGTTGTAGCTCTTATTATTGTACTAATAGCAGGATTTGCATTAGCAGCTTGTAAGGGTAGCACGAAAAAAATTCCTTATGGATCTTTAGATGAGACTGTATATCTATCAGGCGATGGTTATAAGATCACTAAAAAAGAGCTATACAAGGAAATGAGAACAAACGAAATAAGCGTTCTCGAAAAAATGATTTATCGCCTAATTTTGGCTGATGAAATTGAAACAATTAACGAAAACAAAGCTAACTATAAAGATGATTTTGTTGATATCGTTAATGATAAAATCTTTTTTGAAGATGATATCGATAAATTAAAAGAAATGAAAGACGAAGACATCAACAAACTTGTTGCGAAATTCGTTGACTTATTGTACTTAGAAGGAGTAGTTATTAACCCAACTGATGTTGATACGGTTAATTTTACTGAACATAGTCAAGTAATTCTTGATTTCTATATTATCGATGTTGCGAAAAAGATTCATGCTCAAAAATTATTGGATGAAGAAATTTTAGATGAAAAATCAGATTATTATATTGATGTTAAAGATGCTCTTCAAAACTACTACAAAAATGAAGTAGAAAAGAAATATCCTTTAAGTTCAATTAATATTCGCTTTACTAATAGTTATGAAGCAAACCAAACATTAAGACATTTTAACTTAAAATCATATCGTTCAAAATGGTATTTAGTTCCAAACCCAAGAGTTGATGTTGTTGAAGGTTATGCAAGAGATGTTTTAGTAGAACTTGACTTAGAAGATAAAAATGGTAGTTTATCAGAATCTGAACACCAAGAATACTATGACAAGTATGTTGTAAACCCAACTAGAGAACCAGTTGAACACGCTGATGTTTCATTAACACTTGATGAAGTACTTGTTAAATTCTTTGAAATTTATAACTTCGTTTATCCTTATAAAGCAGAAGTTGATACTAATTTATACTCAACAGTTGAAGATGTGTTAAATGCTCCTGAATTAGTTAATGATGATGAAGAAAATTTAGGTCAATTTACAAAACTTTATGATGATTATCCAAGTGCTCAAAGTTCATTAAGAACATATATCTATGACACTTTAAGCACAGAGGAAGATGGTACAAGATATACTGCTTCTCCTCGTAACTATGGAAACTATTATTTCCTTTCATTTAAACTTAAGGATCATAACGAAGATATCAAAGCATATTTAAACGAAGATGATGAGTTGATTATTTATACAGATGAAACTGAAGAAACTTTAACTGACTATGCTCAAGAATATTATGATGAAATCGCAAAATCAAAATTATCAAGCACTTATATTTCAACTAAATTTAAAGATTTATTAAAAGAAGCTAAAATTGTTGTTTATGATGAGGTTCTTTATTTACACCTTAAACGTGAAGAAGTTCCTGCAACTTTAAGTAAGAAAAATAGTAATACTGTAGTTGTAAAAGTTGATGATAAAGAAATTTTAGTTGATGACTTATACGAAGAGTTAGAAGCTAAGATTGGCCCAAACATCGCTATGGATATGGCAGTTAGACAGATTCTACTTAATAGTGATTATATGGAAAAAATCACTGATGAAATGAAGAAAGAATATAAAGATAACGTTGAGAACGTCATTAGAGAATTTAGCCAAAACGGTTATGAACAAAGCGGTATGCCTGCAAGTATGGGTAGAAAAAACTTCTTACGTTTGTCATTCAATAGCGAAACTATCGAGGAAGCAGTTGAAAGAGTTTATATTAGAAACGAACTAGAACGTTTATTCTATATGGATTATGAAAGATTTTATGGAGATGTTGCTTATGAAAAATTTGCCGCAGTGGCTAATAGATTAAGAAATCAATTCTTCACAATCTCTTCTTCTCACTTATTAATCTATGTTGATATGGATGAAGATGATGAACCAGATAATCCTGAAGATTTCTTTAAAACATTAACAGAAGTTCAAATCGCAACTTATAAAGAAATGGTTGTTGAATTAATGCAACTAATCCACGATAGAGCTAGTAAGCATTCAAGCTTCGCGGCAGGATTAAGAAGCGTTGTAAGTGACTTCAATGATTCTACTAAGTTTAGAACTGACTTATGCGATGCTGATGAAAACATCGAATATAGACCAGAATGCACATGGGCAAAATATAAGCGTTATGGATTCTTCTTAAAATTTGAAGACTTAGGTGATATTAACCATACAGCTAACTATCCTGATAGTGACAGTGGCTGGGATAAAGATTTCTTCGCTCGCTTACACCACTTACACGGAGAAATTAAAGCGGAATATTATGATGTTGATAAAAAATTCCCAACACAATTATTAGATGATAAACCACTTAGTTATGATGGTGACGAAGAAAACTTAGGCGTATTAGAAACATCCTTCGGATGGCACTTAATCTTAGTTACAGGTGGAGATGTTGCGCAGAGCGCTAAGTTCACTTATGAAGATGATACTTATATTGATAGTGAAGATGAAGAGAGCTTAAAGATCTTTGAAGAAATTAAGGTTAAAGACCGAGAAGGTAACGAAGTTATCTTAGATGCTTATAGCGCTGATGATGACATCTCAGTTAACCAAGCAAGAATATTCATGTATGAATCTACTACAGATCGTGGTGTTGTATCACTCCCTAACGATGTACTATCTGCATTAAACAATTATTTAACACCTATTAAAACTAAGTATGAAAGTAATTACACTAAGATGTTCTTACTATATAAATTACTTAAAGAAACAAACTATACTTACGCAAACCCACAATCAACTGTTAAATTAGACGGTGTATTAGATGTCAACATGAGACAATTCTTAGAATATAACGAAGACAACGAATTATTCTTAGAAATTTACGCAGATTGGTTTGACCTATTTGGTTAATAATAATTGATAATAATAAAAAACTTGGAACGCAAATTCCAAGTTTTTTTATTTTTATTTTACTTAATTTTATTTTTATAAAACTTCATTCTGTCTGCTACACTAATATTACCAGTAAACTCGCCTTCTTTTATTTCTTTTAACTCTTCACCGATGACCGCAAATTTTGAATCTATTGTATCAATGTACCAAACGAGAAGTGCTTCTGCTGTTTGAGGTCTTCTTGCTGAACCAAAATTAGGTAGTCCGTGATGGCTTAATAATATATGATTAAGCATTAATACTTCTTCGCTATCTTCATAGCCAAGTCGCGCGGCTTCTACTACTAACTCTTGACTAATCATTACTAAATGACCAATTAATTGACCTTCTACTGAATATTCTTCCGCTTCAAAACCACCAAGTTCAACTACTTTACATAAATCATGTAAAATAATTCCTGCATAAACTAAATCTTTATTGATAAAATCATAAACTTCTAATATCCCTTCGGCAATTCTTAACATCGTTTTCGTGTGATGGCTTAATCCACCTATATATGCATGATGAAACCTTACTGCTGCAGGATATATGTAAAAGTTCTTTTGATAACGATTATAAAGATTAGTTGTTATTTCTTTAATTATTTTGTTTTCGATTTGGTTTAAATACGATTCTATTTTCTTTTTAATATCTTTAACTGGTAGTTCAGAAAAATTATAATAATTTCTCAGTTTTTCTTTAATCTCTAAAAAATCATCAATACTTTCAATTAAATCCTGAAAGTCATTTAAAATATATTGAGTCTTATTATTATGATTAAGAGTTTCTTCTACCTCAAAAAGATAAACTTTGTTTATTTTAATTTCTGCGGCTTGTTCTTTTGTCAGTTTAATATTGTATTTTGTACCATCTGCAGTACTAATATTACAATTAAAAAAGTCTTCGCCAATATTCATATTTTCTACTTTACCTTCTAGTTTCATTTCCTTACTCCTTTAAAAATATATATGTTCCAGGTTTTTCTACATAAAGTTCATGTTCAGTTGATTCAACTATCTTATAACCATCAAAAATAAGTTTATAGTCTCTTTCAACTGTTAACAATTCTTTTACATAATCGTTTTTAAAAAACAACCTAATTTCTTTATTTAAATCACTTAAAATAAATTGACTTGTTTTCTCATATGCATGTGTATCAACTATTTTTATTTGTTTTCTAATTCTTGCGTTAGTATCTAATCTAAAGACTTTATATGTCTTTCTTAAAGTAATTAAATCTTTTGTTGTATTAACTAAATCTTGATGTTTGTCTCTTAACTCCCAGTCAATCTCATTAATTGAGTCTGGATGACGGTATGAGTTTTCAACTCCTTGTTTAGTTCTTAAAAACTCTTGACCTGCGTGGATAAACGGCATGCCTTGTGAAAGTATCACAACTCCCATCGCTAGTCTTGCATAATCTTTAATCTGTTCTTCTGTTAAATCTTTATTTAATAATTTAATTCTATCATAAAATGTATGATTATCGTGACACTCAACATAGTTCAACGATTGAGTTGGACTAGATAATAAATATTTATCCAATGAACTACCTGTATATAAATAATATAAATCGCTTCTCTTAACTTGCCCGCCCATCGCATAACCTAAAATATTATTAAATGTACCACCTTTAATTAACTCTCTAAATCTATCATTAAAGAAGGCAATGTTAGGCATAAATCTTGAATTAGTCATATTAGCGCGATGGCTTTTTGGAATATTGCTTGGCATATTCCAACCTTCACCATAAATTAAAACATCAGGGTCAATAGCTTTCGCTTCAGTAACAACTTTATTCATCGTTTCTATATCAATTAATCCCATTAAATCAAATCTAAAGGCTGAGATGTTATATGTTTCCATCCAATGTTTGACTGAATTAACAATAAATCTATGTATTTTCCCTCTTTCAGTTGCAACATCATTATTACAACCGCTAATAGTAGTTCGCATACCACTTTCATCATATCTAAAAGTATAGCCTGGCACGAAAGCTTCCATAGAAAATGTTTTGACATTATAAACATGGTTATAAACAACATCCATGCTCACTCTCATTCCTTTTGAGTGAATATAATCAATTAATTCAATTAACTCATTAATTCTCTTATATGGATCATCTGGATCAGTCGCAAATGAACCTTCAACAACATTATATTGACTTGGGTTATAACCCCAGTTATATCTTTTAAATTGATCTTTTTCATCAACACCTTCAAAATCATAAATTGGTAATAACTGAATATGGGTTACACCAAGTGAAGCAATATAATTAATTCCTTCATTTTTATGATTTTCTAATAAACCTTTAAACTTACCCTTATTAACTGCTTTAGATGTTTTAGAACTAGTTAAATCTCTAATTGAGGCTTCATAAATAATTGCATCCACTGACTTACCGCTAAACTCTGGTTTTGGATGTTTAAACTTTCTAAACTTCTTCTTATCTACAACATAGTTATATTCGCCATTTGCAGTTGAAGCAATCGCGTAAGGATCTGTAGTAGTTTTAAACGATTCATTAACTCTAACTCGATAACGATACTTAACGCCTTCTAAGTCTTCATAAACAACTGCTTGCCAATTACCAGTAGTTAAATAGTGTAAATCAATAAACTCACGACTTCCATCTTTTTTTACTAACTCTAATTCTATTTCTTTCGCAACAGGACTCCAAACCTTAAACTTCGTTTTTTCTTTTGAATAAACAAAACCATAATCGTTCCCATCACTAACATACATCATATCAAATAGTTCAGTCCTAACAACTTTACCTATCCTTAAAAACGAGCGATTATCATCCTCATCCACTACAACATAAGATTCATTTAACAAAATAGTATCATCAATACCACATTGGTATTTAGTTTCATTGCCAAGCGGAATTATAGCATAGATAATAAGTTCAGTAGTAAAATTTTCCGCCTCTAAATGAAACCTTTTATGGTCTTTATATATACTATTTGGGACGATTAAAGTTATTTCATTAAAACCATCTAAATATGAATAAAAATCATTCTTCATTTAAATATGCCTCACAATATTTTAATAAGCTTTTCTTATCGTTTTTAAGTTCTCCGTTTAAAACTTTAAATGCCAATTCATTTAAAATTTTATTGAGCCATGCTCCTCGCTTTTTATCCGTTAATTTTAATATATCATTACCTCTAACTTTTAAATCAGTTAAACTTCTTAAAGGCATAGTTTCAAATTTATAACGGATATCTTTTATTTTATTATCAGTTTCACCTAAATAATATAAAACTAGATTGGCTAACACATTAATTTCTATACCATAATCATATAATGTAAAATAATTAAATTCTTTCCCTTTTTCTAATAATTCTAAAACTTTTTGATATTTATTTTTATCAATGTTAGAAAACTTCCACTTTGTATCTACTTTACCATTTAAATAGAAACATAAACTATAAAATACTTCAACAGAAATATTTTGATTAATATTTTTGTAGATAAACTCTATCCCCTTTTCTAAACCTGGTAAGTATTTATATAAATCACTTCTGTATAAACTCTTGATAGCTTCATTTTGATGTTTACCAGTTAATGCTTTTTGCATTTCTGTCATTACTCTTTCGTTTGGTAAGAGTTTAATTTTACTTGCGTTTTCTTTAATCGCTTCTAAAGTTTCTTTTTCAATTTCAAAACCTAACTTTGACTCAAAATAAATCGCTCTTAACATCCTTAAAGCGTCTTCGTTAAATCTTTCATTTGGATTACCGATCGCTCTAATAACTTTATTGTTTAAATCTTCCATTCCACCAACATAATCATAGACTTTATAATTTTCATCCATCAATAAACCATTAACAGTAAAGTCTCTTCTTTTAACATCTATAGTTTCTAAGTTTGTCAGTTCTACTTCATCTGGTCTTCTAAAATCTGAATAATTTCCATCAAGTCTAAAAGTTGTCACTTCGATTTTATTATGTTCGTGGACAACGGTGACTGTTCCATATTTTAATCCTGTTGGAACTGCTTTATTAAATAGACGCATCACTTCATTTGGTGTAGCATCTGTAGTTATATCAATATCGTTAACTTCTTCCTTCAGCAAATAATCTCTTACACAACCACCGACAAAAAAAGCTTTAAATCCGTTGTGTTTAAGTTTTCTTACTACAAATTTGCCATTATCAATTGATTTCACATCATCACCAAGATTAATTATAACATGTATTGTTTGATATATTCAAACAAACTAAACAATTTCTACTAATTTTAAGCTTATGAGAAATAATCTTTTAAAGACATGTTATAATAATTACGGTGATAAGATGAAACAGGTTAAAGAACATGTTGTCGTAGAAATCGAAATAAGAAAATCAAAATTTATTGCCAATTTAATCCCCGTTCGTTCTGTTACAGATGCGGAAAATGAACTTGCGTTAATCAAAAAGAAACATTATGATGCAACGCATAATTGTTATGCATATGTCGTTAACGAGCAAAACAATCAAAAGATGAGTGATGATGGAGAACCTTCAAGAACTGCAGGTTTTCCAATTTTAGATACTTTATTAAACAACAACTTAGACAATGTTTTATGTGTTGTAACACGCTACTTTGGTGGTATTAAGTTAGGAAAAGGCGGATTAATTAGAGCCTATAAAAACACAACTTTAGAGGCAATAAAAAAGGCTTCTTTCTATAAAGAGGAAGCCAAACAAGTATATGAAACAATAGTCCCATATACAATCTATGATACTTTTTCTCACTTCATCAAAGATAAAGCGATAGTCTTAAAAGAAGACTTTGCGGTTAATGTAACCATTGAGTTTTACTTATTAGATATCGAAATTTCTGAATTAGAAAATCAATTCAATGGACAATTAGAGTTTGCTAAAAAAGAAATTATTAAAGCTCAAACGCCCTTAGAATAAGTAAATATATTCTTTCAAAAACTGAACCAAAAACATGGCCACCTAAAAGCGCTAATAAAGTGTACGCACTTCTTATTTGCCAAACGTGGCCTTTTTTAAATATTTTTTCAATCTCAGTTGATTGAAGAGTTTTGAAAGTCCAAATAAAACCAATTAACAAACCACCAAAATAAAAATAGTCGTTCATTATTTTGTTCCGAATAAACGGTCTCCGCAATCTCCTAATCCAGGTACGATATAAGCATCCTCGTTTAAGTGACTATCCATAGCTGCTAAATAAATAGCAACATCAGGATGATCAGTAGCAAGTCTTTTAACTCCTTCTGGACAACCAACGATACCGATAAATCTAATGTCAGTTACTCCTTTTTCTTTGAGCATTGAAATTGTAACACTTGCTGAACCACCTGTCGCTAACATTGGATCCACTACTAAAACCACTGCTTCAGTAATGTTAGGAGGTAGTTTACAAAAATACCAAACTGGTTCAAATGTTTTTTCATCTCGGTAAAGTCCAACATGACCAATTTTTGCTTGTGGAATTATCGTATGAATTCCTTCAACCATTCCAAGACCTGCTCTTAAGATTGGAACAATAACTACTGGTTTTTCTAAAACATAACAAGTCGTCTTTTCCATCGGTGTTTCCACCTCAACCGGAACACTCTTGAAGTTCTTGGAAAGCTCATAGGTAAGCAACATTCCTATCTCGCAAACACTTTCTCTAAACTCTTTTGGCCCGGTGTTTTTGTTTCTGATGATTGCCATTTTATGGTCAATCAAAGGATGATCTAATACTTTTAAATAGCCCATTATTTCACCTCATATTCATTTATTTTGTCTATTCTTTTTTGATGTCTTTTTTCAAATTTTGTTTGTCTATAAACTTCTAAATATTTAATTGCATCTTCAAGTTTAGTTGTTCTTCCACCAAAACTTATAACATTTGCGTCGTTATGTTTTTTGGCTAACTCAGCAGTCTCTAAACTATAAATTAAAGCTGCTCTAATACCTTTAACTTTATTTGCTGCAATTGAAATACCAATACCTGTTCCGCAAATAACTATACCTAGTTCATATCCGCCCTTAATAAACTCTTCGGCAAGTTTAATTCCATAGTCTGGATAATCAACAGATTCTTCGTTATTTGTTCCTAAATCTTTGTAGGCAATTTGATTTTCATTAAAATATTTTATAAGTCCTTCTTTTAATTTAAAACCTGCATGATCTGATGCTATAACTATCATTAACTTCACATCCTTTAATCTTTGTTTAAAACTTCTTCTATTTCTTCTTTTGTAATTGTTCCTTCTCTTAAAATTTTAACTTCATTATTTGTTAAGTCAACAGTTGTTGATGCAATATTTAAATATACGCTTTTTTCATCGTGATAAATATAGTCAACTTTATTACTAAAAAGTTTTTTTATTTCATCATAATTAGTTAACTCTTTTTCTCCGCTAATATTTACCGATGTTGTTACGAGTGGTCCGTTTTGTCTAATTAATCTAACTACTCCTGGATGGTCTGGTATTCTTACACCGATAGTTTTATTTCCTGTCTTCTCGTAATATTTCAAAGATGAAGGAAGAATTATCGTCAGTGGTCCTGGCCAAAAAGCATGAGCTAACTTTAATGCTCTTGCATCTAAAACTGCTAAATCATTAACAGTAACTAAAATATCACATAGGACTGGTAACTTTTTTTCAACTGGCCTGTTTTTTATTTTAAATATTTTCCCAACCGCTTCATCATCATAAAGCCTACAGCCTATTCCAAAAACTGTATCTGTTGGAAAAATAACTACTGACCCTTCACTTAAAAAACCTTGTTGTAAACTATAATTTTCCATCTATTTCCCCTACTTCAATAAATGTAATTCTATCATATCCGCTTAAATCTTGATAGAGCGTTACTTTCGCATTTGGATAAACGCCTAATATAATTTTTTCTAATTCCTTAGCGGTATCATAAGCGTGTTCAAACGCAATCACACCATTTTCTTTTAAATAATCTCTAGACTCACTAATTATTCTTCTATAAAAGTTAAGTCCATCGGCACCACCATATAAAGAAACTTTTGGTTCATGTTTAACTGTTTTGCCGATATAACCATAATCTACAATATAAGGTGGATTAGAAACTATAACATCATATTTTTCACCTTTAACAGGTTCATATAAATCTCCTAATTTAAACTTAACATTAGCGCTTAGTTTTTGATTATTTTCTTTAGCAACTTCTAATGCTTCATTACTAATATCTACTGCTGTAACTGAAACATTATCTAACTCTTTATCTAATGTTATGGCTATACAACCTGAACCTGTACCTATATCTAAAACATCTATTTTTCTATCACCAAAATTATCTTCAATATAATAAATTACTCTTTCTACTAATTCTTCTGTTTCTCTTCTAGGAATTAAGACACTTTCATTTACTTTAAAATCATATCCGAAAAAATTTTGTATTCCTGTTATATATTGAAAAGGCATTTCTTCTTCTACATACTTTCTAATTGCTTCATTATACTTTTTAATAACTTCTTGGCTTGCTTCTTTATTTAAATTAGCGTAAATGTTTGCGAGTTCTTCTTCTGTGTAATGAATTAATAATAACTTTGCGACAACTTCTTCTAATTTCGCTTTTTTAATTTTTTTAATTGCTTCATCTAATAATTGTTTATAAGTCATTATTAATTCCCTGATTTTTGCAATAATCTTTTTTGATCTTCATTAATTAGTGGTTCAATAACTAAATCAAGTTTACCATCCATAATCGCATCTAGTCTTTGAATAGTTAAATTGATTCTATGATCAGAAACTCTATTTTGCGGATAGTTGTATGTTCTGATTTTTTCACTTCTTTTACCTCTCCCAACCATCGCTAAACGTTCTTCGCCTAGTTTTTCATCTAACTCTGACTGAAGCTTATCATAAACTCTTGCCGCAAGTATTTTATACGCTTTTTCTTTGTTGCCGTGTTGACTTTTACCTTCTTGACAACTAACTACTATTCCTGTAGGTAAATGCGTTAGTCTTACAGCTGATGCTGTAGTGTTAACTGATTGACCACCTGGACCACTAGAGAAAAACACATCAACTTTAATATCATTCCATGACAACTCTATATCAAGTTCTTCAACCTCTGGCATCACAATTACAGTCGCAGTTGAAGTATGGATTCTACCTTGCGATTCTGTTAAAGGCACTCTTTGAACTCTATGAACGCCAGCTTCATATTTTAATTTTGAGTATGCCCCTTCTCCGTTTACTAAAAACTCAACCGAAGTAAACCCACCCATAGTACCTTCTTGCACGTTTAAAAGTTCTACTGTCCAACCATTAGATTCAGCATAACGTGTATACATTCTAAACAAATCGCCAGCAAAAATATTCGCTTCATCTCCACCTGTTGCCCCTTTAATTTCAAAAATAACGTTTTTATCATCATGAGGATCAGTTGGTAACAATAATATCTTTAATTCTTCTACCATCGGCTCAACTGTTTCTTTCAAATCTTCATATTCCGCTTGAGCCATCGCTTGAATATCTTTATCTTTATCATCCATTAAAACTTCTAATTCATCTAGCGTTTTTAAAGTTTCTTTATATTTTTTATACAATAAAACAGGCTTTTCTAAGCCTTTTTGTTCTTTTAAAAGTTTTGTCATCTCTTTGATATCGCTAATTATTTCTTGTTGTGTTAAGAGATTTGTTATTTCATTGTATCTGTCTTGCATTAATTGTAATCTATCAAACATTAATATCTCACTTCCTACATCTTAATTATTTTAACATAGATTAAGTCTCATTTCCACATATGATTACATTGATTTTCTCTCCCAAAGTTTATTATTAACTAAAGTTAACATGCAAATTATTTGCTTTAATGTGTAAAAAATAACACCTTTTTATCTTTTTTTAAATATTGAGCAAACAAATTGAATATATCTATAATTTTTGTTATTATATAGGTGAATTACAAAGGGAGGTAAAAATTATGAAATTACAAAACAAATTAAACGAAGCCGTTGGAAACTTAATTTTATTTTATGTAAAGTTACATAACTATCATTGGTTTGTAAAAGGCAATCAATTTTATCGTCTACATAACCTATTTGAACAAATGTATGATGAAATCACTGAAACTTATGATGTAATAGCTGAAAGAATGCTAATGTTAAATATGAAGCCTGTTGCTACTTTAAAAGATTCACTAGCTGTTGCTACTTTAAAAGAAGCTACTGGAAATGAAACTACTAAAGAAATGATTCAACAAGTTTTAAATGATTATAAACAATTAGATGCTAGTTTTAAAGAATTGCTAGTTCTTGCTGAAGAAGCAAACGATGATGTAACACAAGACATTATGACATCTAATCGTGCAGTTTTCCAAAAGCACATTTGGATGTTAAATGCACTATTAAAATAAAAACCTTAATTTTCCTAAATAAAAGCTAATTCGCATGGAATTAGCTTTTCTTTTTATTGTGCTTCTCGTTCGTCTCTTTCTTTTAATGGATAAAATCTTGAATGTTCTTTTTGGAATCTTAACATAAATGAGCCAGTTGCACCTTGACGGTTTTTCGCTACAATAATTTCAATGTTATCACTTTCTTTGTCTGGTTCATACATAAACATTACGATATCCGCATCTTGTTCAATTGCACCTGATTCTCTTAAGTCTGCTAATCTTGGTGCTCGATCATCTTTTTCAACGTTTCTAGATAATTGCGATAACGCTAATACTGGAACTTCAAGTTCTCTAGCCATTAATTTTAACCCTCTAGAAATTTCTGCAACATTTTCTTGTCTATTTCTACGTGAACTCCCTGATTCTTGAATTAATTGTAAATAGTCTATTACGACGAAATCTAATCTGTTTTCTTGTTTAAGTTTACGACATTTAGCTCTTAAATCTTGAACTCTAATACCCGCTGTATCATCAAAATAAATATTTAATGACTTTAATACTGCCATCGCTGCATTAATATCACTCCAGTCGTTGGCTGTTAATCTACCATTACGAATACTCTTATTGTCAACTAAACTTTCATAAGATAACATTCTGCTTCCTAATTGTTCATTAGACATTTCTAGTGAGAATAATGCCACGCACGCATTACCTTCTTTATTATTTTTAGCTGCTTGAATTGCTAGGTTCATTGCTAAAGCAGATTTACCAACAGATGGTCTAGCTGCTAAAATTATTAATTCTTGTTTTTGAAATCCGCTTGTAAGGAAATTTAAACGTCCTATTCCTGTATTTAAACCTGTTACATCGCCTTCACTACGTTTAACTTCCGCTTTTGATTTAACAGTATCTAAAACTTCATTAATTGTAATAAACTCGCCTGCTCTTCTTCTTTTAATCAGTTTAAATATTTTCTCTTCTGCTTCATCAACATATTCAGTTGCCGTAAGTTCTGAATCAAACCCACGCGCATGAATATCACCGCTTAATTCAATCATAGCGCGTTTTAAAGAATAATCCTTAACTATTTCAATATAAGATTCTAAATTGGCTAGAGTCGGCGTAAAATCAATTAATTCAGCTAAATAGTTACCGCCAACTTTACTCATCATGTTTATTTGAGCTAATTCAGTTGATACTGTAGTTAAATCGATTTTTTCGTTTTTCTCTAATAGTCTCGTAAGCGCATAAAAAACACTTCGGTTTCTTTCCTCATAGAAATCTTCAACACTAAGTTCATCTGCAATTGTTGCGAGAGTTTCAGGTGATAAAAAGATTGCACCTAAAACAGATTTTTCAGCCTCAATATTATGGGGCATTGTTTTTGTATCTTTCACAATTTCCCTCCTACTGTTCTAACACGTTAATCTCAAATGTCGCTTTAATATCCTTTGTTAAATTGACTTTTGCTGTATAAATACCAATTGAGTTAATTTCGCTTGTGAACTCTAATTTTTTACGATCAAACTCAATGCCATTTTGCTCTTTAAAGGCATCGGCAACCATTTTTGGTGTAACACTACCAAATAGTTTTCCATCTTCACCCATCTTAATAAAGATATTAACACTTTTAGACTCAATTTCTTCTTTTAACTTTTTCATTAAGGCAATATGTTGTCGTTCTTTTTCAATTTCTAGTTTGCGCTTCTCTTCCAATTCTTTTAAGTTTTCTGCATTTGCTTCAATTGCAGTCTTACTAGAAATTAAATATCTTGCATAACCCATTGGCACGTCAATGATTTCATCTTTTTTACCTTTACCTTTTAAGTCTTCTAATAAAATAACTTTCATGCTTTCTCCTCCTTCGGCAGTATCACGTAAAATTATCGCTTTTAACTGTGCGTATACTTCTTCAACCGTACGATTTTTTATTTGAACTGCGGCGCTGTTTAAATGTCCGCCTCCACCCATCTCTTCTAAAATAATTTGCACATTTATCTGACCAACACTTCTCGCACTAACTCCAACTGTGTTTTCATCAACATAAGCAATTGTAAAGCCTGCGTTTATACCATCAATTTCAATTATTTTTTCGCTTGCTTTCGCAATTAAAATTCTACTGCGGCTCTTTCTTGTATTATCAACAATTGCCGCATAACCAGCAGTTATTTTCGTTAGTTTACCAAACATATCATCAATTGTTTGGAGATCTTCTTTTGGTAATCTTAACCACGCTTTAACTTTAGATGTAGATGCTTCGTGTTCTCTTAAAAATGCTGCCGCACTAAATGTTCTTGTTCCAGCGCGATAAGAAAAGTCGTTTGTATCAACAACAATCCCGCCATACATAATTGTTGCTTCAATTGGTAGTAAATCAATATCTTCATTATAAAACTGAATCATTTCTGCAACTAACTCTACACTACTTGAAGCATATGGTTCAACATATGAAAAGTCAGCTGGAAACGTTTCTTCACCATGTCTATGGTGATCAATAACAGCTATTCTCGTTGCCTTACTATAAACCTCTGGTGAGGCAACAATTTTTGGTGATTGTGTATCTACTACTACAACTAAAGATTCCTCATCAATCATCTTTAATGCTTCTGCTGTATCAATGATTGATCTATATGTTTTTGGCGCTTCTTTTTCTAAATCTTTTACTATTTTCTTAACAGTATCGTCCATCTCCGCTTCATCGCCGACAATACGGCAAGGAATATCACTAGATTCAACTGCTTTTAAAACACCAATCATCGCACCTAATGCATCAATATCAAAACTCTTATGACCCATAACTAAAACATTTTTTGATTTTTCAACTAAATCTTTAAAGTGTTGAGTTCTTAGTCTTGCTGTAACTCTACTACTCTTTTCACTCGCATCTGTCTTACCACCAAAATAGGCAATCGCCTGGTTTTGAATATTAACAACAGCTTGATCTCCTCCTCGCTTTTCAGCAAGTTCAATTGCGTTTTGAGCTAATTGTTCTAACTCTTCATAACTAACATCCCACGATGCAATACCGATAGAGACAGAAATTCTAACTTGGTGTCTCATCGAAATATTTTTAATTTTATTTAAAACATCAAACTTAGTTTCCAAAATTTTTTCTAATTCTTCATATGTTAACATGAAAAACATTTTATCATCCGTAAACATTCTTAAAAAACCACCATGTTCATAAATCCAATCATTTATTACAGCTAAGTATTCGCCTTTAATATTGTTTTTCTCATAAACATCAAAGTTTTGAAGCGCTTCTTCAATATTATCAATATGAACAATACCTAACGCTGGTTGACGGTTTATATAACGATCTTTAAGTTCTTCTCTTTCTGTTACATCAAATAAATATACAACAAAGTTTTCTTCGTTATGATACATATCATACTTACGTCCAAACAAACTAACAGTTGATTTTAATTCTTCGCTCTTAATTAAAGGAATAATGTCAGGATGAAGTTCATTTAAGTGTTTGTCTGCTAATGCCTTATCTTTAAATATCGTTTCTAAATAAGGGTTATTCCAAGTTACTTTATATGTTTCTTCATCATATAAAAGAATACCTATTGGAAGTTTATAAAACGCCTCATCCCCTATCTTATTAACATAGTAAGATAAGTTGCTCCAAACAGATAGCCTATTTTCTAAAACTTTAATTTTTTCTTGACTATCATAATTAATAATTACGATTATCATCGCCATTAATGCCAATATTACTATAACGAGCAGTAAGTGATAAAGCGATAACTGTTCAATGAAAAGAAGACCGTTTATTGCACCATAAACGAGTACTATTATAAAGACACCTAAAGTTGTAAAAAAGGCAATCATTCTTCTCATTTTCTTCACCTACTTACAATTATAACATGTTTAAAGTAAAACTTTATCAACTAAATAATGTTATTTAAAAGAAAAGTGATTGTAAGATTTATCAATCACTTTTTTTTATTATCAATCATTAACAAATGGTAATAATGCCATGTGTCTTGCGTTTTTAATAGCTACCGCAAGTTTTCTTTGCCACTTTGCGCTTGTACCTGTAACTCTTCTAGGTAAAATTTTTCCGCGATCAGATATAAATCTTTTTAATAAATCAACGTCTTTGAAATCTATATGTGTGATTTTATTATCAGTAAAGTAACAACTCTTTTTTCTTCTAAATCTTCTTTGCATTTTTCTACTCCTTTTTAAAATGGTAAATCATCATCGCTAGCTATATCCAAAGCTGATTCGTATAACTCATCATCTTCTTCAAAACCTTGATCATACTCATATCCTTCACGAGCACTTTTCGGTTCTAAAAATATAACTTGATCTGCGATAACTTCAACGGCTGTTCTTTTTTCGCCTTGTGGGGTTTCATAATTTCTGCTTTGGATTCTTCCATCAACTCCGATTAAAGAACCTTTGCCAACGTATTTAGCCATGTTTTCTGCTTGGCCACGCCACACAACACATCTAATGAAATCTGCATCTCTTTCGCCTTGTTCATTTACATAATTACGATTAACGGCGAGTGAAAAACTCATAACCGCAACTCCAGCAGTTGTGTATGCTAATTCTAAATCATGAGTAATTCTTCCTACTAATACGACTCTATTCATCATGAATACTCCCCCTTATCTTTCGTCTTTTAATACGATGAAACGAATAACATCTTCAGTAATTCTTGCAATTCTATTGAACTCAGCAACTGCTTCATTAGTTGCTTCTACAGACTGCCAGATATAGTAACCTTTTCTGTAGTGTTGGATTTCATAAGCTAGTTCTTTTAAACCCATTTCTTTGTGTTCAAGAATAGTTGAATCAAAGTCTGTAATTGTTTTGCTTAGTCTCTCAATAACATTGTTAAGTCTTTCCGATTCAACATCAGGTTTAACAATATACATTATTTCGTACTTTTTCATTTTTATTCCTCCTTCTGGTCTATTTGGTCATATTAATATAATATGACAAGGATAGTTCTTAATAACTACGCTTTGTTATTATAACATAAAGAATAGTAATATACAATTCTTTTTTCCCGCATTAATTGTTTAACATTCTTTTAATGTTTTGTATATTAAATTCCAAACTTCTTTTACTACTTCATTTATAATTTTCTTTCTTGTTTTTTCTTTGATAATTAACTTATAAGTGTTGATGTTTCCTTTAACAATAATTCCTACATAAACATCACCAACATTTGTATCACCTAAAACTGTTGGCCCAGCGTTTCCGCTAGTCGCTACACTAATATCAGCATTAGCCAGTTTTTGTGCATTTAAAGCCATTATCCTAACAACCTCAGCAGAAACAACTCCGTGTTTTTCAAGCGTTTCTTCGCTCACATTTAATAGTTTGGTCTTCATTTTATTTGAGTATGTAACCAGACCCAAACTAAACACTTCTGATGCACCTTCATTACCAACAAACTCGCTTGCTAACTTGCCACCAGTAATTGATTCTGCAAAAGAAATTGTCATTTTTTTCTCTTTTAATAAGTTTAAAACGTCTTTAGAATTCATCTTTTCTTTCTTTGTGTATCATTAAGTTTTTTAAGACTGGATATATTTCATGTGATAAGCGTAAAATAACTCCAGACTTTAACTTTAATACAACTATACAACTTTCAACATAATTAGATGTTTGATTAAAGAAATATTTAATATATTTAGCTAATCTTACTTGCTTAATTGGTTTTTCTTCAGGAATATTATTAGATGTTATGTAGAAGTTTTCTACATCTTCTAACCTTACCATTATTTGTGAGTGTTCACTTACTTCTTTATTAATTACTCTTAAGTAACTATCTTCTTTATTTGCATTAAATAGTTTTGGCATTTTATATTCAGTATTTTTAAAAGGGTCAGACATAAAGAGAAAATGATAACCATCAGTTAAAACATAAATCTTTTTCGTGCTTAATGGCTTTATATACGGACTTACATGTTGATCTATATAATATAAATCTAAGTCTTTATAATCTTTAAATCTAATCTCATAATATTTATTAACAGTATCCAAATATTTTTTAATTCTTATAACTTTTGGGACAATCATTAACATTCCCATAAGTAAAAGTAAAACACCAGCAAGAATAAATGCTAAACTTGCTCCTATTGGTGGATATCCACCAATAAACCCAACATACAGCAATAAAATTACTGCAACAGCAATTATGACATAAATAGTCATTCTAAGTAAAGACGGAATTAACATTAAAGATCTCGCTAATCTTTTTTCTTGTTGTTCTGTTAACTCCTGGCCTGTTTCAATTTTTAATAATAAACTATTAAATAACATTTACTCTTACACCTCAACATATCTATTTTACCATAAAACATTAACTTTTTCGCTTCATTTTTGAAAATAGACGGTATGTATTTTCTCTCATAATATTAACTAGTTCTTTTTCGTTAATATTTTTAACTTCTGCTAGTTTTAACATTGTATATTTTACATAAGCAGGTTCATTTCTTTTGCCTCGATAAGGCATCGGCGCCAAATAAGGCGCATCGGTCTCAATTAATAATCTATCTATCGGTATCATTTTAGCAATATCTCTGACTACTTCTGCGCTTTTAAATGTCACTATACCACCAACGCTTATATAAAAGCCTAAATCGATAAACTTACTAACCAGTTCAGGATGTTCGCTATAACAATGCATAACACCTTTTACACCTTTATAATCTTTTAATATATCATAAATAACTTCTGCTGAGTTTCTTGAGTGAACAATAATAGGTAGATCAAGTTCCATTGCTAACTTTATTTGTTTAATAAAGTATTTTTTTTGAATTTCTAAAGTTTCTTTGTTTCTATATAAATCTATCCCAATCTCCCCGATTGCGATAACTTTTTTATGATTGGCTTGTTCTCTTAACAAGTTTAAATCTAACTTTTCTCTTGTTGCCTCATTTGGATGAATACCTACAGTTGCATAAACATTTTCATATTTTTCGGCAATCTTAATCGCTCTTATATTATGAGTATTTGTCATTCCAACAGAAATGATATCATTAACACCAAATTCTTTAGCCTTTTTAATGATATTATCTAAATCTTCATATAAAACTTTTTCAGTCAAATGAGCGTGTGTATCAATCATTATTCTTCTTCCTTTTTCAAGTAGTAAGTATATTTTATCATAAAATGATAAGAAAAAAACCATATCCGCTAAGATATGGTTTTTAATTAATTTTAATATTAAGCTAAAATCTTAGTAACTGAACCTGCTCCTACAGTTTTTCCACCTTCACGAATTGAGAATTTAGTTCCTTCTTCAATTGCGATTGGGCTAATTAATTCAACTACCATTGCTGTATTATCGCCAGGCATAATCATTTCAACGCCTGCTGGTAATTGAATAATACCTGTAACGTCTGTTGTACGGAAATAAAACTGAGGTCTATAGTTTGCGAAGAATGGAGTGTGTCTTCCACCTTCTTCTTTACTTAAAACGTAAACTTGAGCTTCAAACTTTTTATGCGGTTTAACTGAACCTGGTTTAGCTAATACTTGACCACGTTCAACTTCAGTTCTTGATACTCCTCTTAAAAGTGCACCAATGTTGTCTCCTGCTTCAGCTCTGTCTAGTAATTTTCTAAACATTTCTACTCCAGTAACAACTGTTTGACGAGTTGGTCTTAAACCGACAATTTCAACTGGTTCGTTAACTTTAACTGTTCCACGTTCAACTCTACCTGTAGCAACTGTACCACGACCAGTAATCGTAAATACGTCCTCAACTGGCATTAAGAATGGTTTATCAGTATCTCTTAACGGAGTGTCAATGTAGTCATCAACAGCTTTCATTAATTCTAAAATCTTTTCTTGTGCAGCTTCATCACCATCTAAAGCTTTTAAAGCTGATCCTGCAATAATCGGAATTTCATCGCCAGGGAAGTCATATTCGCTTAATAATTCTCTAACTTCCATTTCAACTAACTCGATTAACTCTTCGTCATCTACTAAGTCTGCTTTGTTTAAGAATACAACTAACTTAGGTACGCCAACTTGACGTGCTAATAAGATGTGTTCTCTTGTTTGAGGCATTGGGCCATCAGCTGCAGAAACTACTAAGATACCGCCGTCCATTTGTGCAGCACCAGTAATCATGTTTTTAACATAGTCTGCGTGTCCTGGGCAGTCAACGTGTGCGTAGTGACGCGTTTCTGTTTCATATTCAACGTGCGATGTGCTAATTGTAATTCCTCTTTCTCTTTCTTCGGGTGCTTTATCAATAGACGCATAGTCTTTAAATTCTGCAAATCCTTTTTTAGCTAATACAACTGTAATCGCCGCTGTTAAAGTTGTTTTACCGTGGTCTACGTGACCGATTGTACCAACGTTTACGTGTGGTTTCGTTCTTTCAAATTTTTGTTTTGCCATTATACTTTCTCCTTACTATTTATATATTTTAATATAGTTAATTGTAAATTAACTTTTTAACTAATTATAATTTTAACCTATCATCGCTGCTTTTGCAAGTTTTTAACCGTTTCTCTTTGTTATTATCTCATCAGCGATCTCTTTAGGTGCTTTTTCATATCTATCAAATTGCATTACAAATGTTGCTCTTCCTTGTGTTACGCTTCTTAACGCTGTTGCATAACCAAATAATTCTGCCAGTGGGACAAACGCTGATACGCTTATTAAATTCGCACCTTTCATCTCTTGGCTTTCTAATCTTCCTCTTCTTGAGGTAATATCACCAATTACGTTTCCTACATAATCATTTGGTGTAGTAACATCCAACTTCATTATAGGTTCTAATAATGTTGGAGCACATAACTCTCTTGTTTTTCTAAGAGCGTCGCTAGCTGCTATTCTAAACGCTAACTCACTTGAATCAACTTCATGATATGAACCATCATATAAAGTTGCTTTAATGTCCATCACTGGATAACCAGCAACTATTCCTGTTTCCAAGGCTTCTTCTAAGCCTTTTTCAATCGATTTTATATATTCTTTAGGAATAACTCCACCGACTATTTTATCAACGAATTTAAAGCCTCCACCTGGGTTTGGTTCAAACCTAATATTAACATGTCCATATTGACCTCTACCACCAGATTGACGAATAAACTTTCCTTCTATTTCTGCTGGTTTCGTAATTGTCTCTCTATATGACACTTCCGGTTTACCAACATTAGCTCCAACTCTAAACTCTCTTTTAAGACGGTCAACAATAATATCTAAATGTAACTCTCCCATTCCCGAAATTAATGTTTGACCCGTTTCTTTATCATGTCTAGTTTTAAATGTCGGGTCTTCCTCTGCAAGTTTAATTAGTGCTTGCGCAATTTTTTCTTGGTCTTGCTGAGTTTTTGGTTCAATCGCTACACTAATAACTGGTTCTGGGAAATTCATTGATTCTAAAATAACACTTTGTCCCACTGATGCTAGTGTATCACCAGTTGTTGTTTGTCTTAAACCGATTGCTGCCGCAATATCGCCTGTATAAACTTCATCAGTTTCCTCTCGGTGATTTGCGTGCATTATTAGTAATCTACCTATTCTTTCACGGTTTTCTTTGTTTGTATTATAAATATATGATCCCGTTTTTATTTTTCCTGAATACACTCTAAAGAATGTTAATCTTCCAACAAACGGATCTGTCATAACTTTAAATGCTAAAGCGACGAATGGTTCATCATCAGCCGGTATTATTAACACTTCTTCATCTTTAGAATTAATTCCTTTAACTCCTGCTACATCGAGCGGTGAAGGTAAGTAATCAATAATCGCATCTAAAACAAACTTAATCCCTTTATTACGGAAAGCCGTTCCACAAAATACTGGGAAAAACTCAACAGATAGTGTACCTTTACGGATTGCTCTTTTAATAAGTTTTGGTGATATCTCTTCACCTTCTAAATAAGCAACCATTAATTCTTCATCGAAATCAGCTAATGTTTCGATTAATTCATTTCTTTTTTCTAATACTAAATCTTTTAACTCGCTCGGAATTTCAATTAGTTTTGGGTTTTCTTCTGGTTCGCCATCATACTCATACGCTTTTAATTCTACTAAATCAATTATTCCGTTAAATTTGCTTTCCGCACCAATTGGCAACTGAACTGCAGATGCCTTAACTCCTAATCTTTCATGAATTGAATTAATTGAATAGGCAAAGTCTGCACCTGTTTTATCCATCTTGTTAATTAAAATAATTCTTGGGACTTTATACTCAGTTGCTTGACGCCAAACCGTTTCAGTTTGTGGTTCTACTCCTGCTTGTGCATCTAAAAGTGTAATCGCTCCATCTAAAACTCTTAAACTTCTAGAAACTTCAACTGTAAAGTCTACATGCCCTGGAGTATCAATTATATTTAATTTATACTCTTTCCAATAAGCCGTAGTTGCCGCACTAGTAATTGTAATCCCACGTTCTTGTTCTTGTTCCATCCAATCCATTTGGCTAGCACCATCATGTGTTTCACCTAAGCGGTGAATTTTATTTGTATGAAACAAAATTCTTTCAGTCGTTGTCGTCTTGCCGGCATCAATGTGTGCCATAATACCAATGTTGCGGGTTTTGTCTAATGGATATTCTCTAGACATAAATTACCACCTGTAATGAGCAAATGCTTTGTTAGCCTCTGCCATTCTATGAGTGTCTTCGCGTTTCTTAACAGCTGCACCAGTACCTTTAGAAGCATCGATTATTTCTTTTGCTAATCTTTCTTCCATTGTTTTTTCATGTCTTAGTCTTGCATATTGCACTAACCATCTTAACCCTAATACCTCTTTTCTTTCTGGACGAACTTCAGTTGGAACTTGGTAGTTTTGACCACCTATTCTTCTTGATCTCGTTTCTAATATCGGCATAATGTTTTCCAACGCTTGATTAAATACAGCCATCGCTTCTTCACCTGTTGTTTTTTCAACAAGTCTAAAAGCACCATATAAAATTGATTGAGCAGTACCTTTTTTACCATCAAGCATTATCGCATTAATTAATTTCGTTACTAATTTTGAGTTATAAATCGGGTCAGGCAATACATCTCGCTTCGGAACATGTCCTTTTCTTGGCATATGTATCCTCCTTTCAAAATAAACCTTTTAAAATCTTCTTATACTATTAATTATTTGCTTGGGCGTGGTGTACCATATTTAGAACGTGACTGCCTGCGTTTTTCAACACCTGATGCGTCAAGAGTTCCTCTAACGATATGATATCTAACACCTGGTAAGTCTTTTACACGTCCACCGCGAACTAAAACAACACTGTGCTCTTGTAATGCGTGACCTTCACCTGGAATATAAGCGTTAACTTCAATTCCATTAGACAATCTAACACGTGCATATTTTCTTAATGCAGAGTTTGGTTTTCTAGGTGTCATTGTAGTAACCCTAACACATACTCCACGTTTTTGTGGGCTATCATAATTTGTATGATGTTTTTTGATACTATTATAGCCTAAGCCTAAATAAGGTGATTTTGATTTTGTTGTCTTACTTTGTCTTCCTTTTCTAACTAATTGGGAAATCGTTGGCATATGTTCTCCTTTCTACTGGCCACATGGCCAAGTGTTCCATTTCTTTTTCAAAACATTATTTTGGCATTACTAAGCCAAAATATTTGTTGTTTGCTTTTGACAGCGATATTATTATACAACTTTTAAAAGTTGTTGTCAATCTTTTTAAAGAAATTAGGAGAGGACCCTTAAAAAGAGCCCTCTTCACTTATTTCTTCTTCCTCTAAATCTTCACCTAAATATGTATAGGATTTTTCTTTTAAAATACCTGTACCAGCTGGGATTAATCCGCCGATAATTACGTTTTCTTTTAATCCGTGTAACTCATCAGATTTACCATGAACAGCTGCATCTGTTAAGACTCTTGTTGTTTCTTGGAATGATGCCGCTGATAAGAATGATTCGCTTTGTAAAGCGGCTTTAGCGATTCCTAATAAAATTGTTTGGCCAATCGCTGGTCGTTTTCCTTCTTTAATTGCCGCTTCATTGGCTTCATAGAAATCTCTAATTGATACTTCTGAACCCGGTAATAAATCAGTTTCTGCTTCATAAATAATTCTTACTTTCTTAAGCATTTGTCTAATAATTATTTCAATGTGCTTATCAGAAATTTCTTCACCGGTAATTCTATATACTTTTTGAATTTCTTCAAGTAAATATTTTTCAACAGTTCTAACATCTGTAGCTCTTAAGAGTTCTTTTGGATCAATTGAACCTTTATTAATTCTATCGCCCGGCTTTAAGATGTCGCCTTCTTTAACTAATAATTGTGAGTTTGGATCTAATGTGATTTTCTTCTCTTTTGCTTCTTCTTTACCTAACTCAGTTATTGTAACGATAATCTCATGAGCTTTGTTTTCGATTTTCTTAACCTTAGATCTTTCTTCAACAATTGTCGCTTTACCTTTTGGCTTTCTTGCCTCAAACAACTCTTGAACACGTGGTAAACCAGCAGTAATATCTGTACTTGATGCAACCCCACCTGTGTGGAATGTACGCATCGTTAACTGTGTACCAGGCTCACCAATTGATTGTGCAGCAATAACTCCAACCGCTTCGCCCATTTCAACTATCTTGTTAGTCGCTAAGTTTCTACCATAACACTTCATGCACACGCCCGTATAGCTATTACATGTAAATACACTGCGGATACGAACTGCCTTAATACCTAAGTTAGTTATTTCTTCAGCAATTTCATTAGTAATTAATTCATCGCGATCAACAAGCATTTCTCCAGTCTTTGGATGGAATACTGGTTCACCTGCAAATCTACCAACAATTCTATCGTATAGTGGAATTGTTTCTTTTACTTCGTCTTTTTCAACTGAGTAAAGTGGTTCAACTAAAACTGTTTTATCTGTTCCGCAATCTTCTGCATCAACAATCACATCTTGCGCTACATCAACTAATCTTCTTGTTAAGTATCCTGATTCAGCAGTCTTTAAGGCTGTATCTGTAGATCCTTTTCTCGCTCCGTGAGTCGAAATAAAGAACTCAGAAACTGTTAAACCTTCTTTAAAACTTGCCTTAACAGGAACTTCAATAATTTCACCGGTTGGGTTTCTCATCAGTCCGCGCATGCCTAACATCTGTGCGAAGTTAGATGGGTTAGCACGAGCTCCTGAGTGGAACATCATATAAATATGGTTATCATACTCAAAGTCACCCATAACACCTTTTTGGATATCTTCTCCGGCTTTTTCCCATTCTTGAATTACTAAACGGTATCTTTCTTCATCTGTTAATAAACCATCTTCATAGTTTTCTTCAAGTGCCGCAACTCTTTCTTCTGTCTCTTTAACTCTCGCTGCTTTACCTGAATAAACTTGCATGTCTGAGTGCGATACTGTAATTCCTGAAACTGTTGAATATTTGAAACCTAAATCCTTTAATTTGTCTAAGATTTTTGAAGTTTCATTAATTTCAAATTGTTTAAATACTTCCGCAATAACTTGCGATAAATATTTAACTCCAAACGGATCAGGATTTTCTAGTTTTTTAATCGCTTTTCTTGCATCTGTTCCTTTTTCAAAGAAAAATCTATCATCTGTATAACCAACCAAATTATCTCTTGTCGGTTCGTTTAAATATGGGAATGACCCTGGTAAAATATCGTTAAATATTAATTTACCTAAAGTTGTAATTAAATACTTGTCTTTTTGACTTTCAGAAAACCTCTTATTAATTGAGTTTGGATTTAAAATAATTAATGTGTGAAGTTCAATTTCACCATTTTTATAAGCTAAGTATGCTTCATCCATACTAATATAAAAACTACCTTCATTCTTTAATCCTTTTTTACTCATTGTTAAGTAATAGTTTCCTAAAACCATATCTTGTGAAGGTGTAACAACCGGTCTTCCGTTTTTAGGTGAAAGAATGTTGTTAGAACCTAACATTAAAAGTCTCGCTTCTGCTTGTGCTTCGTGACTTAAAGGTACGTGTACAGCCATTTGGTCACCGTCAAAGTCAGCGTTAAATGCTGTTGTTACAAGTGGGTGTAATCTAATCGCTTTACCATCAATTAATTTTGGTTGGAAGGCTTGAATACCTAAACGGTGAAGAGTTGGAGCACGGTTTAATAATACTGGGTGTTCAACAACTATTTCTTCTAATGCATCCCACGCTTCAGGGTCTTTATTATCATAAGATCTTTTTGCTTCTTGTAAGTTACCAAAATGGTCTGTTAGTTCTTTAATAACGAAAGGTTTAAATAATGTTAGTGCCATCTCTCTAGGAATACCACACTGATACATCTCTAAGTCCGGACCAACAATAATAACACTACGAGCACTAAAGTCAACACGTTTACCTAATAGGTTTTGACGGAACCTTCCTTGCTTACCGCGGAGCATATCACTTAATGATTTTAATTGTCTGTTACGTTCAACGCTCGCTTTTTTACCTCTCTTAGCATTATCAATTAAAGCGTCAACAGATTCTTGTAAAAGACGTTTTTCGTTTTTAATAATTAAACGGGGAACGAATTGTTCTTTTTGTTTCTTTAATCTGTTGTTTCTATTAATAATTCTGCGATATAAATCGTTTAAATCTGTTGTTGCGAATCTACCACCATCAAGTGCAACCATCGGTCTTAAATCAGGCGGAATAACTGGTAGTACATCAAGCACCATCCATTCTGGTTTATTATCGCTATTTAAAAACGCCTCAACAACTTCTAAACGTTTAATCGCTCTTTCACGTTTTTGTTTAGATGTAGATTTTAGTTTTCTACGAATTTTTCTAGCTTCTTCTTCTAAATCTAAATCCATCAATAAACGTTTAACAGCTTCTGCGCCAGTTTCAGCAGTAAATCTGTTTCCATATTTTTCAAAATACTGTGAGTATTCCATTTCTGATAAAATTTGTTTTTTAACTAGTTCAGTTTCACCTGGCGCACCAGGATTAGTAACGATATAACTAGCAAGGTAAACTACTTCTTCTAAGTCTTTGGCTTTAATGTCTAACAATAAAGCTAATCTTGAAGGAGTATTTTTTAAATACCATGTATGAACGACTGGGGCTTCTAACTCAATATGTCCCATTCTTTCGCGACGAACTTTTGCTTCTGTAATTTCAACTCCACACTTATCGCAGACTTGACCTTTTTCTATGTTTCGCTTTTTACCACACTGACATTGATAATCTTTATAAGGTCCAAAGATCTTTTCGCAGAATAATCCACCATCTTCTGGTTTTAAACTACGATAGTTAATCGTTTCATGGTTTAAAACTTCACCATAACTCCACATTCTAATTTCTTCTGGACTCGCAAGTCTAATACTTAAATGTGAAAACTCTTTTGATCCTCTTTTTCGTGGTTTTGTTTTTGCTTTTTGTAATCTTACATACTCGCCAACATCAACCTCTGGTTCTTCATGAATTTCTAATTCTTCAACATTAACACCATAAATTTTAAAAATTTGTGATAATTCTTGCGCAATAAACTCATCGTTTAAAACTAACTCAGCATAAACTTCTCTCTTAATATTAATTAAGTCGTATGTTTCAGTGATGTTTTTAGTTTCTAAATGATCTGTTAATTCCTTTGATAAAGATAAGTTTCTAACTTCTGTCGGTATTTCATATTTCTTTAATAATGGAACAAGTTTTTCAAACTGTTCTTCTTCTTCTCTAAAAACGTATTTTCTAAGTTGAAGTAATGAAAACCCATTTAAGTCTTCTAAAGTATCAATCCCATTTAAGTGGAGAACTGTAACTATATCTTCAGATAATTTTAAATCTTTTAATTTTAATTTACCAACTTCTTTATTTAACATTAGAAAAACCTCCTTCTGCCAAATGAACTCGTATGATCGACTAACGATTTATTAACTTCGTTTTCGCCTGTATCTGCATCAATAAGTTCAACATGTAAACCTAAGGCTTGAAGTTCTCTAGTTAAAACTCTAAATGATTCAGGTAGGTGTGATTGTGGAATTTGTTTACCATCAGTGATTGCACTATAAACTCTATTACGTCCGATAATATCATCTGATTTAACAGTTAATAATTCTTTTAATGTATGAGCTGCTCCATAAGCATAAAGCGCCCAAACTTCCATCTCACCAAATCTTTGTCCACCTTTTTGAGCTTTACCACCCATAGGTTGTTGAGTTACTAATGTGTAAGGACCAACGTTTCTAGCGTGTAGTTTATCTTCTACCATATGACTTAATTTAATCATATACATAACGCCCACATTAACTCTGCTTTCAAATGGTTCACCAGTTCTACCATCATATAAAACTTGCTTACCATCTTCAGGCATGTCTGCTTCTTCTAATATCTTTGCTAAATCTCCGGCTGATAATCCATCAAATACCGGTGTAGCGATTTTGATTCCTAATTTCTTCGCTGCCATACCTAAATGAACTTCTAAAACTTGTCCGATATTCATTCTGCTTGGAACTCCTAATGGGTTAAGCATAATATCAATCGGTGTTCCATCTTCCATATAAGGCATATCTTCAACTGGTAATATCTTAGAAATAACACCTTTATTACCATGTCTACCAGCCATCTTATCGCCTTCACTAATCTTTCTTTTCTTAATGATATACACTCTAACAACTTCGTTAACTCCTGGTGGAAGTTCATCGCCGTTAGCTTTTGTATAATGTCTGACTGAGTGAACGATACCACCACCGCCGTGAGGAACTTTTAAGCTTGTATCTCTAACTTCTTGCGCTTTTTCATTAAAGATTGCTTGTAAGAGTCTTTCTTCAGGCGTTGGATCTGTATGACCTTTAGGTGTAATTTTACCTACTAGTATTTGTCCTTCATAAACTTCTGTACCAGGGATAATAATTCCTCTTTCATCTAAATATTTTAGTTGATTTGTTGGCGCTCCTGGAACTTCTCTAGTAATTGTTTCTTTACCTAATTTTGTATCACGAGATTCTATTTGTAATTCGTCAATGTGAATTGATGTATAAACATCATCAATTACTAATTTTTCGCTCATTACGATGGCATCCTCGTAGTTATAACCTTCCCAAGTCATAAACGCAACAGTTACGTTTCTACCTAAAGCTAGTTCTCCTTTATCAGTTGCAGCTCCATCAGTAATAACGTCACCTTTTTTAATCTTTTCACCAATTTCAACTAATGGTTTTTGTAAGATTAGTGTATCTTGGTTACTTCTTAAGAAAGTAATTAATTCAAATGTTTTTGTTTCAAGTTTATTTTTCTGACGCGAATTTTGAATTTCTTCTAATGCTTCTAAGTTAAATTCATCTTCTACGCTATAAATAACTTTTCCTCTTGTTGTTTTTATATCTTCTTCTGGCTTAATTGCTACTTCAATTCTATTTGCATCAACATATGTAACGATACCATCAACATCACTAACAATTACAGCACCTGAATCTTTTGCAACACGGTATTCAACACCTGTACCAACAATTGGTGATTCTGGGACTAATAGTGGCACTGCTTGTCGTTGCATGTTAGCACCCATTAACGCTCTAGAAGCATCATCGTGCTCTAAAAACGGAATTGTTGCCGTACCAACTGAGACAATCTGTTGTGGGCTAACGTCCATTAATTGAACTTCTTCAACTGAAAATACTTTCGTTTCGCCTCTTACACGACCAATTACAGTTTCTTCTTTAAATGTTGCATCATCGTTAATTGGGCTGTTCGCAGATGCAATAACATATTTTTCTTCTTCGCCAGCTGTTAAATAAATATATTCATCAGTAACAACCGGTACATTTTGATCATTTCTAACAACTTTTAAGTATGGTGTTTTAATAAACCCAAACTCATCCACTTTTGAATAACTAGCAAGCGAGCTAATTAAACCAATAGATGGACCTTCTGGAGTTTCAATCGGACAAATTCTGCCGTAGTGTGACTCATGAACGTCTCTAACTTCTACCCCCGCTCTATCTCTTGCTAAACCACCAGTACCTAACGCAGAAATTCTTCTTTTCTGTGTTAATTCTGATAGTGGGTTAACTTGGTCCATAAACTGTGATAATTGTGAACTACCAAAGAACTCTTTTAATGAAGCTGTTAAAGGTCTAACATTTATTAAACTCTGTGGAGTTACATCATTTTCATCAGCAGTTGACATGCGGTCTTTAATATTTTTCTCTAATTTTGATAAACCAATTCTAAACTGGTTTTTAAGTAATTCGCCAATTAATCTTAATCTTCTATTTGATAAATGGTCAATATCAACAATATCACCAATCTCATCATAAAGATTTAAGTAATAACTAATTGAAGCTAAAATATCTGAAACAGTAATAATTAATCTATCTTCACGAGAATCATTTCCGATAATACCAATTACTCTTTCAACCGCCTCTTCATTTCTTGCATCAGCTTTAACTAATACTTCTTCAACAAAAACATCTCTTCTATTAGCTTCTCTATAGTAGAATTCTCCTTTTTTACCTGGCTCTAAGAAATAGGTAATTACATGTTCATCTAACTTATTGCGGTTATTTTGAAGATTTAATAAATCGCTATCCGTAATTTCTCTACCTGCATAAATTAAAGGTTCTGCCTTTTTATTTTTACCATCTAAAATGCCAATATTTGATTTTGCATATACTGTTGCATACTTATAATCTTCAAAGTTCATTAAATTATTGCGGTTTTTATAAATATTAAAATAAACTTCGTTATCAACTAGTGTTCCTTCTTTGTAAAGAAGCGTACCATCGCTTAAATTAACATCCGCTTTAATATACGGAGTTAAATAACGAAGCGACTTGTAAGTTAAACCTTCTCTGTTTTCCATTAATGTTTGTCTAACTTCTGGCGTTAACTCTGTCCCTTTTTCAACAATAATCTCGCCAGTTAATAAGTTTTCAATGTTTTCTTCAACAACAACTTTTCTAGCATATGCTAAAGGTTCAACATTATCTATATTTCCATAAAGTTCAAGTAAAATACTTGTTCTTGCATCATCTTGAATATGTTCAACTTGCCCATGCTCGTTATATTCAAGGAACACAATAAATGCTTTATTTTGGAAAAGTCTTTCTCTAATTTCAGGTGTTATTTTAGTTCCTTTTTCAACTAAAGAAACTAAATTGTTTTCCTCAGTATAAAACGCGTAAATGGTTTCATGAGCATACTGTTCATTTAAATCGTTTGTTTTAATACCAAAAATATTATGTTCAGGTAAGTTTTGAATTGATCTTTCCTTTTCTAAAACAGTCTTTCTAATTGCATCTCTATTTTCTTTTAATATTTCAATGTTTTCAACATTAACAATACTATCTTTTGCAATTACAACCTCACCAGTATTAGGGTTAACAATATCTGTTGCAAAACGATAGATTGTTGGATTTGATACATAAGGAACGCCTTGAGCAATTGATGTTAAACGCTGAGTAACATCAAGTTTTTCATTAAACTTGTAGCGTCCAACTGCTTCAAGATCATATCTGCGCTCTTCAAACATTCTTGAACGAATATATTCTTTTGCTGCTTCAATTGGGATTCTATCTCCTTGACGCATTTTTGAATATAATTCTTCAATTGCTGAATCTGCAGTAATTATTCCATCTTTCTCATCTTTCTTATAAGTTTCATCTAACATGTCGTTATAATAAGGAATGAGGGATTTAATTTCATCTAAACCACTAAATCCAAGTGTGTGTATCATTGAAGTTAGTGTTACTTTTTTAGAACGGTCTAATTTACCATAGAAAATGTTTCTAGCACCTAACTCATACTCTAACCAAGCTCCACGAGTAGGTATAACTTGTGAAGCATATTTAGGTAGGTTAGTGCCTTTATCGATTTCAGTAGTAAAGTAAACGCCACTTGAACGAACGATTTGGCTTACCACTACGCGTTCAGCACCATTAACAATATATGTTCCAACAGGAGTCATCCACTGTAAATCACCCATAAATATTTCTTTCTCGATAATTTCACCTGTACGAACCTTTTCAAGTTGTACTGTCACAAAAAGAGGTCTGCCATAACTAACATCTCTTCTTTTCGCTTCCATAACAGAATATTTAAAATCTTTAAATCGATGATCGGAAAAATATAAGCGATATTCACCATTGTATGATACAACTGGCGAAAATTCTTCAAATAGTTCTCTTAAGCCTTCATTAACAAATTTCTTAAAAGATTCTGTTTGAATTTCAATCAAGTTTGGCAACTCGATGTTATAGTGCATCTGACTATAATTTCTTCTTTTCGCTTTTTTTCCATAGTTTACATCTTTAAATGCCATTCATTTGCCCCCTTCAACGAATTAATGTAACTTTTTTACAAAAAAAGTCCACATATACGCATTTTAATATTATATATTAAGTTTGGCAATATGTCAATGCAAAATATTATTTTTGCATAAATATTACATAATATCCTTTGCTTTTCCTAACAACTTCAGTTGTTTTAAACAGCTTTTTAAGATATTCTAAATGGCTTAATGCGCCTTGTTGTTTTCTAATAACTATAAAGCATTTACCACCTTCTTTTAAATTATTATAAACACCGTCATAAAGCGCAAAAACCCCTTGTTTACCTATTCTTATAGGTGGGTTAAGCGAGATAACATCAAACGCTTCTTTTATATTAGAAAATCCATCAGATTGATAACATTTAGTCGTAACTTTATTTAACTCGCTATTTTTACTAGCTAAAATCACGGCTTTTTCGTTAATATCAGTTTGATGAACAGTTATTTTCGGAAAATTTCTCTTCACCACTATTCCAATCGGCCCATAACCCGAACCTAAATCAAGAAAAGTTCCTTCACCATCTAAATGTTCAATTAGTACCTTTATCAGTAAAACTGATCCAAAATCAACTCTACTTTTTGAAAAAACACCACTATCAGTGTAAAAACGGTATGAAATACCGTTAATTTCTTCTTTGATAATATTAAGTTCATCACTTAAATTAGAATCGTTTGTAAAATAGTGTTTTACCATCTTCACCTTTTTAAGCACGAGAAAAACCCGAGTTTAACTCAGGTCTATCTTATGCAGTTTTTATTACTTAAGTTCAACTACTGCGCCAGCTTCTTCTAATGCTTGTTTAGCAGCTTCAGCGTCGTCTTTACTAACGTTTTGTTTGATTACTCCGTTTGGAGTTTCTGTTAATGTCTTAGCTTCAGCTAATCCTAAAGAAGTTAATTCTCTAACAACTTTAATAACAGCAATTTTCTTATCTCCAAATGATTTTAAAATAACGTCAAATGTTGATTTTTCTTCAGCTGCTGCAGCTTCAACCGGACCCGCAGCTACTGCTACTGCTGTAGGATCTATTCCAAATTCTTCTTTTAATCCATCGACTAATTCTTTAATTTCTAAAATAGTCATTTCTTTTAATGCTTCAACAAATTGTTCTTTAGTAAGTTTTGCCATTTTCATATACTCCTTTTCTTATGCTTGTGTTTGTTCTTTTTGTTCAGCTAACATATTTAGACCAATAGCCAATTCTTTGAGTGGCATAAGTAGTCCTGCTGCAATTTGTGTCAATAATGTCTCATATGATGGTAATGTTGCTAATGCAAGTATGTCGCTTTCTGAAGCCGCTTTACCTTCAATGATACCCGCTTGTAATACTACTCTTTTGTTTGTTTTTGCGAAGTTATAAATGATTCTTGCAGGTGCAACTACATCATCATTACTAAACGCTAAAACTTTTCTATCAACGATTTTTTCAGCTAACTTTTCATAGCCTGCGTCAATTAAAGCGCGTCTTGTAATATTGTTTTTGTAAAATTGCATTTGACAATTTGCTTGATTTAATTCTACTCTTAACTTTGTAGATTCATCTACTGTCAAACCTAATTCATCAAATATAACAACCGTTTTTGCTGCTAAAAGTCTTTCTTTAAGTTCAGCAACTTGTTCCTTTTTTAACAAGACCGATTTTCTCACTTTTGCTTCCTCCTAAATAAATTTAAAACCCTCATAAGCCATAGACAAAGAGGGTTTCTTTTTATTTTCATCTCCTCGGTAGGCATTATTAAGGATTATCCACCTACTGTCTTTGGCTTTTAAGTTTTCTTTAATACTATTTTACGACTTGAACGATTCAACGTCAAGACGAATTCCTGGACCCATTGCAGTTGAGATAGTAACATTCTTCATATATACTCCCTTAACTGTTGAAGGTCTTACTTGGACTAATCTTTGATAGAACTCTTTTGCGTTTTCTACCAATTTTTGAGTACCAAATGATACTTTACCAATTGAGCCTTGAATATTTCCAATACGATCTGTTTTATATTCAATTTTACCGGCTTTAATATCTTTTACTGCTTTTGCTACGTCCATTGTAACTGTTCCTGTTTTAGGGTTTGGCATTAAACCTCTAGGACCTAAAACTCTACCAAGTTTTCCTAATTGACCCATCATATCTGGTGTAGCTACCATTGTATCGAAATCTAACCAACCGCCTTCGATTTTAGCTAGAATATCTTGGTCTCCTACATAATCAGCGCCCGCTTCTTTTGCTTCAGTTGCTTTTTCACCTTTAGCAATAACAACAACTGTTTTTGTTTTACCAGTACCGTGAGGAAGAACAATCGCTCCTCTTAAGTTTTGGTCAGCATAGCGTGGGTTAATGTTTAAACGGAAAGCTATTTCAACTGTTTCATCAAACTTAGCTGAGGCAGTTTTTAAAAGAAGTTCAAAAGCTTCTTCAACTGGATATCTTTTCTGCTTATCAACGAGTTTAACAACCTCTTGATATCTTTTTCCTCTTTTCATTTCTTTCCTCCTAAAATGTGGTAATCGGGATAATTACCTCCCACAAATTAGATACATTAATTAAATTAATCTCTAATTGTAATTCCCATATTACGGCATGTTCCTCTAATAATTTCCATAGCCGCTTCTACATCATACGCATTTAAATCAGGTAACTTCATTGTTGCAATTTCTCTTAACTGTTCAGTAGTGATGCTTCCTACTTTATCAGCATGTGGAGAACCTGATCCTTTATTAATACCAGCCGCTTTTTTAATTAAATCACTTGCTGGTGGTGTTTTCGTTACAAACGAAAATGTACGGTCTTCATAAACGCTTATTACAACTGGAACTATATAACCCATTTGATCTTTAGTTCTTTCATTGAACTGCTGTACAAACTGAGGAATATTAACTCCTGCTTGTCCTAAAGCTGGACCGATTGGTGGTGCTGGAGTAGCTCTTCCAGCGGGAATTTGCAATTTTACAAGTTTGGCAACCTTTTTAGCCATTAGACACAACCTCCTTTTTATCTTCAGTATGTGGTTCTTGGATTTCTCCTCCCACTACGGTGCATCTACACACGCTTATAAATAATAACAAACTATTTTTTGTTTGTCAAGAGAACTTAGTAAATTTATTAAAATTTAATTAAAAATGCCCAACTCGATTCTTTTAGAGTCAGGCATTATTTCATATTTCTACTTTGAAAGTATCATATCCAACTTATAATTGTACTTCTATTTCTCCTAATATATTAAAGAAGTGTTTAATGTTTTCTTCTTGATTAGAAAAATTCTTAATTTTGAGATAGTAACTAAATACTAAGTATAAGTCTTCTTCAAAATATATTTGTACATATGGATGTTTAAATCCATATTTACCAAATTCAACATCTTTTATATCCGCAAATTTATATTCTAAACTTTTAATGTATTGCTTTTTAAAGATGCCTTCAAAAATATGAAGATTGAAACATTCTTCGTTATAAGTAATTACTGCTTCTCCTATCCCCTCATAAATATTACCATCATTAGGTATAAGTTCAATTAAAAATAGATTGCCTAAGTTTGTTAGATTTAATTCTTTAATCTTTTCAATTCTTTTCATAGTTAGTCACCATAAAAAAAGAAAGAGTTTTTTATTCCTCTTCTTTTATGTCAATAAAATCAAATTCTGTTGGTGTACCTCTCCCAAAAACCTCAATATTAACAACCGCTTTTTGTTGATGATTATCAAAAGAAAGAACTTCGCCTGTTTGACCTTCAAATGGTCCTCTTGCAATCTCAACAACATCGCCAATATTATATTTAAATTTAGGTAATTCTATTACACCAATATTAAGTAAAATCTTGTTCATTTCTTCTGTTTCCACAGGAACAGGTTTAGTTCTTCCGCCTGATGAGCCTAAGAATCCTGTTACTTGTGGCGTGTTTCTAATTACGTGCCATGATTCATCAGTAATGATCATATGTACGAAAACATACCCAGGGAAAATCTTTTTAATTTTTTCGACTGTTTCTTCTTCACCTTTCGAGTTAACTTTTTTCTCAACAATCGTCTCTTCAGGAATAATTACATCAAAGATTAACTCTGTCATCCCCATCGATTCGATTCTTCTTTCAATATCTTTTTTTACTGAATCTTCAGAACCCGAATAAGTTTGAACAACATACCATCTTTTCTTTAAACTCATGTTAATCTTCCTATTACTAATCCGATAATATAATCAAAACCGATAAATAAGAACGCTAAAATAATTACGAATACAAATACTTTAATAACTGCATCTAGGGTTGTTTTAAAGTCTGCCCATGATATTTTCTTAATTTCTGGTAATGCTTGAATAAAGAATGGGGCAATAACTAATAATATCCCAACAACCGCAACCGAAAATAAAATCCACGCAAAAACTTTTGGATATTTACCAATAATTGGAAAATCAGCTCTTACTGTTAACGTACCATTAATAATCATTAATGAAAAAGCTAACGCTAAACTCGCTAAAATCGCTAAAACAATGTTTTCCCATTTATATTCCGTTCTTAAAACGTCTAACAATTTACCTTTTCTTTCTTTTTTCTCTTTAATTGCCATGAAAACTCATCTCCTATTTTGTTTCTTTGTGAAGCGTTGATTTATTGCAGTGCTTACAATATTTTTTTAACTCAAGTCTTTCTTTGTTTTTAACAACATTTTTAGTTGTTGTGTAATTTCTTGACAGACATTCTTCACAAATTAAAATTATTTTTTTTCGCATAAAAAAACCACTCCAGTGGCCATTAGTAATCTTATTTTAACAAATGGCTATTTATTAGTCAATATATTATACAACAATTATTTTTTAATTAAAAGATTTTTATCTTCCTCTTTTAATTGTTCAGATAACTTTCGCTTAACACGATATATACCATTATAAACTTGTTTTTTTGATAGTTTAAGTTTCTTACTTAAATAGTTAACGCTCTTGCCTTCTATATAATAATACAAGTAGATTAACTCTTCTAGTTTTGAACCTAACTTTACATCTATTTTCGTTTCTTCTTTTGGTTCTTCATAGGCTATTTGTTCGTTTACTGTTGCTTCATTGATAAGCATTAAAGTCTTTTCGTCTTCACGTTTATTTTTGTGGTAGAGATTAATTAAATGCCGATCTAAGATTACTTCAAAGTAACGCATAAATGTTTTGTTGTATTTATCATTAAAAGAGTTTATTGCTCGATATAAACAAAGCAAGCCTTCTTGAAAATAATCTTCAATATCTCTTTTCCTAGGAAAGAAGGAAATTACCTTTTTATAAATAAACTTTTCATATTTTTTTATCAATATCTCTAAAGCTTTTTGATTATGCTTTTCTTTAAATAAATAAAGTAATTCATAATCATTATAAGCTTTATAACTCATTTTTACTCCTTCTTAAATAAACCTATCATTTCATATATTAATATCCCAGCTGCCACGCTAGCGTTTAATGAGTTTGTTTGGCCTTTCATCGGTATTTTAACTAAATAATCACAGTTTTGTTTTAAAAGATAACTAATGCCTACTCCTTCATTACCGATAATTAGGGCTTTTGACGCTTCTTTATTAATTAAGTTAAAGTTTTCTTTTCCATCTAAAGTTGCCCCAATAACTTGAAAGTTATGTCTTTGAAGTTCTTTAACTGCATTATTTAAATTTTTCACTTCTATTATCGGTAAATATTCTAAAGCACCTGAAGAAATCTTCGCAACAAGCGGTGTTATTTTTGCTTGTCCGCGTGAACCTACAATTAGTGCATCAATCCCTGCTGCTTCTGCAGTTCTAATAACTGCCCCAAAGTTGTGCGGATCAACTATCTTATCTAGTATTACAACATTTTTATTTTTCCCATCAAACAAAATGTCTAAAGAGTAACTTTCATAATCTTTAACATCGGCAACAATCCCTTGATGAAGTCCGTTATCTGTTAATGTGTTAAGTTCGTGTTTGTTAGTCTCTATGACTTTTAATTTATTTTCATCTATTAAGTTTAAAATAGCTCTATCGGTAAATTTAGAGTCTATGTATATAATATGTACAAGTCTACCTGCTAAAATTGCTTCTTTAACTGTGTTTTTTCCGTAAATAATCATTTTATACCCCTGATAGTCGCTTGAAGAACCATCTTACACTTCTATTAATAATTCCTGGTGTCTTATCAAAAAACTCAACAAATAAATGACTTGAGAAAAGCATTAAAAATAACACTATCGTAACATCAAAACTTGGTCTAGGAATTATTGCTCCTTCAAATGATATATAAGCAGGAAGTAGTGCATTTATATCGAAAAAGCCTGGAACGAATATTAAGGCCGCCGCTGAAAAGATTATTGTACAAGTAAAAATAATTCCCCTCACAATATTAAAAGGTTTTAATTGTCGATATAAAATTACCACTCCAGTAAATGTTGCTGATACTACAACTAATGTTGATGTTTCAATGTCTGTTAAATTCATTCTAGTTTTAAATACCATTAAAATTATACAAACTTGGGCAACTATCGCTAATGCTCCTGGGAAAGCTCTTTTTAGGACATTACTTAAAAAGTTCCCTTTGACTATATCAAAGTTAGGCTGAAGCGATAGTATTAAAGAAGGGACTCCAATTACAGCATTATTAATTAAGAATAGTTGTCTTGTCGTAAATGGATATTTTATTTGGGCAAACAAAACTATTAATGTTAATAAAATGGAGAAGATTGTTTTAGTTAAGAATAAAGATGTAACCATCTGAACGTTATTAATAACTCTTCTTCCTTCATTAACTACTTTAGGCATCGTTGAAAAGTTAGAATCAAGCATTACAATATGGCTCGCATTTCTTGCTGCTTCACTACCCGCAGCCATCGCAATTGAAGCATCTGCTTCTCTTAATGCTAAAATATCGTTAACGCCATCTCCAACCATCGCTACAGTTCTACCTTGAGTTTTAAAAGCTTTTATCAATATTTCTTTTTGTTCAGGATTAGCTCTACCAAATATTTGATATTTAGAAGCCGCATCAACAACTTCACTATTAGTTAATCCTTCTAAAGAAATATATTTATCAGCATCATTGATTCCCGCTCTTTTTGCGATATTAGAAACTGTTAAAGGATTATCACCACTAATTACTTTTAAATCAACTCCTTGAGCTTTAAAGTACTCAATCGTTGCCGGTGCATCATCTCTAATTTTATCTTCTAATAAAAATAAACTTATCGGTTTAAGACCTGCTGGGATTTTTCCATTATTAATTGGGTTTGGACTATGAGCGAATACTAATACTCTTAGTCCTTGTTCAGCATATTTATTAACTCTCGTTTTTATTCTACTATATTCAGTCTTAACTAGTGATGTTTCAGGTGAACCGATTAAAAATGTTCCTAAACCATTTAATTCAACCGCTGAATATCTATTTACAGATGAAAAGTTTATAACTTCTACAACTTCAGGATCATCTAAGGCAAATCCAAATTTTTCAATTAACGCTCTATTTGTCTGGTTATGGTCAGTAAACGCACTCATCATTTGTGGAACAATTATTTTCGGTGCTAACTCATGATTGTTTTCAATATCAATAATGCCGCGAACCTCCATTGATCCATCGGTGATTGTTCCTGTTTTATCTAAACAAAGAGTATCAACTCTCGCTAGCATTTCTATACAATACAACTCTTGAACAAGTGTATTTTTCTTAAGAAGTCTAACAATCCCAAACACTAACGCAACACTTGTAAGTAGGAATAAGCCTGAAGGAATCGTTCCAACAAGTGCGCCTGCAGTATTTCTAATTGATGTTTGGAGAGATTCTCCTAAAATTGTATAGTGCATATTAAATAATAAGATGCCAATGGGAATAATAAAGAGTGTGATCGTTCGTAAGATATATTTTAACGAGTTCATTAATTCTGAGTTAGGCTTGCGATATTTTTTAGCCTTGCTTGTTAGGCTTTCAATATAAGCATCTTTACCAACCCTAATAACTTCCGCCTTACAAGCACCACTAGCCACATAACTACCAGAATATAAGTAGTCTCCTTCTTTTTTAACTATTAAATCTGATTCGCCAGTTAGTAACGCTTCATCAACTTCAATTAATCCTTCTCTAACTATTGCATCAGCACTTATTTGTCTACCTGTATTTAAAAGTAAAAGATCATTAATTACTATTTCGTTAACTTTTATTTCTCTTTCTTCAGAGTCTCTAATTACATTACATACAGGTGATGTTAATAGAGATAGTTTATCAATCGTTCTTTTCGCTTTTATTTCTTGAATAATACCGATTAAAGTATTAATAACTATTACTCCAGCAAACAATATATCCATGTAGGCCTTTACATAGATAAGTAAAAATACTAAAGTAGCTATGATCGCATTAAAAAACGTAAATATATTAGAAAATATGATACGTGTATATGTTTTAGAAGACCCGCGTGAAACTTTATTAACTTGTCCAGCATCTTTTCTTAAAGAAACTTCTTCTGTTGTTAAACCGGTCTTTAAATCAACATTGATTAAGTTGTCATTTTCTGGTCTTTCAACCATAACTTAAATCCCCGTTAACTTTCTTAAAATCCAACTTGTCCCAACTTTTATCCAGTGCGGAACTTTTTCAAATAAATTTATCAGTATTGGGCTTGACAATAACATCACTAAAAGTAGTGTTGCGCAACTGAAAGAAATTAGTTCAACTTCTGCCATACCCATCCTTATATAAAAAGGTGTTAAAGCACTAAAATTAAAAAACTCTGGCAGTAAAAATACTGCAAGCGTTGCAATCGTAAACATTACAATAAACAATGTTCTTCTATAAGTGTTTAATGGTTTTAATGTTCTATATAAAACTACCATAGCTGTAAATGATGCTGTAATTACAACTAAAGCATTTTGTTCAAGAATTGATAAATTTAACTTATAGTCAAGATAAGTAATAATTAAAACTACTTGTGCTACCATCGCAAACGCTCCAGGCGTTGCAGACTTTAAGACGTTCTTTAAAAACGTTCCTTTTACCAATTTATTATTAGGTTGCAAGGATATAAAGAATGATGGTATACCAATTGCTAAAAAGTCAATGATAAAGAGTTGTGAAGGCGTGAGTGGATATGTAACGTTTAACGCTAAAACAATCAGCGTTAGCAACATTGAAAAGATTGTTTTAGTTAAAAAGATTGTCGCAACGTTTTGAACGTTATTAATAACTCTTCTACCTTCGCTCACAACTTTAGGCATGCTTGAGAATGATGAATCAAGTAAAACTAAATGGCTAACGTTTCTTGTCGCTTCACTACCTGAAGCCATTGCAATTGAAGCATCAGCTTCTTTTAACGCTAAAATATCGTTTACTCCATCTCCAACCATCCCTACAGTTCTACCGCTTTCTTTTAACGATTCAATTAAAAGTTGTTTTTGTTCAGGACTTACTCTACCAAATACATTATATTTAGGAGCTGCTTCTCTTACTTGCTTATCAGTTAAGCCTTCTAAAGAAATATATTTATCAGCATCTCTAATGCCTGCCCGTTCTGCAATATGCGAAACAGTAACTGCGTTATCACCACTGATAACCTTTAAGTCAACATTGTTTTCTTTAAAGAAATTAATTGTATATATAGCATCTCTACGAATATTATCTTCAATTAAAATAAGCGATACTGCTTTAACTCCTGTTGGTAAGTTTTTGCCTTTTATTTCATTTTTAGAATGAGCAAATACTAATACTCTTAATCCTTGCTCTAAATATTCTCTTGATCTTGTTTCTATTCTTTTTTGTTCTGTTGGAGTTAACACAAACTCAGGCGCTCCCATTATTAATGTTCCTAAACCTTCAAAGCTTGCTGCTGAGAATTTTCTTCTTGATGAAAACGGAACAACTTGACTAACTTTATATTCTGGTTCTATTTTTCCAAAGGCAGAGACTAATGCTTCATTTGTTTGGTTAGAATCATTTAAAACATATAAGAGTTGTGCAATCATTTTCTGAGGAGCTGCGATGCTTTCTTTATCTATTTTTACTATCCCCTTCACTGACATTGATCCATCAGTGATTGTGCCTGTTTTATCTAGACATAAAGTATCAACTCTTGCAAGCATTTCTATACAGTAAAGTTCTTGGACTAAAGTGTTATTTTGAGCGAGCCTAATAACACCAACTGCGAGTGCTACACTCGTGAGTAAGAATAGGCCGGAAGGAATCATTCCTACAAGCGCTCCAGCCGTGTGTTGAATCGAGATGTCAAACGGTTCTCCTAACAGCCCTCTGTGCATTCTGAAAAGGGCATAGCCAAGCGGTATTATTAAAACCGCAATAACCCTAATCATAATCTTTAATGAGCCCATTAAATTAGACTGTGGTTTCTTATAAAGTCTAGCCTTGCTAGTTAGTGTTTCAATGTATGAATCGCTACCTACTTTTGTAGTTTGTGCCAAGCACTGACCACTCACTACAAAACTACCAGAATAAAGTACGTCTCCAGGCTTTTTATCAATAACATCTGACTCACCCGTTAAGAGTGATTCATCCACCTCAATAAACCCTTCTTTTAATATTGCGTCAGCACTTATTTCATTGCCTGCTTTTAAACTCATTATATCGTCTAATACAATCTCGTCAATTGGTATTTCAACGATTTCGCCATCTCGTAAAACGCGGCCGACAGGCGCACTTAAGAGTGAGAGTTTATCGATTGTTTTTTTCGCTTTTATCTCTTGGATAATACCGATAATAATATTTAATAAAACAATTACAACGAAAAATAAATCTTTATATGCTTGAACGGCAATTAACATTCCAGCAATAACGCCTATTACAAAGTTAAAAAACGTAAATATATTTGAAGATATAATACGTGTATATGTTTTTGATGAACCTTTTTTAGTTTTATTTACTAACCCTTTTTCTTTTCTTTCGTTAACTTGTTCAATAGTTAACCCTACGCTTAGGTCAATATTTATTAAACTATTTTCTTTGTCCATTATGCTCCTTTATATAAGCTATTGCATAATTAATTATTTCTTTAACTCTATTTATATTTGTTAAACTTAAATATCCAATCAATGCTTCAAATCCATTTGAATCATGTATTTCATTAAGTTCAAAATTCTTTTTAGTAGTGATAGTAATATTTCTGCCTCTTTTATAAATATTAATTTCTTCTTCTGTTAGAAGATTGTCTTCTAATAAATATTTTATAATTTTTGCTTGCGCTTTTCCACTAGTATATTTAATTGCTTCTTGGTGAAGATCATTTAGTTTTGTTAAACCCTCACCAACTAAATAACTTCTTATCTCGTGCTCATAATAACTATCACCGATATAAGTTAAAACACTTCCGTTTAATAGCTTAGGATTCATTATAATATTCCCGCCTCCGTTAAACGGATTCTAATCTCATCAGCATCTTGGTATCTTTTTTCTTCTCTCGCTCTTTGCCAAGCGTGATAATCATCAATTTGTTTAGTAGTTAACTCTTTAAACTCTGCATCAATTCCTAAAATACTTAACATTAAAGTTGCTGTATAATAAGCTCTTGCTTTATCTTCTAGTTCTTTACTCTTATTAATTTCTTTAATTTGTTCATGAATAACAGTAATCGCATTTGCACAATTAAAGTCATCATTCATTGCTCGTTTAAAATCATCTAAAGCGAAATCATTATACCTTACATGTTGATAATAATTGATTGATATTTCTACGAAGGCAAGTTTAAGAGTTCTTTTCATCTTTTGCCATTCATTATCAAACTGATTCATCAAATCATATGAAAAATTTACTGGCTGTCTATAATGATGAGCTAAAAGTAACAATCTAAAACCTTGATATTCATAGTCTTTTAATAAGTCTTTTACTAATATAACATTTTGAAGACTTTTACTCATCTTAACATTATCCAAACTTAATCTGCCTACATGCATCCAGTAATTGGCTAAACTATGATTAGATTTCGCTTCTGATTGGGCCATCTCATTTTCATGATGTGGGAAAATTAAATCATTTCCTCCACCATGGATATCTATCTTTTCTTTGAAGATTGAGTTAATCATCGTTGCACACTCTGTATGCCAACCCGGCCTACCACTGCCCCACTTAGAATTAAACGAAATCCCTTCATCTGTTTTTCGCCAAATCATAAAGTCTAATGGGGTTTCTTTTTGCGTATCTTTTTCAATTCTTGCGCCAATCTCTAAATCTTCTAAAACTTGATTGGATAACTTACCATAATCTTTAATTTTATCAACGCGAAAATAAACTGAATCTCCACTATGATATGCATAACCCTTATTGATTAAATCATCTATGTAAAATATCATGTCTGAGACATATTCTGTCGCTTTTGGAGTCTCTGTAGGAAGCAGACTACCAAGTCTAATTGTGTCTTCAAAAAACTTATCTGTAAAGTACGTTGATAACTCTTTTTCTGTTAAGTTTAAACGTTTCGCTTCAGCAATAATTTTATCATCAACATCAGTGATGTTTGAAACATAATTTACTTTATATCCTAAATAGGCAAAGTATCTTCTCACGACATCAAAAAACACTACCGGTCTAGCATTACCGATATGAATATAATTATAAACAGTTGGTCCACAAACATACATATTTAATTCTTTTTCTTTTTGCGGAGTAAATTTTTCTTTTCTATTTGTTAAAGTATTATATATTTTCATTTAACTACATCCTTTATTAATACTGTATTTATTATAATTTAATATTGGTTATTTTACAACAAGCCTACCTTTTTTCTTAATCCATTTAATACTTCTACCATTGCCCAAGTGTCTTGTTGGCAGTACTCAACTAAATCGTCATATGTTTGTTTAAAAGTTTCTTCATCTAGTTTTGGAAAGTTTGCATAAGCAACATATGCTTCTTCTCCGTTTGCGATATTTAAACTAGCATAAGATAAGTTTGTAAATAAAGGTAATACTTTTTTAATTGAATATGAGCCACCTAAATTTTCATGATAATAATTTATGTTTTTTGAATCTCTATCGCTATATCCTAAACTTCGGTAAAGAGGGCCGTTTGTTCTAACGATATAGATTAAGTCAAATAATCTATTAGAAATATCTTCTAACCTAGCGGCGTATTGTGGATATAAGTTTCCTAACTCTCTTATTCTTGTTTTTTCAAAAGAAATATTATAAACAAGAATGGTCCCACCATCAGGCTTAATAACATTTAACATCTCTTTAATTAACTCTTCTCTTACATCGCTATGGTCTTTTGCTAAAAAGGAGTAATGATCCTTTTCTTTATCGCACACGCCTGGTTCTCTTTCAACATGAATGGAAAACTGAAATAAACTTTGTGAATAAGCTTTTTCACCTTTAAACCTTGGAAGCGGGCAAGGGAAAGACTCAAAGTCTAAATGATAAATAGGATACTTAATTTCATTAATTCCTGCTATCATTTTTTCTTTATTGTAATATGGTTCTTTATATTTAACTACATCATATTGAATTTGATTGTTTTCTCTATTTAACCAATCTCTTGGAATATCTAACATATGAACTTTACCTGCATTTAATAAATCATATGTCTCGTGTTTTTTATCAGCAGCTTTAAATCCACAATGATTATCAATATAGTTTAAAAGACTAACATTATCAGGCAACGCCTTAAAACAAATATCTTTATACTTGCATTCTCTGTTTTTCTTTACTTGACAGTGTTTGCCTAAAAGCGTCGGATTAGCATTCATTGTATTAAGTCTTTTTGTAACTATTTTTGCATCATTTTCAATAATTGGCATATATCTTTCTGTTATTTCAGTAAAGTCAATAAAATCAATTATTTCAATTGGATAAACTGCTTTTCCATACTCATCATATTTACCATCAAAAACATATTCAGAACTTAATATGGCTAAATAATAACGATTATTTTTAGTCTTATCAAATCCTTTTGAGCGTTCCATAACGAATCTTTGAAAAGCTAAGTCGTAGACATATCTACCAACCTCTGAATAACGGTCAAAGAAACTCGCTTCTTTCTTATCGTACGCTTTATCAACATCATAACCTAAATCTCTTTTTAGTTTTAATATCCCATCACTATCTCTAATAAAGATAGGTTCTTTTTTAACTTCCATATCCAAAAACTTTCTTGTCGTTGTCGCTTTTGTCTCAAAAACTTTAACGCCATCATCGGCGTGTAATAATCCGTCTAAAAAACAATAAAACTGATACCCTTCAACCTCAGCATTATATCTCGCTTGTTTGAATGTATTAGCATCATAAATTAACTCTCCATCAAAATAGTGCTTAACGGCTCTTGCTGTTAAATACTCTACTTCATTGTAATAAGGTTGCATAACATCAGAATTGGTTGGTTCATCTTCTTGTGCTTTAATCTCTTCTAATAATAAGTTTCTTTTATTGATATTTTCTGTTGTCATTAAATCGTCTAGATTTTCACTAAATGTAACTATACTATCTTCCTTATTTCTATTAATCTCTTCTAAGGCTGCGAATCTATCACATCTTATTAAGTTAATAAAACCTGTTTTACTAATTTTCATTATGCACCATCCTTTTATTGTTTTAATTTAATTATATATTTGAAATTACCCTTTGTCAACTTAATATTATAATAAATAATTATAAAATTAAAGTGTGTTTCTTTTTTTAGTATAATTAACTCATTTATGATTTAGTCATTTACGATTTACTTTATTTTTTATCACTTCTTAATTTTTTTAAGAAAAACCTTGGCGCTTAACCAAGGTTTTATTTTTTATCTATTTAATATGTCTAAAATATATACGCTATCAAAGTATCCTTCTAATTCTGTTGGAGTAAGTGGTATTGTTTCTATGATATCTACTACCAATTGATAGTGTTCGTTATCGTAGTTAACTTCATCTATTAAAATTGTTGAACCACTATAACTTCCTAAACTCTCATCTGAATCTTCAGCTGCAACAACTGGATCTACTACATATTTTCCTTCGTCTGTGTGAAGAGTTATATTAGGATTTCTTGCATAATTTTTCTCGTGTGTTGAACTAAATGATTCACCGGCAACACCTCCAAGATAAATTAACTCAATTCTATCAATACCTATTTTAACCCATTTCGCTTGAACTGCAATTGAATGATTAATTGGTTGTGTAGAATCGAACTCTACTCCATCAATAAACCAACCTAAGAATCTATGCCCGTCTCTTAATGGGTCTTCTGGCATATTAACCCTTTCACCTTTAATAACGTTAGTTGTTTTATAGTATAAACCACTATAACCGCGGTCAAAAATAACTACTAATAAATCTGTTGCTTCAGGATCTATATTTTCCCACTGTGCAACTAGGTTAATTGAATTGTTAACTGGCGTACTAAAGTCATATAAATTATCACCTAAATACCAACCTAAGAAATTATATCCTTCTCTTACTGGATCTTCTGGAGCGGCAACTGGTTCTCCTTTTCTTGTTTCAACCGGTTCTAAACGCTCATTATCATATCCAAGTTCAAACTTAACATCAACTACATTAAATTCTGTTGGTTCATAAACTGAGCCTAAACTAATGTTCGAATCAGCTAAAATATTTCTCATCTCGCTTCTATTAGAAACAGAGCCAGCAAAGCCGCCTAAGGCAACTTTATCTGAATAAGATTGACCAGAAGCCACATTATGAACTGTTGGATAAACGATATTTGCTTTAGCGTAAGCATCTGTGATTTTTGCAGAAATTGCTTTACCGACAAATCCACCAATTGAGATTGCTACAGCTCGATCATTTGCAACTACTCTTTCAACTTTAGTATTAATATTAATATCTAATTCCGCTTCCGTTTCTCTAGCGCTTGGATCATTTAATGATGAACTATCCATTAAACCTATCGCACCACCGATATAAGCGGTTGTTGAGTTATTAATTTCTATACTTAATTTAACCTTGTTACCAACCATTGAAGCACCGTTTAATTGCCCAGCAAGACCGCCGATATTGTATTCTGTACGGCTAAGTGATTTTATATCAAAAGTCACATCAACTGTTGAATTGTTAATTTTACTGCCTGACTCACTATAAGCACTTATTCCACCAATTCTAACAAGACCACTGTGTTGGAAACATGTTGAAATTTTACTGTTTGTAATTGTGACATTTTCAACTGTTCCAGTATTTCTCGCTGCCACTAAACTAATATACTGACTTGATTGGGCACTTCCGATTAAACTGATATTCATATTATCAATATTTAAGTTTTTAACTGTACCAGAATTTCTACCAAAAATTGCTACATATGTATGTCGTTCATTAATCGTGAGATTACTTAAAGTTTTACCATCGCCATCAAAACTACCAGTGAATGCTCTTGATAAAAATAGCGGTGTAAAATCTTCTACTTCACTAAAGTCTAAGTCATTAACTAATTTATAATAAGCACTATAGTCATCATCCAAATTCATAAATTGTTCTACTGTTTCAATATAGATTGGGTTTTCAGAACTTGAACCTTCGTGCTTCGTTCTAAATGTTTCATCAACTAATGTTAAAACTTTTTTATTCGCAACCCCAGTAACTCTAATTGTATACTCATGGTTTATTGAAAGGTTCGTTCCAATAATTTTATAAGTCTTTTCTTTATCTTCTACTTTAGTTGCTTGATAAGTATTAATGTGTACTTTATCTTTATATGTTAGTTTTCCTTCTAAAGTGCCATAATTAAGAACTTCATCTTCGTCCGTAATGGTAAATTCTAAGGTAAATGATGTTCTAGTTATCTTAAGGCTATCTACTTCTGCTGTTGGATTTTTCTTTTTCTCACCGCCGCATGCGACTAGAAGAACTCCAACTGCTAACATAACTACTAACACTAATAGTTTACGTATATTTCTCATTTCTCTTCCTCCAACATTGTAATAACGTTATTTATTCTTTCAATCACCAATTCTTTGCCTAAAAGCGCTAATGATTTTGGTAAATCAGGACCGTGCATTGCACCCGTTGTAGCAACTCTACAAGGCATAAAAAGTGATTTCCCTTTAACATTCGTATTTTTCCCTGCATTATTAATTGCTTCTGTAATCTCTGCGCTAGTAAAATTAGTTTCCAATAATAACTTTTTAAATTCTTTAATTGTTTCTAAAGATTTTTCTTCATTTAATAAAAACTCTTTAGCTTCAACTTCTAGTTTAGATTCTTTACTGAAAAACTCATTATATAGTTCAACAATTTGCGCACCATATTCACATCTGTCTTTTAATAGTTCTGAAAAGTTACTCAACCACTCTTCGCTTTCAATATTTATTTTAGCGGCTAATAAGAACGGCCTAATTAACTCAATAAAGTCTTCTAAACTTAATTTTTTAACATATTCATGGTTAATATATTTTAACTTCTTATTATCAAACATACTTGGTGATTTAGAAAGTCTGTTTGTATCAAAGAGGCTGATTGCTTCATCCTTTGTAAGAATTTCTTTTTCCCCCGGTGGAGACCAGCCAAGTAAAACAATAAAGTTAAGTAATGCTTCTGGCAGGTAACCTAAATCTTTATACTGACTAATGAACTGAACAATTGATTCATCTCTTTTTGAAAGCTTCTTTCTTTCTTCGTTAACAATCAATGTCATATGTCCAAAAGTTGGTATCTCCCAACCAAACGCTTCATAAACCATCATTTGTTTAGGTGTATTTGTAATGTGTTCTTCGCCTCTTAAGACATGCGAAACATGCATTAAATGATCATCAATGACAACCGCAAAGTTATAAGTAGGTATCCCGTTATCTTTAACAATAATCCAATCTTCAATATCTTCACTTAAAAACTTAGTTGGTCCTCTGACTAAATCGTTGAACTCATAAACTTTACCTTTCGGCACTTTAAAGCGCAGCCCATAACTATCAGAGCCTTCTTTATAATCTTTATAAGCTAATCCTCTTAAAACTAACTCATCAGCATATTTTTTGTATATATCTAATCTCTCAAGCTGGCGATAAGGACCATATGGACCACCTTTATCTGGTGATTCATCCCAATCTACACCTAACCAACTTAAATTATCTAATTGTGACTTTTCTCCGTGTTCAACATTTCTCTCAATATCTGTATCTTCAATTCGGATGATAAACTCTCCACCTTTGTTTCTTGCAAACAAATAATTGAAAATAGCTGTCCTAGCATTTCCAATGTGAAGTAATCCGGTTGGACTTGGAGCATATCTAACTCTTATTTTTTTCATATAAACAGTCCTTTCATACGCAATTAAAATTATACTATATTTATCCCTTTTTCACAAATATTTTTAATTTTATGAAAGCTAAAATAAAAAAACCCAACAAGTGGGTTCTTCTTTGAATAAATTAACGTTTTGAGAATTGTCCAGATTTTCTCGCTTTTTTGAGACCGTATTTTTTTCTTTCTTTAACTCTTGCATCTCTTGTTAGCATACCTGCCTGTTTAAGAACTTTACGGTAATCCGGGTTAATTTCTATAAGTGCACGTGAGATACCTAATCTAATCGCACCTGCTTGTCCAGTAATTCCACCACCATTTACATTAACTGAAATATCAAATTTACTCATTGTTTCAGTAAGTTCTAGAGGTTGTAAAACGTCTAAACGTGTTGCTGCTGATGGAATATAGTCTTCAAATTCACGATCGTTAACCATAATGTTTCCTGTGCCAGAAGTTAAAATAACTCTTGCAACACTTTTCTTTCTACGACCAGTAGCCATATATTGTACTTGACTCATACTTATTTAACCTCCAATACTTCAGGCATTTGCGCTCCATGTGGATGTGTCTCTGATGCATATACAAAAAGTTTACGATACATTTGTCTTCCTAATGCTGTTTTAGGAAGCATACCTTTAACTGCTTGTTCAACCATACGCGTTGGAAACTTCTCCATAACTTCTTTCGCATTTCTGCTTTTTAATCCACCTGGATATCCACTATGGCGATAATACTTTTTATCTTCCCACTTATTTCCTGTTAATTTAATTTTATCTGCATTAATTACGATTACATAATCACCTGAATCAATATGTGGTGTATAAAAAGGATTTTGTTTTCCGCTTAATACAGATGCTACTCTAGTTGCTAAACGTCCTAGGGGGATATCTTCCGCATCGATAACATACCATTTACGTTCAACATCTTCTTTTCTCAACATTTCTGTTTGTCTCATAATAAATTCTCCTTATTTTTTTTAATCTTTTAATAAGGGCCAAATGGCTTTCTAAAAAAATGTACCGTATAGATATTACTATAAGTAAGGCCTTTTGTCAACAACTTTATTTTGATTATTTTCCTTTATTTTTCAAAGTCTTTATTGCAACATTCAATTTATAAGTTTTGTACCCCATTGAGGTCCTTATTAACTTTTTTCTATTTCCTTTTATATTATTATTTTTGCTCTCTTAATATCTCTTCCATCTTTTCATCTACATTGTATCTTTCAAAGAGTACTTTAGCTTCACCTATGTTATTGTTATTTGGATAACCACCAAACTCTTCAATTGATACAAATGTATCTAAATCTGTATTGATTTGTTTTAAGATTTCACGAGCAGATTCAGGAATGAATGCTTGAAGAATTACTGCACATATTCTGATTGTTTCAATTATCTCGTATAAAACTCCAGCAAGTTCTGTTTTAGTTTCTTCTTTTTTGTTTAAATTCCATGGTTCTGTTAAATCGATGAATTTATTTGCGTTTCTTAATGTTTTCATTACTTCATCTAAAGCATCGCCAACGCGATATTCATTCATCTTAAGAGTAACGCGTTTTAATAGTCCTGCTGCATCTTCTTTTAAACTTAAGCCGTATTCACCTTTAGTAAATTCTTTTTTAACTACTCCACCCTGATATTTTTTAATCATACCTAAAGTTCTATTAACTAAATTTCCTAAAGTGTTCGCAAGATCACTATTGTGTTTTTCAATTAATAACTCATACGTTAAGTTACCATCAGCTTGATAAGGTATTTCGTGTAAAACATAATATCTTAACGTGTCTTTTTTGAAATATTTTAAAATATCAGTCGTATATAAAACATTACCTGTGCTCTTGCTCATTTTATCTTTATTGACTAAGATCCAAGGATGACCAAAAATAGTTTTTGGTAGTTCAATTCCTAAACACATTAAAATTGTTGGCCAATAAATAGTATGAAATCTTAAAATATCTTTACCGATAACATGAACATCAGCAGGCCAATACCTTTCCATCTCTCTACTAGTAAAGTTTTCATCTAAATCAAAGCCTGTAATATAATTGCTTAACGCATCTATCCAAACATAAACTTTATGTTTTCCATCTAAAACCGGAATACCCCATTCAAGTGTTGTACGCGTAACACTTAAATCTGGTAATGGTTCTTTCAAGAAGTTATTTATCATTTCATTTTTTCTGGAAATAGGCAAAATAAAGTCTGGATTTTTTTCTATGTGATTAACTAATCTTTTTTGGTATTTCTTTAAGTCTAAAAAATAAGTTTCTTCTTCCATCCAAATGAGCTTATCTCCTGCTGGTCCAACACCTTGTTCAATTGCATCTTTATCAAAGATATATGCTTCTTCACTCACACTATACCAACCAGCATACTTTCCTAAAAATATATCCCCTTGTTCGTAAAGCCTTGCAAATATTCTTTGAACTGTTTTCATATGCATCTCATCGGTAGTTCTTACAAACTTATCATAGACAATGTCAAGTTCTTCATACATCTTAATAATCTTAGCAGTAATTTCATCAACATATTCTTTTGTTGGAACGCCTTTATCTTTTGCTGCTGTTTCTATTTTTAATCCATGTTCATCTGTCCCTGTTTGAAATAACACATCATAACCTTCAAGCCTTTTATATCTTGCAATGCTGTCAGCTAAAATCATTTCATAAACATTACCTACATGTGGAACTCCTGAAACATATGGTATTGCAGTTGTAATATAAAACTTTTTAGACATTTTCTTCCTCCGTTTTTCTATTTATACACAGTTGATAAACTTTGTTTTTTGATACATTAAGTTCATCGCTTGTTAAATTAATTGCATCTTTTTTTGTATAACCTTTATTAATAAATTCTTCTACTTTTTCAATTATCTTTTTATCAGTAGTTTCTTCTTCCACATAACCTGAAACCATCACTACAAATTCACCTTTAAAATTTAAATTTTCAATGTTGGTTCCTAAAGTAAATTCATAATAAGTTTCATGTAGTTTTGTTAACTCTTTCGCGAGCACACATTTGCGTTTTCCATAAACCAAAAATAAATCATTTACAAAGTCTAAAACTCTCTCTCCACGCTCATAAAAAACAAGTGTGTGCGGATATGTTTTATATTGTTCTAATTGTGTGTTTCTCTTACCCTTTTTTCTTTCTGGAAAACCAACAAAAGTAAATGGTTCAGGTACAAGCCCTGAAGAGATAATGGCTGCTAAAACCGCACTCGCCCCAGGCACAGAAACAACAGGAAAACGATCTTTAATTTCTCTTACTAACAAGTAGCCTGGATCGCTTATTCCAGGCGTGCCCGCATCTGTGCAAAGTCCTATACTTAAGCCGTTTTCCAAATTATTAATTACTTCTTTTACTCTTTCTTCTTCATTAAAAGAATGATAAGAAACAACCTTTTTATTTATCTCATAGTGATTCAATAATTTAAGTGTTACACGCGTATCTTCAGCATAAATTAAATCGACTTTTTCTAATACTTCAAGCGCTCTTAAAGTGATATCTTTTAAGTTCCCAATTGGTGTTGAAATTAAATATAAAGTTGGCCTTTCTTCTTTGAAAGAAACTCTCGTCTTAATCACTTCGCGCAAAGCCTTACTGCCTTATCTCTTAAGTCTTTATAATCAAACATTAAGGCAATCATTTGTTTTCGTTTTTCAACACTAATTCTTAATGCTTTTCTAATGTCTTCAAGAAAGAAATATTCAGTCGTATTATAAAAGCCACCAATCATTAATAGTTCAATTAAATTTAGATAAACAATATTTCTAACACGGTGATTTTCATTCATAAAAAACTCAACCGTTTCTTCTAAATTATCTGACAACGAAAAACTATATTCAGCAATAATATTATCGCCAACTTCGGCTAGCTTTTCATTTAGCATTCTTTTCTCTTGAATTGATGGATCACCATCAACTGCAGCCATATGGAATGCTAAGTCTAAAAACTTTAATTTTTGTTTGCGTGTTAATTCACTTAATAGCATTTTAATCTCTCCCGTAATTATATATTTCTAACACTTCTTCTGTTAATTTATTATCTTCATCATATATGTATAAAGGCTTTAAAAGTTTTAATGATCCTTTATTAGCGTTTTTAACACCTTTGATTAAAATATGATTAGCGTTCTTTTCTTTGTTGGGATAAACGAACCTAACTATTTTTGGTTCTAATTTATACTCTCTCATTAAACTAATAATATCAACTAGTCTTTCAGGTCTATGAATCAAGTATAACGAACCTTTGTCTTTTAATAGTTCATAACTCACTTTAATAATTTCTTCTAACGTTATTTTAACCTCATGTCTAGCGATTGTTAAAAAGTCATTTTTGTTAATCTTTGATGATGCTTGATATTTGAAAAAAGGTGGGTTACAAGTAACTATATCAAACTCTTTATTTTTAAATAGTTTTGGTGTGTTTTTTATATCCTCATTAAATAGTTTAATTTGATTTTCTAAATTGTTTTCTTTAACGCTTTTAGCACCTAAATCATAGACTTCTTTTTGAATTTCTACTCCATAAATTTCAGCATCTGTTTTTAATGTTAAATAGATAGGTATTACTGCATTACCTGTACCTAAATCAACAATACTTTTAACACCATCTTTTACTTCTATGAACCCAGATAACAACATAGAATCAATTGTGAATCTAAACAATTCTTTCTGTTGATATATGATAAATCTAGGATAGCCTAAAAGCTCATGTTTGAGAAGTTTCTTTTCGTTTGACATCTTTCACTTCATAATTAGCTGCATTGCCTTCTTCAAATAAAACTCTAACCTTTTGACGAATTATTTGAATAGCGATAACCTTTCCTTCGCCATCTGGCGTTACAACCATATCACCAATATCTGGCATATTAACTCTCATCTCGTCATATAGTTCGTCTTCATATTTAATGCAGCATAAAAGTTTCCCGCAAGAGCCACTAATCTTTCGCGGATTTAAACTTAAGTTTTGATTTTTAGCCATCTTGATTGAAATGTTTTCAAAAGTGCCAATAAATGTTGAACAGCATGTCATTAAACCACAAGGTCCTAAACCACCAATAAACTTAGCAGCATCTCTTGGCCCTACTTGTCTAAGTTCAATTCGTGTTCGATACACACTATTTAAATCTCTAACTAGCTGTCTAAAATCTACTCTACCTTCTGCTTCAAAATAAATAACTAAACAATCTTTGTCTAATGTATATTCAGCAGCTAAAATCTTCATTTCCAATTCGTTTTCTTTAGCTAATTGTTTAGTTGTTAAAATTATTTCCTTTTCTTCTTGTTGGTTTTCTAAATCTGCTTGAATATCTTCTTCTGTTGCGATTCTAATAATCGGTTTAATTTCGCGCTCACCAAAATCTTCAGTAACTTCTACATTCGTATTAACTATTTCGCCTATCTCAATTCCCCGAATAGTTTCTACAACAACAAGCATACCAACTTCTATTTTAAAATCCAAAGGATCAAAATAATATCTTTTTCCGGCATCACGAAATCTTATTTCACATGCATACATAATAATAACTCCTAACTTATATCTATAATAAATTGGCTAAAAGCCATCTCAATATTTACATTATAATTAATCTTTTCTAATAGTTCTTGTGTCTTTTCTAATTTTTCTTGAATGATATTACTATCCATAGTTTTAAGTTCATTATACTTATCAATAAATGAAACTATTAAAACTCTTTGATTGTTTTTTATTTTTAAAACATCTAAATAAAAAGCAATTAAAAACTGTAGAAAATATTTAACTAAATCTTTATCTCTCGTATAACCCAACTCTTTTAAATGTTCATCTACATATAACCATAAATTATCACTTTCTAATATGGCATCAGTAAAACCTTTAAATTTATCAATTATCATTTTAATGTTTTCATCTTCCGCTAATATAAGCAGTTCATCAATGTCTTTACTTAAAAGCGGTAAGAGTTCGCTAGCTAAATTACTAATACCTTTTTCTTTTAACTTCTTCGTTAACTCTACTTCGTCTTGTCCCGCTAAATATACCACTTGTGAGCGTGATAAAATTGTCGGGATTACACGTTCAATATTTTCAGTTAATAAAAAGCCGATTGTTTGTTTGTTGACCGGTTCTTCTAAAAACTTTAATAATCTATTCGCTGAAGACTGATTAAGTCTGTCAACATGATTTAATATAAACACTCTATAACCATCAACTAGCGATGTTTTTGTAAACTCTTCTTGTAAACTTTCAACTTGGCTCACTTTAATGTTTTGGCCTTCAGGCTCTATAATAAATAAATTAATATGTCCTTCTTTAATAGTTTCTACATCACTATTTAAAAGTACTGCCGCAACATTATATGCAAGCATCTTTTTCCCTGAACCTTTTAGACCGCTAATTAAGTATAAGTGACTTAAACGATTATTTTTAATGGCTTGTTGGAAAAGATTGAGTTTGTTTTGGACTCTTTCATCTTTCATGCTAACACAGCCTTTATTTTTTTTAATGTTCTTTCTATTAAAGTTTCTAAATCGCAATCTCCATCAATGATGATATATCTATCTTTATACATCTCAGCCAACTTTAAATAGCCTTCTCTTACCTTTTTATGAAACTCTAATGTTTCTAAATCTAAACGATTAGCTGCTCCGCGAGTACTAACTCTCTTTAACCCTAACTCAGGCGTAACATCAATATAAATAGTATAATCTGGCAGACTTTTAGCTGCATAATGATTTATCTTTAAAACATCTTCAATTCCTAAGCCCCTAGCATAACCTTGATAGGCAAGACTCGAATCTAAATATCGATCGCATAAAACTATTTTATTTTCGTTTAAAGCGGGTAAAATCACCTCTTCTAAATGCTGAACTCTTGAAGCAGCAAATAATAATGCTTCCGCTTCAGCAGATAAGTTCGTGTTTTCTGTATCTAAAATAACTTTTCTAATTTTCTCAGCAATAATAGAGCCCCCTGGCTCTCTTGTTGTAACATGATCAATATTCTTTTCAGTTAATAAACTTGAGATTGCTTTTATAACTGAAGTTTTGCCTGATCCTTCTCCGCCTTCAAATGTAATAAACATAGTTTTCTCCTTCTTAGTAATATACTTTGTTTAAATATAGACCATTTGGTTCTGCTGTTTTACCACATAAACTTTTATCTTTCGTTGTTAGTATTTCTTTAATCACACCAATCTCTTTTTTTCCTTTTCCAATTAAAATTAGTGTTCCTACCATTCTTCTAATCATATGTCTTAAAAAGCTATCCCCAACAAACCTTAAAATTATATCATTATCTTTAACTGTTAAGTCTGCTTCATAGATTTCTTTAATTGTTGGTTTATCTTTAACATATGTCGCAAAAGCGAAAAAATCATGTTTGCCAATAAACTCTTTAATCGCTTCACTCATTATTTTAACATTTAATTCACCTTTTATAAAGGCTTTATAATTTCTTTTAAATAAATTATACTCTCTCGTTATCACATAAAAATATTCTTTTTTAACTGCTTGATGACGAGCATGAAAATCTTCATTAACTTTATTAATTTCTTTAATCCTAATATCTAAAGGTAGTAAAGAGTTAATAACTTCTACAAACTTTTTTTCTTCAATGTTTAAAAAACTATCAAAATGAGCAACTTGATTTAAAGCATGAACACCTTTATCTGTTCTGCCTGAGGTTATGATAATTGTTTCTTTTTTATGAAGTGTTGATAGAGCTTTATTTATTTCACCTTCAACGGTTCTTCCTTTATCTTGTCTTTGCGAACCTAAAAAGTTTGATCCGTCATAAGAAAAAGTCATTTTAAAGCGGGACATTTATAACACCTACCCTTAAAAGAATCGTAACAGTTAAAATTCCCAGTACAACAACTAATGAGAAATAGTCACTAAATCTCATCCTCATAACATCAATCTTAGTTCTATTCGCTCCAACAACATAACCTCTAACATCCATCGCATTAGCCATATCTTCTGCACGTTTAAACGAGACAACAAATAAAGGTATTAAAAGCGAGACTACTTGTGTAATCTTTTCTTTAAATTTCGATTCGCTTAACTCTACTCCACGCGAAGCCTGTGCTTTAATAATTTTATTCGCTTCATCTAATAATGTTGGGATGAATCTTAAAGTTAAACTTAACATCATTGCGAGTTCGCTCACAGGAAAACGAATTATCTTCAGTGGTTTTAAAAGCGACTCAATACCATTAGTGATATCCGTAGGCATTGTTGTGAAAGTTAATAAACTTGAAAGGATAACAATTATGATAATTCTTAACACTAAAAAGCCCGTTCTTAAGAGTGCTTCATCATAAATGGTTAATGTATATTTATATGCTGGCCCATAAGGCAATACTGCTTGGACAAAAAAGATTAAAAACACAAAGATAAAAAACCAAATGACACGAAACGGAATATACTTTTTAAGGGCGAAATAAATGATTGTTATTAAGACTATTATTGTAATGCTACTAGCACTTAAAAACATATCTGTTGTAAAAAGCGGTTTAGCGCTTTCTGATGTGGTTCCCCCTAATATTTGAATAACGAATGTAAAGGTCAATAAAAACATTAAAGGCTTCAAGCCTCTAAGCATTTTTAAGAATGGTACTCTAGTTGTTAAAAACATAATTAACATTAACCCAAACATAATTAACATTAAGTAAAATGAGTTAAGTAAAAATGTCGCAACCATTAAAACTATTAATGCTACCATTTTTACTCTTGGGTCAATTTTATAAATCCAACTATTGCCCGGTATATATTGTCCAATTACAATGTTATTCATAAATCTAATTCCTTTAAATAACTAATTATATCTTCCTCATTAAAAAGTGGTTTAAACGGAATGTTTAATGTTTCACTTAAATATTCCATCAATTCTAAAGCTAAAGGTTTCTCTAATGAAAAATCTTTAAAATTACTGCTTAAAAATAACTCTTCTCTATTACCATCAAAAACAATCTTACCATCTTTTAAAACAATAATACGTTTAGCATATTTACTGACAATATTCATATCGTGACTAACTAAAACGATTGTCTTATTATATTCTTCATGAATCTTATTAAATAGCTCCATCACTTCTTTTGTGCCTTGCGGATCTAATCCTCTTGTCGGCTCATCTAAAACTAACACATGTGGCTCCATCGCTAAAATACCAGCAATAGCTGTTCTTCTCATCTGCCCACCACTAATTCTAAACGGACTTCTTTCTAAGATTTCATCACCTAAACCAACAAGTTTAGCGGCTTCTCTTGCTTTCTTTTCTGCTTCTTCCTCTTTTAAGCCAAAGTTCTTTGGCCCAAACATAATATCTTTTAAAACCGTATATTCAAATAATTGATATTCAGGAAACTGAAAAACTAGCCCTACATGTTTACGAATAGGACCGATTTTTTGTTTTCTCTTTTTAGGCAGGATGTTACCATAAATTTCTACTGTACCTTTAGATGGTTGAAGTAACGCATTCATATGTTGAACAAGCGTTGATTTACCACTACCTGTTTTACCGATTATCGCTACAAACTCTCCATCTTTGATCTTTAAATTTATACCATTAATCGCTTCAAAGCGATCATCCTTAACACCCTTGTAAGCATAACTCACATCTTTAAACAATATGCCCATAATGCCTCCAATAGTTTTTCGTTATCTTTTAGTTTTTCATCCTTTTTCGCTCTTTCATAAAGTCTTAAAGAAAAAGGAATATCTAAATCGATACTCTTTAATATTTCACTCTGACTAAATATCTCTTCTGGTATTCCTTCCATCATAATAGAACCCTCATTTATTACAATGATATAATCTGCCTTTCTCGCAAACTCCAAATCATGAGTGATAGTTATTAACGTTTTTTCAAACTCTTCATTTAACTTAATAATAAAGTTAGTAATATCTTTCTTCCCTTCAGGATCTAACATTGAAGTTGCTTCATCAAAAATCATTATCTCTTGATTCATCGCTAATGCTCCTGCTATTGCAACTCTTTGCTTTTCCCCGCCTGATAATTGATGTGGTTCTTTATCTAAATAGTCTTTCATCCCAACTAACTCTGCATATTCATTTACTAATTTAACTATTTCTGGTTGAGGGACTAATTGATTTTCTAAACCAAAAGCGATATCGTGTCTTACTGTCACACCGACAAACTGATTGTCTGGGTTTTGGAAAACTATGCCAATCTTTTTTCTAATCTCTTTAATATTTTTTTGGTTTAACTCTAACCCATCAATAAAAATAGTTCCTTTGTCGGCCTCTAATAGTCCTACTAGTAATTTCGCTAAAGTGCTTTTACCAGAACCATTAGGACCAACTACCGCAACCCATTTTCCTTTTTCAATATTTAAATTTATATTATTTATCGCTTCGTGTTTTCTATCATAGGAAAATTGAAGTCCTTTTATTTGAATAATCGCCATAACTCTTATCCCCTTATACTCCTAAACATTATACCATAAAAAAGACTAAAACTATTAATTAATTGTTTATTGTTAATAACAATTAAAAAAAAAAGCGCTGATTTAATTCGAAAATCAACGCTTTTATTATCTTTTTTATAACATAAACATTATTGTTGCCGTTCCAAAATAAATCATTAAAGCGAATAAATCGTTTAAGGTTGTAATAATTGGACCGCTTGCAGTTGCTGGATCGACCTTTAACTTAACAAGAGTTAAGGGGATAAACACTCCCGCAAAGGATGAGATTAGCATTGCGCCAAATAGTGATACCCCAACCGTTAAAGAAAGTTTAAACGGATTAACATCAGAAACCTTTAACATGAATAAAATAAGGAAAGAAACTAGAAGTCCGATTAAACCTATCGCTATTGAGTTTAACACTCCTATTGTTAACTCTCTGGCGATATGTCTTCTTACCTCTTTATTCTCTTTTAACTCTGCTTGGTTAATTTTTAAGATTGTAACTGAGATTGATTGAGTTCCAATGTTTCCTGCCATCCCTAAAATCATCGGCTGAAATAGTATTAATGCCACTATCTCTGTTAATGTTCTTTCAAAAACCGTTAAAATAGCAGCGACTATTAAGTTTAAGACAACTGATACTCAAAGCCAAGGTAAACGTTGGAAAGCTTTTTTTCTTGGCGAATCTGAAACATCATAATCGCCAACCCCGTGAAATCTTAAAAGTGTGTCTTCGTGCTCTTCTGCCATTTCTGTTAAGATATCATCAGCTGTAACTATACCAACAATTTCATTATCATCTAAAATTGGTAAAACGCTCATCCCATAGTCTCTAAACTTTCTCAAACCCTCATTGATTGAATCATCAAGAGTTAGATGGTTTTTTATTTGTTGTGTAATTTTTGCAAGTGAGTCGTTTGGTCTTGCAGAAATTAAATCAATTAGCGAAACGCTACCAACTAATCCATTATCATCCACTACAAATATTTCATCAATATAATTTGTATCTTTAACATTTGAGATAACATAAGCTGTCGCTTCTTTAATTGATTTATTTATATCAATTGTTACAAATCCAGTAGTCATAAGTGAAGCAATCTTTTCTTCATCATAACTCATTAACATCTTTAAAGTTTTTTGTTTGGACATTGATAAAACAGAGATTAATTCTTCTTGATCTTCTTCATCATAACTTAAAATAAAATACTTAAGTTCGTCCATCTCAAAACCATTTAATATTTTTCTTTGTAAATCCTTATTTAAGAGTTTAAAAAACTCATGTGCAACACCATCAGGTAGTTCAATAAAAATATCCGCAAGTTTAGCAGGTGATGTTAATTTAATAATTCTTTTTAGAGCTGCTTCATCTGCCTTCTTCAAATGGTTGGCTATATCATATGGGTGCATTTTGAAAATTCTTTTTTCAAGTCTTGAATCATTTAACGCTAACAAGTTTTTCATTTTATAACACCCCCAATATTAAGGTTGCCAAACCAAAATAAAGTATTACACTACACACATCAATTAATGTAGTAATAAACGGGCCAGATGCAATCGCTGGGTCAAACTTTAATTTCTTTAAAATGATTGGTATTAATAACGCAAAAAAAGGTCCAGTAATAACTGCTATGCAAAGACTCACTCCTACCACAAACGCAATCTTTAAAGGGTTAGGGATACCTAAAAATAGACGATTAAGAAAGATATAACTGCGCTGGATAATCCCAGAACTATGCCGTTTATCACTCCAACCATCAGTTCCGATTTTCCGTTTTTAACTGCTGTCTTTTCGTCTGTTGAAAGAAGCGTTAATGTAACTGCTAATGTTTGGGAAGAAGCATTTCCTGCCATCCCTAAAATTCACTAATAAGATAAAAAAACTATACCTTTACATCGTAAAGATATAGTAAATTTTATATATCTGTTTATTTTTTAAAACTTAGAATCATCAACACCATCTAAGTATTCCATTAATGGCTTTAATGCTTCTTTGATTGTCCCATCTTTAAATGGATTTTTTAAATTAACTTCGCTAATTAAGCCAATAAAACCTTTTGTTCCACCAAGAGTACATAATTTATAATATGACTCCCATGCTTTCTCTCTATCAACTCTACTTAAATGCCAGTATTGGAATGCTATTACTTGGGCAAGAGTATAATCAATATAGTAAAAAGGGCTAGAGAAAATATGGCCTTGACGATACCAATATGTACCTTTATCCATCATTTTATCATCACCATAATCTTTTTCTGGTAAGTAAATCTTTTCCAGTCTTCGCCAAGTTTGTTTTCTTTCTGCTGGACTCATGTGTGGTTTTTCATAAACTTCATGTTGGAATTCATCTACTAGTGCTCCATAAGGTAAAAAACTAATTGTGCTTGCGAGATGAGTAAAATAGTATTTTTCAGTATCTTCTTTGAAAAATAATTCCATCCATGGCCATGTTAAAAACTCCATGCTCATTGAATGAATCTCTGCAGATTCCATCCCCGGCCATCTTTGTGGTGGTATATTATCTTTTGAACTATAAACTTGAAAAGCATGCCCTGCTTCATGTGTTAATACATCCACATCTCCTGCAGTCCCATTAAAGTTCGCAAAAATAAATGGTGCTCCGTATGAAGGAATAAACGTACAATATCCTCCACCTCTTTTACCTTTTTTACTCTCTAAATCAAACAAGTTATGCTTAACCATAAAGTTAAAGAATTCACCCGTTTCAGGGCTCATCTCAGTATACATCTTTTTAGCCATATTAACTAAATGTTTCACCTCACCTTTTGGTGTTGGATCACCTGATAAAAACGAGATAGTATCATAACTCATTAATTTACTAACATTAAGGCGGGCTTGTTTGCGTTTATTTAGTTTACTAACCGCTGGTACTACTTCACGTTTAATTTGTTCGCGGTAGTTATAAACATCTTTAGCATCATAGTCAGTTCTACCCATACGATAATAACCTAACTCAACATAATTTTCATATCCTAAAGTTAACGCAATTTCATTTCTAACTTTAACTAATTTATCATATATATCATCAATCTCTACTTCTTTTTTAGAAAAGAAACCACTAACCGCTAATTGTGCTTGATGTCTAGTCTTTCTATCAATGCTTTTTGCGAAAGGTGTCATTTGACTTAAGTTATATATTTTACCTTCAAATTCAATTTCTGCTCCAGCAATTAAATTAGAATATTCTCTCGCTATTTTATTTTCAGCAATTAAAAGCGGAATTATTTTTTCATCAAACGTTTTTAAACTAACTTCAATTTGGTCAAACAAATACTTGCCAAATTCTTTAATTAATTCATCTTTAAATTTGGAATTATACATTAACTTACTAAAATCATTATAATATTTCCCTATTAATGGTCCTTTTTCATCATAATACTTCACTTCATTATCATAAAACTCATCTTTAGTATCTATACTGTTTCTAACTGACGCTATTACAGCATGAGACATAAATTCATCTTGTAAACTATAGAGTTTTTTAATAACTTTTACTTGTTCATTTGCAGTTTTCGCTTCAACAAAGTTATTTGTTAGCTGTTCTAATTCTTTAATAATTACTTCGACATCTTGTCGTTTGTATGGAAAGTCTTGAAATTTCATATCTTATCTCCTTATATATTAATAAAAAGAGAAAGCAGCAGCTTTCTTTTTTATTTATTATTCAACAAATTCAATTATTGCCATTGGGGCATTATCGCCCACTCTAGGCATAACTTTATAAATACGAGTATAACCGCCTTGGCGCTCACTAAAACGTGGCGCAAGGTCATCAAAAAGTTTTTGAAGCACAGTTTGACCTTCTCTTGCATCAACTGGTCTAACTGTTTGTGCTGCTCTTCTTCTTGCTGCTAATGTGTTTTTCTTACCTAATGTAATCATTTTATCAGCAACTCTTTTTAATTCTTTCGCTCTCGCTTCTGTCGTTTCAATTTGTTCATGTATGATTAAAGCTGTTACTAAATCTCTAATTAATGCTTTTCTTTGCGCAGTCGTTGTGCGCCCTAATCTTGAACGTGCCATCTTTAAATGCTCCTTTACTAATAATTTTTATTGGTCTCTTTTACCAGTAAAACTTGGCGCTAACTGTAAATTCATATCTTTTAATCTTTCTTTAATTTCAGTTAAAGATTTTGTTCCTAAATTACGAATTCTAATAATTTCTTCTTCAGATTTATTAATTAATTCACCAATTGTATTAATTCCATCTCTTTTTAAACTATTAAATGCTCTAACGCCTAAATCTAATTCTTCAATTGGTCTGTCTAATGTTGCATCTTTTGCTTCAACTTGTTTTTCTTCAACAAAGTCAATTTCATGTGTGCTTTCATCTAAGTCAACTATTACTGTTAAATAGTCAATTAAGATTTTTGATGCTAAAGAAATTGCTTCGTGTGGTGCTGTTGCGCCATTAGTCTTAACTTCCATTTGAAGTTCATCGTAGTTAACATCACGATCAACACGTGTTTTATCAACTTTAAACGTTACTCTTTCAATCGGTGTAAAAATTGAATCAATTGGGATTGTTCCAACAACTTTAGAATAGATTTTATTCGTTTCAGCACCAGAATAACCGATTCCTCTTCTTACAGTCATAAACATTGAAAGTTTTCCGCCTTCAGTTATTGTTGCAATTTCTTGTTCTGGATTGATGATTTCTAATTCAGAATCAATTTCAAAATCTCCAGCTCTAACTACTCCAGCTTTATCAGCGTGTAGTTCAATTTTTTTTTCAAAATAATCATCTAATGAGTCTGTTTTGAAAACAACTTTCTTTAAATTTAAAACAATACTCATCACATCTTCTACAACTCCATCAATTGTTTGGAACTCATGACTAACTCCATCAATTTGAACGTTAACAATCGCTGTTCCTGGTAGTGATGACATTAAAATTCTACGTAATGAGTTTCCTAATGTAATCCCAAATCCTCTTTTTAATGGGGAAATTGTAAAAGTCGCCTTATTAGGGTCGCTTTTTGATGGTTCTACCTTTACTTCTGGTTTTGTAAATTTTAATTTGTTCACAATTACTACCTCCTTAAGATTTTTAAATTATCCACGAGGTCGTTTTGGAGGACGACATCCGTTGTGGGGAATTGGTGTTGTATCTTTAATTGATACAATTTCTAATCCAGCTGCTTGTAAAGAACGGATCGCTGCTTCTCTACCTGGGCCAGGACCTTTAACGAAAACATCAACTTTTTGCATACCATGAACTTTAGCTTCTTTGGCAGCTTTTTCAGCACTCATTTGCGCTGCAAAAGGAGTTGATTTTCTACTTCCTTTATACCCAATATTTCCTGCGCTACTCCAAGTTACTGCATTACCATCTGGATCTGTAATTGTCACAATCGTATTATTAAACGTTGTATGGATAAAAGCCATTCCGTGTGGAATGTTTTTTCTAACACGACGTTTTACCTGTCTTTTACGTGCCATATTCTACTCCTCCTACTTTTTCTTCTTAACGGCAGCTTTAACTTTGCCTCTTCTTGTGCGTGCGTTGTTTCTTGTGTTTTGACCTCTAACTGGTAAGTTTCTTCTGTGTCTAATACCACGATATGAGCCAATATCCATTAATCTTTTAATATTAGCTTGAGTTTCTCTTCTTAAGTCACCCTCGATTTGATACTTAGTCACTTCTTGACGAATTTTGTTTAAATCTTCCTCAGTTAAATCTTTTACTCTTACAGACTCGTTAATACCAACCTCAGATAAAATCTTTTCTGCTGTTGGTCTACCAATTCCATAAATATAAGTTAAAGAAACTACAACGCGCTTATCGCGTGGAATATCTATACCTGCAATTCTTGCCATAATATACTCTCCTATTATCCTTGTCGTTGTTTGTGTCTTGGGTTTTCACAAATAACCATTACTCTACCTTTGCGTTTAATGACTTTACATTTATCGCAAATCTTTTTTACTGATGCTCTTACTTTCATAATTATCTCCTCTCGCGGAAAGTGATTCTTCCTTTTGTTAAGTCATAAGGCGATAACTCTAATGTCACCTTATCACCTGGTAAGATGCGAATATTAAACTTTCTCATTTTACCAGAGATATGAGCTAACACTTCATGCCCGTTTTCTAACTCAACTATGAAGCGAGTATTTGGTAATACTTCTTTTACTTTCCCTTTTACTTCAATTAAATCTTGTTTCGACATATTATCTCCTTAAAGTTTTGTTAAAATCTCATTACCATCTTCTGTTATTACAATCATATGCTCAAAATGAGCACTTTTTTCCTTATCATCTGTTATAGTTGTCCAGTTATCACTTAATATACTAACATGTTTAGTTCCTTTATTAATCATCGGTTCTATACAAATGGTCATTCCTTCTCTTAATATTGCTCCACTATCTTTCTTACCAAAGTTTGGGATATACGGATCTTCATGAAGGTTTTTACCAATACCATGACCTGTAAATTCTTCAACTATTCCATAACCATAAGGTTTAATAAATGTTTCTACCGCATTTGAGATATCTCCAACACGGTTGTTAGGTTTCGCTTGTTCAAGTGCTGTATATAAACTTTTCAATGTGACGTCTAATAGTTTTTCGTCTTCTTCGCTTATTTTTCCTACAGGATATGTCCAAGCACCATCACCATGATAACCTTTATAATTGACACCTATATCAATCGTAATTATGTCTCCTTCTTTTAAGATAACATTTTCACTAGGTATTCCATGCACGACTACTTCATTAACACTCGCACATATTGAACCAGGGAAACCATGATAACCTTTAAATGATGGAAGTCCACCGTTTTTAACAATAAACTTTTCTGCAATCGTATCTAATTTTTTAGTACTTATGCCCGGTTTAATATGCTTTTTTAACTCTTCCTGCGTTAAAGCTACAAGTCTGCCTGCTTCACGCATTATTTCTATTTCTCTTTTTGACTTAATAATAATCACTTAGCGTTCACCTTTTCTTTAATTTGTAAAAAGGTGTCATAAGATTCTTTTAAGTTTCCATCAACTTTTAATAAGATTCCTTTTTCTTCATAATACTTTAAAATTGGTGCCGTTTCTTCATTATATATTTGTAATCTTGCTTCAGCTATTTCTAAAGTATCATCTGACCTTTTAACTAACTTCGTGTTACATAAGTCACATACGCCTTCTTTTTTAGGCTGTGTAAAGTAAATATTATAATTCTTTCCACATGTTTGACATACTCTTCTACCGATTAAACGTTTAATTATTATATCTTTATCGGCAACTAAAGCTATCGCAAAATCTAACTTTAAACCTTTCTCTTCAAGATATGCATCTAAGTATTTAGCTTGATTAATGTTTCTTGGAAACCCATCAAGCAAAAATCCGTTTTTACAATCATCTTGATTGAGTCTTTGTCTTACCATCTCATCTGTTAGTTCATCACTAACTAAATGGCCTTGGTCTAAAATCTTTTTAAGTTCTAAACCTAATGCTGTACCTTTTTTGATTTCTTCCCTAAACATTTGTCCGGTAGAGATATGCAAAATATTATATTCTTTTGTAATAAAAGGTGCAACTGAACCTTTACCTGAGGCCGGCGGCCCTGTTATTATAAATCTCATATTATCTTAAAACAATCTCTTATATTCTTGTTCGGTTGACTGAGTAATAATTTGGTTTACTGTCTCAAGTGCCACCCCAACTACAATAATTAAAGATGTTCCCCCTATTGTAACTGATTGTGCAACTGTGCCTTTAAAGCCAAAGATAATCGTAGTGACAATCGGCAATGCTGCTAAAATCATTAAGTATACTGTTCCTAGTACTGTTATTTTAAATAATAATCTAGAAATATAATTCGTTGTATCTTCTCCTGGTCTAATACCTGGAATATATGCATTACTCTTAGATAAGTTTTCTGCTACACTCTCAGGGTTAAACATTAAGAATGAATAGAAAAACGCAAACAACATAATAAGTACCATATATAAAACAAAGCCAATTGGGTTTTGATAATTAAATATTTGGTTTAACCAATAGCCAACCCCTGATTCCGTTGAGCTATTTGTCATCCCTACCATTGAAAGCGGAATTGATAAAATCGTTGAAGCGAAGATTACTGGAATAACTCCTGCAGTGTTTAATTTAATCGGTAAGTTTGAGTCTGTTTTTCCTCTTCCGGCGCGAACGTTCGCATATTGAATCGGAATCTTTCTTTTTGCTAACTCTAAGTATGTAACACCAATTAAAACTGCAACGTTTAATACCATAATTAAAATGAATAAGAAAATATCTAACGCTTCACCTGCTGGCGGTTTAATGTAAAGTGTCCATAGTTGTGTAACCATTGCAGGTAATGATGTAACAATACCAGCAACAATTAACATACTTGTCCCGTTACCAATCCCATACTTAGTAATTAAATCACCAATAAAGATTGCAACAGCTGTACCAGCAGTCATTACTAACGCCATATAAATATAATGAATTATTTTTGGCTCTAAAATCCTTGGGATTAATGCTCCGCCTCTAGCAGCGCCTAAACCTAATAGTAATACTAATGATTGGATAAACGCTAAGATTAACGCCACAATTCTAGTTAAGCGGTTAATTTTTTGTTTTCCCGCTTCGCCTTGTTCGCCCCACTCTTTTAATATCGGGATAATATCCATCTGTAATAACTGAATAACAATACTAGCAGTAATGTAGGGGCTAATACCCATTGCCATAATTGATAAGTTACCTAACGCTTGACCTGAAAAGTTATTTAAAATTGCTAAGAACTCATTTTGTTTAATAAAGCCAGTTAAGTTCTGTACATCAATTAATGGTATTGGAACCCAAACTAGAATTCTAAACGCTAATAGAATAAGAATAGTTATTCCCATCTTTTTAAGAACGTCTTTATTTGTAAATATAGCCTTTAACTTATTCACCTTAAATCACCTCAGCAGTAGCACCTACTTGATTAATTTGTTCAAGAGCTTGTTTGGAAAAAGCATGTGCTTTGATTGTCACTTTTTTCTCCAATGGTCCGTTTGCTAATACTTTAACGCCGGAATTTACCTTTCTAATAATTCTTCTTTCAAGTAATACTTCTGGAGTTATAACATCACCATCTTCGAAAACATTTAAATCTTTTAAATTAACTACCGAAAATACTTTATGGTTAACATTTGTAAAACCTCTTTTAGGTAGTCTTTGGAATAAAGGCGTTTGTCCACCTTCAAATGCTGGTCCTGGCTTATTTCCTGAACGAGCTAATTGTCCCTTATGACCCTTACCTGAAGTCTTACCTTTGCCTGAACCGCGTCCACGGCCAAGACGAGTTTTTTTCTTGCGAGCTCCTGGATTAGCTTTTAATTCATTTATCATCCTTAAGCCTCCTTCGTTACTTCTTCAACTTCTACTAAATGAGAGATTGTTGTAATCATTCCCATAATAGCATCGTTTTTCTCTTTAATAACGCTTTGATTAATTTTTCTTAAACCTAATGCTTTCGCTGTTTTAACTTGATTAGGTTTGCGTCCTATTAAACTTCTAACTAATGTAATTTTGATCATTTTCTTACACCAACTCTTCCACAGGGATACCTCTAAGTCTTGCAACTTCTTCAATTGTTGTAAGTCCTTCTAATCCATCAAAAGTAGCCCTTACTATATTAATAGGTGTTTTTGAACCTAAATTTTTAGATAAAATGTTATCTATTCCCGCTAATTCACAAATAACTCTTACTGGACCACCAGCGATAACTCCTGTACCTTCTGGTGCTGGTTTTAAAAATACTTTACCTGCTCCAAATCTTCCTGTTATTTCGTGAGGAATAGTTCCATTTACCACATTAACTTTTACTAAGTTTTTGCGAGCCCTTTGAATCGCTTTATTAATTGCATCAGGAATCTCTAAAGATTTTCCTGTCCCAAAACCGATTGTTCCATTTTTATCACCGACAACTGCTAAAGCTGTAAAACGAATGTTTCTACCACCTTTAACAACTTTACTAACACGGTTAATAGAGACTACACGATCTTCAAATAAGTCTACTTCTTTATTTTTATCTTGTTTCTTTCTTCTGTGCATATAATCCTCCTAAAATTTCAAACCGGCTGCTCTAGCCGCTTCTGCTAAAGCCTTAATATTTCCGTGATATAAATACCCTGAACGGTCAAACACTACCGTTTCAATTCCGTTTGCTAAAGCTCTTTCGCCAATTAATTTACCGACTGCTTCAGCTGTTTCTTTGTTAACACCTTGTTTAATTTCACTGCTTCTTGCTTGAACTAAAGTGTGTTCTTTACTATCGTCGATTATTTGCACAATATATTGTGTGTTAGAACGGTAAACACTTAAACGAGGTCTTTCTTCTGTTCCTTGAACTTTTCTTCTAACTCGTAAATGTCTTTTTCTACGAAGTTTATTTCTAGATGTTTTATTTATCATATTTCATACCTCCTTAAGAAACTGTCTTACCTTCTTTACGTCTGATAACTTCATCAGCGTAACGGATTCCTTTACCTTTATAAGGTTCAGGTTTTCTAACCTTTCTAATATTTGCTGCAAATTCGCCAACTTCTTGTCTGTTAATACCTTCAACAATAATTACAGTGTTTCTTGGTAACGTAACATTAATACCTTTAGGAATAGCCATATTAACAGGTTTTGAATAACCTACGTTTAATACTAACTGATTTCCTTCTAAAGCTGCACGATAACCAACACCTGCAATCTCTAAGCGTTTTTGAAATTTCTCTTTAACGCCTGTAATCATATTAGCTAATAGAGATCTAGCCGTACCGTGTTGTGATTGAGCTTGCATAGTCTCATCTACGCGCGATACTTTAATTTCATTTCCTTCAACAGTAAATTTTACTAATGGAGAAAATTGTCTTTCAAGCGTCCCATGAGGGCCAGTCACTGTAACTAAATTGTTATTATTGTTAAATGTAACGCCTTCTGGCAGTACAATTACTTTATTACCTATTCTTGACATATTTATCCCTCTCTTACCAAACATAGGCGAGTACTTCGCCACCTACATTTTGTCTTCTTGCTTCTCTATCAGTCATTATACCTTTTGATGTCGAAATAATAGCGATTCCTAAACCGTTTAAAACTCTTGGTAAGTTTTCTACTTGTGCATAGACACGCAATCCTGGTTTCGATATCCTTTTTAAGCCTTTAATAACTCTTTCGTTTTCATGATACTTTAAAGAAACAACTAAAACAGGATGATTATTTTCATCTGTCTTTGTTTCATAATCAACGATATATCCTTCTTCTTTTAAAACGCGTAAAATTTCGCCTTTTAATTTTGATGCTGGAACCTCTAAAGATTCTTTATTAGTAGAATTTGCATTTCTTATGCGGGTAAGCATATCCGCAATTGGATCAGTCATAACCATCTTTAAATTTCCTCCTTACCAACTTGATTTTTTAACGCCAGGCAATTCGCCTTTATATGCTTTTTCACGGAGACAAATTCTGCATAGACCAAATTTTCTATAAACAGAACGTGGTCTTCCGCAAATACTGCATCTTGTATAGCCTCTTGTTGAAAATTTAGGCTTTCTTTTTGCACTTGCTATTTTTGATTTCTTTGCCATAATTGTCTCCTACCTTCTAAACGGCATACCTAATGATGTAAGAAGTGCTTTTCCTTCTTCATCTGTTTTAGCCGTTGTAACGATTACGATATCCATTCCTCTAACTTTTCTAACATTATCGATTTTGATTTCTGGGAAAATAATTTGTTCTCTAACACCTAGTGTATAGTTTCCTCTACCATCAAAAGCGCGTTTAGAAACGCCACGGAAATCTCTAACTCTTGGTAGGCTCACTGAAATTAACTTATCTAAAAAGTCATACATTCTAGTCCCACGAAGCGTTACTTTCGCTCCAATTGGCATACCTTCTCTTAACTTAAATGTTGCAACTGATTTTCTAGCTCTAATAACTATCGGTTTTTGACCAGTTAATAATGCTAAATCTTCAACAGCACCATCCATAGCTTTTGGATCGCCAATCGCATCGCCTACACCCATGTTAACTACTATTTTTTCAATTTTGGGAACTTCCATGATTGATGAATAATTAAATTGTTTCATCAATTCTGGTCTTACTTTTTCATCATAATGTGTTTTTAATCTACTCATAATATTCCCCTTAATCTAGTATCTCGCCAGAACGTTTTGCATAGCGAACTTTTTTGCCATCAACTGTTTTATAACCTATACGTGTAGGTAAATTAGTTTTTGGACAAATAATCATTACATTTGAAACATGAATCGGAGCTTCTTGTTCCATAATTCCACCTTTGTCTTCTTGACTAGTGGCTCTTTTATGTTTCTTAACTATGTTTACGCCTCTAACTACTACTTTATTTTCTTTTGGAAAAGCTTTAATTACTTGACCAGTAGTTCTAACTTTATTACCTTTCTTGTCTTTAGTAAATTTGTCTTTTCCGCTCATAATTGCGACATTGTCGCCAACTCTTATACGCATATTAGTCTCTCCTTTACAATACTTCAGGAGCTAAACTGATAATTCTCATGAAGTTTTTTTCTCTTAACTCTCTTGCCACAGGGCCAAAGATTCTTGTCCCAACTGGGTTCATATCTTCTTTTAATACAACTGCTGCATTATCATCAAACTTAATGTATGATCCATCTCTTCTTCTTAAACCAAACTTAGTTCTTACAATAACAGCACTTACTATTTCGCCTTTTTTAACAGCTGAGTTAGGAATAGCTTTTTTAACTGTAGCAGTAACTACATCACCAATATTGGCATATTTTCTGCTTGTTCCACCTAGAACTTTGATAATTAAAAGTTCTCTAGCTCCACTATTATCAGCTACTTTTACTCTACTTTCTTGTTGTAACATAAAAAGCCTCCTTAAACTTCAACTGCCTCAGAGATAACTCTAACAAGAGTAAACTTTTTGTTTTTAGAAATAGGACGACACTCTCTAATTCTAACAACATCGCCTTCTTTTGCTATGTTATTCTCATCATGCACTTGATATTTTTTAGAAACTCTAACACGTTTCCCATACAAACGATGCACTTTGTATCTTTCAACTAATACACCGATTGTTTTATCGGCTTTGTCAGATACCACAGTACCAGTTAATTGTCTTCTTTTATTTCTTTCCATAGTATCCTCCTTATGCCCCACGTTCGCGCTCGGTTAAAATAGTTTTCATTTGCGCGATTAACTTTCTTACGTGTTTAATTCTTGCTGTATTTTCTAATTGTCCTACAGCTAATTGAAATCTTAAATTAAATAATTCTTCTTTTAACTCGCCTACGCGGAGATTTAAATCTTCTGTAGAAAGTTTTCTAATGTCTTTTGCTTTCATTAACTTTCACTCTCCTTAGAGACTATTGCCGTTTTAATCGGCAGTTTATGAGATGCAAGACGTAATGCTTCTCTAGCTACTTCTTCAGTAACACCTGCAATCTCAAACATGATTTTTCCTTTTTTAACTACTGCAACCCAAGAGTCAGGTGAACCTTTACCTCCACCCATACGTACTTCTAAAGGTTTTTTAGTTTTCGCAAAATGTGGAAACACGTTTAACCAAACTTTTCCTGCACGGCGCATTTGACGAGTAATCGCAATACGGCATGCTTCAATTTGTCTATTTGTGATCCAAGCACCTTCAAGGGCTTTTAAACCATATTCACCATTTTGAAGTTCTAAGTTTCCTTTTGCTTTTCCTTCATAACTTACACGATGTGGTCTTCTATATTTAGTTCTTTTCGGCATTAACACGGCTTCTCTTACCTCCTGCTGGGCGTTTATTTGGTGCCGGTTTACGTCTAGGTTGTTCTTCTCTTCTTCTTAATTCTTTACCAAGAAGTTCACCTTTATAAACCCACACTTTCACTCCTAAAATTCCATAAGTAGTTTTCGCTTCAGCTGTAGCATAATCGATGTCTGCTCTTAATGTGTGCAGTGAAACGCGACCTTCTGAATAACCTTCAGCTCTCGCAATCTCAGCTCCGCCTAAACGTCCTGAAACTAATGTTTTAACTCCATTAGCACCTGCTCTTAAAGCTCTTTGAATCGCAATTTTTTGAACTCTTCTAAAACTTGCTCTTCTTTCTAATTGGCGCGCAATAGAGTTAGCCATAAGTTGAGCATCCATCTCAGGCCTTACTACTTCTACAACATTTAATATAACTTCTTTTTTAGTCATATGTTCTAAAGTACTAACTACTTTGTTTTTAATTTCTGCATCACGACCAATAACCATACCTGGTCTTGCTGTAAATAAAGTTAATTTAATTCTATCTTTAGATTTTGCTTTAACTCTTTCGATTTCGGTTAAAGAAACCTCAGCGTCTACATAAACTTTATTTAAATATTCACGAATTTCGTGGTCTTCTTTAACTAAAGCAGGAACATCCTTAGAATCAGCATACCAACTTGAATCCCAGTTTTTATTAATTCCTACTCTTAATCCTTTTGGACTAACCTTCTGACCCATCGAATTCTTCCTCCTTTTCGTTATTTCTTTCTGCTACTACAACAGTAATGTGACTAGTTCTTTTACTGATGATATCTCCACTACCTTTTGCTCTAGGTAATAATCTTTTCATTGTCATTCCTTCTGTAACATATGCTTCTTTAACATATAAGTTTTCAGGATTCATATCATAGTTGTTTTCAGCGTTTGCAACTGCGCTATTTAATACTTTTAATATAATAGGTGCAGCTTTTCTTGGAGTAAATAGTAAGACAGCTTGAGCTTCTTTTACATCTAATCCGCGAACTAGGTCAATCACTAAACGCGCTTTTCTTGGCGCAATTCTAACTGTTTTCGCTATTGCTCTTGCTTCCATAATTAACTACCTTCCTCTACGCTTTCATCTTCTTCATCATCTTCATCATCAACTACTAATTGCTTAGCCATTGTTGCTGCTCCAGCTGATGCTGATCTCTTATCTTTAGACATCTTACGATCTGCAGCGTGTTGTCTGAATGTTCTTGTTGGCGCAAACTCACCAAGTTTGTGTCCAACCATATCTTCAGTAATATAGACAGGTACATGTTCACGACCATTATATACTGCTATAGTATAGCCAATAAACTCAGGAAAAATCGTTGAGCGTCTTGACCATGTTTGGATAACTCTTTTTGTTTTTCTGCTCTTTTGTGCCATAACTTTTTTCATTAAATGTTCATCGACAAAAGGTCCTTTTTTAACTGAACGTGCCATATAATCCTCCTATTTCTTTCTTCTTCTGCCTCTAATAATTAGATCGCTAGACTTTTTCTTAGATTTTCTTGTTTTAACTCCATGACCGATTTTACCCCAAGGAGTCATTGGTGAAGCTTGACCGATTGGTGCTTTTGCTTCTCCACCACCATGAGGGTGATCAACTGGGTTCATTGCAGAACCTCTAACTGTTGGTCTAATACCCATGTGGCGTTTTCTACCAGCGTTACCAATAGTTATTAATTCGTGTGATTCGTTACCTACTTCACCGATTGTTGCTCTACACTCACCTAAAACTTTTCTTACTTCGCCTGATGATAATGTTAATAATACGTACTTATCTTCACGACCTAAGATTCTTACGCTTGTACCAGCGCTTCTTGCAATTTGTCCACCTTTTCCTGGTTTTAATTCTACGTTATGTACAATTGTACCAACTGGAATGTTTTTAAGTGGAGCAGCATTTCCTAATTTAATATCTACATGTTCTCCAGAAAGAATTTCATCGCCAACCTTTAAATCTTTAGCTGCTAGAATATATCTTTTCTCGCCATCCGCATAATTAACTAAAGCTATATATGCACTACGATTCGGATCATATTCAATAGATGCGATTCTTCCAGGAATATCATCTTTATTACGTTTGAAGTCAATAACTCTATACTTACGTTTAGCACCGCCGCCTCTATGACGAACAGTAATTTTACCTGAATTGTTTCTTCCACCTTTTTTCTTTAATGGTTCTAATAAAGATTTTTCAGGTGTTGTTTTAGTTATTTCTTCAAAAGATGGACTTGTCATATGCCTACGAGCATTTGTTGTTGGTTTATATGTTTTAATTGCCATAATAGCTCTCCTTTACCATCTTATATTACACTGTGAAGGCGTCAATTGATTGACCTTCAGCAATTGTAACCATTGCTTTTTTATAACCTTTTGTAAAACCTTCGTGTTGACCAACTCTTTTGAAAGTCGGTTTAACATTCATTGTATTTACACGTAAAACATTCACGTCAAATATTTCTTCGATTGCTTTTTTAATTTCAATTTTGTTTAATCCTTTATCTACTTTAAATGTATAAGTGTTTGATGATTGGATTAACTTAGTTGATTTTTCTGTAATTACAGGAGCAAAAACTTTATCATAATACTTAATTATCATTTTACTAGCGCCTCCTCAAAATACTTAACTGCATCCGTAGTTAAAACTACTTTGTGTGCATCTGTTAAATCATATACGCTTGTATGACTAGCATTTTCGATTCTAACTGTTGGAATATTTCTTGATGCATATATTACATTGTCGCTAAAATCTACATCAATAAAGATTGCTCTTCCTTCACTAACTAAACTGTTATAAATTTCTTGAAACTGTTTAGTTTTTGGTTCGTTTAACTCTAATTTATCAACTATTACTAATTGATTATTTTGTAAACGTAATGAAAGAATGCTCTTATATGCTAGTTCTGAAACTTTTCTATTAACTTTAACTTTATAGTTCTTTTCTGGAGTTGGACCAAACGTCACTCCACCACCACGCCAAACTGGGCTTCTTGAAGAACCATGTCTCGCTCTACCTGTACCTTTTTGACGATAAGGTTTCTTACCTCCGCCACTAACTTCTGTACGTGTTTTTGTTGAGTGAGTGCCTTGTCTCATTGCAGCTCTTTGTGCATTAACTACGTCATAGAGAACTTGTGTGTTTGGTTCAATACCAAATACTTGTTCATTTAAAGTTAATTTAGATACTTCTTTTCCACTTTGATTTAATACTTTAACATTTAACATAATTATTTACCCTTTTCATGCTTTTTAACTGCTGAGCGAACCATTACTAAACCTTTTGTCGGTCCAGGAATTGAGCCTCTAACAAGTAGCACTTGCCTTTCTTCATCAACACTGACAATTTCTAAGTTTTGAACAGTTCTACGAACATTACCCATTTGTCCTGGTAAGTTTTTACCTTTTAAGTTACCCTTAACAGCTCCCATTGAGCCAGGACCACGGTGATATCTTGAACCATGTGATGCAAAACCTTTCTTCTGGTTATGTCTTTTAATTGAACCAGCAAATCCTTTACCTTTTGATGTTCCAGTTACATCAACGTATTCACCAACATTAAATATTGTCGGCGATATTTTACTACCAACCTCTAAATTAAGCATTTCGTTTTCGTGTTGTTTAAAACGAATCTCTTTAATGAAGCGCTTAGGTGCTGTATTAGCTTTTGCAACGTGCCCTAACTCAGGCTTATTGCTTAATGTTTCCCTTTTGTCTTCAAAACCAATTTGGGTGGCAAGATAACCATCTGTCTCTAATGTTTTTTGTTGTAATACAACATTATTAGCTACATCGATAATGGTTACTGGAACTAAGTGACCCTTATCATTAAAGATTTGAGTCATGCCTACTTTTCTACCTAAGATTCCTTTAGCCATAATAATTTCTCCTTATTTCTTATTTTTTTAACACTATATCAACACCGCTAGGTAAGTCGATGTGCATAAGTGCTTCAATTGTTTGTGAGTTTGGATCAACAATTTCAATTAATCTCTTATGAGTTCTTCTTTCAAATTGCTCACGTGATTTTTTATTAACGTGAGGACTTCTTAAAATTGTGAAGATCTCCTTTTTAGTTGGAAGTGGGATTGGACCTCTTACTTCTGCTCCTGATTTCACTACACTTTCAACAATTTTTTTAGCTGATTGATCAATTAATCTATGATCATACGCCTTTAAATTAATTTTGATTACTTCTTTTGCCATTTTCTTTTTTTCTCCTTTCGCCTTATATCTATCGTATAGACTTGCTCCGCGGAAATTTCTTGACACAGACAACGGCTATCCGTGTGCCAACAACCTCCCGCCTCAAAGCCGTCTCGCGCAATCGCACAAGCGAAACTATTATATAACAAATAAAAGAAAAGTGCAACCTTTTAAGTGCACTTTTTTGATTTTTTTACTTTTTGTCTATTTATAGCCGTTTCTTCTCTTTTTTATTCCTGATATCCCCAAACGACAGGCCTATAATCTCTATTCCATCTTTGATGCCATCCGCTAGGCTTTGATGCTACTTCTGCATAGATTGTTAAATTGTCACAACCACGAAAAGCTGCTTCATATATATTAGTTACGCTTCTGGGAATTATTACTTTAGTTAAACTTTTACAATTAAAAAAGGCCAAACCCAGTATATGCGTAGCACTCGTTTCAATTTTATACTCGCCTGTTTTCCCTAACGGACAAAAAACTAATGTGCTTCCATC
>Ga0172382_10000391_pt1 | contig 81998 bp, 93 predicted proteins | sample Leawel138RmetaG_FD_122245 | JGI IMG/M metagenome (GOLD analysis project Ga0172382, IMG submission 122245) | Leachate microbial communities from a municipal landfill in Southern Ontario, Canada - Leachate well 138R metaG | ecosystem: Engineered > Solid waste > Landfill > Unclassified | place...
GATGGTCATGCCGGGTGACAACGTGGCGATGACCGTCACGCTGATCGCACCGATTGCGATGGAAGAAGGTCTGCGTTTTGCGGTCCGCGAAGGCGGTCGTACCGTCGGCGCTGGCGTCGTCTCCAAGATTATCGAGTAAATAGACATGGCAGGACAAACGATTCGTATCCGGTTGAAAAGCTTCGACCACCGTCTGATCGACCGTTCGACTGCGGAGATCGTCGAAACCGCGCGCCGGAGTGGTGCGCGGATCAAGGGGCCGATTCCGCTACCGACCCGCAAGGAGCGGTTCACCGTGCTGACGTCGCCGCATGTTAATAAGGATGCGCGCGACCAGTACGAGATCCGCACCCATAAGCGGGTGCTCGATATCGTCGATCCGACCGACAAGACGGTTGATCTGTTGATGCAGCTTGACCTGGCCGCTGGGGTGGATGTTCAGATTCGTCTGAGCTGATCTGTCCGCGCCGCTAGAGCGCGCCGGCCAAATTATACTTTTGGCACGGCGCGTTTTCTGTTATAGTGTCGCGCTCTTGTTCAGCCCGATGCGTGTCAAGGCCGCGTCGGGCTGGCTTTTTCCGGCGATCCGGTCAATCGAAATCGGCGCTGTCGTGAGTACGAGGAAATAACAATGGCTTTAGGTGTAGTCGGGCGAAAGGTCGGCATGACCCGCATATTCGACGATGCTGGCGTTTCCACGCCGGTTACCGTTATCGAGGTCGAGCCGAACCGTGTGACTCAGAAGAAGGTTCAGGATGTCGATGGGTATGCCGCATTGCAGGTGACCGTTGGCGAGCGCCGGCCGGGGCGGGTGAGCAAGCCGATGGCAGGGCATTTTGCCAAGGCCGAGGCTGCAGCCGGTCGCGTCGTGCGGGAGTTCCGTGTCGATGAGGACGTGCTGGCTGATTATGAGCCGGGCAGCGAGATCAGTGTCGAGATTTTCAACGACATTCCCTCGGTCGACGTAACCGGCGTGAGCAAGGGCAAAGGCTTCGCTGGAACAGTCAAGCGGCACAACTTTCGGATGCAGGATGCCTCGCATGGTAACTCCCTGTCACACCGCGTGCCTGGAGCCATTGGGTCGAACCAGAGTCCTGGTCGTGTATTCAAGGGCAAGAAGATGGCCGGCCAGATGGGCAGTGAGCGTGTGACCACGGCCAACCTGAAAGTGGTCCGCGTGGATGCTGAAAATGGTTTGCTGCTCGTCAAGGGTGCGGTGCCAGGCGCCACTGGTGGCGACGTGCTCGTGTGCCCCTCGGTCAAGATCAAAGCGTGAGGTCATCAGGTATGGATATCCAAGTCAAGAATGGTTCCGCGCTGACTGTCTCCGAACAGGTCTTCGGCCGGGATTACAATGAGACGCTGGTTCATCAGGCCGTGGTCTCGTATCTCGCGGGTGGTCGGGCCGGCAGCAAACGTCAGCTGAATCGTGCCGACGTAAGTGGTGGTGGGGCCAAGCCGTGGCGCCAGAAAGGTACTGGTCGCGCCCGTCACGGCTCCATCCGTTCGCCGATCTGGCGGGGCGGTGGTGTGACTTTTGCTGCCCGTCCACGCGATTTCTCGCAGAAGATGAACCGCAAGGCCTACCGGGCCGCGATGCGTTCGATCCTCTCCGAGCTGCTACGCCAGGATCGCCTGACGGTGGTGGAGTCGCTAACAGTTGAGGCGCCGAAGACCAAGCTGGTTATCAAGGCCCTGGCTGATCTCGGACTGGACAAGGGCAAGCGCCTGATCGTCACCGAGGCGATGGACGAGTCCGTCCTGCTGGGCTCGCGCAATGTGGTTGAGCTGGGCTATTGCACGGCGGCAACGCTTGATCCGGTCAGCCTGGTCAATGCGGATCATGTGGTCATCACCCAGGGTGCCGTGAAGATGGTTGAGGAGTGGCTGTCATGAAATCGGAAAAACTATACGACGTACTGCGCGCTCCGGTGGTCACCGAAAAGACCGCGCGTGCCGGTGAGTTCAATCAGTACGTATTCAAGGTGGCCACATCGGCTTCCAAGCCGGAGATCAAGGATGCCGTTGAGCAGGCCTTTGATGTGACGGTCAACGCCGTTCAGGTGGTGAACCAGCGTGGCAAGGTCCGCCGGTTCCGCAACATGCCGGGGCGTCGCGCCGACACCAAGAAGGCGTATGTCACGCTCGCCGAAGGCCAGACCATCGACTTCGGTACGGCCGGATAAACAGTAGGGGGTTCAACTCATGGCTTTGAAGGTCGTAAAACCGAGTTCGCCGGGTCGCCGCAGCGCGGTCGAGACGGATCGTTCCGCGCTCTACAAGGGCAAAGGCTACGGGCCATTGCTCGAAAAGAAGCACGGGTCAGGTGGCCGCAACAACGCTGGGCGCATCACCAGCCGTCATATCGGTGGTGGTCACAAACAGCGCTATCGGCTCATTGATTTCAAGCGCAACAAGGACGGTGTCCCCGCCCAGGTGGAGCGTATTGAGCACGATCCAAACCGTACCGCACACATCGCGTTGCTGAAATATGCCGACGGTGAGCGCCGCTACATCCTGGCGCCGCGCGGGGTGGAGGTCGGTCAGGCGATCACGTCCGGTACTCAGGCGCCGATTCGGGCCGGCAACGCCCTGCCGCTGCACTCGATCCCAGTGGGCACAACCATCCATGCGATTGAGCTCAAGCCGGGCAAGGGGGCACAGATTGCCCGCAGCGCTGGCAGCTCGGCCCAGCTGGTTGCACGCGAGGGCTCCTACGCCACCATCCGTCTGCGTTCGGGTGAGACGCGCCGGATATTCGCGGAGTGCCGCGCCACGGTAGGTGAGGTTTCCAATCAGGAACACAGCCTTAGCCGTCGGGGCAAGGCTGGCGCCAATCGCTGGCTTGGCATTCGGCCGACGGTACGCGGCGTGGTCATGAACCCGGTCGATCACCCGCATGGTGGTGGTGAAGGTCGGAGCTCGGCTGGACGTCATCCGGTCACTCCCTGGGGTGTGCCGACCAATGGTTACAAGACGCGGACGAACAAGCGTACTGACAAGTACATTGTTCGCCGTCGTAACAAGAAATAACACAATTAGAGGAGTTGAAAGGTGCCACGCTCACTCAAGAAGGGTCCCTTCGTGGACCATCATTTGATGAAAAAAGTGGAAGAGGCCGTGGCTACGAACAGCCGCCGGCCCATAAAGACCTGGTCGCGTCGCTCGATGATCCTGCCCGACATGATCGGACTGACCATCGCGGTGCACAACGGTCGGCAGCACATTCCAGTGCTGATTAACGAGAACATGGTTGGGCAGAAGCTCGGTGAGTACGCGCCTACGCGGACTTACCGTGGCCATGCCGCCGACAGGAAAGCCACGCGCTAAGGAGGTTCCGTGATGCAAGCAGTCGCACTACACCGGTTTGCCCGGATCTCTCCGCAGAAAGCGCGTCTGGTCGCCGACCAGGTGCGTGGCGAGAATGTCGCTCAGGCACTGGAGTCGTTGCAGTTCTCGACCAAGAAGGGTGCCGCGATCGTTCGCAAGGTCGTCGAATCGGCGATCGCGAACGCGGAAAATAACGAGGGTGCGGACGTCGATCGTCTATGCATCTCCGAGATCATGGTCGACGAGGGTCCGACGTTGAAGCGATTCCGTGCGCGTGCGAAAGGTCGCGGTGCACGGATCCTCAAGCGGACCAGTCACATCAAAGTCGTCGTCAGCGAGCGCTAAGGAACAGTCATGGGTCAAAAAGTACATCCGGTAGGCTTCCGGCTTGGGATCTCCTCAGACTGGAGCTCTCGCTGGTACGCCGATAGCAAGAATTTTTCTAAACACCTTGAGCAGGACGTTCGGACACGCAGGTATATTCGTGAGCGTCTCAAGGATGCCTCCGTCTCCCGCGTGCAGATCGAGCGTCCAGCCCGATCGGCGGCGGTGACGATTCATACCGCGCGGCCGGGCATCGTCATCGGCCGCAAGGGTGAGGATATCGAGCGCCTGCGCACCGAGATCGCACCGATGCTCGGCCTGGACCGCAATGCGGTGAAGGTCTCTGTAGAAGAGATCCGCAAGCCCGAGCTGGACGCACAGCTGGTGGCCGAGTCCATCGCTCAGCAACTTGAGCGTCGTGTCATGTTCCGCCGCGCGATGAAGCGTGCGGTACAGACGACCATGCGCCTGGGTGCTGGTGGTGTGAAAGTCAACGTCGCCGGCCGCTTGGGCGGCGCCGAGATCGCGCGCACCGAGTGGTATCACGAAGGCCGTGTGCCGCTGCACACCCTGCGTGCGGATATCGACTACGGCGCGGCAGAGGCCCAGACCACCTACGGCATCATCGGTGTCAAGATCTGGATTTTCAAAGGCGAAGTGTTCGGTGTGCCGGGCAGCGACGACGGCAAGTCAGCCGCCTGATCAACGAATTGAAGTGGAGCTTTGAAGAATGCTGCTGCCAAAACGTACAAAATTTCGCAAGCAGTTCAAGGGCAAGAACCGCGGCGTGGCCACCAACGGCAACAAGGTGAGCTTCGGCGAGTTCGGCCTCAAGACGCTTGAGCGCGGACATATTACCTCCCGTCAGATCGAGGCTGGACGTCGTGCCATCACTCGTCACGTGAAGCGGGGCGGCAAGATCTGGATTCGGATCTTCCCGGATACCCCGATTACCAACAAGCCCCTGGAAGTCCGTATGGGCAAGGGCAAGGGTAGCGTCGAGCATTGGGCTGCCAAGGTGCAGCCGGGCAAGGTGCTGTTCGAGATCGAAGGGGTCAGCGAAGACGTGGCACGCCAGGCGTTTGAACTCGCCAGTGCGAAGCTGCCCGTGAAAACCACGTTCGTAACACGGTGGGTGATGTAATGAAGACGACAGACCTGCGTGAGAAGTCCGTAGAGGATTTGCGCCACGAGCTGGTGGCCGTCAAGCGCGAGCAGTTCAACCTGCGTATGCAGCATGCTACCGGCCAGGATGTAAAGACCCATCTGGCCCGGGAAGCGCGGCGTAACGTTGCTCGTATCAAGACCGTGATTGCGGAAAAGGAGCGTGCCTGAGATGACGACGGTATCCGAAGAAAATAATGTACGCACCCGTCAAGGGGTTGTGGTCAGTGATAAGGGCGACAAGTCCATCACGGTTGCGGTTGAGCGTCGTGTTCAGCACTCGCTTTATGGCAAGTACCTGACAAGGACTTCCAAGCTGCGTGTGCATGACGAGGAAAACAGCTGCCGCCAGGGCGACCGCGTCGAGATTCGTGAGACGCGGCCGATCTCCAAAACCAAGAGCTGGACTTTGGTCCGCGTGCTCGTGCGCTCTGCTGAGTAAGGAGTTTCGTCATGATCCAGATGCAAACCGTGCTGAATTCGGCAGATAACAGTGGCGCGCGCAAGGTTCAGTGCATCAAGGTGCTGGGCGGATCGCATCGCCGTTATGCCGAGATTGGTGACGTCATCAAGGTGTCCGTCAAGGACGCCATTCCGCGTGGTCGCGTCAAAAAGGGCGAGGTCTACAATGCCGTGGTGGTGCGCACGCGCCAGGGAGTGCGTCGTGCGGACGGATCGTTGATCCGTTTTGACGGCAACGCGGCGGTCCTGCTCAACGACCAGCTCCAGCCGATCGGTACCCGTATTTTTGGCCCGGTCACCCGTGAGTTGCGGGGCGAAAAGTTCATGAAGATCATTTCGCTTGCGCCAGAAGTGATTTAAGAGGGGATCGAGATGCGAAAAATTCGTCAAGGCGACGACGTGGTCGTCACAGCGGGCAAGGACAAGGGCCGTCGGAGCACGGTGCTTCGGGTCGTCGATAATGGCACCCGGGTCGTTGTGGAAGGGGTGAACATGGTGAAGAAGCACCAGAAGCCCAATCCGATGATCGGCCGGACCGGTGGCATCATCGAAATGGAGAAATCCATTGATATCTCCAACGTGATGCTGTTTAATCCCGCCTCCGAAAAGGGCGACCGGGTCGGTTTCAAGACACTTGAGGACGGCCGGAAGGTTCGTTACTTCAAATCCAACGGCGAAGTCGTTGACGCGTGATAGGAAATTAGAGAAATGGCTCGACTTCAGGAATACTACTCCAACACGTTGCGTGCCGAGCTCGCAGAGAAGCTGGGTCTCGACAACTTAATGGCCGTTCCGAAGCTGACCAAGATTACGTTGAACATGGGCCTGGGTGATTCCGCTCGTGACAAGAAGGTAATCGATAGCGCAGTGGAAGAAATGGGTCTGATTACCGGTCAGCGACCGGTAGTGACGTATGCGCGCAAGTCCATCGCGGGGTTCAGACTTCGTGAGGGCATGCCGTTGGGTGTCAAGGTCACCCTCAGAGGACGTACGATGTACGAGTTCCTCGATCGGTTGATCCATGTGGCGGCTCCCCGTATCCGCGACTTTCGTGGCTTGAGCCCGAAGTCGTTTGATGGCCGTGGCAACTACAGCCTCGGGGTTCGCGAACAAATCATTTTCCCGGAGATCGACTTTGACAAGGCCGATCAGGTCCGAGGGATGGATATCACGATCACAACGAATGCGAAGGATGATGACCAGGCGCGAGCGTTGCTCAGCGGCTTTGGTTTCCCCTTCCGTCGTTAAGGAGTAATTACGAGATGGCAAAGAAAAGTATGCTTGCTCGCGAGGTGAAGCGCCAGAAGCTCGCCCGCCAGTACGCTGACAAGCGCGCCAAACTGCGCGCAATCGTCGCCGATCCCGATGTGGAGTTCGACGAGAAGATGGCGGCGTCCGCGGAGCTGCAGAAGCTGCCGCGCGATTCCTCCGTTACCCGCCAGGTGCGTCGCTGTGCGCTGACCGGACGTCCCAAGGGCGTCTACCGGAAATTTGGCATGGGGCGCAACAAGCTACGTGAGCTGGCAATGGCTGGGGAAATCCCTGGTCTGCGCAAGTCCAGCTGGTAAGGAGAACGCGCGATGAGTATGAATGATCCGATCGCGGATATGTTGACGCGTATCCGAAATGCTCAAGCGGCTCGCAAGACCGAAGTCCGGTTGCCGGCCTCCAAATTCAAGAAGGCGATCGCCCAGAGCTTGCAAGACGAAGGCTATGTCGCCGATGTTCGTGTAGAAGGTGACGCAGCCAAGCCGACGCTGGTTATTGGTCTGCGCTACTTCGAAGGCAAGCCTGTTATCGAGAAGATAAGTCGCGTTTCTCGCCCAGGGTCACGCAAGTTCTTCGGCAGCGAGGAGTTGCCGGAAGTCTTGGGTGGGTTGGGTGTCGCCGTGGTCTCCACGTCGCAGGGCGTGATGCCTGATCGGGAAGCCCGTCGTCGCAATATCGGCGGCGAAGTCGTCTGCTTTGTATCGTAACCGTCTGGGGGATTTATGAGTCGAGTAGCACGAAAGCCGGTTACGGTCCCCAAGGGTGTCGAGGTCAAGCTTGATGGCCAGATCTTGTCGTTCAAGGGCAAGAATGGCGAGTTGAGCATGGATGTCCACCCGACGGTTGGGGTGACCTTCGAAGACCAGGAGATCCGGTTCAATCCGAACAGTGATAATGACATTCCACTGACGGGGACCCTGCGTTCATTGGCGCAGAATAAAGTTGATGGGGTCGCCAACGGTTTTGAGATCAAGTTGCAATTGGTTGGTGTCGGTTACCGCGCTCAGGCGCAGGGCCAGATCCTGAACCTGCAATTGGGTTTCTCGCACCCGGTCGAGTTTCCGCTTCCAGAAGGAATCACGGCAGAAACCCCATCGGCGACCGAGATCACTATCAAGGGTGCTGACAAGCAGAAGGTAGGCCAGGTGGCTGCCAACGTGCGGGCTCTGCGTCCGCCTGAGCCTTACAAGGGCAAAGGTGTGAAGTACGCGGACGAGCGCGTGCTGCGTAAGGAAGCCAAGAAGAAATAATCGAGGGTGACGCGATGAACGAAAGCACAAAACAGCGGCTCCGCCGCGCACGGCGTACCCGGGCCAAGATCAAGTCGCTCGGCGTGCATCGCCTGAGCGTGTACCGGAGCAACAACCACACCTACGCACAACTCTTTGCGCCGGAAGGTGCGGTCTTGGCGGCCGCTTCCACGGCAGGCAAGGGAGTGCTGGGCGCGGGTGAGTATGGCGGCAATGTGGCCGCTGCTAAAAAAGTAGGCGAAGCGATCGCCAAGGCTGCCCTGGAAAAGGGCATCGACACCGTAGCGTTTGATCGTTCCGGTTATATTTACCACGGGCGTGTCGCGGCCGTTGCCGATGCGGCGCGCGAAGCGGGCCTGAAGTTCTAAAGAGGTAATTCAATGAGCCGTAATCCAAGAGACGCCTCGAACGATGGCCTGATCGAGAAGCTAGTGACGATCAACCGGGTGTCCAAGGTTGTTAAGGGTGGTCGCCAGTTTTCGTTCACCGCGCTGGCCGTGGTGGGCAATGGCGACGGACGTGTCGGTTTTGGTTATGGCAAGGCAAAAGAAGTGCCTGTCGCCATCCAAAAGGCAATGGACCGAGCCCGCAACAGCATGGTCGACATACCGCTGCGCGACGGCACCCTGCACTATGAGGCCAAAGGTGTTCATGGTGCCGGCCGAGTGTTCATGAAGCCGGCCTCCGAGGGTACTGGTGTTATCGCTGGTGGCGCGATGCGGGCTGTGCTGGAGGCCGCTGGTGTACGCAATGTCCTGGCCAAATGCATTGGGACTCGCAACCACATGAACGTGATCCGGGCGACCCTCAACGGTCTCACTCAGATCCAGTCGCCGGAAGTGGTAGCTGCGAAGCGCGGTAAGCGCGTCGAAGAAATTCTGGGGAGCGAGGCATGAGCCAAAAGACTAATGGCACGATCCGGGTTCGCCTGGTTCGCTCGATGCATAATCGACTCGAGTCCCACAAGGCCTGCGTTCGTGGGCTGGGCATTCGACGTCTGAACCATGAGGTGGAAGTGGCCGATACCCCCGAGAACCGGGGCATGATCAACCGCGTCCACTATATGCTCGAAGTACAGGAGCCGAAGTAATGCGCTTGAATAAACTTGTTCCTGCCGAGGGCAGCCGGACCGAAGCGACCCGCGTGGGCCGCGGTATCGGCTCTGGCCTGGGCAAGACCGGCGGTCGTGGCCACAAAGGGCAGAAGTCTCGATCGGGTGGCTACCACAAGACCGGTTTTGAGGGTGGTCAGACACCGTTGCAGCGCCGCTTGCCGAAGATGGGCTTCCGGTCGGCCAAGGCCTTGGATCGGGCCGAGATCCGCACTGCGGAACTCAACCGATTTGACGGTGAGGTGACCATGGAGTCACTCAAGGCAGCCAACCTGGTTCGTCACGACGTCAAGACAGTCAAAATCATACTCCAGGGTGACGTGGAGAAAGCGCTTCAGGTGAAAGGTTTGGCGGTCACCAAGGGTGCGCGCCAAGCGATCGAAGCAGCCGGTGGTTCAGCGGAGTAAGTTGTGGCACAGGCTAATACAGGGATAGGCACGCTTGCCGGAGCCGGTCGTTTGACCGAGCTCCGGCAACGCATTTTCTTCGTCATCATGGTGCTAGTGGTGTACCGCATCGGGACTTTCATCCCGTTGCCGGGCATTGACGTCGACGTGATGAAGGCGCTGTTCGAGCAGCACTCGGGCGGCATTTTGAGCATGGTCAACATGTTCTCTGGCGGGGCGTTGTCGCGCATGTCCCTGTTCGCCCTGGGGGTGATGCCGTACATTTCTGCGGCGATTATCATCCAGTTGCTTACGGCCGTGGTGCCGATGTTCGAGAAGCTGAAGAAAGAGGGTGAGGCGGGCCGCCGCAAGATCACTCAGTACACTCGGTACGGGACGCTTGGTCTGGGCCTGGTGCAGGCGTTGGGGGTGTCGATCGCGCTGCAAGGACAGTCGATGGGTGGCTCACCGTTGGTGTACGCACCTGGCATCGGCTTCCTGTTTGTCGCCACCCTCACGCTGGTCAGCGGAGTGATGTTGCTGGTCTGGCTTGGTGAGCAGATCACCGAGCGCGGGGTCGGTAATGGAATCTCGTTGATCATTTTTGCCGGGATTGTGGCGGGATTGCCGAGCGCCATCGGTGGTACCGCGGAGCTGGTGCGTACCGGTGAGCTGCACGTGTTCACCATGCTGATCCTGGGCGTCCTCATCCTTGCCGTGACCGCGTTCGTTGTTTTTGTTGAACGCGGCCAGCGTCGGATTACGGTCAACTACGCGCGGCGCCAGCAAGGGCGTGGCATGGCCGGGCAGCAGACGTCACACTTGCCGCTGAAGTTGAACATGGCCGGTGTGATCCCGCCGATCTTTGCCTCGAGCATCATCCTGTTTCCGGCGACTGTCGGTAACTGGTTTGGGCAGCAAGAAGGTATGAGTTGGCTTGCCAGCCTGTCGAATACGCTGTCACCTGGGCAGCCGTTATACGTGCTTTTCTATGCCACCGCGATCATATTCTTCTGTTTTTTCTATACTGCGCTGGTGTTCAACGCTCGCGAAACAGCCGACAACCTGAAGCGCTCAGGGGCATTTGTACCGGGCATTCGCCCGGGTGAGCAGACCGCACGTTACGTGGATAAGGTGTTGACTCGACTCACTTTCTGGGGTGCTATCTACATCACCGCGGTTTGTTTGTTGCCGGAGTTTTTGATCCTGTACTGGAACGTTCCGTTTTACTTTGGCGGCACGTCCCTGCTGATTATCGTGATTGTGCTGATGGACTTCATGTCGCAAGTTCAGTCACACCTGGTGTCACACCAGTACGACAGCCTGGTTCGTAAGGCTCATTTCAAGAGCGGGCTGTAAGAGCAGGCCCACTATATTCCATTTGCTATTGATGGCGTGTTTGGTTAAACTTTCGCGCTCTTTTTTGGGGTGATATAACGATGGCACGTATTGCTGGGATCAACATTCCCGTTCAAAAACATGTGGTCATTGGCCTGACGTCCATTTATGGGATCGGGCCGTCCCGCGCCCGGCTGATTTGCGAGGCCACCGGCGTCGCCCCGGATCGTAAGGTAAGGGACTTGTCGGAAGCGGAGGTCGAGGCGCTGCGGGCGGAAGTCGGCAAGTATGTAGTTGAAGGCGATCTGCGCCGGGACGTCTCGATGAGCATCAAGCGTCTGATGGATCTTGGATGTTATCGTGGCGTACGTCACCGTCGCGGCCTGCCCTTGCGTGGGCAGCGTACACGCACGAATGCACGGACTCGCAAGGGTCCGCGTCGCCTGGTCAAGCGCTGATCAGGCTTAATATTCTCTCGAGAGTAGGATCTTAATGGCAAAAGCAAGACAAGAAGGCACCCGTAGAAGGGTGAAGCGCGTCGTCACGGAAGCGGTCGCACATGTTAATGCGACCTTCAACAACACGATCGTGACGATCACAGACCGTCAGGGCAACACCCTCAGCTGGGCGACGTCCGGAGGCTCCGGTTTCCGTGGTTCGCGCAAGTCCACGCCGTTTGCAGCCCAGGTGGCGGCCGAGCGAGCAGGTGAGGCGGCCAAGGCCTATGGCGTCAAGAACATTGATGTGCAGGTCAAAGGCCCGGGGCCAGGTCGCGAGTCGAGCATTCGTGCGTTGAACGCTGTCGGCTTCAAGGTGGGCGTGATCACGGACGTGACTCCGATCCCACACAATGGCTGCCGCCCGCCCAAGAAGCGTCGTGTTTGACGGTGCGTTTCTTAAGGAGTATATGACTTATGGCTCGTTATCTCGGTCCTACTTGTAAGCTAGCCCGTCGCGAAGGCACGGATCTTTTCCTGAAATCCGGTGTGCGAGCACTGGAAGACAAGTGCAAACATGATCGCGTTCCAGGGCAACATGGTGCCACTGGTCGCCGGCAGAGAGTGTCGGAATATGGTCTGCAGCTGCGTGAAAAGCAGAAGCTGCGCCGTACCTATGGTGTGCTGGAGCGTCAGTTCCGTAATTACTACAAGCGCGCCACACAGATGAAAGGCTCCACTGGCGAAAATCTGCTGCAAGCGCTTGAGTGCCGTCTGGACAACGTCGCCTACCGTATGGGGTTTGGCTCCACGCGTGCTGAGGCGCGCCAGCTGGTATCACACCGCGGCATAACGGTGAACGGCGAGGTGGTCAATATCCCGTCGTACCAGGTTGCCGCTGAGGACGTGATCGCTGTACGCGAGAAAGCGAAAAAACAGCAGCGTGTCAAAGATTCCCTCGAGCTAGCCGCTCAGCGGGAGGTCGTGCCGTGGATCACGGTCGACGCCAGCAAGATGGAAGGCGTCTTCAAGGCCGTCCCGGTGCGCGATGAGCTGCCGGCGGATATTAACGAATCGCTCGTAGTCGAGTTGTATTCGAAGTAAACGGTTTTCTCGGGGGTGCGTAAATGCAACTGGGTTCTACAGAGCTTCTCAAGCCGCGCTTGGTCGATGTGGAAACGATCGACGACACACATGCGCGCGTGGTGCTGGAGCCGCTGGAGCGAGGGTTTGGTTACACGCTGGGCAATGCCCTGCGGCGTATTCTGCTCTCTTCCATTCCTGGCGTGGCAGTAACCGAGGCAGAGATCGAAGGGATTCTGCACGAGTACAGTACGCTGGAAGGCGTTCAGGAGGACGTGCTCGAAATCCTGCTCAATCTCAAGGGACTCTCGATCACTATGCATGGTCGTGACGAGTCCGTTCTGAGCATCAAGAAGGCCGGCCCGGCTGTCGTGACTGCTGCGGACATCAAGGCGGATCATTCGGTCGAGATCATGAACCCGGATCATGTCATCGCCACACTGCGCGAGGGCGCCGAGCTGAACATGAGCTTCAAGGTAGAGCGCGGCATGGGCTACGTGCCGGCAAGCGCTCGTCGTGAGGAGGATGACGAAAGCGTCGTCGGTCGCCTGTTGGTGGATGCTTCATTTTCGCCGTTGCGGCGTGTGTCCTACTCGGTAGAGCGTGCACGGGTCGAGCAGCGCACCGACCTGGATTCCCTTGTGCTGGATATCGAGACCAATGGCTCGGTCTCGGCGGAAAATGTTATCCGCCAGGCCGCTGGTATTCTGGTTGATCAGGTGTCGGTGCTGGTGGAGTTGAAGGCGGAAGAGGCCGAGCCGGTCGAAGAGCAGGCCCCGGCAGTCGACCCAGTGCTGTTGCGCCCGGTTGATGATCTGGAGCTGACCGTCCGGTCGGCTAACTGCCTCAAGGCGGAGAGCATCTACTACATCGGTGATCTGATCCAACGGTCAGAAATGGAACTGCTCAAGACACCAAACCTTGGCAAGAAGTCCTTGACGGAGATCAAGGACGTGCTGGCCAAACAAGGATTGTCTTTGGGGCAGAAGCTGGAGAATTGGCCGCCGGCCGAGCTCCAGGATCTTAGCGAATCCAAGACTTAACGATATTCTGGAGTATTCGACATGCGTCATCGTCATTCCGGTCGGCAGCTGGGCCGCAACGCCCCTCAGCGCAAGGCGCTGATGCGTTCGCTCACGAACGCACTGATCGAGCACGAAGTCATCAAAACTACCGTTCCCAAGGCCAAGGAACTGCGGCGTGTCGCCGAGCCGCTGATCACGCTGGCGAAAGTAGACAGCCTGCATGCACGCCGTCAAGCCATTGCCAAGGTCGGCAACAAGGCGACGGTCAGCAAGTTGTTTGATGACGTCGGCCCACGTTTCAAAGAACGCAATGGCGGCTATCTACGTATTCTCAAGTGTGGTTATCGTGCTGGTGACGCGGCGCCGATGGCATACATTGAGCTGGTGGAGCGGGCGCCGGCGGCCGTCGAGGAAGCTGCGGCCGAATAACTGGACCCGATACCACTTGGGCCAGTTCGGCAATTTGCGTTCCCTCGATGGGAAGGTGGATAAATATCCAAGGCTTGAGTCCCATGTAGCATGGGGCTCAGGCCTTTTGTTTTTACATGACCATATCTCATTCGGGTGGCAGCCTGCCCGATGAGGTGGACGGGTTTGTCCGCACTCGGCGCTGCCGCCCCTCGACGGGTCCGATGTTATTAAGACTGGGCCGGCCTGTAGGCAGTCCTTGATTGCGAGTCCACATTGTTGACTTGGGCGTCAGCCAGAGGTGCTGGGTAAAGGCAGCAGGCGTGAGCGGTGGCTCAGCTGTGGTTGAACTGCAGAGTGGGCTCTCCTGGGATGCTGGGTCCTGCTGGCGTTGGGGCAAGTCAGCTAGGAACTTTCTGCCAGGGGAGCGGGTCGCAGGGTGTCAACGGGTATCGGTGCCCGGCATGTCGTGTGCGAAGCCGAGACATTTTAAATTAGGAGTGATTGCATGTCCGTTTGGAACCAGAAGTTGCGCAAGACCATGGTGGCGGCCGGCGTAGCCACGGCCCTCGCCTTCAGCGGCGCGGCCGTGGCCCAAGAGGGTGCGCCTGTTCAGGGCCATATGCCCGAACTGACCGACGAGCAGCGCCAGATGGTGGAGGAGATGCGTGAGATCCAGCGGGATCTCCAGCAGACCCAGAACGAGCTGGGCCGCATGGAAGAGCGGGCCTATGAGAATAATCCCGCACTCGGCCAGAAGCGTGAGGCTCTGCAAGCGAAGATTGCAGAGAAGATGTCCAGCGACGGTTACGATGCCCAGCAGGAATTTACCGAGATGCAGGAAATGGCGGCCAAGTACCAGGGCGCCGAAGAGCAGCCGTCTGATGCGGAGATCGAAGCGTTCGGTAGAAAGCAGCAGGAATTCCAGCAGCGACAGCAGCAGGCCTTCCAGGACGAGGAAGTGCAAAGCATGGCCGAAGACCTGCGTAGCGACGTTCAGCGGGAGATGGAGCAAAGCAACCCGGAAGCCAAAGAGCTCTTTACCAGGCTGGAGCAGAAAGCCCGTGAGATGCAGCAGTTGCGCCAGAAGGCAATGCAGATGCAGCAAGACGGCTGATGCTGCTCGAACGTGTCGAGTGAAAACTGCTGTTTAAGAGCCTGAGAACTGTCTGTTTGCCAATTGGCAGAGCTTCCTTGGTAGGGCGGAAAAGCCCGAGTCCTGCATCCCGCGGGACTCGGGCTTTTCAGTTTGGTCTGTGTGATGGATGACACGGCATTCCTGAGCGCCCAGCCGAGGATGGGCTTGCTGCGCTTGGTGTCATCGACGTTGATCCATGAACACGCGCCTCGGTTGTCGCGATTCCTGCCGAGCTTCCCTGGGTAAACCGATCAGGTTGTGTGCGGACAGATGTCAGTCGTCACTGTAACCGGGTTCGCTAGCGCCGAAGAACGCCTCCTTGAGCCGTTGCAGTTCGTCGCGGACTTGGGCGGCGGCTTCGAACTCAAGATCGCGGGCGTGTCGGTGCATCTCGGCCTCGAGCGTCTTCATTTGCTTGGCGGCCTGCTCGGGCGATAGTGCAGCGTAACCACCGGGCGGCTCGGCGACCTTTTCCGCCCCGCGGCGCTTGCGTCCGGGGCCAGCGCCGGGGATGCGGGTGTCACTGGCCCCTAGAATATCCTCGACGCGTTTTACGATGCCACGCGGGGTGATCCCCATGGCCTTGTTGTGGGCAATCTGTTTCTCGCGCCGGCGCTCGGTTTCGTCGATCGCCTTGCGCATGGCGTCTGTGATGGTGTCGCCGTACAGGATGGCCTTGCCTTCAAGGTGGCGTGCCGCCCGCCCGATTGTCTGGATCAGGGAGCGCTCCGAGCGCAGAAAGCCCTGTTTGTCCGCATCGAGTATTCCGATCAGGGACACTTCGGGCAAGTCGAGTCCCTCGCGCAGCAAGTTGATGCCCACCAGCACATCGAATTCGCCCAGACGCAAATCCTGGAGGATCTCGACCCGCTCGACCGTGTCGATATCCGAATGCAAGTAGCGTGCACGCACGCCGTGCTCCATCAGGTAGTCGCTGAGATCCTCGGCCATGCGCTTGGTCAGCACGGTGACCAGCACACGCTGGTCTTTTTCCATGCGTAGCCGGATCTCGGACAGCAGGTCATCGACCTGACTTGCCACCGGGCGTACTTCAATCTCGGGGTCCACCAGACCGGTGGGGCGCACTACCTGTTCAGCCACCTGGTCGGAGTGTGTCTCTTCGTAGGGGCCGGGTGTGGCCGAGACGTAAATCGTTTGCGGCATCATGCGCTCGAATTCCTCGAATTTCAGCGGCCGGTTGTCCAGTGCCGAGGGCAGTCGAAAGCCGAAATTGACCAGGGTTTCCTTGCGCGAACGGTCACCCTTGTACATGCCACCGAGCTGCGGCACGGTCACGTGCGACTCGTCAATGAACAGCAGTGCATCGGCTGGCAGGTAGTCATACAGACAAGGAGGCGGTTCGCCCGGCTGGCGTCCCGACAGATAGCGCGAGTAGTTTTCGATACCGTTGCAGTAGCCGAGCTCCTGGATCATCTCGATGTCGAAGCGGGTGCGCTGGGCCAGCCGCTGGGCTTCGACCAGCTTGTTTTGTGACTCCAGTTCCTGGAGCCGCGCCTCAAGTTCGACCTTGATCTGCTCGACTGCTCGCAGCAGTTGTCCGCGTGGGGTCACATAGTGCGATGATGGATAGACCGTGTAGCGCGGCAGTCGGCGACGCACCTGGCCGGTGAGCGGGTCGAACAACGTGATCTGCTCGATCTCGTCGTCGAACAGCTCAATGCGTACCCCCTCATCGTCGGCCTCGGCCGGGTGAATGTCGATCACGTCGCCACGCACGCGATAGGTGCCGCGGCGGAACTCCATGTCGTTACGGGTGTACTGCATTTCGGCCAGTCGCTGGATGATCTGCCGTTGCGTGACTTGATCACCGCGTACCAGATGCAGGATCATCTTCAAGTAGGCTTCGGGGTCACCCAGGCCGTAGATTGACGAGACGGTGGCGACGATGATCACATCGCGGCGCTCGAACAAGGCCTTGGTGGCCGAGAGGCGCATCTGCTCAATGTGCTCGTTCACCGAGGCGTCTTTCTCGATGAAGGTATCCGAGGCCGGCACGTAAGCCTCGGGCTGGTAATAGTCGTAGTAGGAGACGAAGTACTCGACCGCATTGTGCGGGAAGAAGCCCTTGAGCTCGCCATAGAGCTGGGCTGCCAGCGTCTTGTTGGGGGCCAGCACCATGGCCGGGCGCTGCACTGCGCTGATGACGTTCGCCATCGTGAACGTCTTTCCCGAGCCGGTCACCCCCAGCAGAGTCTGGTGCATCAACCCGTCATTGAGGCCCTCGACAAGGGTCTCGATGGCTTGGGGCTGGTCACCAGCCGGTTGATAGTCTGTTTCAATCTGAAAACGAGGTTCGGACATGGGACGGGAGTATATAGGCTCGGGCCTCGGCTTTCCGGCGTCTTTTGCTTTATGATGACCGGCTATAACTCTCGCGGTTGCCGGAATCAGGTCGGTACTTCCCGAGTGAACTCTGACTTCCCAGACGCATTTTTCAGGTATCCATGACCGAATCACACCTTGAAGACCCGAATGCCCCGCGTGAGGCCGAAAAGTACGACAACCCCGTGGCCAGCCGCGAGTTTCTGCTTGATCTGCTGGGCAAGCAGGATGGGCCGATCACGCTCAATCGGCTGATCAGCCAGCTTGGCTATGACGGCGACGAGGAGCGCATTGAAGGCCTGCGACGTCGTCTGCGCGCCATGGAGCGCGACGGCCAGGCGATCCGCAACCGCCGCGGCGGTTACCTGCCGGTCACCAAGGCGGAGTTGGTGGCTGGCCGGGTGATCGGTCATCGGGACGGCTTCGGCTTTTTGGTGCCGGACGAGGGTGGTGATGACATCTTTCTCTCGCCGCGGGTCATGCGCGCCTTGCTGCATGGCGACCGTGCGGTGGTGCAGGTGGTCGGCGAGGACCGCCGTGGCCGGCCTGAGGGCGCGCTGCTCCGGGTGACCGAGCGGGCCAACGCCGAGATTGTTGGTCGACTGGTGATTGAGGCGGGCGTGGCCTTTGTCACCCCTGACAACCCCCGCATGACCCAGGACGTCCTGATCCCGATGGAGGCCCTGGGTGAGGCAAAAGATGGGCAGATCGTTCAGGTTGCGCTGATCGAGCAGCCCACCCAGCGGCACAAGCCGATCGGGAAAGTGATTGCAGTGCTCGGCGACCACATGTCGCCGGGGATGGAGATCGACGTGGCCATCCGCTCTCACGGGATCCCGCATGAGTGGCCGGAGGAGGTCAAGCGCCAGATCGAGAATATGAGCGATGTGGCGGCCGAGGCCGACAAGGTTGGCCGGGTCGACCTGCGCGAGGTGCCACTTTTCACCATTGACGGTGCGGATGCAAAGGATCTCGATGACGCGGTCTTCTGCGAGCCTACACCCAAGGGCTTCCGGCTGTTGGTGGCGATCGCCGACGTCTCGCACTATGTGCACATCGGCTCGCCGTTGGACAAGGAAGGCCTCCGCCGCGCGACCTCGGTTTATTTCCCGGGGCGGGTGGTGCCGATGCTGCCCGAGATTCTTTCCAATGGCCTGTGCTCGGTGAATCCGGGCGTTGATCGTCTCTGTCTGTGTGCCGAGATGCTGATCAATAGCCAGGGGCAGATCATTCGTTCGCGTTTCTTCGAAGGCGTCATGCGCAGCCACGCGCGGCTGACCTATGACGATGTCGCCGCCATGTTGCTGAACAATGACAAGGCCAAGCGTGAAGAGCATGCTCATGTGCTCGGTCCGCTCGAGGCCCTGCATGCGCTCTACAAAGTGTTGCGCGCCGAGCGTGAATTGCGTGGGGCAATCGACTTCGACACCATCGAGACCAAGATCATCTTCGGTGAGGATCGCAAGATCGAGGCGATTGTGCCCGAAGAGCGCAACGACGCGCACAAGATCATCGAGGAGTGCATGATCGCGGCCAATGTCGCCGCTGGACGCTTCCTTGCCCGTCGCAAGATCCCCGCGCTCTATCGCGTGCACGACCGCCCGGGGCCGGAGAAAATCAGCGATCTGCGCGCCACCCTGAAAGAGAAGGGTTTGACGCTCGGCGGTGGCGAGAAGCCGACCCCGGCGGATTTCAATGCCTTGCTCGCCAAGGCCAAGGAGCGGCCGGATTTTGCCACCGTCCAGACCTTGCTGCTGCGGTCGCTGCAACAGGCGGTCTATACGCCGGACAATCTTGGTCATTTCGGCCTGGCCCACGAGCACTATGCGCACTTCACCTCACCGATCCGGCGCTACCCGGATTTGATAGTGCATCGCGCTATTCGCCATGTATTGCGCACCGGTAAGGTCGATAACTTTCCCTACAGCCACCAGGAGATGCTCCTGGTCGGCGAGCACAGCTCGAACAACGAGCGGCGCGCCGACGAAGCGACACGCGATGCCACCGATTGGCTCAAGAGCGAATTCATGCTCGACAAGGTCGGTAACGTCTATGAAGGGCGGGTGGCCTCCGTGCTGGGCTTCGGCCTGTTTGTCGAACTCAAGGATTTCTTTGTCGAGGGGCTCTTGCATATCACCGCCCTCAAGCGCGATTTCTACCACTTCGATCCGGTGACCCTGACGCTCAAGGGCGAGCGCAGCGGTCAGACCTACTCGCTTAATGACACCATTCGTGTGCGTGTCGCCCGGGTCGACCTCGACGAACGCAAGATCGACTTCATGTTGCCGGAGGATGATGAATCAACCGATGGCAAGGATGTTGCGCCCGGCAACGCTAATGGCAAAGACGGCAAGTCCTCATCAGACGAGAACAGTGGCAGCAAAAAGCGGCGGCCACGTCGTCGGCGGCGCAAGCCTCGGACCAATAGCGGCAACGGGGCGAATGGCGGCTCGGCCGACGGCAATTCGGCCGACTGATCGAGGTCACGATGTCTCGCCACAACAAGCCGGTTTGGATCGGTGGCTTTCACGCCATCGAAGCCGCTCTGCAGGATCATCCCGAGCGGGTTGAACGGGTGGTCGTCTCCGAGCGCGATGACCGCCGCGTCCAGCGTCTGCGATCATTGGCCCAGCGTGCCGGCGTGGTGGTGGAGTCGCGCGACGTGGCCTGGCTTGACCAGCTGCGTAGTGATGGGCGCCCCGTGCGTCATCAGGGCGTGGCCGCGCAGATGTTTTTGAGCCAAGCCGGTGACGAACAGGATCTCGCCGCGCTACTCGATGAGGCCGGCGAACCACCGCTACTGTTGGTGCTCGATGGGGTGACCGACCCGCATAATCTCGGTGCCTGCCTGCGCGGTGCCGAGGCTGCCGGCGCGCTGGCAGTGGTCGTGCCCAAGGATCGCGCCTGTGGGCTCACCCCGGCAGCACGTAAAACCTCGGCAGGTTCGGCCGAGCGTCTGCCCTTCATCCAGGTCACCAACCTTGCCCGCACGCTGGCCGACCTCAAGACTCGCGGTCTGTGGATCGTCGGGGCCACAGGCCAGGGACCGGTCTCGCTCTACGAGAGCGACTTCGCCCGCGAGCCGGTTGCGCTGGTGATGGGGGCCGAGGGCAGTGGGCTGCGTCGACTGACTCAGGAGCGTTGCGACCAGCTCATCCACATCCCGATGGCAGCGAGTGTGGAGAGTTTGAACGTCTCGGTCGCCGCAGCTATCTGCCTGTTTGAGTTCCGTCGACAGCGGCTGGCCGCGGGCGAAGGCTAAAGCGTCCGACCAGCGTGGTTCGAGGGGCCTTCGAAACCATCACGCATTTCCGGTAAAGTGCTGTCTACGTCATTTCACAGTGGTTTGGCGTTTTCGCCCCGCAGGCGAGCGCCTATCAGGGAGTCAGCAGCCGTCATGAATCTTTCCGATCGGGTCCGCCGGGTCCGTCCTTCACCGACACTTGCCGTGACCGCCAAGGCGGCCGAGCTGCGTGCCGCCGGGCGCGACATCATCAGTCTCGGGGTCGGTGAGCCCGACTTCGATACTCCGAAGCACATCGGCGAGGCGGGCATCCAGGCGATTCATGACGGTTTTACTCGTTACACCGCAGTCGAAGGCATCGTTGAGCTGCGTCAGGTGATTGCCGACAAGCTCAGGAACGAGCAGGGCACTGACTATGGTCTGGACCAGATCATCGTCTCCACTGGCGGCAAACAGAGCATCTTCAACCTCTGCCAGGTGCTGCTGGACCCGGGCGACGAGGTGATCATCCCGGCTCCTTACTGGGTGTCCTATCCGGACATGGTCCGTCTGGCCGGCGGCGAGCCGGTGATCGTCTCGGCCGGGCAGGATCAGGGGTTCAAGATGACCCCGCGCCAGCTGGCCGCGGCAATCACCGACAAGACCCGCATGGTGATGCTCAACAGCCCTTCAAACCCGACCGGCGTGGCGTATAACCGCGAGGACTGGGCCGGGTTGGCGGAGGTCCTGCGTGACCACCCCGGGGTCGTGATCGCCACGGACGACATGTACGAGAAGATCCTGTGGGCGGATGAGCCGTTTTCGAATATCGTCATGGTGGCGCCGGACCTCGCCCCGCGCACCGTGATACTCAATGGCGTCAGTAAGGCTTATGCCATGACCGGTTGGCGCATCGGTTATGCCGCTGGCCCCGCCGAGTTGATCCGCGCGATGAAAGTGGTCCAGTCGCAGAGCACCTCCTGCCCCTGCTCGATTGCACAAAAGGCGGCTTGTGTGGCGATTGCCGGCGACCAGTCGGAGATCGACGTGATGGTCGCCTCTTTCCACGAGCGGCACGATTACGTGGTCGAGGCGCTCAATGCGCTACCAGGTATCACTTGTCTGTCGGCGCAGGGGGCGTTCTACAGCTTCCCGGACGTGACGGGGGCGATGCAAGCGCTGGGCATCAACGACGACATCGCCTTCGCGGAATATTTGTTGGAGAAGGCCGGTGTGGCCGTCGTGCCTGGTACGGCCTTCGGTCTCCCGGGGCACGTGCGCCTGAGTTATGCCACTAGCCTGGACGAGCTGCGTGAGGCCATTGGCCGGATTGAGGCAGTTCTGCCGACCGTCTAAGTGTCAACCATTTTTTAACATGACCGACAGGAAGTCGAGCATGTCTGTTGCTTGCATATCAAGCCCGAAGGGCTGGGAGTTGATTGATGGATGAGAACCGCAAAAAGGCTTTGAGTGCCGCCCTGTCCCAGATCGAACGGCAGTTCGGCAAGGGGGCGGTGATGCGCATGAATGACGAGGGGCGACGGAATGTCCCTGTCATCAGCACTGGCTCCATCTCGCTGGATGCCGCACTCGGCATTGGAGGCCTGCCGCGCGGCCGGGTGGCCGAGATCTACGGCCCGGAGTCCTCAGGCAAGACCACGCTCACCCTCCACGTGATCGCGGAGGCCCAGAAGGCCGGCGGTGTCTGTGCCTTCATTGATGCCGAACATGCCCTTGATCCGAGTTATGCCGAGGCGCTCGGCGTGAACGTTGACGACCTGCTGGTCAGCCAGCCGGACACGGGCGAACAGGCGCTCGAGATCGCTGACATGCTGGTGCGCTCCGGCGCGGTGGATTGTGTGGTGATCGACTCGGTTGCCGCCCTGGTACCGAGGGCCGAGATCGAGGGTGAGATGGGCGACAGCCACGTCGGCCTGCAGGCCCGACTGATGAGCCAGGCGCTGCGCAAGCTGACCGGCAACATCAAGCGCACCAACTGCACGGTGATTTTCATCAACCAGATCCGGATGAAGATCGGCGTCACCTACGGCAGCCCGGAAACTACCAGCGGTGGTAATGCGCTGAAGTTCTACTCCTCGGTGCGTCTCGACATTCGTCGCGTCGGTGCGGTGAAGAAGGGTGAGGAGATCATTGGTAACCAGACCCGGATCAAGGTGGTCAAGAACAAGATGGCGCCACCGTTCAAAGTGGTCGACTGCGACATCCTTTACGGTGAAGGTATCTCGCATCTGCTTGAGCTGGTCGACCTGGGCGCCAAGCATGGCATCATCCAGAAGGCCGGTGCCTGGTACTCCTATGGCGACATCCGCCTCGGTCAGGGCAAGGATAATGCGCGCCAGTTTCTGGCCGAGAACCCGGAGATGGCCGAGGAGATCGAGGCCCAGGTGCGTGAGATCATGATGCCCAAGCCGGCCGTGGCCGAGGTTGGCGAGGCTGATGAAATGCCGGTCGAGCAGACCTCGTAAGGTCATCGCCTATCCGTGGAGGAGGAGAAGCGCCGCCTGCTCGACTGCGAGAAGCGTGCCGTCGGCCTGCTCGCCCGCCGTGAGCACAGCCGCTGGGAGCTTGCTCGCAAGCTGACCGATCGGGGTTTTACTGCCGACGAGATCGAGCCAGTGCTCGATCGGCTGGTCGTCGAGGGCTGGCAGTCGGATCGCCGCTTCGCCGAGAGCCTGATCCGTGCCCGGGCACAGCGGCGTTACGGTCCTGATCGGATCGTCGCCGAACTCGCTCGGCAGCAGGTCGACGAGGACGTGGTGAGCGAGGCATTCGCCACCGAGCCGCAGGACTGGGTGGCACTGGCACGCCAGCAACTGGTCGCCCGTTACCGGCAGGCCCCCGAAGACTTTCCGGAGCGGGCCCGCCGGCATCGCCACCTCGTCCGCCGCGGCTTTCCGCCCGAGCTTGCCCACGAGCTGGCCGGCTGGTGGCCCGACACTAGTATCGAGACCGATTTCCCGTAGCCCGCCCATTCATCGGAAAAGGCGCCAGACTGCGCTACAATCCGTCCTTTTCCCTTCCGTTTTCCGAGATGGTTCGCGCATGAAGACCAGTGCCGAGATTCGCCAGGCTTTCCTGGATTTCTTCGTCGAGCGAGGGCACGAGCTGGTGCCCTCCGCTTCGTTGATCCCGACCAATGATCCGACGCTTTTGTTTACCAACGCCGGCATGGTGCCGTTCAAAGAGGCCTTTCTCGGCCTGGAGAAGCGTGCCAATCCTCGGGCGGTATCGGTGCAGCGTTGCGTGCGCGCGGGCGGCAAGCACAATGATCTCGAAAATGTCGGCTACACCGCACGGCATCACACCTTCTTCGAGATGCTGGGCAACTTCAGCTTCGGCGACTATTTCAAGCGCGAGGCGATTCGTTACGCTTGGGATTTCCTGACCGAGACGCTCGCCTTGCCGGCCGAGCGTCTGTTGGTGACCGTCTACGAGACCGACGACGAGGCCTACAGCCATTGGCGTGACGATATCGGCCTGTCCGAGGACCGCATTCTGCGTATCGGCGACAGCCCGGAGGGTGACTCAGACAACTTCTGGCAGATGGGCGACACCGGCCCCTGCGGACCCAGCTCGGAAATCTTCTATGACCATGGCGAACATATCCCTGGTGGTCCACCAGGCTCGCCGGATGAAGATGGTGATCGCTTCATCGAGATCTGGAATATCGTCTTCATGCAGTACGACCGGGCGGCCGACGGCACGTTGTCCGATCTGCCCAGGCCGTCAGTGGACACCGGCATGGGGCTCGAGCGCTTGTCGGCGGTGCTCCAGGGCGTACATTCCAACTACCAGATCGACCTGTTTCGCCATCTGATCGATGCGGCGGCCAAGGTCACTGGTGCGACCGATCGTGAATCGAGTTCGCTCAAGGTCATTGCCGACCACATCCGTTCCTGCGCCTTCCTGATCGTCGACGGTGTGCGCCCGGGCAATGAGGGGCGTGACTACGTCCTGCGCCGGATCATCCGCCGGGCAGCCCGCCACGGGCACAAGCTGGGCCAACATCGACCGTTCTTCCACAAGTTGGTCCAGCCGCTGGTCAAGGAGATGGGGGAGGCCTACCCGGAGCTGGCCGAGGCCTCTGAAGAGATCAGCCGGGTGCTGTTGGCCGAGGAAGAGCGTTTTCTGGAGACGCTGGCTTCAGGCATGCAGTTGCTTGAACAGGTGGTCGCCGGGCTGCCTGAGGGCGGCACGATCGATGGCAAAACGGCTTTCGGACTTTACGATACCCATGGTTTCCCGCTGGATCTGACCGCCGATATTGCCCGTGAGCGCGGGCTGGCAGTGGATCAAGCGGGCTTTGAGCGGGAAATGGCAGAGCGCCGCGCCCAGTCTCGGGCGGCCAGCCACTTCACCGCCGAGACGATCCAGTTCGAGCTCGAGGAGCCGACCGTGTTTGCGGGCCACGAACAGGAGGTGCTCGGAGCGCAGGTGCTCGCGGTCGCTCGAGAGGGCAGCCAGGTTCAGGCGCTCGATAGCGGCCAAGATGGTGTGGTCGTGCTCGACCGCACCCCGTTCTACGCCGAATCCGGTGGCCAGGTAGGCGATACCGGTGTGATCGAGTCGGCCAATGGGCGTTTTGTCGTCTACGATACCCAAAAGCAGGGCAGCCTATTCCTGCATCACGGCACACTCACAGATGGTCATATGACCGCAGGCGAGATGGCCACTGCACGCATTGATGCTGACCGTCGGGCTGCAATTCGCCTGAACCACTCCGCGACCCATCTGCTGCATGCCGCTCTGCGCCAGGTGCTGGGCGATCATATCCAGCAGAAAGGCTCACGCGTTGCCCCCGAGGCCCTGCGTTTCGATTTCTCCCACGATCAGCCGGTGACTCGTGAACAGCTGCTTGAGGTCGAGCGGCTGGTCAACGCCCAGATTCGTGAGAATCAGGCGGTCGAGACCCGTGAGATGGCCCTTGATGATGCACGTGCGGCCGGCGCGATGGCGCTGTTTGGCGAGAAGTATGGCGACACGGTACGGGTGGTGACCATGGGGCCGTTCTCGATGGAGCTTTGCGGCGGCACGCATGCCCGCCGCGGCGGCGACATCGGCCTGTTCAAGATCTTGAGCGAGTCCGGCGTGGCCTCCGGCGTGCGCCGTATAGAAGCAGTCACCGGCGCCACTGCGCTGGCCGAGGCCGAGCGCAGTGACCAGACGGTGACCGAGATCGCCGAGCTGCTGCGTGGCCCCAGGACTGAAGCGGCCGAGCGGGTCGCGCAGATGCTGGAGCGTTCCCGCCAGCTCGAGCGCGAGCTGGCGCAGCTCAAGGCAAAACTGGCCTCGGCCAGCGGTGACGAGCTGGCCGACCGCGCCGAGACCATCGGTTCGGCCAAGCTGCTGGTCGCGGAGTTGCCGGGCGTGGATGCCGGCGGTCTGCGCGAGAGTATGGACAAGTTGCGCGACAAGCTCGGCACTGCCGCGATCCTGCTGGGCACGGTCGATGAGGGCAAGGTGCGTCTGGTGGCCGGCCTGTCCAAGGATCTGACCAAGACATTCAAGGCGGGTGACTGGGTCAACGTGGCCGCCGCCGAGGTCGGCGGCAAGGGCGGCGGCCGGCCCGACATGGCACAAGCCGGCGGCAGCCAGCCCGAACGATTGGCCGAGGCCCTGGCCGCGGCACGGCAGTGGGCGGCCGACAAGCTCGGTTGAACCTCGTGGCCTCACCCTTGTCACACTGGCCGGCAATCGGATCGGCGAGCCTGGTTGGTGACTGCAAAAGAGGCGTGAGCGATTTATACTGGTCGATTGCCTCGGTTTGATTGTTCTGACCTGATTGCTGGGGCCTGAGTGCCCCGGCCTGATTGTTGGGGCCCGATTACTCGGGGCCCGGCTGCTTTGACTTGACTCAGGTCAACGATAGGGAGGCACCCACAACCCGGTGCCAAGGAAACCACAATAATATGGCGTTAATAGTTCAAAAATACGGCGGCACCTCGGTAGGTAGCGTCGAGCGCATCAAGGCGGTGGCCGAGCGCATACATCGCACCGTCGACCAGGGGATTTCGGTCGTGGTGGTGGTCTCGGCAATGAGCGGCGAGACCAATCGCCTGATCGGCATGGCCAAGGAAATTCAGGCCGAGCCAGCACCGCGTGAGCTCGATGCCCTGATCGCCACTGGAGAGCAGGTGACCGTGGCACTGCTCTCCATGGCCTTGCAGGCGCGTGGTCTGGCAGCACGTTCATACACCGGCGGTCAGGCACGAATCCTGACCGACAGCGTGCACACCAAGGCGCGCATCCAGTCGATCGATACCGAGATCATCCGCGCTGATCTGGACGCCGGTCGGGTGGTGGTAGTGGCCGGATTCCAGGGTGTGGACGAGCATGGCCAGATCACCACCCTCGGCCGCGGTGGCTCGGACACCTCGGCAGTGGCCCTGGCTGCGGCGCTCAAGGCCGATGAGTGCCAGATCTATACTGACGTTGATGGCGTCTATACCACGGATCCCCGGGTGGTGCCCAAGGCACGCCGGCTGGACCGCATCACCTCCGAGGAGATGCTGGAAATGGCCAGCCTGGGGTCGAAGATCCTGCAGATTCGGTCGGTAGAATTCGCCGGCAAATACAATGTGCCCCTGCGGGTGATGTCTTCCTTTGGAGACGGCCCCGGCACCCTGATTACCCTGGAGGAAAACGGCATGGAAGAACCGGTTATTTCTGGGATCGCGTTCCATAAAGACGAGGCCCAACTCACCATGAAGGGCGTGCCGGACAGCCCGGGTGTTGCTTACCAGATTCTTGGCCCGATTGGCGAGGCCAATATCGAAGTCGACATGATCCTGCAAAACATCGGTGCGGACGAGACCACCGACTTGACCTTTACAGTGCATCGGGACGACTTCGACAAGGCGTTGGGTCTGATGCGCCAGACCGCCGAGGAGCTTGGCGCCCGTGAGGTTTCCGGTACCCACAATATCGTCAAGATTTCGCTGGTGGGTGTGGGCATGCGTTCGCACGCCGGCGTCGCCTCCAAAATGTTTCGGGTGCTGGCCGAGGAGAAGATCAACATTCGCATGATCGCCACCTCCGAGATCAAGATTTCCGTAGTGATTGATGAAAAGTATCTGGAATTGGCGGTACGTGCCCTGCACGACGCCTTCGAGCTGGACACCCCGGGGGTGTCCCTGAGCTGATTGGCGGCTCATAGACTACTATCCCGGCAAGGCCCCCGACGGAAGACCGACGGGCCACCCAACATTGAGGTTGACCAGACATGTTGATTTTGACTCGCCGTATTGGAGAGGTGCTGCGCATCGGAGACGATGTCTCCATCACGGTGCTCGGTATCAAGGGAAACCAGGTTCGGATTGGCATTGATGCGCCCAAGGAGATCGCCGTGCATCGCGAGGAGATCTATCAACGTATCCAGAGCGAGGCGGCGGAAAAGGGCGAAGACGACACCTCGGCCTGAGCGCTGTGCCGTTCAACAAACCCAGCCCATTTGACTGGTCGGGTGATGACGGTTTGCCGGACGGCCCTGATGTATCCGGATTACCGGTGCTCGGGACCGAACCAGAGTTTGCGGGATCGTTGATTCTGGCCGGTAAAGTCGTTACCATGCGGCGCTTGTTGGAGAGGTGGCCGAGCGGCTGAAGGCGCTCCCCTGCTAAGGGAGTAAGGGGTGATAGCCCCTTCGAGGGTTCGAATCCCTCTCTCTCCGCCATATTGGAAAAGCCCCGTTGGCATGCGCCGGCGGGGCTTTTTGCTGTGCGATTGGGCGACTGTTCGACCGCGCCGCCTCCCGGTCGGTGCCGGGTTTGCCATCAGGCTGACAGGTTTCTCCCGGGGCAAGGGGTGACGAAGTTGCTGCTCTAGAATTTACTCAAGCCTGGGCACAGCAGGCCTGGGTGCAGGCTTCTTGGCTGGGCCGCGAGGATATGGTCGACGGCGGTCACTGGTGGCCAACACCTTGAGTGCTTTGGGGCCATGCGGCTGGTTCATACGGCTTTTCAGCCCAGCTCGGCCAGTAGCTGGCGGATCATGCCGTCGGCCCGACTGCCGTAACCGCCGCCGAACAGATTGAAGTGATTGAGGATGTGGTAGAGGTTGTAGAGCGTCTTGCGGACCGGGTAGCCGGCATCGAGCGGCAGCTGTGCCTGGTAGGCGCGGTAGAAGCCTGGCGCGAACCCGCCGAACAACTCGGTCATCGCGATCTCCGCCTCCCGGTCGGCATGATAGGTGGCCGGGTCGAACAATACCGGCGTGCCGTCGGCAAGTGCGCCGTGATTGGCTCCCCACATGTCGCCGTGAATAAGTGACGGATACGGCTGATAGTCACTGAAGAAGGCGGGCAGCGCCTCGATCAGTTCGTGGCCGGCGTCGATGGTGGCAGAGGCCAGCCCCCGCGCAGCCGCCCAATCCAGCTGCGGGGCGAGGCGGTGCTCGGCGTAGAAACGGGGCCAGTCGTCGTCTTCGCCACCCTGTTGCGGCATCGCGCCGATGAAATTGTCCTCGGGCCAGCCGAAGACCGCTTGAGGCTCGGCATGCAGGTGGACCATTGCCTCGCCCAGAGCATCGTCGTCCACTGGGCCGAGATCGAGCCATTCGAGCAGCAGATAGGCGGTGCCGCTGACACTGCCCGCGGCGACAACCCGTGGCGTGCGGATGCGTGTACCGAGCGCTTCGAGTCCGCGCGCCTCGGCGGGGAACATGTCGTCATTACGGTCGGGATGGGTCTTGAGGAACAACGGGCCGGCGTCGGTTTCAAGCCGGGAGGCCTCGGCAATGCAGCCGCCACCCACGCCGCGCTGATCGGTCACTTTCAGAGAACTGCGCCCGGCAAGTCGCCCAGCCAGTCGCTCGGTCAGCTCGTTCTGCGATGCCTCGCCGCGGCGGATACGCTCAAGGGCGTCATCCAGCAGGGTTTGATAGATGATTGATGCAGCCATGACGGGTGTAGAGGGTCTCCTGTGTTGCCTCGATCCACTCCTGGACGGCGTGGTTGATCTCGGTGGCCGTCCGGCCTTGCGTTTCGATCGGTGGGCCGAAGACCACATGAATGGTGCCGGGGTGGATGCGAAAGCCCTTTTTGGGCCACAGGCAGCCTGAGTCGATCGCCATCGGCACGACCCGGGCCTGGCTGCGTTCGGCCAGCATCGCCCCGCCGATCCGGTAGTTGGCAGGCGCGCCCGGCAGCCGACGGGTGCCTTCGGGGAAGATCACCACATCGCGGCCTGCGGCGAGCGCGGCAGTGCCCTGAGTCAGGATCTCGGCGAGTGCCTTGCGGCCGGCGGCCCGGTCGATCGCGATCGGTACAATCGCCTTCAATCCCTGGCCGAATATCGGGATGCGTAGCAGCTCGCGCTTGAGGATGAAGGCGGGAAATCGCAGCACACTCACCAGAAACATGGTTTCCCAGGTGGACTGGTGCTTGGCCAGCACCAGGTTGCCACCGGCCGGATCGAGATGCTCGAGGCCTTCGACTTCGTGGCGGATGCCGGTGATCACGCGGGCCAGCCACAGGACCGAGCGGCCGAAGGAGTACAGCAGATGGTAGCGCTGCTTGAAGGGCAGGAAATAGCCGATCAGCAGGATGGGTATGTGCAACAGCAGCGAGAGGGTGACCAACAGGGCGAACAGGGCCGTCCGCAGCCAAGTGAGCGCCTGGGTGAACATCCCCGGACCTCAGACCTGCAGCTGGGAGATATCGGCGATGGCCAGGAATAGGGCGTTGATCCGGGCCAGCAGCGCGAGCCGGTTGTTGCGCAGGGCCGTATCGTCGGCCATCACCATCACCGAGTCGAAAAATGCATCCACCGGTTCACGCAGGGCTGCCAGTGTTGTCAGCGCGGCGGTGTAGTCGCCCTCGGCCAGCAGGGCTTCGAAGCGTGGCCTGATTTCTTCAGCTGCCGCCCACAGGCGCTGCTCGGCTGGTTCGACCAGTCGCGCCTCGTCGACGCTTTCGGGTACCGGGCCCTTCTGCTGCCTGAGAATATTGCTGATGCGTTTGTTCGCCGCAGCCAGGGCCTCGGTTTCGGGCAGTTCGATGAAGGCATTGACCGCCCGCATGCGGTGTTCGAAGTCCAGTGGCCGGCGGGTGCCGGTCATGGACACGGCCTGGAAGACGTCGCTGCGAATGCCGCGGTCGAGGCTGTAGCGATGCTGGCGCTCGGTGACGAATTCGAATACGCCGGTCACATGGTTCAGTGCCTCGGGCACCTGGTCGGCAAGCTCCTCGGCGGCGGCCTTGAGCAGATCGGCCAGATCGAGGTCGAGCTTCCCCTCGATCAGGATGCGCAATACGCCCAGCGCGGCACGGCGTAGGGCGAACGGATCCCTGGCGCCGGTGGGGGCCTGACCGATGGCGAAGATGCCCACCAAGGTGTCGAGTCGGTCGGCGAGCGCCACCGCCTGGGACACCCCGCCGCGCGGCAGATCGTCACCGGCGCGTCGCGGGCGGTAGTGATCGTCCAGCGCGATCGCAATTTCCCTGGGCATGCCTTCATACTGGGCCAGGTGCCGACCGATAGTCCCTTGCAGGCTGGCGAACTCGCCGACCATCAGGGTTTGCAGATCGCATTTGCTCAATCGTGCCGCGCGACGGGCCGCCTGTGGATCGGCACCGATTTTCGTCGCGATGTGCTCGGCCAGCCGTTCCATGCGCAGCACCTTGTCGAACACGCTGCCCAAGCGCTGCTGGAACACCAGCTGCTTGAGCGAGTCGAGATGCGACTCCAGCGGCACCCGGCGGTCGGCGTGCCAGAAGAACATCGCATCGGCGAAGCGTGGCCGGATCACTCGCTCGTTGCCCTGGCGCACGGCCTCGATGTCGCGGCTGTCGATGTTGGCCACGGTGATGAACCATGGCATCAGCGAGTCATGCTCGTCGAGCACGGCGAAGTACTTCTGGTCGTCCTGCATGGTGCAGATCAGGGCTTCGTGCGGCACCTCGAGGAAGCGCTCTTCAAATTGTCCGGCAACCGCCATCGGCCACTCGACCAGGGCGGTGACCTCGTCGAGCAGATCCGGGTCGATGTGGGCGCGCCCGCCGATGTTGCTGGCCACGGCCTTGATCTGCGACTCGATCCGGGCCCGGCGTGCAGCAAAATCGGCCAGCACGCGGCCCTGCTCTTGCAGGATGGCGGCGTAATCAGCCGGCACCTTGACGGTCAGGGCCTCCGGGTGATGGAAACGGTGGCCGTAGGTCTGGTTGCCGGCGGTGTGACCGAACAAGGTCATGTCGACCACCTCGCTGCCATGCAGAGCGAGCAGCCAGTGCACCGGGCGGATGAACTCGGCCCGGGAGCTGCCCCAGCGCATGCGTTTCGGGGTGGGCAAACGGTCGAGTGCCCGTTCGATCAGCGCCGGCAGCAATTCGGCGGCCGCTTGGCCGGGCTCGGTGTAGCGGTACATCAGCCACTCGCCCTTGTCGGTTTTCATGATCTCGAGTTGGTCCGGCTCGACCCCGCAGCTGGCGGCAAAGCCGGTCAATGCCCTGGTCGGGTTGCCGTCGGCGTCGAAGGCGGCCTTGACCGCCGGGCCGCGGCGCTCGACCGGTTTTGGCTCGGTGGTCCGGGCCAGGTCGTCGATCAATACGGCCAGGCGGCGTGGCGCAGCGTAGGTCGTCAGCTCGCCGTGGGCCAGGCCGACCTCGTCAAGGCCCTGGCTCAGCTCCTCGGCCAGGGCATCGCGCAGGCCGGTCAAGGCCTTGGGCGGGAGTTCCTCGGTGCCCAGTTCGAAAAGAAAATCCGCCGTCTCAGTCATGAAAGTCCGTACCTGTTGGCAATGCGTAGTCTTTGTAGCGCGGTTCTGGTTGCCGCCGGCCCGGTTGTTCTCCGGCCCCGGCGTTCTCAAGAGTCGTTGCCGGCACCGTCCGCCATCGGGAATCCCAGCGCCTCACGGGCGGCGTAGTACTGTTCGGCCACCGCACGGGCCATGCCGCGTACCCGCAGGATGTAGTGCTGGCGCTCGGTCACTGAAATCGCGCGGCGGGCATCAAGCAGGTTGAAGGCATGCGAGGCCTTGAGCACCTGCTCGTAGGCTGGCAATGGTAGGCCGGCCTCCACCAGGCGATGGCACTCGCCCTCGGCGTGGTCGAAGTGGCGGAACAGGAATTCGGTGTCGGCCTGCTCGAAGTTGTAGGTCGACTGCTCGACCTCGTTCTGGTGGTAGACATCACCATAGGTGATCACCCCATGATCCGAGCGCGACCAGACCAGGTCATAGACGTTCTCGACGCCCTGCAAGTACATCGCCAGCCGCTCAAGGCCGTAGGTAATCTCGCCGGAGACCGGGTGGCAGTCGAGCCCGCCGACCTGCTGGAAGTAGGTGAACTGCGTCACCTCCATACCGTTGAGCCAGACCTCCCAGCCCAGTCCCCAGGCACCCAACGTCGGCGACTCCCAGTTGTCTTCGACGAAGCGAATATCGTGGGTCAGCGGGTCGAAGCCCAGCCGGGTCAGGGACTCAAGATAAAGCTCCTGGATATTGTCCGGCGATGGCTTGAGCAGGACCTGAAACTGGTAGTAATGCTGCAGCCGATTGGGATTGTCGCCGTAGCGACCATCGGTCGGTCGGCGCGAGGGCTGGACGTAGGCAGCGCGCCACGGCTCGGGGCCGATTGAGCGCAGAAAGGTGGCTGGGTGAAAGGTGCCGGCGCCCACTTCGATGTCCAGCGGCTGCAGCAGTGCGCAACCCTGCTCGGCCCAGAAGCTCTGCAAGGCCAGGATCAGGCCCTGGAAGGTCGACAGGTCGAAGCGGGTTTCAATCGGAGGCTGGCTCATGGGCATTCTTGGCAGGCGCGTGTCTGGGTGGGACGTGTCTGGACGCGACCCGAAGGCCGGGCCGAACGAAAACGCTCATAGTATACCGGCGAGCGCTTGTTCTGCACGGGCGGGGCGTCTATACCTATCCTGGTGTTAACCGTTTTTGTGGCGAGAAGGGACGGGAGAGATGTTCGGCGCCGCGCAACAATACCTGCGCAGGCTGGCTCGGAGTGGGTCGCCGGGATGGAGTAAAGATTGTGGTCTGTCGGAGGGAGCTTTCATTCTGACAGAAGGGTCTTTCGCTATGGTTTGAGCCAATGTTTTTAAGGGGGTCACCCATGATCACTAGTCGTCGAAATTTTGTGAAGGCTCTTATTCTCGGAGGCGCGGCGGTAGCCATCGGCCCCATGGCCAGACTTGCCAAGGCGCAGCAGGCTGCGGAGCGTCCGATGCCGACAGGAAAGTTGTCGGCAAACTTTATCAGACATAGCGAGCTGCCTTGGGCGTTGGAAACTCGGCGGTCGGCCTTTGGCATTGCGCCAATTACGCCTCAGTCGGCTTTTTTTGTGCGTAACAATTTGCCAGTGCCAGATGAGTCGATCGTTATGGATCGAGATGATTGGCGCTTTGAGGTAGTGGGTGCCGACCGTGGTGGTGTGATGACACTGGCAGAATTGAAAGCACTGCCTGTGCGGGTGGAGGCGACGGTGATGCAGTGCTCTGGTAATGGTCGAGCCTATTTTTCCCACCACCCCTCCGGCTCTCAGTGGGGTGTAGGAGCGGCGGGCTGCGCCTTGTGGACAGGGGTTCGGGTCCGTGATGTGATTGAGCATTTTGGAGGTGCGACAGAAGGCAAGTTGTTCCTGACAGTAACTGGTGCCGAGGACTTGCCTGAAGGAATAGATCCTGCTCAACTGGTGGTCGAAAGGTCGGTGCCTATAGATAAAGCCCTTGAGGACTCCTTGTTGGTATGGGAGATGAATGGTGCTCCGTTACCGCTGATACATGGTGGTCCGTTGCGCCTGATTGTGCCGGGCTATTTTGGGGTTAACAACGTGAAGTGGGTGAAACGTATCACCTTGACGGCGCAAGAGACTGGGGCTGCGATTCAGGCTTCAGGTTATCGTTTCCGCGACATCGGTGAACCTGGAAACCCGAATCATCCTTCCATGTATCGAATGCCTGTAAAATCCTGGATTAATGGCCCCGGTGCTGACGGGGCGTCACCAGTCCCCCCTGGTCCGAACACCCTGTATGGCGTCGCATTCTCCGGAGAGCGAGGCATCGAGAAGGTGGAGATTTCCGCTGACGACGGACAGAGCTGGCGCGAAGCTCAGTTGGTAGGACCTGACCTTGGTCCCAATGCGTGGCGCAGTTTTGTCATGCCCGTGGATTTACAGCTGGGCAAATATCGTTTTGTGTCACGGGCCACCGACAGGGCGGGCGACACTCAACCTCGGGAGGCGATACTCAACCAGCGGGGATATGCACACAATGGCTGGAGCGATCCTGCGCTGGAGATTGAGGTAGTCACAAAGCAAGCCAGTACATCTAAGCTTGGCAGTGCTGCGCCAGCTGCACCGATTGTCGCCGAGGCACAGCAAGCGGTCAGTCTATCGCCACTGGCGGCTCGGGGGCGGGATATCTTCATGGGCAAGGCGCAACCTAGCTGCGGCGCATGCCACACACTGGCGGATGCTGGCAGCGTGGGGGCTATCGGACCGAATCTCAACAAATTGAAGCCGACGGCAGAGCAGGTATTCGCTGCTGTATCCCAAGGTGTTGGCGCTATGCCTGCCTATGAGGCCCAGCTCAGCCAAGCTGAAATGCGCGCATTGGCAGCTTATGTGGCCGAAGCTAGCAAATAAACCAGAGGCAGGGGGCTGGGTAGAAAGTTGACATGAAACAGTAGAAAGTGGCGTCAATGCTGCTGATTGACGCCGAGTTTTTGAGTATTGTTTTTTTCGGCGCAAGTACCCTGCTTTCTGCTTATCAGATCGTTTTTTCGGATGGTTTTTGTCAAATTAACAAACCCCATGACAGCTTGGTCTCAAGAATCAAGTGCAACACTTACGGCGATCTGATTTAGCTCTTCAGCCATGATTTCTTTGGGCGTTTTGAAGTCGAGCGTCTTGCGTGGCCGGTTGTTCATCAACTCGGCAATGTCGTTGAGTTGGGTTTGCGTTACCTGGCTCAGGTCGGTGCCCTTGGGCAGGAACTGGCGCAGCAGGCCGTTGGTGTTCTCGTTGCTGCCGCGTTGCCACGGGGCGTGTGGGTCGGCGAACCAGATGGTCATGTTCAGCCGCCTGGAAAGCTCGGCGTGGCGAGCCATTTCGCTGCCGCGGTCATAGGTCATGGTCTCGCGCGCACAGGTGGGCAGGCGGCGCATCTGCCGGGTGAAGCTGTCCAGAGCCGCCGTCGCGTCACAACCTCTCATGCGGCAGAGGACGACGTAGCGGGTCTTTCGTTCGACCAGGGTGCCGACCGCCGAGCGGTTGCAAGGCTGAACCGGCGACGAGCTTGTTCCGCCGACGGGAGCGGCGACGACGTTGTTGGTAAACGCGCGCCGCGACGGTTGGGCAGTAACGCTGCTCCTCGTCCTGACCTCGTTGTCGTTCGCGACTGACGGTCGCCGGACTGCGGCCGATGCGGCGGGCAATCTCGCGGACCGACCGGCCCTTGTCATCGAGCAAACGGATCATCGCTCGTTCGGTCGCGTTCAGATGCTGGTAGTGTCGACTCATGGGCTCATCCTGGCAGGTTCAGATGGGGCTTGTGTTGCACTTGCAGGTTGAATCTGCCCATACCAAAAAACGGAGAATTGTATGAAAATTCGCATTCCCTTGATGTTTGCTTCTGTCCTGCTCGTTTCTGCCTGTGCAAGCCCCCCGCAGGATAGGGCGGGCGCCCAAACGCAGGTGACGGCAGCGTCAGCCGTGCATAATTATCGTTGCGAGAGCGGCGAGACGATTGCTGCAACCTATCCCACCACCGACTCGGCTACGGTCCGGTACCAGGGTAGTAGCTACAACATGGAAATTGCGGTTTCTGCCAGTGGGGCGCGTTACGTTGGCGGTGGGTTGGAGTGGTGGACAAAAGGTTCCGGCCCCGGATCCGAGGGCACGCTTTTCCGCCACCTGGCTGATGGCAGCTCCGGCGAGATCATCGAGCGTTGCACAGGGTTCTTGGAGCGATCTGACAAGTAATCCAGTCCGAGCCCGTGCCTGATCCGCCGGGCGACGGCTTGATTCAGTCGTTAATTATTACGGCCAAGATCGCCATAACGGTCTTGGCCGCAATCCAAACAGGAGTGAATAATGAAGGCATACATACTGAATGAAGTCGGCGGGGTCGAAAACCTGGTTCCAAGTGAGATCGAGCGGCCTGATCCCAAGGCGGATGAAGTGCTGGTTGAGGTCAAGGCAATCAGCATCAATCCGGTGGATGTGAAAACCAGGGCTGCCCAAGAAGTCCTGGATATGATTGTGGGCGTTGAGCCTCCGGTCATTTTGGGCTGGGATATTGCTGGCAAAGTTGCGGCGGTTGGGAGCGATGTGACCCAGTTTCTCCCCGGCGATGATGTGTTCGGTATGGTCAACTTCCCGGGAGAGGGCAGGGCTTATGCAGAGTATGTGGCGGCCCCCGCATCCCAGCTGGCAAAAATGCCGGCTGGGATTTCGTATGAAGATGCGGCGGCTACCACGCTGTCGGCCTTGACCGCTCTACAGGCCTTGCAGCCTCGGGTGAAAAAAGGAGACCGAGTTCTGATACATGCAGGCTCCGGCGGGGTAGGGCATTTCGCGATCCAGATCGCCAAGCATATTGGCGCCCATGTCGTTTCCACCTCATCGGCGAAAAACAGGGAGTTCGTAATGGGCCTGGGTGCCGACGAGCACGTTGATTATCAGCAGCAAGGGTTTGAGCAGGTCGTCTCGGATATTGACTTTGTTTTGGATGGAGTCGGTGAAGACGTGCTCAAGGATTCGCTGAAGGTGGTCAAGGACGGCGGACAGATTATTTCCTTGCCCAGCCCTGATTTCCCGGACGAAGTGACAGATTATGCTCGGGAGCACAATATTGATGTGTCATTTATTATAGTCCGGTCGTCTGGCTCGGACATGAACACATTGAAAGGCATGCTTGAGGCCGGAGAGCTGAAGCCGCATGTATCGAAAGTTTACGCGTTTGAGGACATGGCAGCAGCCCATGTCCAGATTGAATCAGGCCGAACCGTAGGCAAGGTGATTGTCAAAATATAAGAGTATTTCATCTGGATCGGCGCTGAACCGTCTGGAAGTGTGCCTGGCAATCCCATGACATTCGGGAGCCAAAATAATGCGATATTTTGGCATCGATTATGACGATCGTCAGGCTGGGCGGGAACACTATTGAGGAAGTGGCGATTGAGGTGCCGGAGGACGTTGCCGCCCTAGAGCAGGCTGGCGCATGCAGCAGCGCCCGGGGCGACTCAGCGCGCCGAACCCCAGGCAAGCAGGGCGATGCCAATGAAAATCAACGCCACAGCCACCAGCTGTAGCGGGTCCAGATGCTCGCGCAGCAGAAAATAGCCCACCCCGGTGGTGACCACCAGTGAGCCGCCGACGATCAGCGGGTTGCCTACGGCCACGGCAAGCCCGCGCCCGTAAATCGCGAAGCTGGCGATTTCCACCACGCCGATGGCCACCCCGGCCAGAGCGGAAAGCAGTAGGCCGCGGCCGCTTATGGTCAGCTCGGTGGGTGTCCCCCAGTGCAGATACGCCAACAAGCCCAGGCCGACCAACGCTGCCACGAGCTGCAGGACCACCGCACCCAGTACGGCCTGGATATGATCGGCCGACAGCTTGATGAGCACGTTGTACAGGCCAAACATGACCGCCGCCAGTGACACCAGCCAATAGGTCATTGTGCGCTCCGCTCCTGAAGGGCTGACGAACTCTACCAGATATGGCCGCGCCTCGCCGGCGTGGAGCCGTTATCAGACTGGGGTGTTGAGTCAAAGATAATGGATAACATTTCTGAGCAGGCATTCTCATCCAGTTCGGTAAATGAGCGTGCAGCTAATCCCTGCTAGCCGGGCAGCGGCCAACGATTTGATGTCGCGACGTGAAGATGCGCTCCAACCTGATGCGCGGAGATGGAGCGGCAGCCGAGTGTCTGGTCGTGACGGTCGTGCAGACTCAGGCACCGAAGGCATGTCTACAGCTGCGCCCAACCAGGCCGCGCAGTTGACGCTCTGATGATCGCGGCATTGATGGTTGAGGCCAGATCGAGAAAGAGCCATTGGGGGAAAGTTGGCGATCGTCGTATCGACGGGCGTCGCCACCCCAGGGGATGGGCCGACATTGGGTGGGTTGGCATTGGATGTATCGACGTCGCTTCGGGCTAAAATGCTGCGACACCGTCGCCGTGACGTGCTACCTTACCCCGCCCGATTCACTCCGGATATTCGAACCCCATGGACATTCGTGACGCCATTACCCGCATCGTCGATCGTCATGATCTGACGCGCGAGCAGATGTATGTGGTCATGCACCAGATCATGGCCGGCGAGGCCACGGCGGTGCAGGTGGCTGGTTTCATGGTGGCGCTACGCATGAAGGGCGAGACGGTCGACGAGATCACTGCGGCCGCAGAGGTGATGCGTGAGCTGGCCGTGGGCGTGCAGGTGGATGTGCCTCATCTGGTCGACATTGTGGGTACCGGCGGTGACGGTTCGGCTCTGTTCAATGTGTCGACGGCGGCGAGCTTCGTGGTTGCCGCGGCCGGTGGTCATGTCGCCAAGCACGGCAATCGCTCGGTCACCAGTCGTTCGGGCAGCGCTGACATGCTCGAGGCCGCAGGCGTGAACCTCGATGTGGACAGTGACTGCATCGCCGGTTGCGTGCGCGAGCTGGGCATCGGTTTCATGTTCGCCCCGCACCATCATGGCTCGATGCGGTATGCCGCCGTGCCGCGTCGGGAATTGGGTGTGCGCACCCTGTTCAATGTCCTTGGCCCCCTGACCAACCCCGCCGGCGCGCCGGCGATGCTGCTCGGGGTCTATAGCGTCGAGTGGCTCGAGACGCTGGCCGAAGTCATGCACCGTCTCGGCGCTCGGCACGTACTGGTGGTCCATGGCCACGACGGGCTCGACGAGATCTCGCTGGCCGAGGCCACCGAGGTGGCCGAGCTCGAAAATGGCACGATCCGCCGCTACCGCATTCAGCCCGAGGATTTCGGCATCGCGCGTCAGTCACTCGACCAGCTGATCGTCAATGGCCCCGAGCAGAGCGTCGAGCGGGTGCGAGCTGCGCTCGGTGGTGAGCCCGGCCCGGTCAGCGACATGATTGCGCTCAATGCCGGGGCGGCCATCTATGTGGCCGACCTGGCCGAGGACCTGGCCGCCGGCGTGGCCATGGCCCAGCGCCTGCTGGCCGAAGGGCGTGGGCTTGAGAAGCTCGAGCAGCTTGTTGCCAGGACGCAGGTCTGTCACGCCTGACGTTTGCCAATTTTCTTTTAAACTTGTACCCATGAATCTATTCTCAGCTCCCCGGACCAGACAGGGTTTGGCCCGGGGAGCTTCCCTATCCAATTCCCGTGAGATCCATGAGCAATACCCCCGTGAACGATGCCCCTGACATCCTGAAGAGAATCATCACCAGAAAGCGCGTCGAGGTTGCTGCAGCCCGGCAGGTCGTTTCGCCGGCTGCGATGGAAGACAAGGCCCGCTTCGCCGATCAGCCGCGTGGCTTTGAGCGGGCCATCGAGTCCCGGGTAAGCGAGCAGCGCCCGGCGGTGATTGCCGAGATCAAGAAGGCCTCGCCCAGTCGTGGTGTGTTGCGCGACCCGTTCGACCCGGTGGCGATCGCCAAGAGCTATCAGCAGGGCGGGGCGGCCTGCCTGTCGGTATTGACCGATCGTGACTTCTTCCAAGGGGATATCGCGCATCTTGAGGCCGCCCGTGCTGCCTGTCGTTTGCCGGTGCTGCGCAAGGACTTTCTGATTGATCTCTATCAGGTCGACGAGGCCCGGGCGATGGGTGCTGACTGTGTGCTGTTGATCGCCGCTGCCCTGGACGACGAAACCATGCGCGCGCTGCATGACCGCGCGCATCACTGGGGTATGGACGTGCTGGTCGAAGTGCATGATCATGCCGAGCTGCGGCGAGCCCTGCAGCTCGACACGCGACTGATCGGTATCAACAACCGTGATCTGCGCAGCTTCGAGGTCAGCCTGGACGTGACCCTTGAGCTGTTGCAGGGCATTCCGGACGATCGCCTGGTGGTGACCGAAAGCGGCATCCTCGGCATCGAGGACGTGCGCCGCATGCGGGCCCACGATGTGCATGCCTTCCTGGTCGGCGAGGCGTTCATGCGCGCCGAGGATCCCGGCAAGGCGCTGGCAGAATTGTTCGAGCTGGATGTGGGGGAGACGGCATGAAGGCACGAGTCAAATGGATCGACGGCATGTCCTTTGTGGCCGAGGCCGACAGCGGCCACGGTCTGGTGATCGATGGCGCGCCGGAAATCGGCGGGCGCAATCTGGGCCCGCGGCCGATGGAGATGGTCCTGATGGGCCTGGGTGGCTGCACGGCGATCGACGTAATGGTGATCCTGGGCAAGCAGCGCCAGCCGGTCGAGGATTGCTGGATCGAGCTGTCGGCCGAGCGGGCCGAGGTGCAGGCGCCCAAAGTGTTCACCCGCATCCACAGCCGCTATGTCGTGGTGGGTGATGGGCTGGATCCGAAAAAGGTCGAGCGGGCGGTAAACCTCTCGGCTGAGAAGTACTGCTCCGTGTCGGCGATGTTGCGTGACTCGGTGGAGCTGACCCACGATTTTGAGGTGCGTTCCTCGACGTGAGATCTCTGCCACAGGACTCCATCCGGGGCGTGTCGTTGGCCCCGGTGACGGATTGTAATTTGCCAAATATTGGAATGTTTTCGATGACGAACGATTCAATCATCAGCATGCAGCGTGACAGCCTGTTCGCTGCCGTGGTCGGGTGCTTTGTTTGCGCCAGGGGTGGTCATGGTTGAGCCCTCGGTGACCTTGCACGGGTTCAATAATCTGAGCAAGACGCTGAGCATGTCGATCTTCGACATCTGTTATGCCAGAACCCCGGCGCAGGTGAACGAATACCTTGCTTACATCGACGAGGTCTATGATGCCGACCGGTTGACCCGGATCCTGACCGAGGTCACCGAGATGATCGGGGCGAACATCCTCAATGTGGCCCGCCAGGACTACGAGCCGCAGGGCGCATCGGTCACTATCCTGATTGCGGAAGAGCCGATGACTACCGAGGGCACCGATTGCTGCCAAAAGGAGCCTGAGCAGCTGGCAGTGGAGGGCGTGCGCGAGTCGGTGGTGGCACACCTCGACAAGAGCCACATCACAGTGCACACCTATCCGGAAAGCCATCCGGAGAGCGGCATTTCCACCTTCCGCGCCGACATTGATGTCTCCACCTGCGGACGGATCTCGCCGTTACGGGCGCTCAACTACCTGATCCATAGCCTCGACTCGGACATTGTCACGCTTGATTACCGCGTGCGCGGTTTCACCCGTGATGTGCATGGCAAGAAGCACTTCATCGATCACAAGATCAACTCGATCCAAGGCTATCTTACCGAGGACATCCGTGAGCGTTACCAGATGATCGATGTGAACGTCTATCAGGAGAACATCTTCCACACCAAGATGCTTCTGAAGGAATTCGATCTGGATAACTATCTCTTTGGGCACGGCAGGGACGAGTACAGCCCGGCGGCTTGTGTTGACATCGAAAAGGCGCTGAGAAAGGAGATGTACGAGATCTTCTACGGCCGGAACCTCAGCGACGCCGACATTCCCAGCGCCTGATTCCGTCTTGCGGTCTACGGTTGGGGATGGGCCGCGCTGATCGCTTCGGCCAGCAGCTCCACTGGTTGCGCCACTATCAGATCGGCGCCGGCAGCCAAATGGGTGGCGCAGCCCACGTTGGCGCTCACTACCCGGTCCGGCGCCTGTCTGGCAATCGCTTCGAGTTTGGGTTGGCGTAACTGTTCGGCTTCGTTTGGGTATAGCAGCACCTGTAGCCCGGCCGCCCCGCAGCAGCGTTCGTTGCCATCGAGTTCGCTCAAGACCAATCCCGGGATGCGCTTGAGCAGATGACGGGTCGCGTCGGGGGCGCGCAGGTGATTACGCTGGCTGCATGGGGTGTGGATGGCGATCTGCAGATCGAGGCGACCGAGTTCGGGCCATTCCGCTGCATCGCGTTCCAGCAGCCATTCAGTAATTTCCCGTACCTTGATGTCGTGCCCCGCCTCAAGGACGGCGAGCTCGGCTCGGCAGGCCGTGCCGATGACTATCATCGTGTCCACGCCCGCGGCGAGAAATGTCTGTGCATTGCTTTCGCGCAAGCGTCGGCCCGTCTCCGGCTCGCCACTGTGCACGTGCATGGCCCCGCAGCAAACCTGACTTGAGGGAGTGATCACCACATAACCCATGGCGCGGATGACCTGTCGGGCCGCCGTTACGGCGGGTGCGTTCATCGCCGCGCCGGTGCAGCCGACGAACAGGCCGACCGTGCCACGCGAGGTCTCGGTCTTGGCCGTCAGGGCCGTATTTGTGGGCCGTTTCGGGGTCATGGGTCGGCGCGGCAGGGCCTGGCCGAGCCGGCCGCTCAGGTGACGGATCGGTCCGCCCAGGCCGAGGCGAGCGGCCAGCCGATAGAGCGAGAAGGCGGCCCCCAGACGGCGCCGGCGCGACAATAGCTGGTCGCGCAATAGCCGAAAGCCGCGGCCCGCAGCTCGCGGCTGGGCTGCGGGGTCGGCCTCCAGGGTCAAGCGGGCTCGGGCATTGTCGATCAGGCGGCCGTAACGGACGCCCGACGGGCAGACCACCTCGCAGGCGCGACAGGTCAGGCAGGTGTCGAGGTGGCGGAGCACGGCCGCATCCGGCATGAGGTCGCCCTGGGCGATCCCGAGCATCAGGCTGATCCGCCCACGCGGTCCGTCGGCCTCGTTGCCGCTCAAGGCGAAGGTGGGGCAGTGCGGGACGCAGATGCCGCACATCACGCAGTCGAGGGCGTCGCGGCGCATGGCTTCGTCGAGCGAGAGGATCGCATCCGCCTCGTGGGTGGGCGGGGTGCGTGATTGGGCGGCAGTCATGTCAAGCAGATTGCAGTGGTGTGCCGGGGCGGTCAAGCCCCGCAGGGGAGTGGTGGCCAGAGAAACGGGGCTGCATAAAAACCGAGCAACAAGGGGCTTGCGCGCCCAGCAGAATTAGCATATGCTGATGTTGTAAATTGCTTGTTCCTCCTTTGGTGGTTTTTTTGCCGGCGGTCTGCCGGCATTTTTTTTGCCTGGAGCTTTCCTTTGGCGTTTTCCTTGGGGGCGGAGGATTCCGGCCTAACCTCCCGCGCTTCTCGGAAAATGGAAATTGGCTTCGCATTTGTCGCAAAGCCGTTCTATACTCCGCCGCTCTCCACGTACGAGACCTGCGGGCCGGTTGCGAAATCGGTCTTGCGAGGCGCGTTGCCTTCGGGTAGAATTCGCGCCCTCTTGAAATCTAATGAATCGCTTCTGGTTTGGAGCAGCCGATCCATGAAAACCTATTCCGCCAAGCCGGCCGAGGTCAAACGCGACTGGTATGTCATCGACGCATCCGGCAAAACGCTGGGGCGTCTGGCTTCCGAGGTCGCCCGTCGCCTGCGTGGCAAACACAAGGCCGAGTACACCCCGCACGTCGACACCGGTGACTACATCGTTGTCGTCAACGCGAAGGGCATCAAGGTTACTGGCAAGAAGGCCACTGACAAGATGTATCACTTCCACACCGGGTTCGTCGGCAACATGAAACATTTCACCTTCGAGAAGCTGATGGAGCGCTCTCCTGAGCGCGTCATCGAGCTGGCTGTGAAGGGTATGCTGCCGAAGAATGCTCTCGGCCGTCAGATGTATACCAAGCTCAAGGTCTACGCGGACGCCGAGCACAAGCATCAGGCGCAACAGCCCCAGCCGCTCGAGATCTAAGAGAGACTACAGATGGCAATGACACAAAATTACGGGACCGGTCGTCGCAAGAGATCCTCTGCGCGGGTATTCCTGCGCCCGGGCACCGGCAAGATCACGATCAACGGCAAGAGCCTCGAAGACTTCTTCGGTCGCGAGACCGCTCAGATGGTCGTTCGTCAGCCGTTGGAACTGCTTGAGGTGGGTGACCGGTTTGATGTGGTCGCTACCGTCGCTGGCGGCGGCCCGAGCGGTCAGGCGGGTGCGGTGCGCCACGGGCTGACCCGCGCGCTGATGGACTACGACGAGTCCAACCGCCCGCAGCTGCGTGAAGCTGGCTTCGTTACGCGCGATGCCCGTCAAGTGGAGCGTAAGAAGTTTGGTCTGCGCAAGGCCCGTCGCGCGGTTCAGTTCTCCAAGCGCTGATCCGGACGCCGAATGCCCCTGAAGCCCCGCCTTTGTGCGGGGCTTTTCGTTTTCCAGGATATGTTGTCGAGATGTTTTCCTGGAATGTTCTTCTGGCGTGTTTTCTTGGGATGAGTCCAGTGGGGCTGGGCTGCTGGGTCTGCGGGCCGTCGCTGTAGCCAGCGATTCGACCGCGTGCACTTGAGCGAACCCTTGTCCTGTCTCAACCAGACGGGGCGGCGCTATCGTGAACTTGCGAAGTGCTGGCAAACCGCACTGAAGGTACTGGATGAAACTTGGCAAAAGCATCCGGAACACTTTGCAGCAGGTCTGCCGACCCACTTCAATGTCACCAGATGTCGTCATGATCAGCCCGATAACGTCGGCGGAAATCGAGCGAGAAGTATCAAGTGCCGTGAATTTTCCAACGCTAACCTCGGGCAACACGCTGGGCGAGGTTTTACGTTACTTCCGGCATAAGTGTCCGCAACAGGATGATGCGTTCCGGGGCCGGGCCAGGCTGGGGCCGGGTGACCCAAGGCTCTGTGCGATCGATGTGTAGCAGCGCGGCTCAGGAGCTCTTCTGGCTGGCTTTCAGGGTGGCCTCGAGGATCTGTTCGGCGTCGCTCTTTTCCTTCTCCAGGCCCAGCTTGTCGTAAGCGCGGATCAGCAGCTTCAGCGCTGGGATCGTGGAGGTCGAGCCGTTGTACTGCTCCAGCGCCGACTGGGCCCGGTTGGCGGCTGCCAGCCAGGCGCCGCGGCGCATGTAGTAGTCCGCCACCTGGACCTCGTGTTCTGCCAGTGCGTTGCGCACGCCGATCAGTCGGCGGCTGGCGTCGTCGACATATTGGCTGTCGGGATATTGCTCGATCAGTCGGGCGAAGGCGCGGTAGGCCTCCTTCAGCACCGACTGATCGCGTTTGGAAAGGTCCGGCGGGGCGATCTTGTTGATCAGCGAGTCGCCACGACTCATGTTGGCCAGCCCTTTGAGGTACAGGGCGTAGGCGACATGCTCTCCTCGAGGGTGGAGCTGGATATAGCGATCGGCCGCCGCGATGGCCGAGTCCGGCTCGTCGTACTTGTAATATGCGTAGGCGACTTCGAGCTGGGCCTGCTCGGTGTAGGCGCCGAACGGGTAACGGCCTTCCAGCGTCTCGAATTTCTTGATCGCGGTCTCATAATCGCCCCGACGCATGGCATCGTTGGCTTCCTGATACAGCTGAGCCGCGGAAGCGGTCGGGTCGGACAGGTCGATCCGGTCGTCATCGGACTTCGAGAACCACGAGCAGCCACTGGCAGTGAAGGTGACCATGCCTGCGACCAGGATTGCCTGGGCAAGGTTTCGGCGAAGCGAACGATGGGTTGCCTGGCGGAGACGACGGCGCTGCTGGATCATGATTTGGGATGAAAGACCGCTGGCAAGTGTGAGTTGTCGTCAGCCATCAAGTCCAAGCGTGGTGCGCGGCGCGTTGATGAGGCGGACGTTAACCGCTAATCTTCGCAGATCAGGTGGTAAAAACCAACCAAGTGATGAGGCGAGTCGCCACCCCTCTGTTTCATGTGTCGGCGAGCCGTATGCGAGTGCGGCGCTGCCGTCGTTCTAATGGCTGAATGACGATTGATGGACGTAGAGCGCAGGTTGCCGATTCCCGCCGAGTTCGCCGGTATGCGCCTGGATCAGGCCGCCGCCCGTTTATGGCCCCAGTTTTCCCGCAGCCGGTTGCAGTCCTGGATCAGGTCCGGCGAGCTGACGCTGGACGGACAGAAGGTGCGCCCGCGGGAAATGGTGCTTGGCGGTGAAGCCCTGCTGTTGTCGGCCGAGCTGGAACTCGACCTTGGCCAGCAGAGCGAGGATCGTCCGCAGGATATCCCGCTGGATATCGTTTACGAGGACGAGCAGCTGCTGGTAGTCAACAAGCCGGTGGACCTGGTGGTCCACCCTGGAGCCGGCAATCCGGACGGCACGCTGGTCAACGCCTTGCTCCATCATGATCCGGACCTGTCGCTGCTGCCTCGTGCTGGGGTGGTGCATCGGCTGGACAGGCAGACCAGTGGGCTGCTGATCGTCGGCAAGACAGCGGCGGCCTATCAGAGCCTGGTGGACGATCTGGCCGAACGTCGCATCGGCCGCGAGTATGACGCGCTGGTGGTTGGTCACGTGATTGCCGGCGGTACCGTCGATGCCCCCATTGGGCGGCATCCCCGCGATCGGCTGCGCCAGGCCATTGTCGCGCAGGGCAGGTCCGCAGTGAGCCATTATCGGGTAGTGGAGCAGTTCGGCGAGTACACTAGGCTGCGTGTGCAGTTGGAGACGGGCCGTACCCACCAGATTCGGGTGCATATGGCGCACATCCGTCATCCGATTGTCGGTGACCCGCTCTACGGTGGTCGCCCGCGGGTGCCGTCCGATGCTGATGCCGCGCTGGTGGAGACACTGCGTGGTTTTGGTCGGCAGGCCTTGCATGCCAGCCGACTGACACTACGTCATCCTGAAAGTGGCGAGATGCTCTCGCTGGAGGCGCCGATGCCTGATGATATGGATGAGTTGATCGAGCTGTTGCGTGACCATCGTGACGGCAAAGACGAAGGAAAGGTTGAGGTTATTTATGTCCCCGATTCCGACTGATGGCTCGATAGCTGCCCTGACAGATACGCCGGAGGGCAGTCGTTTCATCGAGGCCAGCTGGCCAACACCGACCGGGGTGCGGGCCGGAGTGACCACCCGACTCGGTGGCCACAGCCGTCCGCCCATGGACGGCTTCAACTTGGCCACGCACGTTGGCGATGATGCTGATGCCGTGGCGGCTAACCGGCGCGAGCTGGTTGAGATGCTCGCCTTGCCTGAGACGCCGCGCTGGCTCAAGCAGACCCATGGCACCACGGTGGTCGGGCCGGACGTGCCGACCAACCAGCCGCAAGGCGATGCCGCCTACACCGACCGCCCGGGCGAAGTGCTGGCGGTACTGACTGCCGATTGCCTCCCGGTGACGCTGGCCAGCCACGATGGCAGCGAGATCGCCGTCGTCCATGCTGGCTGGAGGGGGTTGGCAAACGGCGTGATCGAGCGAACGGTGGGTCGCTTTTCGGTAGTCGGTGACGAGTTGATGGCCTGGCTGGGCCCGGCGATTGGCCCGGCCCACTACGTGGTCGGCGAGAAAGTGCATGAGGCCTTTATGCACGACCATCCGGCAGATGCCTCGGCGTTTCGTGCCGCGATTGAACCCGGCAAATATCATGCTGACCTGTTCGCCCTGGCCCGGGCGCGGCTGCGTCGCCTGGGCATCACGCGAGTCTACGGTGGTGAAAGCGACACCTTCGCCCAGGCCGACCTGTTCTATTCCTATCGTCGTGATCAGGGCGAGACCGGTCGGATGGCCACCCTGATCTGGCGAGAACAAGAATGACGAGAGGAACATCCGAGATGACACAGCCCTGGCTTCTGCTGACCCTGGTCGGGGCAGATCGGCCCGGCATCGTCGCCAATGTGACTCGCGTGCTCTTTGGCGTGGGCGCCGAGCTTGGCGAGACGGCGATGATGCGGCTGGGAAACCAGTTTGCGATCATGATGATGGTGCGTAACGCTGGCACTCCCGAGGAGGTCGCCGGCTTGCTGGAGTCGGCCCGTGCGGACTTCGACCTGAAACTGCACGTTCACGAGATTGATGCCGCCTTGCACCAGCACCGCGAGCCGGATGTCTCTGTGACGGTACACGGCGCCGACCGCAGCGGCATCATCAGTGAGGTGGCCGCCGCCCTGCTCGAGGCGGGCATGAACATCCTTGATTTGCGTTCTGATGTGGGCGGTTCGGCGGAAAAGCCGATCTACATCATGCAGATCGATGGGGAGTCCAGCAATGGCATCGAGCGGATCGAGCAATGCGTCGCCCGGCTTGCCGATCAGGGGCTGACCGTGCGGGTCACGCCGCTCGAGACCATGCGGGGCTGACTGTGGAGCCATTGCCGATACTCATCTATCCAGACGAGCGCTTGAAGACCGCCTGCGATCCGGTCGAGCAGTTTGACGCGGAATTGCGCGAGTTCGCCGAACACCTGCAGCACACGGCCGAGCAGGGCCCATCGGCCGTCGGCATCGCCGCCCCCCAGGTCGGTCGGATGCAGCGTCTGTGTCTCGTCGACGCCACCCGTGCGCGTCGCCCGGTGGACAACCATGGGCCACTGGTGCTGGTCAATCCCGTGATCACCAACTGGAAGGGGTTTGCCGTCGGCCGTGAGGGCTGTCTGTCGATCCCTGACTACACTGGCCAGGTGATCCGCGCCGAGACCATCGAGCTGGCGGCCCAAGACCTCGAAGGGCAGACAATCACCTTCGAGATGAAGGGCTTCGAGGCACGTATCGCCCAGCACGAAATCGATCACCTCGACGGTATCCTGTTCCTCGATCGGCTGGTCAGCCGCCATACCGACCTCCGCTCGCGCTGACTGCTCGGGACTCTTCTTTTCGGGCCTGCCTGCGTCCGCATTCCCCCACGTATTGCCGATGCGTTCAAGTCGCGTTGGCCCATGTTCTACCGGAACTCTTCCCGCACCGGTTCAGTGTGCAAGACCATGTGGATCGCGGCACGCCTGGCATGGTGCTCCCGAGCATGGCGTTACCACCGCGATTCCATGCCGCCGCGACAGGCGCCTACTTCATGAACTCGCGACGCTTCACGGGGACGGAAAGAATCATTTCCTCACCATTTTTGAAGACAAGCGTGAGGGGGATCACGTCGCCATCACGTTTGGGTTCCTGAACCCCGATCAGCATCACGTGGTAGCCCCCCGGGGCCAGCCTCACCGAGCCGTTTGCCGGGATGTTGATCGAATCCTGACGTTCCATGCGGTGTACGCCGTCAACCTCGAACGAACGATGCAGCTCCACCCGGTCGAAACCAGGGGCGTCTGCCCGAACCAGGTGACGCTCGGTGGCGTCGGTGTTTTCCAGTGTCATGAAGCCGGCCAGAACCATTGCAGTGGGCGGGGCCTCGGCCACCCAGGGATCCTTGACAATCACCTCGGTATGACCCGCGGTGGCGAAAAAACCAAGCGCGAGGCCGGCGAGTGTACGGCGTGGCGAGATCATCAACGGGAGCCCTCCTGTTCCTTCTGGTAACGGTGGAACGCATCGACCATGGGTTGCGGTCCATGCGGAGTGGGAAAGACGGCACGCAGGCGAGCGTCCGGGGCAACCAGCAGAATTGCGGTCGTGTGGTCGACCAGGTAGTCGTTTCCAGTCTCTTCCCGATCTGACGGATCGCGGTAATGGTTTGAGCGTTTGCTCCAGCCGACGCCTAGTGGCGCGGCGAATCGCTCCAGCTCGATCGGGGTGCCGGTCGCACCGACGATCGCCGAGTCGAAATACTCAGTGAAATCCCGGATGCGCTGGGGTGTGTCGCGCTCGGGGTCGACCGAGATGAAGACCCGCTGGGTACGGGCGGCCAGGGCAGGGTGCTGGTCTTCGAGCAGATTGCCGAACTGCCTCAGTGCGCCGAGCTCGATCGGGCATACGTCGGGGCACAGGGTGTAGCCGAAGTAGAGGAGCGTCCATTGGCCCTCGAAATTCTCCGGGCCAAACGATTTCCCGTCGTCCGTGACCAACGACGCCCCGGGCAACGTAATAGGCGCGGGCATCGGCTTGAGTACTGAGGTGTCCACCGTGGCAACGGCGTCCCTGGCGAAGAGCCACCAGGCCGACATGGTCAGCGCGGCCGCCGCGACGATGACGGTGACCAGCAGGGCGGCGCTGCCCCCGTGTGCTGCGTGACGCTGTGAGCGCGGGACGGTTCGGGTCATGCGATGTCCTCGACAAGTTGTCGTTGGGTGGGCTCCTGGCGGTCTCGCCGATGACGAAACTGGTAGAGCGCATTGCCCACTACCAAGATAGAGCTGAGCGACATGCCGATCGCTGCGAGCCATGGCGGGATGAAGCCCATTGCGGCGAACGGTACCGCCAAGGCATTGTAGCCGGCGGCCCAGGCCAGGTTCTGTCGGATGGTGCGCCGGGTCCGCCAGGCAATCTGGCGCGTTTCGGCAATCGCGTGGAAATCGCCGCGGGTGAGTATTAAGTCGGCCGACTGGCGGGCCAGATCGGTCGCCTCGCTGAACGATAGGGACACGTCGGCCTGGTTGAGCGTAGGCGCGTCATTGATGCCATCACCCACCATCAGGACGCGTTTTCCTTCCGCCTGCCACTGCTGCACGCGCTCGAGTTTCTCGGTCGGGGTCAGTTGCCCCTCGGCCGAATTGAACCCCAGTCGATCGCCGAGTGCCGAGACCGTCTCCTGCCGGTCTCCGGAGAGCATATGCAAGGTGATGTCAGTCCGTTCGCGGAGACGAGCGAGGGTCTCGGCCACCTTCGGGCGGAGTTGGTCAGCAAGCTGGTAGCGCATGACGGCGCGGTTGCCCTGGGCGAGAATGACGATCGTGTTGTCCGCTCGTACCCCGTCGTCCGCGTCGGCATCGGCGTGCGGCAAGGCGAAACGCGGACTGCCGATCCGCCACCGTTCCCCATCGATCCGTGCCTCGATGCCCAGGCCCGGATGGTTCTCGATATCGGTCGGTTCCGACAAGTCCTGGCCCGGCACCGGGGTGAATGCCCGGGCAAGCGGGTGCTCCGAAGCCGTTTCCAGCAGGTGGGCGATGGCATCTGCCCTTGACGAATCTATCGTCGGATCGAGATGCTCCCGAGCCACGATATTCGGCCTGCCCTCGGTGAGCGTGCCGGTCTTGTCGAAGACCAGGTAGTCGGCGGTGGCCAGTGCCTCGATGGATTCCATCCGCTGAGGGATGATGTGGCGGTTCGCCATTTCGCCTGCGGCTAGCGCCAGGGTGACCGGTGCGGCGAGGGCCAGCGCACAGGGACAGGTGACGATCAGGACTGATACCGTGTTGGCGAGCGCGCTGCTCGGGTCATGAACCAGCCACCAGGCGGCCGTGAGAGTGGCGATGAGCAGAACGACCGCGATGAAGTGACTGGCCACCCGGTCGGCCAGCCGGGCAACCTTCGGTCGTGCCGCGCTGCCCCGGCGGATGAGTCCATGGATCGTGGCCATCATGGACTGGTCTTCGGAGCGCGCGACCTCGAGTTCCACCGGCTGGTCAAGGTTGGTCGCGCCGGCGATGACCGGGTCGCCCGGCTGTCGGCGCACCGGACGGCTCTCGCCGGTCAGGATCGACTCGTCGAATTCGATGGTCTTCTCGCCCAGCAGCGTCGCGTCCGCCGGCACCACTTCGCCGGGGCGTACCTGGAGCCGGTCACCGGGCTCGAGTTCGATCACCGGCACCTCGATCCACACGCCATCCTGCCAGCGGCGGGCCCGCCGAGGGATGATGCGGAGCAGTCGATCCATGGCATCCGCGGCCCGCAGGCGGCCGCGGATCTCGATCACACGCGCGAGCAGCACGAAGGTGACGAACATCGCGATCGAGTCGAAATACACTTCGCCTGATCGCTGCAGGGTGGCGATCAGGCTCCCGATCCAGGCCACACTCAGCCCCAGCGCAATGGGGACGTCCATGCCCAGGCGGGCGTTCCGCAGGTCGCGCCAGGCGCCGGCAAGGAAATCCCGGCCTGAGTAGAGGAGGATGATGGTGGTGACGATCAGCGCTGAGAAGCGACCGATCACCTCCCAGAGCGGTAGCTCGCCGTCGTCCCCGGGGCCACCCATCCAGTAGCTGGCGATGGAGAAGGTCATGATCGGCATCGAAAGGAGCAGTGCGAACAGCAGGCGCTCAATGTTGCGATGCCGTTGCTCGGCGAGCAGGGCATTGCGTCGGGAGGGATCGAACGGGTGTGCGTGGTAGCCGATCGCCTCGATGGTGGCGAGTATCGCCGACAACTGGATCCGTTCGGGATCGTAGCGAACCCGGGCCTGCTGGCTGTTGTAGTCGATCTCGACGTCCGCGACGCCGTCGAGACGCCGGAGCTGCTGCTCGTTTAGCCAGAGGCAGGCCGCACAGCGGATTTCCTCGAGGATCAGGGCGACTTCGACGAGATCGCCGCGGTCGACAAGAAAATCACGCTGCAGCTCCTGGTTGTCGAACACGCGGAGACGTTCGATCAGGGCCTCGGCCGTGTCGCCCGGCGCCCGATTGGCGGGTGAGTCACGGTAGGCGTAATAGTCCTCCAATCCGGCGGCGACCACGCTACAGGCGACCGCCTTGCAACCTGGGCAGCAGAACGCCCGCTCGGCATCAAGGACCGTGGCGCGATGGTGCTCCCCCCCGGGTACCGGCAGGTCGCAGTGGAAGCATCGCTCGGTCACGGGGTCGGCCGCAGGCCGTGCTGCCGGACAGCCTTGTGACGCACGGTGCTCACTCGTCGAGCTGGTCCATGTCCTGGCGGAAATGTCGCCAGAGTAGCCACATGGCCACCAGGAAGCCGATAAACATCAGGATAGGCCACCACATGTTGACTTCCTCCCTCAGCGATTGCCGTCGAGCTTGGCGTAATAATGGGCCAGCTCACGGATTTCCTCATCCGTGAGGGCCGCGGCGATCACCCGCATGCGCGAGTACACGTCGTTGCGTCGTGATCCGTCGGCGTAGTCGCGCATTGTCTGGATGAAGTAATCGACACGTTGCCCGGCCAGGGCCGAAATGTCGTATTTCTGACCCTGGCCGAGGTTGCCGTGACAGGAGGCGCAGGGCGCGATCAGGCGTTTGCCGTCGCCATTACGGACCAGGGCGACCGCGGCATCCGAGTAATCGAGGTCCTGGTCGCTCGCCGGTGGAAGCTCGAAGCTGGCGTAGAAGGCGGCCAGGTCCTCAATGTCTTCGCGCGAGAGCTCGCTGGCGATGGCGTGCATCATGTAGGCGCGCCTGGTCTGGGCACGATCTCCCGCGGCATAGTCCACAAGCATCTTGTAGGTATATTCGGCTGGTTGACCGGCGAGGCTTGGCCATTGCCCCGACCAGGAAACGCCATTGTTGCCGTGGCAAGAGGCGCACATCATGGTCTGGCTCAGATCGGCCCCGCGCTGCGCGTCGGCATTTGCCAGCGCGTGCTTGACCTCCGGTGTCCACGCCACGGTGGAGGAGGGCGCGTCGGCCGATTTCTCGATGGTGCCGTGCTCGGCCAGCGCCTGGGGCGCCAGCGCGAGCGTGGCCGAAAATAGCAGGGTTCGGGTAATCATGGTTCTCATTGCCCCCATTCCATGGATCCTGGCGTTCCCAGGAAGAAGAACTGCAGGATCGGGTAGCCGTAGCTGAGCAGCATGTACGCCGTCATGGCCAGGCTCCAGAAGCCGAGGCTGTTGAGTAGCTTCGGCACGGCCAACGGCTGATGGACGGCGACCGCGTAGCGTGGAGTCGGATCGGGTTCCGCCGTACGGTTGCGGTGCGTCATCACCAGATTGGCGATGAACAGCAGGCCGGAGAGCACCAGCAGGACGGAGCCGAAGATCATCACCATCTCGTAGGGTACCCAGCTGTCCGCGATCATGCTGTCGTAGGGTTGGTCGGAGGTGCGTCGTGGCTGGCCCATCAGGCCGATGATGTGCCACGGCGCGGTGACGATCCACATACCGGCAAACCACATCCAGAGCTGCAAGTTGGCCAGCGGTTTCGACCAGAGCTGGCGCCTGGTGATTTTTGGCCAGGCCCAGTAGGCCGCGGCAAAGTACATGATGACTGTCGTGCCGCCGTAGATCAGGTGGAAGTGGGCAGGCACCCAGCCGGTGTTGTGGATCGTGGAGTTCATGGCGTACGAGGCGTTGATGACCCCGCCGAACCCACCGATGGTCAGCATCAGCAGCGAGAGGATGCCGGCGAGAACCACCGGGTTGTCCCACTTGAGCTTGGCGATCCAGCCGAATAGCCCCTTGCCGCCACGCAGTCGGCCAGAGATCTCCAACGAGGCGATGATGGTGAACCCGGTGATGAAGGTCGGCACGGCCACTATGAAGGTGCCGAGCATGTGCAGCAGTTTCCAGCCCGCGGCCTGTTGCGGATCCATGTAGAGGTGATGGAAACCGATCGGCACCGAGAAGAGAAACAGCATGACGAACGCCACGCGGCCCAGTTCGTCGGAAAACAGGCGACCGCCAGCCTCGCGCGGGAGGATGGAGTACATCACCAGGTAGGCCGGAATCAGCCAGACGTAGACGATGCCGTGCAATGTCCAGGAGAAGAGTGTGCGAGCCATGCCGGGGTCGAGTGTGTCCATCCAGCCCAGCGAGACCGGGATGAGCTGGAACAGCACCTCAAGGGCTGCGCCCACTGAGGTCCACAGCCACAGCAAGGCGTTGATGGCGGTGCCGAACATGATCAGCGGCACGGCCCGGCCGGGATTCGCCTTTTTCCAGCGGGTCATCTCGACGATCATGTTTACGGCCCAGAACCAGCTGCCGATTACGAACAGCGCTACCCCGATGTAAAAGCTGGCGTCGGCCATCTCCGGCGGGTAGAACGTATACATGACCGAGGCACGGTTGGTGAGCAGTGCCGAAGCAGCTAGCAGGGTGCCGATCGTGGCGACCCAGAAACCGGTCCAGGCGAAGGCCGGCGACCAAGGCTTCTGCTTGAGCGAATGGAAGGCCGTGTGGTAGCCGAAGCCCATGAGGAAGAATATGCTGAGGACATAGGCCATCAGCACCCCATGCGTGCTCAGCGCCGCCGCATAGACCGAATCCGACTGGATCGCCGGGAACAGCCCCGATCGCACGGCGATCTGGTACAGCCCCAGCGGCAAGGCAGCGACGAGGGTGGCGAAGCCGACCCACATGTTCCACAAGGCGAGCCGGTGGCTGGTGCGCGCGTCGTCGCGGTCCGCTGCGCCCTCGGCACTCATGCCCCTGATTTCTTCTGCGGTGGTAGCCATGATTCAGGCACTCCTCAAAGCTTGAATTCGTCCTGCGGCACGATGTTGAACCGCGAGTACATGTAGGCGTGACCTACACCACAGTACTCATTGCAGATCAGCGGAAACTCACCGGTACGCTTGAAGGTGGAGGTCAGGTCGGAGACATACCCGGGCACGACCATGACGTTGAAGTTGCTGTAGGGCACGTGCAGTCCGTGCAGGACATCAGTGGTGGCGATGCGGAGCCGGATCGGCTCGTCGACGGGTACCGTGACCTCCTGTGGGTAGAACCCGTAGCGGGCGGCCACCATGGTGAGTACGAGTTCACCGTTCTCGCCGCGCTTGAGTCCGAGGTTCTTCTCCATGAACTCGCCGGCGCCAGCACCCTCTTCAAGATGCAGACGCGCCGAGTCCACCGTCTGGACGTTTGATGGCGGATGCGCGTTGTGCGCCGTCGCGTAATAGACCTGGACCACGTAGGCGAGCATGGTGAAGGCGATAATCGCCCAGATGTATTTTTTCTCGAGTGGATCGACATGGAATTTCATCGCGGCTTTCTCCTAGTTGATCAGTCCGCGCGGCACGAAGACGCCGAACCAGAGATAGAGCCAGCCCAGCGTGAACAGCACCATATAGACGGCCAGGATGGCCCAGGTGCCGGTTGGGGGGCTCTCGAGGATCTGTTTTTGTTCCTCTTCGCTCAACGGGCTGTTGAATTCATCATTCATGATTCGCTCCTCCCTGCATTGCGTCGATGAATCAGTAAAAGCAGTCTTTCACGAAGGCGCGCATCCAGGACTCCTGGTACAGGCCTTCGAGGCGGTTGGCCATCGGTTTGGCGTCCAGGGGCGATACCCCGCCGGAGCCCGGGGTGGAGCGGATGCGGCCCGAGTCGTGGTCGTAGCGGTAGACGTCCGCGATCGAGACGCCGTATTCCGAGCCGGCGCGCGAGAAACAGGTGTTGGCCCAGCCCGGTTCCTCTGGCTCCTCGCCGCGCAGCAGGTGGGCGATTTGTGCCGCGGCCACCTTGGCCTGGGTGTTGGCGGAGAAACCGGATTTCGGCATGTCGTCGGCGACGATCGAATCTCCGATGACATGGACGTTGGGTGCCACGGTGGATTCGTGGGTGTAGCGGTCGTTGTCGCACCAGCCGGCGTCGTTGGTCAGCCCCATGCGAAACGCGAGCTTGCCGGCTTGCTGGTTGGGAATGACGGTGGTGACATCGGCCTGGAACTCGTCACCGAAGAAGTTCGTCACCGAGCCCCGCTTCGGATCGACCGAGACGACCTTGCCGCCATTGCTGCCGGAGACCCACTCGATACGGCCTTCCTGCTCGGGGCGGGCGATGTCCTCGGGCATGCCGTTCATGTGTGATTCCGGAATCCGGAAGCCGTAGAGTCGGTTCCAGGCCAGCATGAAGGGCTGGTCCTTGGTGAATCGGTCCTTCACGTCGAGGATCAGGACCTTGGCCTTCGGCTTGTGTTTCTCGAACCATTCGGCCATCAGCGAGGCCCGCTCGTAGGGGGCCGGCGGACAGCGGTACGGGTTCGCCGGCGGCACGATCAGGAAGGTGCCATTTTCCGGCATGGCGTGCAGTTGCTTTCGCAGCAGCATGGTCTGCGGGCCGGCCTTCCAGGCGTGCGGCATGGTGGTTTCGGCCACCTCGGCCGTGTAGTTCTCGATCTCGCCGTATTTGAAGTCGATGCCCGGGGAGACGATCAGGCGGTCGTAGTCGAGTGTCTCACCACCCTGGACGTGCACCCGGCGCTTCTCGACATCAACATTATCCACCTCGCCGAACACGAACTCGATGCCATAGCGACTCCTGAGCATGTCGTAGCCGACCTCGAGGTCGGCCATGGTGATGTCGTCGTTCAGGACCTCGTTCGATCCGTAGCAGCGCAGGTAAGTCCGGTTGCGTTCCACGATGGTCACGCGAATGCCCGGATCGGCAATCTTGAGGTATTTGGCTGCCGTGGCCCCGCCGGTGCCGCCGCCAATGACGACGACATGGGGCTGGGCGGCGGCAAACAGCGTGCGCCCGGAGAAAAGACTTAGCCCGGCCGCCGAGGCCAGGCCCGTCCAGCGCAGAAAATCACGTCGGTCGATGGAGCGTTTCACGGCGTTTCCTCCTTGTCCTGAGCGGCGAAGAAATCGGCCATGGCCTCGATTTCCTCGTCGGTGAAGGCCTTGGCGACCCGGTCCATGATGGTGGCGGGGCGGCTGCCGTTGCGGAAGGCGATCATCGACTCGACGAACCGACCCTTGTCCATGCCGGCCAACGGAGGCATATAGTCGCCCTCGAAATGCCCGAACGTGCCGTGGCAGGCCGCGCAGGTATTGGAAAACATTTCACCGCTGGGCGTGGACAGGTCGCTCGCCAGGACTGAGGTCGTCGATGCGCCGAGCGAGAGCGCGCAGGCTAGGGTGGCGGCAAGGGGTCTCATGATCGATCCTCCGCGAAAACGATGTCGTTCGTTCGACCGGGAAGGTCGGACGGCCAGTTGGTGGGGCGTGAGTGCCGAAGCGGCGGCACGAGAACATGCGCCGGGATCGGGCAGGGATCCCGAGCGTCTGTCTGATCGAAGGGGGCTGAAAATCGAACCATCCTGAGCTTTCCGTGCCGTTCCTGGTTATTTCGAGCCCGGTGGGCTTGTCAAATAAACTTATAGTTAGAGACTAGACTAGATTTCAAGTTGGAGATTTGATTGTTTTCTCGTCGCTGCAAGGATGATTTCGTTCGGGCTCGGTTCGAGCCGAAGTCGGTGTGATTTGGGCGACGTGACAAGACCGCGGAACCTCGTCCCGGGATGCTGGTTCGCGCGTCGGTCGATACGAGCGAGAGAGGGATCCGGAGATGGCAGAGCTGACAATCGGGCTGCAACGGCAGGTTCGATCGATCGTCGAGATTGGCAAGCCTAAGGTGGTGATGCTGATCGTGTTCACGGCCTACGTCGGCATGTTGCTGGCCTACCCGGATGCCGTCGACTGGCCCACGGTGCTGGCGGCGTGCTTGGGTATCGGGCTGGTGGCGGCGTCCGGGGCGGCGGTCAACCACGTGGTCGATGTGCGGATCGACCGGATCATGGCGCGGACCTCGCGCCGGCCGCTGGCGAGCGACCTGATGGAGGCCCGCTTCGCCTTGGCTTGGGCACTGATCTGGGGTGTTTTGGGTACCGCGATCCTGCTGGCCTGGGTCAATGCGCTGACCGCGGTGCTCACCCTGATCGCGATGCTCGGCTACGCGGTGGTCTACACCATCTACCTCAAGCACCGCACCCCACAGAACATCGTCTGGGGAGGCGCCGCCGGTGCCGCGCCCCCGTTATTGGGTTGGGCGGCCGCTACGGGGCAGGTCGGCATCGAGGGTCTGCTGCTTTTTCTGATCATCTTTCTCTGGACGCCACCGCACTTCTGGCCACTGGCGATCGCGAAGGTCGACGAGTATCGACAGGCCAGCGTGCCGATGTTGCCGGTGACCCACGGTATTCAGGCGACCAAGTACCAGATCCTGCTCTATACCGTCTTTATGGTGCTGGTGACCATCGTTCCATGGATCATCGGTATGAGTGGCTGGCTCTACGGCCTTGCCGCCCTGGCCCTCGGAGGGGAATACCTCCGGCGGGCGTGGCGGCTGTATCGCTCACCGCGACATGCCGGGGCGATGAGGTTGTTCGGCTATTCGATCGTCTATCTGGCCCTGCTGTTTCTCGCCTTGCTCCTGGATCACTACCTGCTGTGACCGGTTCCGGCGGCAAGGCTGGCGCGTCTGGATACGCCCGGAGATATCGTGTGCATGCCTGGCTGGGGATCTCGCTGCTGATCCCGTTGGTCCTCGTGGCCCTTTCGGGCGCCGGCCTGTCGTTCGCCAGGGAAGTCGATCGTGTGCTCGCACCCGAGCTCTGGACGGTATCGCCGCCTGACGGCGTCGCCCCCTTCGCGCCGGAAGCGATTCGGGCTGCTGCCGAACGCTATTGGCCTGCCGAACGGATCGTACGGCTCGAGATGCCACGTAACGCGCAGGACACGGCCCTCGCGATTCTGGTCGATGCCGAGGGTGCCCACCGGCAGGTGTTCATCGATCCCTATCGGGGGAAGCCCCAGGGTTACCGGCCGCTGGTCGGCGATCCTCGAGGGTGGTTGGGGTTTTTCCATCGATCATTGACGCTGGGTTCGGCTGGGCACTGGCTGGTGCTGCTGGCGGGCGCCGGCTTGTTTGTGCTCTACCTTTCCGGTCGCGGTGGTCGTGGCTCTGTAAAGAAGAGCAGGATGGTCCGAGTGCATGGCCGGTTGGTGTCGGTCGGTGGCTGGTTCTGGATGATCTGTGCTGCCAGCGGCCTGCTCGCGGCATTGATCGGCTCCTCGCTGGACCCCGGGGCACCTCCATCCGGGGAGTCGGTCGTCGCCACCCAGGCTGGGTGGCAGGCCGGGTGGGAAAATGCTTGTCCCGGGCGGGAAATCGACACGATCTGGTGGCTGGGCGACGGGCGTCTGGCCATGCGGTGTCACCAGGCTGGGAGCATCGGTCCCTTCGGTGTGGCCTACTATCTACCGTCGGGCGAGATGACGGCTGCCGGCATGCAGGATTGGTTGTCGGCCATTCACGACGGGAGCCTGTTCGGTACCGGAGGGCGGGTGCTGTGGTTCTGGGCCATGCTGCTGCTGCCCGCCACGATGGTCCTCGGTGTTGTGGCGTGGTGGCGACGTCGAGTTGTCGGGCAGGCAGCGAGCGAGACTGAAACTATCACGTGACGGGGGTACGACGGTGAGTCGACGGTTTGGGCAACTACGTCTTCTGGCGATTGCGACTTTGCTCGCGGTTCTCTTCCTGATCTGGGTCGGTGGGATGGTCCGAGCCACCGGGGCCGGCATGGGTTGTCCGGACTGGCCCACCTGCTTCGGGCAGATCATCCCGCCGCTGAGCGAGGCAGAACTCCCGCCGGATTATCAGGAGCGATATGCGCGCTACGGCTACGACGAAATGACGTTCGACCCGGTACGGACATGGACCGAGTATCTCAATCGCCTGACTGGTGCCTTGATCGGTTTTCTGTCGCTGATGACGCTGGTTCTGGCGGTGCTGGCTCGGCGTGCTGATCGCTGGCTGCCCGTGCTGGCTGGCGGCGCCTTCGTTCTGGTGGGCTTCAATGGCTGGCTGGGTGCGATGGTCATTGAAACCAATCTTCACGGTGCCGTGGTGACCACCCATATGATGCTTTCGTTCGGCGTCATTCTGCTCCTGATCGGCGTGGTGGCCCGGGTCATGTCGGCCACTTGGACGGTGGACCCGCTTGTCAAGAAGGCGTGGTTCCCAGCGTTGCCGGTAGCGATGGTGTTGACTGTGTTGCAGACTGGGTTGGGTGCCCAAGTGCGCGAGCGGGTGGATGCCGTGGCGTCAAGCGCGGCCGATTTCCATCAACGCGAGGGATGGATTGACCAGATCGGTGCGATTCTCTCCGTGCACATCACGGTAGCGATGTTGGTCGTGCTGGTGAACCTCTGGCTCGCCTTTCGCCTGTTCAGCGCAGGAGGAAAGGCCAGGCGTGTGAGCATGGTACTGGTGGCTGTTCTGGTCGTGCAGGTAATGTTGGGCAGCTCGCTGGTTGTGTTCGATTTGCCCATCGTTCTCCAGCCGTTCCACCTGCTCGGTGCCGCCGTGCTGTTTTCTCTGCAGGCCTTCCTGTTGATGGTGCACACCGATAATCAAAGCTCCCTGGTTCCGGTGCAGGGTCTCGCTCGGACCTGACAACGGGCCACTCTGCATTTTTTAGTATGCCGGAGGAGCAGACGTCAGGCCGCTTCACCGTGGTCTTGAGTCCGATCATGTCGTTGCGGTATCGGATTCGTGCAGAGCTTCCTTAGGCTTGAAACCTGCCGGTGCGCGCCTACATTTACAAGCAGTTCCCAATTTCGATCGCATACAAGAGGTGCATTCAATGCGGATGGATAAGTTGACCGCCAAGTTCCAGATGGCTTTGGCCGATGCGCAGTCGCTGGCCGTGGGCCGTGACCATCAGTTCATTGAGCCGATTCATCTGATGGTGGCGTTGCTCGACCAGGAAGGTGGCACTGTGCGTCACTTGCTGACGCAGTCTGATATCAACGTCAATATGCTGCGCTCGCAGTTGGGCGAGATGCTTGATCGGCTGCCTTCGGTCACCGGTGGTGAGGCCGGCGAGGTGCACATTTCCAACGACCTCTCCCGCCTGCTCAACGTCACCGACAAGCTGGCCCAGCAGCGCTCCGATCAGTACATCTCCAGCGAACTGTTCGTGCTGGCGGCCATCGAGGACAAGGGCGAGCTCGGTGAGATGCTGCGTCGCGCCGGGGTCTCGAAGGGCCTGGTCGAGCAGGCGATCGACAAACTGCGTGGCGGTCAGTCGGTCGACGATCCGAATGCCGAGGATGCCCGTCAGGCGCTGGAGAAGTACACCCTCGATCTCACCGAGCGCGCCGAGCAGGGCAAGCTCGATCCAGTGATCGGGCGTGATGAGGAGATCCGGCGTGCCATCCAGGTATTGCAGCGCCGGACCAAGAACAACCCGGTCTTGATCGGCGCGCCCGGTGTGGGCAAGACCGCCATCGTTGAAGGGTTGGCCCAGCGCATCGTCAACGGTGAGGTGCCGGAAGGGCTCAAGGGCAAGCGGGTGTTGGCCCTCGACATGGGCGCGCTGCTTGCCGGGGCCAAGTTCCGCGGCGATTTCGAGGAGCGCCTCAAGGGCGTCCTGAACGACATGGCCAAGGCCGAAGGGCAGGTGATCCTGTTCATTGACGAGATCCATACCGTGGTCGGTGCCGGCAAGGCCGATGGGGCAATGGATGCAAGCAACATGCTCAAACCGGCGCTGGCTCGCGGTGAGCTGCACTGCATCGGTGCGACCACGCTCGACGAGTATCGCCAGTACATCGAGAAGGATGCTGCCCTTGAACGCCGCTTCCAGAAGGTACAGGTGGACGAACCTAGCATTGAAGACACCATTGCGATCCTGCGCGGGCTCAAGGAGCGCTACGAGGTCCATCACGGTATCGAGATTGGCGACCCGGCCATCGTTGCTGCCGCGGAGCTCTCGCAACGCTATATCACCGACCGGCAGCTGCCTGACAAGGCAATCGACCTGATCGATGAGGCCGCCAGCCGCATTCGTATGGAGATCGATTCCAAGCCCGAGCCGCTGGATCGGCTCGAGCGACGGCTGATCCAGCTGAAGATCGAGCGTGAGGCGTTGAAGAAAGAATCCGACGAGGCGAGCAAGAAGCGTCTGGCCAATCTCGATGAGGAAGTCGAAGAGCTGGAACGTGAATATTCGGATCTCGAAGAGGTGTGGAAGGCCGAGAAGGCGGCGGTGGCCGGGACGACACATATCAAGGAGGCGCTCGACCGTGCCCGCATTGAGCTCGAGACGGCGCGTCGGGCTGGTGACCTGACGCGCATGTCCGAGCTGCAGTACGGCCGGATCCCTGAGCTCGAGCGCGAGCTGGCCGAGGCGCAGACGAAAGAAGAGGAGGGCGATGTCGAGCAGCCCAAGCTCTTTCGCAGCACCGTCGGTACCGAAGAAATCGCCGAAGTGGTTTCCCGCTGGACCGGTATTCCGGTCTCCAAGATGCTCGAAGGCGAGCGGGACAAGCTATTGCGCATGGAGGAGGCGCTGGGCCGCCGGGTCATTGGTCAGGTCGAGGCGGTCTCGGTGGTCTCCGACGCCATCCGCCGCTCGCGCGCCGGATTGTCCGATCCCAACCGGCCTAACGGCTCGTTCATGTTCCTCGGCCCGACCGGGGTAGGCAAGACCGAGCTGACCAAGGCGCTGGCCAACTTCCTGTTCGATACTGACGAGGCGATGGTGCGCATCGACATGTCCGAGTTCATGGAGAAACATTCGGTCGCGCGGCTGGTCGGGGCGCCCCCGGGCTATGTTGGTTACGAGGAGGGCGGCTATCTCACCGAGGCGGTGCGGAGAAAGCCCTATTCGGTGATCCTGCTAGACGAGGTGGAAAAGGCGCACCCGGATGTGTTCAATATCCTGTTGCAGGTGCTTGATGACGGCCGGTTGACCGATGGGCAGGGGCGGACGGTGGATTTCCGCAACACCGTGGTCGTGATGACCTCGAACCTGGGCTCGCAGCGCATCCAGGAGTTGGCCCGGGAGAACGCCGACTACGAACAGATGAAGGCCGAGGTGCTCGAGATCGTCGGCCAGCATTTCCGGCCGGAGTTCATTAACCGGATCGACGACGTGGTGGTCTTTCACCCGCTCGACCGCAGTGAAATCCGCAAGATCGTCGACATCCAGATCGAGTACCTGCGCCAACGGCTGGCCGAGCGCGAGATCGAACTCTCACTCAGCGACGCGGCACTCGACGCTCTCGGCGAGGCCGGTTTCGATCCAGTCTACGGCGCCAGGCCGCTCAAGCGGGTAATCCAGCAGCGGCTGGAGAACCCGTTGGCCCAGGCGATTCTCAGGGGGGAATACCCGCCAGGTGAGACGGTCGCAGTGGACGTTCTTGATGGCGAACTGGTGCTCGGGAAAGGCTGACTTTCTCAGGGTGTTTGCCAGCCATAGCTGATCGACAGGCCACCGGTGGCGACTCGCTGCCGGTGGCTTTTTCGGTTAAGGTTTTGCCCGTGGATCCGCGCAGCGGTTTCTTCCCCCAAAACACAAGGATTCCGGCGTGGCCCTGAAGATCATCGAAATCGTGGCACCTGCCAGTGAAAAGGCCGCGATCGGTCGCATCGCCGATTCGCACGATGTGGTCGACTGGTGGCGTACCTCCTCGTTCGAGGACGAGCGGTTTTCCACCCAATTGGTAGTGCGAGCGGAGGGGCAGCAGGAAGTGCTCGACGACCTGCAGGAAATTCTCGATCGTTGCGAGAATGCCCGAATCATGATCTCCGGGGTGCAGGCCACCTTGCCCAAGGACACGACGGAGGAGGAAGGTAAAAAGGGCCGGCAGCCCTCGGAGGGCAGCCGCTCGCGCGAGGAACTGTATGCCGAGGTGGCCGGCGGTAGCGCACTGACCTCCACCTATCTCCTGCTGTGTGGTCTGTCAGCCATTGTCGCGGCGATGGGCATGATCGAAAACAGTCCGGCGGTAGTCATCGGGGCGATGGTGATTGCACCGTTGCTGGGCCCCAATCTGGCGTTGGCGCTGGGTACGACGCTAGGAGATACCGGCCTGTCCCGCAACGCCGTTTGGGCCAATTTGGCCGGACTGGGGTTGTCGATCGGGTTGGCGATCGCGATCGGGCTTGTCATGGAGCCGGTGAGCACCGATGAGCTGCTCAGTCGCACTGATGTCAGCTATCCGGCGATGATCCTGGCGCTGGCATCAGGGGCGGCGGCGGTCCTTTCTCTGCAGTCTGGCGGCGCCGCGGGGTTGGTCGGCGTGATGGTGGCGGTGGCCCTGATGCCGCCGGCTGCCGCACTGGGCCTTTTTCTCGGCTGGGGCGATTGGAGCCACGCTATTGGCGCGGCGCTGATGCTTGCCATCAACATCGCGGCGATCAACCTGTCTGCGAAAATGGTGTTCGTTCTGAAAGGTATCTCACCGCGTCGCTGGCCCGAGAAGACCCGGGCGCGTCGTTCGATGCCTTGGTCCTTCGGTTTCTGGGGAATCACCCTGGCGGTGCTGGCGGTGTTGATCTGGATCGCACAGCATTGACCGTCCACGACGAGCGCGTATGGCTGTCCGGCATGAGCACCCAGCCATTCGGCAGTCATTCACTCAACAGCCAATTCGAGAGCCGGGAGTCATCGTCTGTGCAGGATTTTCGTCACGCCTTCGTCCAGTTCGCAGTGGAGCGCCAAGCGCTTCGCTTCGGTGAGTTCACACTCAAGTCCGGACGCATCAGTCCCTACTTTTTCAACGCCGGGGCTTTCGCCGACGGCCGCGCACTGGCGGCATTGGGCGGGTTTTACGCTGACGCGATCCTCGATGCAGGCATCGAGTTTGATGTGCTGTTCGGGCCGGCCTACAAGGGCATCCCGCTGGTCGCGGCCACGGCGATCACCTTGGCCGAGCGGACTGGCCAGCCGGTGCCGTGGTGTTTCAACCGCAAGGAGGCCAAGGATCATGGCGAAGGTGGCAACCTGGTTGGTTCGCCATTGGCCGGCCGAGTGTTGATCATCGATGATGTGATTACGGCGGGCACGGCTATTCGCGAGGCGCTGGATCTGATTCGAGCCAGCGGCGCGACGGCGGTGGCTGTGGCGGTGATGATGGATCGTCAGGAACGAGGACAGGGCGGGCGCTCGGCGATTGGCGAGCTTGAACGCGACTATGATCTTGACGTGGTGGCGATCGCCAATCTGGACGGGTTGATCGAGTACTGCGCCCATGAGGCGAGCCTGGCCGACTCCGCCGAGCATATGGCGGCCTATCGCGAGGAGTACGGGGTGGCTGACTGAGGTTGGCTTGGCTGCTTTCTGCAGGGCTTCCCTAAAGATGTGTTTCGAAGACACGTCCAATGACAAAGGCCCCGCTGGGAGCGAGGCCTTTGTTCTTGTATCGCGATGACAAGCGCCGGCAATCCGGCGTTCGCCCGATCAGATCGACTTGATGTGATTGAGCAGGGTCGACTTGCGACGTGCGGCGGTATTGCGCTTGAGAATGCCCTTGGTCACCATCCGGTCGATGACCGGCTGGGCAGCACGGTAGGCCTGCTGTGCCTTGTCCGCATCACCGTCCTTGACGGCCTTGATGACGGCCTTGTAGCTGGTGCGTACCTGCGAGCGCATCGCCATGTTGTGCTGGCGAGCTTTCTCCGCCTGGCGAACGCGCTTTCTAGCTTGAGCGGTATTGGCCACGTATATATTCCTCGAATTCGGCTTAAGACTGGTGAACTTGATGAAAACATCAATTCAAGGCGCGGAATTATGTCATACCGGTAGAGCGAGTCAAGCGCAAACCCCCTTGTCCTGCCGCCGGGTAACCACCGTGTAGCCGGCTGCTGCGGTATCCTGCCGGGCATGGATGATCATTGTGCCGACCGTACTGCCCAAGTCGCGCCGCCGTCTCTCTGGACGGTGGTTGTGCCGGGCCCCTTTTTCGGCGGATTCACCTATCACCTTGAGCCGGGACAAGCGCCGCCGCAGCCGGGTGCACGCGTGCGCGTACCGTTCGGCAGCTCCGAGCGGGTGGCGGTGGTGATCGAACAATCCGAGGAGGCTGGGCTGGAAACTCGGCCGATCTCGGCGCTGCTTGACCCCGACCCCTTGCTGGACGCCGAAACGCTGGCCTGTCTGCGCTGGGCCGCCGCTTATTACCACTATCCGCTGGGTGAGGTGATTTTTTCCGCGTTGCCGAAGGCCCTGCGTGGCGCGCGAGATCTGCGAGTCGATGCTTTGACATTGACCGTGGCGGGTCGGCAGGCGCTGACGGATGGTGCCGTGCGTGGCCAGCGCCAGCGTGATGTGCTGACCACGCTAGCCGAGGCCGAGGTGCCCTTGCCCGCCACCGCACTGGCCGCCGCGGCCGTACGTAGGCGGCTGATCGAGCAGGGCTGGGTGGAGTCGACGCGCATGATCGCCCCGGCTGACTGGCCTGTCCCGGTCGGCAGTGAGGCCACGGTGGCGCCGGCGCTCAATGACGAGCAGCGGGCGGCAGTAGATGTCGTGCATGCAGCCGGCAAGCAATTCGGTGCCTGGTTGCTGCAGGGGGTGACTGGCAGCGGCAAGACCGAGGTGTATCTCGCCCTGATCGAATGGGCACTCGCGGCCGGCCGGCAGGTGCTGGTGGTGGTGCCCGAGATTTCGCTCACCCCGCAGCTGATCGATCGCTTCGCTCAGCGACTGGCGATCAAGCCGGCGGTGCTGCACTCGGGGCTCGCTGATGGTGAGCGCCTGGCTGCCTGGCGGGCGGTGGCTGCCGGCAACGCCAGATTGGTGATTGGTACGCGTTCGGCCGCGTTCGTGCCCCTGCCGGAGACGGGACTGATCGTGGTCGACGAGGAGCACGATGCTGCGCTCAAGCAGCAGGAGGGCTTTCTCTATCACGCCCGCGACGTGCTGGTGTGGCGGGCGCGTCAGCTCGATGTGCCGATCCTGCTCGGCTCGGCCACGCCCTCGCTGGAGAGCCTGCGACATGCCTGGGATGGTCGCTACCGCCACCTGCGGCTGAGCGAACGCGCTACCGGCGCAGGCATGCCGAGCATCCATTGCCTCGACATCCGCGGTCAGCCGATGGAGGCCGGGTTGTCCCCGCCGCTGTTGCGGGCGATCGAACGGCACCTGCTCGACGGCGGCCAGGTGATGCTTTATCTCAATCGACGTGGCTATGCCTCGAGCTTGCTCTGCCATGCCTGTGGCTGGGTGGCCGGCTGTCCGCACTGCGATGCCTTTCTTACCTGGCACCGGCAGGTCGGTCGCTTGCGCTGCCATCACTGTGGTTTCGAGCAGGGCGTGCCGGCGGACTGCCCATCCTGTCAGGCATCGCTGTCGGTGCGCGGGTTGGGTACCGAGCAGCTGGAGGACTTGCTTGCTGCCCGCTTCCCCGGTTTCGGGATCGTGCGGCTCGACCGCGACGCCACGGCCGGGAAGGGGGTGATGGCCGAGAGTCTTGCCCGCATCTCGCGTGGCGAGGCCCGTCTGGTGGTCGGCACGCAGATGCTGGTCAAGGGGCATGACTTCCCCGACGTGACCCTGGTCGGGGTGGTCAATGCTGACCAAGCCCTGTTCGCCTCGGATTTTCGGGGCCCGGAACGCTTTGCGCAGTCGCTTTTGCAAGTGGCGGGACGCGCCGGGCGGGCGCAGCGGCCGGGCGAGGTGCTGGTGCAGACCCACGATCCGGACCACCCCGTTTTGACTCGGTTGCTGCGTGAGGACTACGAGGCCGTGATGGTCGCCGAGCTGGCCGAACGCGAGCTGGCCGAGTTGCCACCGACACGTTTCGCTGCCTTGGTCCGGGCCGATGCCCGCGAGGCCGACAGCGCGCGCGGCTTTCTTGCCAAGATGGCCGATGAGCTGCGCGCGCAGTGGGGTGACGAGTTGGCTGTCTGGGGGCCAGTGTCGGCACCGTTGGCGCGTCGCGCTGGCCGGTATCGTTTTCAGTTGTTGCTGCTTGCCCGAGTGCGCAGTTCATTGCATCAAGCTCTGTGGCAGGTAGATGAGTCGGTCGGTAGCCGTCGCCCCGGGCGGGGGCTGCGCTGGTCGATCGACGTTGACCCGATCGATCTGGCTTGATTGGTCCAGCCTGGTTGATCTGGCGTGACGGTATCGATGCGTGGCTGCATTACACTGTGGGCAGCCTGTCCAGGCCAGAAAATTCCCTTCGGAGAGTAGAGACGTGAAGAAGATTGAGGCGATTATCAAGCCGTTTCGGCTGGACGATGTCCGCACCGCATTGATGGATCTCGGCATCAAGGGCCTGACCGCCACCGAAGTCAAGGGATTCGGCCGGCAGAAGGGGCATACGGAGCTCTATCGGGGGGCCGAGTATGTGGTCGACTTTCTGCCCAAGGTGAAGGTTGAGGTGGTGATCAGCGCCGATCAGGAGGATGCAGTCGTCGATGCCATCGTCAAGGCGGCCTATTCGGGGAAGATCGGCGATGGCAAGATCTTCGTCTCGCCGGTCGAGCGGGCCGTGCGGATCCGCACTGGCGAGGAGAATGAGGAAGCCCTCTGAAGGGATTCAGCAGCCGAGCAGGCGCCCGACGCGATAAGGCTCTGGGTCCAGGCTCGTGGGGCGGCCGGCCATCAGGTCGGCCAGTAGGCTGGCTGTGGCCGGCGCCATGACCAGGCCGTTGCGGAACCCGGCCGAGTTGACCCAAAGCCCATTGATGTCCGGGTGCTCACCCAACACCGGCAGCTCGTCGATCGATGCGGGCCGCAGCCCGGCCCAGCGATGCGTGACGCGCGCCCCGGCCAGTGCTGGCCACAGGCGGCATGCCGTGGCATGGAGCTTCGCCTGTGCTGCCGTATCGACCGTCTTGTCGAAACCGGCGTGTTCCATGGTCGAGCCGATCACTACCGAGTTGTCGCGACGTGGGATCAGGTAGACGCCGCCCTCCATCAGGATGTGCTCGAGCCCGGTAGCGGTGCGTGGCTCGAGCCGCAGCATCTGCCCGCGTACCGGGAACAGGCTGCCGACTCGCAGGCCCGGGATCAGTGATTCGCTCCAGGCCCCGGCGGCCACCACCACGCGCTCGGCTGTCAACTCCCCGGCCGCAGTCCTGACCCCGGCGACCCGATCGTCTCGGAGCAACAACGATTCCCCGGCCTGTCGATTCAGCAATCGAATACCGCGTGCCTGTACGGTGTCGACCAGGGCGTCCAGCAGATACGGGTTGCGCACGTTGGCCACCTCGGGCAGCCAGAGCGTTGGTTTGTCGTCACGTGATTCCCACTGGTGCCGAATGCCCACGCTCGACAAGGTGGCCGTGATGGATTCGGTCGTCTCGTCGGCAGCGAGCGGGTCGAGAATGCGCATGCCGGTGACCTGGCGCTGTGGGTCGATGGGCGAATCGAGTGCGGCGATCAGATCGGGGTATCGACGCATGCCCTCGGCTGCGATGGTGAGCACGGGGTCGGGATAGCGCCAGGCGTACAGAGGGCAGAGAATGCCGCCACCGGCCCAAGAGGCCTCCCCGCCCGGGCGACCACGGTCGAGCACGGCCACCGACGCACCACTGTCTTGCAGGGCCAGGGCGCTGGTCAGGCCAGCGATGCCGGCGCCGATGATGATGATGTTGAAGCGGGTCGAGGTCACGGAGGGTCAAGCCAACAGGCGGCTGGTCCACGGAAGTCCGCCGACCATCTTGTGGTCGACGGTGAGTCAGAGGCGGGCGACGAGTTGCCACCGCGGTCGGGAGGCATACGCCCTCGGATGGTGTCCGGGAAAACTGGAGCGGGTGAAGGGAATCGAACCCTCGTCTTAAGCTTGGGAAGCTTCTGCTCTACCATTGAGCTACACCCGCAGAAGATGAAGATTATCGTGGCCGGCCGGCGCAAACGCAAGCGGGAGGCTGGTTCGACGAGCATCAATCCAGCGGCGGTAGCTCGTCGCTGCTGGGGACAACAGTGCTCTTGATGCCGCTGGAGTCGGCCGCGGCGGCCTTGAGATCGTCCTGGCCACTGCCGAAGTTGATCAGCCATTCCATGTTGGTACGGCTGTCGGCATTGGTAAGGGCATCTTCTCGCGAGATCAGCCCCTGCTTGTAGAGCTCCAGAATCGACGCATCGAAGGTCATTGATCCACTGGCGGCGTTCTTCTCCATCGATTCCTTGATCGCATCGATCTCGCCGCGCTTGATCAGATCGGAGATGAGCGGCGTATTGACCAGGATTTCGACTGCCGGCAGACGTTTGCCGCCGCTGCCGAGGATCAGTCGCTGGGAGATGATCGCCTTGAGGTTGAGCGACAAGTCCATCAGCAGTTGATCTCGGGACTCGGCCGGGAAAAAGCGGATGATGCGGTCGAGCGCCTGGTTGGCGTTGGTGGCATGCAGGGTGCTCAGGCAGAGATGACCCGTGTCGGCGTAGGTGAGCGCATGCTCCATGGTGTCCCGGTCACGGATCTCGCCGATCATGATCACGTCGGGCGCCTCGCGCAGCGCCTCCTTGAGGGCGGCGGCGTAGGAGTGGGTGTCGACTCCCACCTCGCGCTGGTTGACCACAGAGTTGCGGTGCCGGAAGGCAAACTCCATCGGGTCCTCCACCGTGAGAATATGCCCCGGGCATGCCTCGGCGCGGTGGTCGATCATGGCCGCGAGTGTGGTCGATTTACCCGAGCCGGTGGCCCCGACGACCAGGATCAAGCCCCGAGGCTCGGTGACCAGGTTCTCGATCACCATCGGCAGATTGAGGTCGCCCACCCGGGGGATTTCCGACCGGATGTAACGAATGACCAGCGACCACTCGCCTCGCTGCATGAAGACGTTCATGCGGAACCGGCCAATGCCTGGTCGCGACAGGGCGGCATTGAGCTCCAGGTTGTCGAGGAACTCGTCTATCTGCTGCTGGCTGAGTACCGACTGCGCCAGTTCCTCGACCTGACCGGCGCGCAGCCGATCCTTGCCGATGAAGCGCAGCTCCCCCTGGATCTTGATCGCCGGGGTGGTGCCGGTGGAGAAGTACAGGTCGGAACCTTCTTTTTCCGCGAGCAGTTTCAGATAGGGTTCGAGGCTCGGTTGACTCATTTGAGGGTGTCCATTTGTAAGGCGGTGGTCGGGTCAGTCGGCTTCGATCTTTAGTCCGACACCCGAGTCGTCGCGTCCCTTGGGCAGGCCGCGCTGGCTCTCGAGCTTGATGCGCAAACGCAGGTCGTTGACCGAATCGGCCTTGCTGATGGCCTCGTCATAATCGACCTGGTGTGAATCGTAGAGATCGAACAAGGCCTGGTCGAAGGTCTGCATGCCCATTTCCCGAGAGCGACTCATGACCTCCTTGATCTCCGAGACTTCGCCCTTGAAGATCAGGTCACCGATCAGGGGAGTGTTGATCAGCACCTCTACCGCCGGAACGCGGCCGTCACCGTCGGCCTTGCGCAGCAACCGCTGTGAGACCACCGCCTTGAGGTTGAGCGACAGGTCCATCAGCAGTTGCTGGCGCCGGTCTTCGGGGAAGAAGTTGATGATGCGGTCGAGTGCCTGGTTGGTGTTGTTGGCGTGTAGCGTCGACAGGCAGAGATGACCGGTCTCGGCAAAGGCGATGGCGTGATCCATGGTTTCCCGATCGCGGATCTCGCCGATCAGGATCACGTCGGGCGCTTGGCGCAGGGTGTTTTTCAACGCAGTGCCGAAGGTGTCGGTATCCATGCCGACCTCACGCTGGGTCACCAGACAGCCTTTGTGCCGATGGACGAACTCGATCGGGTCCTCGATGGTGACGATGTGGCCACGGGAGTGCTCATTGCGGTAATCGAGCATCGCGGCGAGCGAGGTCGACTTGCCCGAACTGGTCGCGCCGACAAAGAGCACCAACCCCCGGGCGGTCATGGCGATGTCACTCAGCACGGCGGGCAGTTTGAGCTCCTCGAAACTCGGAATGTCCGAACGGATCATCCGCAGGACCATGCCCTCGCTGCCACGTTGCATGAAGGCGTTGACACGGAAGCGAGCCACGCCCGGCAGGGAGATGGCGAAGTTGGCCTCGTTGGACTCCTCGAACTGAGCCACCTGCTTGTCGGTCATGATCGACCGCACCAGCATCTGGGTGTTGTTGACCGACAGTTTCTGATCAGTCAGATGGACGATCTTGCCGTCGATCTTGGCTGAGGGGGGGGCCCCGACCGTGACGAACAGGTCGGAGGCGTTGCGATCCACCGCCCGCTTGAGAAGGGCTTGTACATAGTTGGCTGCTTGTTGGCGGTCCATCGGGGGGTTCCGGTTGTATCCGTCCAGCCAGCTATCCGGGCTGGCTGCCGTGGGTTAGAGAAAGTCGTTTTTATTGGCGGCGCGGCCACGGGCGAGATCCTTGGCGATCACGCCACGGGAGACCAGCTGCTTGAGGTTCTGGTCGAGGGTCTGCATGCCCTGGCCCTGGCCGGTCTGGATGGAGGAGTACATCTGCGCCACCTTGCCTTCGCGGATCAGGTTGCGGATCGCCGGGGTGCCCAGCATGATCTCGTGCGCCGCAACCCGGCCGCCGCTGATTTTCTTCAGCAGGGTCTGCGAGATTACTGCGCGCAGGGACTCTGACAGCATGGCGCGCACCATGTCCTTCTCGGCCGCGGGGAAGACGTCGATGATGCGGTCGATGGTCTTGGCAGCGGAGCTGGTATGCAGCGTGCCGAACACCAGGTGGCCGGTCTCGGCGGCGGTCAGTGCCAGCCGGATGGTTTCCAGGTCGCGCAGCTCACCGACCAGGATTACATCCGGGTCTTCACGCAGAGCCGAGCGCAGCGCGGCATTGAAGCTGTGGGTGTCGCGATGCACCTCGCGCTGGTTGACCAGGCATTTCTTGGAGTCGTGGACGAATTCGATCGGGTCCTCAACCGTGAGGATGTGATGGTTGTGGTTGTTGTTGATGTGGTCGACCATCGCCGCGAGCGTGGTTGACTTGCCCGAGCCGGTGGGGCCGGTGACCAGCACGATGCCGTTGGGATAGTCGCACAGCTCCTGGAATATTTTCGGCGCATCAAGTTGCTCGAGAGTGAGCACGTTGCTCGGAATGGTACGGAAGACTGCACTTGCGCCCCGGTTCTGATTGAAGGCGTTGACCCGGAAGCGGGCATGGCCGCGCAATTCGAAGGAGAAGTCGACCTCAAGGTTGTCTTCGTACTCCTTGCGTTGCCGGTCATTCATGATGTCGTACACCATGGCATGGACCTGCTTGTGTTCCATGGCCGGTACGTTCACCTTGCGCATGTCGCCATCGATACGCACGCGAGGCTGTTCGCCGGCCGACAGGTGCAGGTCCGATGCCCCGTTCTTGACGGAAAACATCAGCAGGGAATCGATATCTCGGGTTTCGGCCATGCGATCGTCCTTTGGGGCGAGGGCCCCGTCTTCAAGTCCATTTAGTGGTGCCTGCCGAAGGCCCGGCTAGTCGCAATGGCTGCGGCATGGCCTCCGGCGGAGGACTCAAGGTAAAACGAACAGGCACAAGGTGCAAGATGAGAAATCGAGAAGACGCATACTTCGCAATCCGCAAGCGGATCGACGCGGCGGCGGCCCAGCGGGCTGCGCGCACCGGGACAGATCATCGTGTACGTTTGGTGGCCGTCAGCAAGCGGCAGTCGGTCGACGCGATCCGGGCCCTGGCCGATCTCGGGCAACAGGATTTTGGTGAGAGTTACCTGCAGGAGGCTCAGGAAAAGCAGGCCGCACTCGCTGATCTGGCGCTCAGCTGGCATTTCATCGGACCGATCCAGTCGAACAAGACCCGGGCGATCGCGGCCCACTTCGACTGGGTGCACAGTGTTGATCGGCTCAAGCTCGTGCAGCGCCTGGGTGAGCAGCGTGACCCCGCACTTGGGCCGCTCAACGTGCTGATCCAGGTCAATGTCGATGATGAAGCGGGCAAGTCCGGGGTTGCGCCTGTCGATCTGCCGGCGATCGCCGCGGCTTGTGCCGAGCAGCCGACATTGCGGCTGCAGGGGCTCATGTGCATACCGCGACCCGGCAACATTGCCGCCTTCCGGCAGCTCGCCGAGCTCAATGCAAGCCTTTCCGAGCAGTTGCCTGAGCTGTTGGCCGAGCCGCTGCCCGAGCTGTCGATGGGCATGAGTGGCGACTTTGAGGCAGCGATCGCCGCAGGGGCTACCATGGTGCGCGTGGGCACGGCCCTGTTCGGCTCACGCGAGTGAAGCTCGTGGTATCGGGCCGCGTTCAGTGGTCATTCATGTTATTTTTGTAGGCTTTGGTCAAATGCACAGCTGGCAGGTGAGACAATGAACGCCTCGCGGATAGCCTTCATCGGTGGCGGCAACATGGCCGCCGCTTTGATCGGCGGCATGCTCAAGGACGCCCGCGAGGGCGCTCGCCCGTCGATCGTGGTCGCCGACCCTGATCTGGATCGGCGCCAGGCGCTGGTCGATCAGCTGGCGGTCGAAGCGACGGACGACAATCACGTCGCGATCAGTGATGCCCAGCTGGTGGTGCTGGCGGTCAAGCCGCAGGTCATGCAGTCGGTGGCGGCGGACCTCGCCCCGCAGCTCGTGGCCGGTCAGCTGGTGGTGTCCATCGCCGCCGGTATTCCGGTGACCGCGTTGCAGCGGTGGCTGGGTGGTCATGCCGCGATTGTGCGCGCCATGCCGAATACGCCATCGATGGTTGGCTGCGGGGCGACCGGCCTGTTTGCCGCCAAGGCCGTCAGCCGCGAGCAGCGTAGCGATGCCGAATCATTGATGCGTGCCGTGGGCGTGGTCCAGTGGGTAGATACTGAATCGCAGATTGATGAGATCACTGCCTTGTCCGGCAGTGGGCCGGCCTATGTGTTTTATCTGATGGAGTCGATGCAGGCGGCCGCCGAGGAGCTTGGCATGGCGCCTGAGGTGGCCCGGTTGCTGACGCTCGAGACGGTCTACGGCGCTGCGAAATTGGCGCTGACGGCCTCGGAGCCGCCGGCCGAGTTGCGCCGGCGAGTCAGTTCGCCGGGAGGCACCACCGAGCGGGCGATCGCTGAGCTGGATGCGTCCGGCGTGCGCGAGGCCTTGGTCAGGGCCGTCCGAGCATCCCGGGATCGCAGCCGCGAACTGGCGGCTGCAGTCGGTGAGAACTCGTCTGAGTGAGTTCTCTGGCCTTTTACAACAACAATGTCGAGTAAGTGCAGATGAGCGGTAGCTTCGGGGACCCGAGCATTTTTCTGGTTCGGATGTTGTTCGAGTTGGTGGCTTTTGTCGCCTTCGCTCGCTATTTCCTGCAATTGTTTGGAGCAAATTTTTACAACCCGGTCACCCAGGCGGTGGTGAAAATCACCGATCCGGTACTTGATCCGATCCGCACCGTGATTAAGCCGGCCGGCCGGCACGATCTGGCCGCGCTGGTCTTTGCCCTGGTGATGGTCGGGGTGATGGTCTGGGCGATCACTGCCCTGCAGGGAGTCGGTCTGAGTGCGACGGGGCTTTTCCTCGGCACGCTTTATTTCGCCTTCCTGACGGTCACCAATCTGTTTTTCTGGACGGTATTGCTGCGCGCTGTAGCCTCCTGGGTCGGCAACGATCGTTCCCCCGGCGTGGCATTCCTGGATGATCTGACCGAGCCGGTCGTCGCCCCTGTTCGCCGTGTGCTGCCGCCGATCGGCGGGATCGACCTCTCGCCGTTGGCGGTGCTACTGATCATCCAGGTCGTCCAGATGGTGGTCGGCAACCTGTTGATGGGTTGAGGAAAGAGGAGTCCGATGAGCGAGTCCCAGCAAATGAATAATCCCACCTCGTCGCCAGCGTCATCACTGGGCGCGTCGTCAAGTGCGTCGCCTGGCACGTCGCCCGGCTCGGTGGGTCTGGTCAAGCCGCAGATCGCGCAGATCGACAAGCCATTGCTGCTCGACTGCGGCCGACGTCTTGAGCGCTATGAACTGGTCTATGAGACCTACGGTGAGCTCAACGAGCGGGCCGACAATGCCGTGCTGATTTGCCACGCACTATCTGGCGACCACCATGCCGCCGGCCGACACCACCCCGAAGATCGCAAACCAGGCTGGTGGGACAATGCCATCGGGCCGGGCAAGCCGATCGACACCGATCGTTTCTTCGTCGTCAGCGTCAACAATCTTGGTGGCTGCAAGGGTTCGACTGGGCCGCTATCAGAAAACCCTGAAACGGGTCGACCCTATGGTCCGGACTTTCCCATCCTGACGGTGCACGACTGGGTCGATAGCCAACATGAGCTGATGCTGCAGCTCGGTATTTCTCGCTGGGCCGCGGTCACCGGTGGCAGCCTGGGGGGCATGCAGGTGATGCAGTGGGCGATCAGCTACCCGGAGGCGATTGCCCATGCGGTGGTCATCGCCGCGGCACCGAAGCTTTCGGCGCAAAACATTGCCTTCAACGAGGTGGCGCGCCAGGCGATCATCACTGATCCGGACTTCCACGACGGGCGCTATGCGGAACACGGGGTCATCCCGCGGCGCGGGCTGATGCTCGCGCGCATGTTGGGGCACATCACCTATCTGTCGGATGACGCCATGCGGGCGAAATTCGACCGTGAGTTGCGCTCGGGCAAGCTGCAATACGGCTTCGACGTGGAATTCCAGGTGGAGTCCTACTTGCGCTATCAGGGCAGGAGCTTCGTCGACCGCTTTGATGCCAATACCTATCTGCTGATGACCAAGGCGCTCGACTACTTCGATCCGGCCGCCGAAGCCAACGACGACCTGGCGGCCGCACTCGCCCCCGCCACGGCCCGCTTTCTGGTGATCTCGTTCACCTCGGACTGGCGTTTCCCACCGGCCCGTTCACGCGAGATCGTTCGGGCGTTGCTGGCTGGTGGCAAGTCGGTTTCGTACGCCGAGGTCAAGGCGCATCAGGGGCATGATGCTTTCCTGATGCCGATTCCCTACTACCACCAGGTGCTGCGTGGCTATTTCGACAATATCGCCCGCCGCCTGACCGAGGAGGCTGGTGTATGAATCGCCCGGATTGGGATATCGTCACTGGTTGGATCCGCAAGGGCGCGCGCGTATTGGACTTGGGCTGCGGGGACGGGGCGTTGCTGCGTCATCTGATTGCCGAGCGCGATGTGTACGGCGTGGGCATGGAGGTGGACGATGACCAGGTCGCACGCGCTGTGGCCGCTGATCTGAATATCGTGCAGGCGGATCTCGACGACGGCGTCCGAGACTGGTTCTGCCCCCAGTCGTTTGATTATGTGGTGGTCAGTCAGACCATCCAGGCGATCCGGCACCCCGAGCGCTTGATTGCCGAGATGCTCGAGATCGCCTCGGAAGGCATCGTCACCTTCCCCAACATGGGATACTGGCAGAACCGCTGGCAGCTGGGTGTGCAAGGCATGATGCCGACCACTGCGGCGTTACCGAACCCCTGGTACAACACGCCCAACATCCATCTGTGCACCCTGCGGGATTTCGAGTCGCTGTGCGAGGAACTGGGGGTCGAGATCCTCGATCGCGCGGTGGTCGACCAGGAGCGCCGCAGCTCGGCCCTGCTGCGTGCACTGCCCCACTGGTTCGGTGAGCACGCCATCTACCGGATCCGCAAGCGGGCTGTCTGAGAGCGCCTCGAAAGTCCATCGCGCCACCTTATGGCGGCGTCGCGTGCACGCTCGCTATACGATTTCTTGAACGCCCGGGTGGCCCATGTCGGTTTTTCGAGCGGCGCTCGAGCCTTTAGGCCCTTTCCTTGACCGCCCGATGGACGGTATAGCTCTTGCCCTGCTTGACCTTTTCGTAGTTGCCGAAACGTTCCTTCATGGTTCGCTTGAAGTATTCACGCAGGCCATTGATGGATACGAACCAGACCTCCCCGCCACGGTGCAGGCCTTGCCAGGTATCAAACAGCATGATCTGCCACATCTCTTTACCCACCTTGGCCGGCACGTTCGAATAGAGCCGGTCGAATCGCATCCCGTGAATGGCTGACAGCCCGTTGGACAGCCGGGCCTCCGCGTTTTCCAGCCGGTTGCGCTTCAGATTGCCCTGTGCATACTCGATCGCGACGAAATCCTTGTCCAGCAGTATCACTTGACTGTTGGGGCAGGCCTTGGCCATGGCCGCGCCGATCGGCCCATAGCCGCATCCCAGATCAACGATCGTGCTGCCGGCCGGTGGGATGGGGGTGTGTTCCAGCAGCAACTTTGTTCCAGCGTCGATCTCGCGCGGCGAAAAAAGCCCCCAGGTCGAGTGCAAGGTCAGGGGCTGGCCGAGCAGTTGGCACTGGATGACTTGATCGCGGCGCAATGCCGCAATGGTCTGCGCATCGTGGGGATGTTTCATGGTTGTCTGGGTATGTGGTCGAAAGGAGTGGGGCGGTTGACGTGGGCAGGGGCAGAACGTTCCTAGCGGCAGCGACGGCACAGGCCGCGCAGCTCGATCACGGCTGATCGGGCGATAAAGCCGGTGTGACCCGTCACGCCAGTGAGCACGGTCTGTACCTCGGAGCCGTCGCTTTCTTCGATGTCACTGCAGTGTTCGCAGATCATCAGAATCGCCTGGTGCGGCTCCTGCGGGCGCTCGCAGCCGACGAAGGCGTTGAGACTTTCGATGCGATGGATCAGGCCTTGCTCAAGCAGGAAATCCAGGGCGCGGTAGACCGTAGGTGGCTTGAGCTGCTCGCCGTCCCGGGAGAGTCGCTCGATCAGGTCATAGGCCTTGACGGCCTCGTGACTGGACCATATCTCGCGCAGCACGTCGCGTCGGATCTGCGTGAAGCGAGCGCCCGAACGTGCGCAGATCGCCTCGGCGCGAGTGAGGGCGTCATTGATGCACTGGCGATGGTTGATACAGGGCATATGGCTGGATTGCAATCGGGCCGGAGTGGGCCATCATAGCGTAGTCGACCCGTGTCACGGGTAGAAGCGGACTTGAGTTGATTGCTGGGTCATTGAAATTTTGTGGCACGGGGGGCATTATTTAAGTAACGTCTAATATACATGCCCTGTCATCCCGTCCGCCCACTAGTATGGGTGAGCGGGTTTCCCCCAACGGGGAAGCAGGCGTCTCGGGGGAGAGAGGATGGAATTCGAGAAGCAGTTTTTGGCAACCCGTCGCCGGTTCCTGCGCAATCTGGGGGCGACGGCTGGATTGGCTGCCGTGCCATTGTCCTGGTCCTCCCGGGTCTTCGCCGAGGAGGTGCTGGTAATCGAGGGTCCGCCGATGCCCGATATCCCGGCCACCGAGCTGACCGATAACGTCTACGTGATCATCTCACCCTGGGGTTTTCCGACCGAAGCGAACCAGGGAATGATGAGCAACGTTACCTTCGTGATTACCGAGCAAGGTGTGGTGGTCATCGACAGTGGTGCTTCGCTGCAGATCGGTGAAATGGCCCTGCGCCAGATCCGCAAGTTTACCGACAAGCCGGTGGTGGCGATCTTCAACTCGCACTACCACGGCGATCACTGGCTGGGCAATCACGCCTTCGTGCGGGATAACCCCGATGTATTGATCTATGCGCACGAGAAGACCGCCTCGGCAATCCGTACCAATCAGGGCGACTTCTGGAAAAGCCTGATGGAGCGTTCTACCGGCAACGCCATCGCCGGAACGGTGGTCACGCCGCCGAACAAGGTCGTCAAACACGGTGACGAGTTCGATTTCGGCGATGTCACCATGCGGGTCCATTCCTACGGTACGGCTCACACGCCATCGGACATCAGCATTGAACTGGTCGAGAAGGGCATCGTCCATGTCGGTGACATCGCGATGAACAATCGCATCGCGTTCATGGATGACGGCAGTTTTCTCGGCACATTCAAGAGCTTCAATGCCCTGGAGGCGGCCGTGCCCGAGGCGCTCTGGTTGCCGGCCCATGGGTTTCCGGGCTACGAGGTGCTCAGTGACAACCGTATCCTTTTTGAAGGTATCTACGGAGCTGCCGAGCGAGCTGTCGACGAGATGGTGGGGCCCGGGGAAGTACGAGATTACGTACTGGCCGATGAGCGGGTTCAGCGCTATGCGCCGTATGTCAACGGCTTCGAGGAAAACATCGGCAAATATGCTTCGCTGGCCTATCTTGAGGCTGAAGCGGCTGCGTTCTAGCCAGAGGTCTGGTGAGGCACGGCGTGCCTCTTGCCTGATTCAGGCAAGTTGAATCTGGCTCGCATCCTGCGGGCAGAATTAAGGAATTTTCGATCGCTTGAATCCAGGAGGATCATCAGGGAATGTCTTGTCAAATCCGGCCATTGTGGCCTCCCTTCGTTGCCGGCATCGTGCTCGGCCTGGTGGTGTTGCTCACCTTTGTCCTGGTGGGTAACGGGATGGGGTCTTCCGGGGCCTTCGCCCGCGTCGCAACCGAGATCGGTCTGCAGATTGCTCCCGAAGCGACTCGTGAAAACGGCTATCTCGGCAGCATGGCACAGGGCAATCCGCTCGCGGCCTGGATCGTGCTGGCAGCGGTCGGCATCCTGATCGGCGGCATCCTGGCTTCGATTTCCTCTGGGCGTTTCCGCGTCAAGGTGGACCGGGGCTCAGGGCGTATCGGTGTTGGGACGCGTTTGGCACTGGCCTTGGCCGGCGGGGTACTTTCCGGATTCGGCTCGCGTCTGGCAGCAGGCTGCACCAGTGGAGTGGGCCTGTCCAACACCGCCATGCTTGGTGTGGCTGGCTTCGTATTCCTGATTGCCTTTTTCGTGGCCGGCCTGCTGATCAGTCTGTTCATGCGGAGGGTCTGGTAATGGATTACGGCATGGCGGGTACCGCACTGGCCACCGGGCTGCTGTTTGGCTTTGTCCTCGAGCAGGCCGGCTTCGGCTCTCCTTGCAAACTCACCGCTCAGTTTCGTCTTACGGACTGGTCGGTATTCAAGGTGATGTTCACGGCCATCGTCGTTGCTGCGGTAGGCATTCTTCTGCTGCAGATCAACAACACCTTCGGCTCACAGGGTTTCTATGTGGCCGAGATGTACCTCTGGGGCACCATTCTTGGCGGGCTACTGATCGGTGTCGGTTTTGCCATCGGTGGCTACTGCCCGGGCACCTCATTGGTAGGTCTCGGTAGCGGCCGGATTGATGGTTTTGTATTCATGCTGGGTATGGTCCTAGGTGTCTGGGGATTTGCTGCCGTCTATGACACGAGCCTGATTCAAACCGTGATGACCACGGCCCAGGCCTCGGCTCGAACCGTGCCCGAGTTTTTCGGTGTTTCTCCCTGGTTGGTTGTGGCAGCGATGGTACTGATGCTGATCGGCGGCTTTGCCGTAGGGCGAGCGCTTGAGCGTCGCAGCAACGGTGTCTACTCAGCCGAGGACATTACCGAGGGGCGTGCCCCCGGCGAGTCGGACGAACTGGGTCGTGATCTCGGCCGGGAGGCAACCAGTGCCTCGCGACAGAGTGAGGCGACCTGAACGATCGCCGTTGATCATCGTTGATAGTGATTTCCGAAGAAGCCGTTGGCGGGCAGATCCCGCCCGCGGTCATAGAAGAGGAGCATTGATTCCGTGGAACTGAAAAAGACAACCCGTCAGGCACGCGCCCGTCGTGCCTTGAAAGCTTCACTGCCTGCCATGGCCCTGACCGTTGGAGCTTCATTTGCGGCTACCACCATGGTGCCATCGAATGCCGCGGCTCAGACTCGTGGCGGCAATCCTTGCGCCCCGGCAGCCCGCGGGGGCAACCCCTGTGCACCGGCCAGTCGCGGCGGCAATCCTTGCGCCCCGGCAGCCCGCGGGGGCAACCCCTGTGCACCGGCCAGTCGCGGCGGCAATCCTTGCGCCCCGGCAGCCCGCGGGGGCAACCCCTGTGCACCGGC